>ERZ894232.36-NODE-36-length-177402-cov-13.930966_pt1 | contig 177402 bp, 163 predicted proteins | sample MGYA00380296_ERZ894232 | MGnify/ENA primary metagenome ERZ894232 (study PRJEB32331, sample SAMN06328433) | human gut metagenome | biome: human gut microbiome; feature: stool | host: Homo sapiens | collected 2014-08-14 ...
AGCACGCGGTTCATACCCGCGGTGTCGCTGGTTCAAATCCAGTTCCCGCTACTACAAGAAGGAGTCCTTGTGTGGGGCTTCTTTTTGCGTTATATCTATATTATCATTCATGAAAACGCTGAATATCATTTGCCATATTCCAACTTTTATACTCAAACTATAAAATTCACAAATATTAAACTACAAGCGATCCATTGCCTTAAAATTTCCCAACAAAGTACCCCTCCAATACAAAAGCCATTGATAAATCCCCAATTGCATAGGTGCTTAAACTCAACATTTCCCAGGCAGCCGCTCCCAAGCGCTGCCGTCTTTTCAGAGAAAGTCAGCAGGAGGAGAAAAAATATCCCACCAGATTCCATGTTTGGACAAAGGAATCCGGTGGGATATTTTTTCTCCTCCTGCGTCCCCTCTGAACACCCGCTCCATTTCGTCTGTCTCCCAACAAAACCTATGCAATCCCCTCAAGATGTGATAAAATATCCCTAGATTACGACAAAACGGAGGAATTTTCATATGACATCTAAGACAAAACAGATCATCATGGCTGCAATCGGCGCATATCTGGTATATACCGGCATATCACTTGTGCAGGACACAATTGTCGGAGAACCGAAAAACCAGATCCTTTTTATTCTGGTCGGAGTATTTTTTGCACTGTTTGGACTGGCTACGATTATCTGGAATATAAGAACAATCGTAAAAGAGACAAAGGCAGAAATTCAGGGTACAACTGCAGGGGCGGAAGAAAACGAAGATGACGAAGAAGCGGCAAAAAAGGTTTCTTCAGGGAAAGGAGTTGCAGACGTTCATGTAGGAGCTGATACAAAAGAAGAGAAGTCTGCGGATAAAGAGGAAAGGAAAGAAACAGCTGCTGAAGAAAAAGCGGAAGACGGTGAAAAAGAGAAAAAGAAAGCAGAAGATGATACAGAAGCGGTAAAAGACGAAGAAAAGAAAACTGTGGAGGACAAAGAAGATAAGAAAGCAGAAGAGGTGCCGGAAGAAAAGAGCGACAAAAAAGCAGATGCCAGACAGGAAGGAGAAGTGTAGAAGATGCGTGTTGGAATGGGATATGATGTTCATAAACTGACAGAAGGAAGAAAGCTGATTCTTGGCGGGGTGGAGATCCCATACGAAAAGGGGCTTCTTGGACATTCGGATGCAGACGTACTTCTGCATGCGATCATGGATGCCCTGCTTGGAGCGGCATCACTTGGAGATATCGGAAAGCATTTTCCGGATACAGATCCTGCATACAAAGGGATTTCCAGTATTAAGCTTCTGGAACATGTGGGAAAGCTGCTGGATGACCGTATGTATGTAATTGAGAATATTGATGCGACGATCATTGCGCAGAGACCGAAGATGCGCCCGCACATCGAGCAGATGGAAAAGAATATTGCAGAAGCACTGCATATTGAAACAGATCAGGTAAATGTCAAGGCAACGACGGAAGAAGGTCTTGGATTTACCGGAAGTGGGGAAGGAATTTCTTCCCAGGCAATCTGTGCAATCGAAAAACTGACTAATTTCAGCAGTGTAGACGTAGCAGCACCTGCAGGTGGCTGCGCAGGCTGTGGAGGTTGTGCAGCAAGACAGATGTAGATCAAGTCTGAATAGAAAGGCACGGCGAAAAAGTAAAATGAAAATACTGAAAAAACTGAAGCCGGAAGAACGTGGGCTTACAAGAACACTGTGGGAACAGGTATTTACAGAAGATACGAAAGAATTTCTGGACTATTATTACACAGAAAAGACGAAGAATAACGAAATCTATGTGATCGAGACGGATCACGATATCCGGGCAATGATGCAGCTGAATCCTTACGTAATACAGATGGGGAAAAAGGCAGTAGAGAGCAGATACATTGTTGCAGTTGCAACAGAACCTCTTTATCGGCATAGAGGTTATATGGCAGAATTATTAAGCAAGACAGCAAGAGATCTGTATCAGCAAAAAATGCCATTCTTTTTCCTGATGCCCGCAAGTGAGAAAATTTACTATCCACATAATTACCGGTTTATTTATGCAGCCGATGTGTGGAGTGCAAAAGGAACAGACGGGAAAGAACTGACAATACAGAAGATCGTGGAATTGCAGAACGATTCCGGCGTGAGACTCAGAAAGGCAGAGGAAAAAGACTGTAAAAAGCTGGGGGATTTTGCGGAAGAAGTTCTGGAAAAACAGAAAATACAGGTATATACCAAACGGGATGCAGCTTATTATATGCGCCTTTTGAAGGAACAGGAAAGTGAAAAAGGCGGAATCCTGATCGCAGAGCAGGATGGAGAGATGCGAGGAATCCTTGTTTTTGATGAAGAAGATGGGCTTGCAGTAAGAGAGCCATTGATCCGAAAAGGATATGAAGATGTTTTTGATAAGGCAGGAGTCATCCTCAAAAAAGAAGAAAAGAAAAAACCGTTGATCATGGCACGGCTTTTGAATGTAGAAAGTCTTCTATCTTCTATGGTGTGCAAAGAAGAGATGGATCTGGAGTTTGTTCTGTATGATCCGATTATCCGGGAAAATAACTGTCTGTTTATGCTAAAAGGCAATGAAGAACATCTTGTAGTCCGGACAAGGACAGCACACACCGGCAAAGATGATGCTGTGCAGAAGATCAGTATTGATGCGCTTACATCGATTGTATTTGGCTATAAAGAGCTGGAAAAGATTGAAGAGGAAGAAAAAGAGATCTTTTCAGCAGAATTCAAAGAAGAAATCAGTAAATTGATGCCGTTTTCTCCTGTTTTTATCAACGAGATTGTCTGATAAGCGGGTTGACAAAATAGAAAAAATCGCATACTATATGTACTAGACATGAATGAAACTGAAAAGACGGAGAACGAAAAGAGTAGTTATCCTCAGAGTTCCATCAGAGAGGATCTGTCATCGGCTGAAAGCAGATCCGGGAGCAGGGATGATGAAGTGCATTCGGGAGTTGACCGGGCGAACGTGAAAGTGAAGATTTTACAAGTAGCCGGGTACGTGTGGCAGACGTTACAGGCCGTGAGAGAAAAGCAGGATAACTGCTTTTAATTTAGAGTGGAACCGCGGAAACTTCGTCTCTTTTTGAGACGGAGTTTTTTAATTTCACAGGAAATTCCAAATCAGAGGTGAATGAAATGGGAGTTATTTCCTATATCAAAGAAGAAATCAAAGTAGTAAAAGAACGAGATCCGGCAATCAAATCGGATATAGAAGTACTTCTGTATCCAAGTTTTAAGGTAATGCTTCATTACAGGATTGCACATAAGCTGTATCTGAAAAAGCATTATTTTCTGGCACGGTGGGTGTCACAGCGTGGTGTCAGAAAGACAGGAATTGAGATCCATCCGGGAGCAACCATTGGAAAGGGGCTTTTTATCGACCATGGAAGCGGCGTTATCATCGGCGAGACTGCAATCCTGGGTGATAATATTACACTGTATCAGGGAGTAACCCTGGGTGGTACAGGAAAAGAGCAGGGTAAGCGCCATCCTACGCTGGAAGACAATGTTATGGTCAGTGCCGGTGCGAAGGTCATCGGTTCCTTTACAATTGGAAAGAATTCCAAGATCGGAGCAGGATCTGTTGTTATAGAGGAAGTACCTCCGAACTGTACCGTTGTCGGTGTCCCGGGAAGAATTGTACGCATGGGTGACCAGAAAGTTCCGAGTGCTGACCTGGATCAGATCCATCTGCCAGATCCGGTATTGAATGATATCCGTCAGCTTCAGACTGACAATATCCGTCTGAAGAAAGAACTGAAAGCATTGAAAGAAAAACTCGCGAAAGAAAAAATAATCGAGGAAGCATAGAAAAAAGAAGGAGTAGCTTTATGAAAGTATTTAACACACTTACGAAAAAGAAAGAAGAATTCGTTCCTCTGGAAGAAGGAAAGGTAAGAATGTATGTCTGCGGACCGACCGTATACAATTACATCCATATCGGTAATGCAAGACCGATGATCGTATTTGATACCGTCCGCCGTTATTTTGAATACAAAGGATACGATGTCAATTATGTATCGAACTTCACAGATGTGGATGACAAGATCATCAAAAAGGCAATTGAAGAACAGGTATCCGCGCAGGAAATTTCACAGCGCTATATTGCAGAGTGCAAAAAAGATATGGCAGGAATGAATGTAAAGCCTGCAACCAAGCATCCGCTTGCAACAGAAGAAATCTGCGGCATGGTTGAGATGATTTCCGAGCTGATTGAAAAAGGTTATGCTTACGAGAAAAACGGAACCGTTTATTTCAGCACAAGAAAATTCAAAGACTATGGAAAATTATCCCACAAGAATCTGGATGATCTCCGTTCCGGTGGACGTTCTCTTCTGGTAAGCGGTGAGGATGAAAAAGAAGATCCGCTGGATTTCGTACTCTGGAAACCGAAAAAAGAAGGAGAACCTTTCTGGAAGTCACCTTGGTCAGACGGACGTCCGGGATGGCATATTGAGTGTTCTGTGATGTCGAGAAAATATCTTGGTGAACAGATTGATATCCATGCAGGTGGAGAAGATCTGATATTCCCACATCATGAAAATGAAATCGCACAGAGTGAAGCCGCTAACGGTAAAGAATTTGCAAGATACTGGATGCACAATGCATTCCTGAACATTGACAACCGCAAGATGTCAAAATCACTCGGAAACTTCCGGACGGTAAGAGAGATCAGCGAGCAGTATGATCTCCAGGTGCTTCGTTTCTTCATGCTGAGTGCACATTACAGAAGCCCGCTGAACTTCAGTGCAGAGCTGATGGAAGCATCCAAGAACGGTCTGGAGAGAATTCTCAATGCAACCGATAATCTGAAACATCTTATCGCTTCAGTGGCAACAGAAGAGATGAGTGCCGAAGAAAAAGAAGCATTTTCAAAAACTGATGCATATGTAGAAGAATTTGAAAAAGCAATGGATGATGATTTCAATACAGCAGACGCAATCGCAGCAATCTTTGAACTTGTAAAATATGCAAATACCACTGCGACAGCAGAAAGCTCAAAGGAATATCTCCGGGGATTACTGGACAGAATCGTAAAACTCGGTGATGTCCTGGGACTGATCCTGGATAAGAAGGAAGAACTTCTGGATGCAGATATTGAGAAACTGATCGAAGAGCGTCAGGCAGCAAGAAAAGCAAAAGATTTTGCAAGAGCCGATGCGATCCGTGACGAGCTTCTGGAAAAGGGAATTATCCTGAAGGATACCAGAGAAGGAGTACAATGGAAAAAAGCGTAGAATTTGAAATTGCTGACTATATAAAAGAAGTGCTTGAGATGAAAGAGGTGGAGCCGGAAGGCTATTCACCTCTTACCCTGGCTTATATAGGGGACAGCATTTATGATCTGATCATCAAGACAAAGGTGATCAGCGAAGGAAATAAACAGGTAAAAAAATTACATCAGGAGACAAGCAGTATGGTGCAGGCGTCTGCCCAGTCAGAGATGATGCGTGTCCTTCAGCCATTGCTTACTGAAGAAGAGCATGCTGTTTACAGAAGAGGCCGAAATGCTAAATCAGTATCGCCGGCAAAGAACCAGTCACTGACCGATTACCGACGTGCAACCGGATTTGAAGCGTTGATGGGATGGCTTTACCTGAAAAGAGAATGGAAAAGAATGGCAGATCTGATCAAGATCGGTCTGGATCACTTAAGCGAATGCGAAGAAGAAAAGAAGCAGGAGAAATAGAATGGAAGAAAAAAAGATGAACAGTCAGCAGATCGAGGGAAGAAATGCAGTAATGGAAGCATTTCGCTCCGGGAAACCGATTGACAAAGTATATATTCTTGACGGATGTCAGGACGGACCGATCAGAAGTATCGTAAGAGAAGCAAAAAAGCATGATACGATCCTGAATTTTGTAACCAAAGAACGTCTGAACCAGATTTCAGAGACCGGAAGACATCAGGGGGTCATTGCACAGGCAGCGGCTTACGAGTATGCGCAGGTGGAAGATATGCTGGAGCTTGCAAAACAGAAAGGGGAAGATCCTTTTCTGATCCTTCTGGACAATATTGAGGATCCACATAATCTCGGCGCGATCATCCGTACTGCCAATCTTGCAGGTGCGCATGGTGTGATCATTCCGAAGCACCGCGCAGCAGGTCTTACTGCAACCGTTGCAAAGACATCAGCAGGTGCGCTGAATTACACACCGGTAGCAAAAGTTACCAATCTGGTGAAAACCATGGAAGAACTGAAAGAAAAGGGACTCTGGTTTGTCTGTGCAGATATGAATGGGGATGTGATGTATCGCGTGAATCTGAAAGGACCGATTGGGCTGGTGATCGGAAACGAAGGCGAAGGTGTTGGACGTCTGGTAAAAGAGACCTGTGATATGACTGCAGCCATTCCGATGAAGGGAGATATTGACTCCCTGAATGCGTCTGTGGCAGCAGGTGTCCTTGCCTATGAGATCGTGCGTCAGCGCATGAGTTAGGAAAATCGGAGAATGAAAATGGATCTGGGGAAAATGACGGATGAGCAGCTGATTGAACTGCTTCGGGAAGGTAAGACCGAGATCACGGATTATCTGATGGAAAAATACAAAGACATGGTACGCAAACAAGCGCGTGCCATGTATCTGTGGGGCGGAGAAAATGACGATCTGATCCAGGAGGGGATGATCGGTCTTTTTAAAGCGGTGCAGGATTATGATCCGAAAGAAGGTGCAAGCTTTTCAAGTTTTGCCGGACTTTGTGTGTCACGCCAGATGTATACGGCGATTAAGGCTTCACAGCGGAAAAAACATCTGCCGCTCAATTCCTATGTGTCGATTTACGCATCTGCCAGTGACAATCCGGAGGAGAACGGGCTTTCCATAGTAGATACGATCGAAGCAGGGAAAGAGAGTAATCCGGAGCTGATGATTCTTGGAGAAGAGTATACGAATGCATTTGAAGAGGAACTGAAAGAAAAATTAAGTAAGCTGGAGCGAAAGGTGCTGTATCTTCATTTGCAGGGAATGGAATATCTGAATATTGCAGAATTTATGGACAAAAGTCCGAAGACGATCGACAATGCCCTGCAGCGGATCAAAGCGAAAGCACGCCAGCTTCTGGAAGAAATGCGCCGGTCTGAAAAAAAGTAAAAATATAGTTTTAAAATTGTTGACAAGCAAAGCAGTGATATGCTATATTAAATGAGTCGCGAAAATGCGCAGGCTGCCTTGGCTCAGTCGGTAGAGCGTCGCCTTGGTAAGGCGGAGGTCGGCGGTTCGATTCCGCTAGGCAGCTTATATATTTAAGAAGCAGAGTTGTATTTCCGGTTGGAAGGTACAATGTCTGCTTTTTTTTCACTTGTCCGTGTGTGGAAAGTGTGATAAACTAAAGGACATGAATCAAAACTGTCCACAGGACAATGATTGAGATGCATGACAAGAAAAAGACTGCCATATAATGGCAGATTATGAAGTAATAGAGAGATGCGAGGAGGAACTTCAATGGCAGAAGAAGCTGTATCAAAGAATTTTATAGAACAGGAAATTGAAAAAGATCTTGCAGAAGGCGTATACGATCATGTATGTACCCGTTTTCCACCGGAACCGAATGGATACCTTCACATCGGACATGCAAAGTCTATCCTTTTAAACTACGGACTTGCACAGAAATATAACGGAACATTCCATATGCGTTTTGACGATACCAACCCGACAAAGGAAAAGACAGAGTTCGTAGAATCCATCAAAGCCGACATCAAATGGCTGGGTGCTGACTGGGGAGATCACCTTTACTTTGCATCTGATTATTTTGATCAGATGTATGAGTATGCAATCAAACTGATCAAGAAAGGAAAAGCTTATGTCTGTGACCTGACAGCGGATCAGATCCGTGAGTACAGAGGAACTCTGACAGAGCCGGGAAAGGACAGCCCGTACCGTGACAGAAGTGTGGAAGAGAACCTGGAGCTTTTTGAAAATATGCGTGCAGGCAAGTATGCAGACGGAGAGAAGGTTCTCCGTGCGAAGATAGATATGGCATCACCGAATATCAATATGAGAGATCCGATTCTCTACCGTGTAGCCCGTATGACACATCATAATACCGGTGATAAGTGGTGCATCTACCCGATGTATGACTTTGCACATCCGATCGAGGATGCAATCGAAGGAATCACTCATTCTATCTGTACACTGGAATTTGAAGATCACAGACCGCTTTATGACTGGGTAGTAAGAGAATGTGAATTTGCAAATCCACCGCGTCAGATCGAATTTGCAAAATTATACCTGACGAACGTAGTTACAGGAAAGCGTTACATCAAGAAACTTGTAGAAGATAAGATCGTAGACGGATGGGATGATCCGAGACTGGTTTCTATCGCAGCACTTCGTCGCCGTGGATTCACACCGGAATCTATCAAGATGTTCGTTGACCTGTGTGGAGTTTCCAAAGCACAGAGCTCTGTAGATTATGCAATGCTCGAGTACTGCATCCGTGAGGATCTGAAGCTTAAGAGAGCACGTATGATGGCAGTTCTTGATCCGATCAAGCTTGTGATCGATAACTATCCGGAAGGACAGATTGAATATCTGGATGCACCGAATAATCTTGAGAATGAAGAACTTGGAAGCCGTCAGCTTCCATTTGGAAGAGAGCTTTATATTGAGAGAGAAGACTTTATGGAAGAGCCTCCGAAGAAATATTTCCGTCTGTTCCCAGGCAACGAAGTACGTCTGATGAATGCTTACTTTGTAACTTGTACAGGATTTGAAAAGGATGAAGATGGTAATGTAACTGTTGTACATTGTACTTATGATCCGGAGACAAAGAGCGGTTCCGGATTCACAGGAAGAAAAGTAAAAGGAACGATCCACTGGGTAGAGGCAAGTACAGCACTTCCGGCAACCGTAAGACTGTATGAGAATCTGATCGACGAAGAAAAGGGTGTCTACAATAAAGAAGACGGTTCCCTGAACCTGAATCCGAATTCTCTTACAGAGAAAGAAATCTTTGTAGAATCAAACTTTGCAGATGCAAAAGCATATGAAAGCTTCCAGTTTGTACGTCAGGGATATTTCTGCGTGGATTCTCATGATTCGTCTAAAGAACATCTGGTATTTAACAGAATCGTTTCGCTGAAGAGTTCGTTTAGACTTCCAAAATAACGGAATGGTAATAAAAGACCCGGTAAGAAAAATAAATTTTCTTCCGGGTTTTGTTTTATGCAGAAAATGATAATCTGCAAGAAAAGTGCTTTTTTAAATTTCTTCAGAAGCAGGGGCGGATTCTTCGGAATCATCTTCCTGCGTCTGGGAAGCTGCTTTTTCTGATTCGGTTTCTGCATCTTTATTTTTTTCTACAGGCTCTTTAGAAGCTTCTTCTTTTGCAGATGTTGGCGTAAGAGTTGTGTAACCACGCTCAGGCACTTCGCCAAGATCATCATCCAGTTCAAAATCATCCTCTTCAAAAGAGTCATCGAACTCGTCTTCCGGTTCTTCATTATGTCGGTTCTTTAACCAGTAATATGCACCGGCACCAGCTGCGCCTGCGGCAGTCAGTCCGAGCAGGATTTTACCAAAATTTTTAGCCATGTTGCTGCTCCTTTCTTGATCTCGTCCTGTCAGATATGGCAGATGAGATAGTTCGTCATGAAATATAGTATACATGAATAATTTTATTGTAATACTTTTATTTGAAAAGGGAAAGTAAAATATTTATAAAAGAACCAGAAAAACAACAAAAATAAGGAAGTGTTGTACGATTATAAGCAGCGGGAATGTTGTGAAAGAATAAAAATTGTGTTACGATATACAATAGTATCTAAAGAGAGGAAGACCGCGCATGAGAGAAATTACAAAATACCATGATACCAGTAAGACAGTCAAAGAACGTGCCAAGAACAAATTATTTGGTGCAGTGTACAGCCATACTGCAATTATTCTTTTACTAATCCTTCTTCAGATTGGTATTATGGTCCTCACTTTTACATATCTGGGAAATTACAGTACATATATGAACGGAGTGATGTCCCTTCTCTCCTTTATTACAGCGATTTATATTTTTAATGAAAAAGGGAATCCGGCGTTTAAGATGACGTGGATCCTGTTTGTGTTCCTTGTCCCGGTGGTTGGAGTTGGATTTTATCTGTTTACAAAAGCAGGGATCGGAACCAAATATCTGGGTGCCAGACTGGAGAAGCTTCGAGTGGAGACTGAACCTTATATGCAGCAGAATGAATATGTCGTCCATGCGATGAAAGGTGGAAGGGTTGCGAATGCCAATCTGTCACATTTTCTTTATAACCAGGTGGGATTTCCGACTTATGGGAACTCACAGGCACAGTATTTTCCACTGGGAGATGACAAATTTCCGATTCTGATCGAGGAATTGAATAAGGCAGAAAAATTTATTTTCATGGAATATTTTATTATCGGAGAAGGATATGTGTGGGACACTGTCCTGGAGGTCCTGCGTAAAAAGGTGAAAGAGGGCGTGGAAGTACGCCTGATGTATGACGGAACCTGCAGTATCAGCCTTTTGCCGTATGAGTATCCGAAGCAGCTCAGGGAATATGGAATCCAGTGCAAGGAATTTGGACCGATCGTACCCATCCTTTCTACCAGCCAGAATAACCGGGATCACCGGAAAATCTGTGTGGTTGACGGAAAGGTTGCATTTACCGGAGGTGTCAATCTGGCAGATGAATATATCAACAAGAAAGTCCGGTTCGGACACTGGAAAGATACAGCGATCAAAATCGAAGGCGATGCCGTGCAGAGTTTTACCATGATGTTCCTGCAGATGTGGAATATTACGGAGAGACAGCCGGAGGATTATGCAAAGTATCTGACAGAAAAGCAGCCGGGGTTCAGCCGCAAAGACGGTTACATCATCCCATATGGAGACAGTCCGTTTGACCATGAGAATGTAGGAGAAGAAGTGTATTTCCACATCCTGAATCATGCCAAGAAGTATGTGCATATTATGACACCGTATCTGATCCTGGACAATGAGATGATTGATGCGCTGACAAGAGCTGCAAAAGGTGGAATAGAAGTGCAGATTATTATGCCGCATATTCCGGATAAGCCGTATGCATTTTATCTTGCGAAGACTTATTATGAGGAACTGATCGCAGGCGGGGTAGAGATCTATGAATATACGCCTGGATTTGTCCATGCGAAAGTATTTACTTCAGACGATGATACGGCGACAGTAGGCAGTATCAATCTGGATTACCGTAGTCTTTATCTGCATTTTGAATGCGGTGTTTTCATTTACCGCAATCCGGTGGTGCGTGATATTGAAAAAGATTTCCAGGAGACCCTTGCAAAATGCCAGAAGGTGACGATGACGGAGGTCAGAAACCGGAGCACTTTTGTGAAAATATATGGTCAGGTTTTAAGAATTGTGGCACCGCTGATGTAGGAAAACACTTAGAGAGCAGTAAAATCAAGAAAAATGCGGAATTTTCGGGAAGTAGCTGAAAATAAGAGTGTACTTTTTATTTGAAATGTAGTATAATTCAATCGGTGTCTTTATAAGGGACATTGATTATATTTATAAGTAGGAGTTATCCCGATGAAAAGAGGGATGACACTGTGGAGATATTTCACAGATAGCCAAGAACACGCAGGAGGATTTATTATGGTTAAAGCAGTAGTAGGTGCGAACTGGGGAGACGAAGGAAAAGGTAAGATCACAGATATGCTTGCCGAAAAAGCAGATATTATCATTCGTTTCCAGGGTGGAGCAAATGCCGGACATACAATTATCAATGATTACGGCAAATTCGCTCTTCATACATTACCGTCAGGAGTTTTCTACGGACATACAACCAGTATCATCGGCAATGGTGTCGCTGTAGATATCCCGGTTCTTTTCAAGGAAATCCAGTCAATCATTGACAGAGATGTTCCGATGCCGAAGATTCTGGTGTCAGACCGTGCACAGATGGTGATGTCTTATCACAAGAATTTTGATGCATATGAGGAAGAGAGACTGGGCGGAAAGTCGTTCGGATCTACAAAGTCTGGTATTGCACCGTTCTATTCAGACAAGTATGCAAAGATCGGTTTCCAGATCAGCGAGCTTTTTGAAGACGAAGCTGAACTTAGAGAAAAGGTAAATCGTGTAGCAGAGCAGAAGAATGTTATGCTGGAACACCTTTATCACAAACCGTTAATCAATCCTGATGATTTATATAACGAACTGATGGAATACAAAGAAATGGTAGCACCGTATGTATGTAACGTTTCTCTGTATCTTGACGAAGCCCTCAAGGAAGGAAAAGAAATCCTTCTTGAAGGACAGCTTGGAACATTAAAGGATCCGGATCATGGAATTTACCCAATGGTAACTTCTTCTTCTACACTGGCAGCTTATGGTGCGATCGGTGCTGGAATCCCGCCGTATGAGATCAAACAGATCGTTACAGTATGTAAAGCATACTCAAGTGCAGTAGGAGCAGGTGCCTTTGTAAGTGAGATTTTTGGCGAAGAAGCAGATGAACTTAGAAGACGCGGTGGAGACGGCGGGGAATTCGGCGCAACAACCGGTCGCCCGAGACGTATGGGATGGTTTGACTGTGTAGCATCCAAATATGGATGCCGTATGCAGGGAGCTACAGATGTAGCATTTACTGTTGTTGATGTACTTGGATACCTGGATGAAATTCCGGTATGTGTAGGATACGAGATTGACGGAGAAGTTACAACAGAATTCCCGACAACACATCTTCTTGAGAAAGCAAAACCAGTATTCAAGACACTTCCGGGATGGAAATGCGACATCAGAGGAATCAAGAAATACGAAGATCTTCCGGAGAACTGCAGAAACTACATTGAGTTTATCGAAAAAGAAATCGGATATCCGATCACAATGGTTTCTAATGGACCGGGAAGACATGATATCATCTTCAGAAATAAATAGGAATATAAAAAAGGGGCAGGGCTTTTTTAAGTCCTGCCTCATTTTTATGGTAAATTATCAAATTGTGATAATGGTTGGTTATGTATTACAGTAAGTACACTCCGCGGGATGCGGCTTCTTCGAGGACGTCGTCCGGCCAGATGGAGGACTGGACTTCTCCGATGTGGGCTTTGCGGAGATAGAACATACAGATTCGGGACTGTCCGATTCCGCCTCCGACTGTGTACGGAAGTTTTCCGTTCAGTAATGCTTTCTGGAAATCCATCTCGGCGCGTTCTTCGCAGCCGGCTTCCTTTAACTGACGGCGGAGTGCATCTTCATCGACACGGATACCCATGGAAGAAAGCTCCAGTGCGATATCGAGTACCGGATAGTAGACGATGATATCACCGTTCAGTTCCCAGTCATCGTAGTCCGGTGCACGTCCGTCATGACGCTGTCCGGAGGCAAGGGTCTTACCGATCTGTTTGATGAATACGGCACCTTTGGCTTTGGCAAAGTGGTATTCACGTTCCTTTGGTGTCTTGTCCGGATACATGGTTTCCAGTTCCTGGGATGTGATGAAGCTGATTTCATCCGGAAGGAATTCTTCAATATAATTGTAACGGCGTGCCATGTAGGCTTCGGTTTCTTTGAGTGCACTGTATACTTTTCCTACAGTGTATTCCAGTGTCTCCATGTTGCGTTCTTCTTTGGAAATTACTTTTTCCCAGTCCCACTGGTCAACATAGATGGAATGGATGTTGTCAGTATCTTCATCTCGGCGGATAGCGCTCATATCAGTATAAAGTCCTTCTCCTGAATGAAAGCCGTAGCGCTTTAAGGCGTAACGTTTCCATTTTGCAAGAGAGTGGACGATCTCAACTTCGCGGTCTTCCTGTTCTTTGATGCCAAATGCAACCGGGCGTTCTACTCCGTTCAGGTTATCGTTCAGTCCGGATTCCGGGCGGACGAAAAGAGGAGCGGATACACGCGTCAGATGCAGAGATTTGGCAAGTGCGCGTTCAAAGTGGTCTTTTACTTCTTTGATAGCCACTTCAGTCTCGCGGATCGTAAGTGGAGAATGGTAATTCTCCGGTATCTGCAAATTGTTCATGATGTTCTTCCTTTCTTACTACTCACTATGTCTAGTTTAGTGAATTGACGTGGTGTTGTCAATCATATTTTCTTAAGAAACAACTTATGATTTTTTTAGAGAATCTCCATAGTAAGGTCACAGAACACGGCTATACTCTTAAAATAAAACATTCATCATAAAAAAGAAAAAGTCATAAATCAGAAAATAAGAACATATATTAAAGATGTCGGGGAAATGCCGGATGAGGCTTATACCAGAAGGCAGACAGACGAAAAAACTGTAGACAGGAGGTAACAAGATATGCAGAAAGAGAAGAATATCAGCACACAGGAAGTCATTTCCATGGAAGAATATCTAAATAAGAGACAGAAGATCAGAGAACAGGAGAAAAAACGATTCGGTGGCAGATTCGGCGAAGAGAAAAGCCCTGCCTGGATGATGGCAGAGCTTTATGTATGAGATGTTAATATTCACTGTGAAAGTCGTCATCATTCCTGTGGATCAGACGATAAACCAGGATGTAGGCGTAACTCATAACCGGCACAAGAATCGTGCAGGCAACAGATGCTTTCAGAAGTCCTAATGATCTGGATTTGTCGATAAATGCAAATACCAGAGTGCTGACGTACATCAGGAACAGAAGAATTGCACAGATAAGAGCCGCAAAACGCTTGAATTTTTTCATAACAACCACCTTCGTACTGTACTTTATCTCTATTATATAGATAAAAAACAATTTCTACAAGAAAATGTTTTGCAAACAGTCGAAAAATGCTGTATGATATATGAAGTGATAAAGAACAAAAAGGAGAATTTACAGTATGAGTACATTATTAGAACAGTGGAGAGATACCGCTTACTCGAAAGAGATGGATAAAGCTTCTCTGCAGAAGTTCTGGGGAACCTATTTCCAGACTGAAAAAGAGATCTATGAAAAGCTGCTTGAGAATCCGGACGAAGAAGTAAAAGGAACTGTAAAGGAACTTGCTGAAAAATATGGCATTAATGTATTTACAATGACAGGATTCCTTGATGGAATCAATGACAGCCTGAAAGTGGCTAATCCAATTGAAACAATGGATGAGGACACTGAGGTAAGTCTTGCTTTTGATAAAGAACTGCTTTACAAGAACATGGTAGATGCAAAAGCTGACTGGCTGTATGAACTGCCACAGTGGGATAAGATTTTTACAGAAGAAAAGAAAAAAGTCCTTTACAAAGAACAGAAAAACGCACGTACAATCCACGTAGAAAAGAAAGTTTATCCAAACGATCCATGTCCGTGCGGAAGCGGTAAAAAATATAAAAAATGCTGTGGTAAGAACAAATAAGTTCTGATAGAAATTTTCAATACATTTTTTTGAACGTGTTGACAAATGAAAATCCCATGGTATAATGTTAGCAAATGCGATGAAGAGAAGAGTAGAACGCAGAAAAATCCCAGAGAGAGAGGTCTTAGGCTGAGAGCCTCTTATTACAGAAGCGTTTGAAGACCACCTCCGAGCGGCTGTAAAACAGTCCGGCTGGATACCGTTATCATCCACAAAGAGGTCCTGGAAATCAGGACAAGCGGGGTGGAACCGCGGGTATACAAAGTAACTCGTCCTCTGCAGCAGATATTTCTGTTGCAGAGGTTTTTTATTTTAAAAGTTAAGTTGTCTGGAAAAGATGTACTAGAAAATTTGAAGGAGCATATTGCACAAAAGAAATTCAGCCAATTCACTTTTTGCGCAATGGAATTGGATGAAATTCTTTTGTGCAATATGCGGTCTTGAATTACAGACAGTAGCTTTTACAGAAAGGATGATCTAATGGAAAGTATTTACGATTGTTTCAAGCTGAACAATGATATGAAAATCCCATGCGTTGGTTTTGGAACTTACAAAGCAGCAGAAGGGAATAACGTAGAGATTTTAAAGACTGCCATAGAAGCAGGATATCGCTATTTTGATACTGCATCCTTTTATCAGACCGAAGATTTTTTAGGGCAGGCGATCCGTGAAAGCAATCTTCCAAGAGAGGATTTTTTCCTTGTATCCAAGATGTGGAAAGATGAAATGGGATATCAGCAGACAAAGGATGCATTAGAAAAGAGTCTGAAAAGACTTGGTACCGATTATCTGGACATCTATCTGATCCACTGGCCAAGACCGTCGGCTGACTGTGAGAACTGGAAAGAACTGGATCTTGAGACCTGGAGGGCGATGGAAGAACTTCAGAAAGAAGGAAAAATCCGGGGACTTGGACTCAGCAATTTTCTTCCGCACCATATTAAGAACATTCTGGAGAATGGAACAGTAAAACCAGTTGTCAACCAGCTGGAACTGCATCCGGGTTATATGCAGCAGGCTGCTGTGCAGTATTGTAAAGAGCATGGTATTCAGATGCAGGCATGGAGCCCGATCGGAAGACGGCGGATTCTGGAAGAGGGACTGATCCTTGAACTTGCCGGAAAGTATCAGGTTTCACCGGCGCAGCTGTGTCTGAGATTCCTGCTTCAGAATGATATCATTCCGCTTCCGAAATCATCTTCGATGGAGCGGATGAAACAGAATATGGATCTGTTCCATTTTGAGATCAGCGAAGAGGATGTATCGAGACTGGCAACTATGCCACAGGCAGGATGGTCAGGAGAACATCCGGATCCGGAGCTTGCACAGAAAAATGTTGTATAATCAGAAATTATAAAATAAAGAGAGGAACAAAAAGACTATGAAAATCACATTAAAAGATGGATCAAGCAAAGAATATGCACAGAGCATGTCTGTAATTGATATTGCAAAAGATATCAGTGAAGGACTTGCAAGGGTTGCAACAGCAGGAGAAGTTGACGGAGAAGTTGTTGATTTAAGAACTGTGATCGACAAAGACTGTGAGCTGAACATTCTTACATTCAATGATGAAAAAGGAAAAGGTGCATTTCGTCACACAACATCTCACATTATGGCACAGGCAATCAAGAGACTGTATCCGGATACAAAACTTGCGATCGGACCTTCAATTGAAGATGGATTCTATTATGATATTGACCGTGAGACTCCGCTTGTAGCAGAAGACCTGGAAAAGATCGAAGCTGAGATGAAGAAAATCGTTAAAGAAGATCTTCCAATTAAACAGTATACAATGCCAAGAGCGGAAGCAATCGCATATTTTAAAGAAAAAGATGAACCATATAAAGTGGAACTGATCGAAGACCTTCCGGAAGATTCCGTAATCAGCTTCTATTCACAGGGAGAATTTACAGATCTTTGTGCAGGACCTCATCTGATGAGCACAAAACCGGTAAAAGCATTCAAACTTACAAGCCTTGCAGGAGCTTACTGGCGCGGAAGTGAAAAGAATAAGATGCTTCAGAGAGTTTATGGTACTTCCTATCCGAAGAAAGCAGAGCTTGAAGAATATCTGCATATGATGGAAGAAGCAAAGAAGCGTGATCATAGAAAACTTGGAAAAGAACTTGGACTTTTCATGATGAGAGAAGAAGGACCGGGATTTCCATTCTTCCTTCCAAAAGGAATGGAACTGAAGAACCAGCTGCTTGATTACTGGAGAGAGATCCACAAAAAAGCCGGCTATGTTGAAATTTCAACACCGATTATGTTGAGCCGCCATCTCTGGGAAACATCAGGCCACTGGGATCACTACAAAGACAATATGTATACAACTGTGATCGATGATGAAGATTTCGCTATCAAACCAATGAACTGCCCGGGAGGAATTCTTGTATATGAATCTGAACCACGTTCATACCGTGACCTTCCGCTTCGTATGGGAGAACTTGGACTGGTTCACCGTCATGAAAAATCAGGACAGCTTCATGGACTGATGCGTGTAAGATGCTTTACACAGGATGATGCACATATCTTCATGACACCAGAGCAGGTACGTGATGAGATCAAAGGCGTTGTAAAACTGATCAATGAAGTTTACAGCCTGTTTGGATTTAAATACCATGTGGAGCTTTCTACAAGACCGGAGGACAGCATGGGAAGTGATGAAGATTGGGATATGGCTACTGAAGCCCTTCGTGGCGCATTGGACGATCTGGGACTTCCATATGTAGTAAATGAAGGAGATGGAGCGTTCTACGGACCGAAGATCGACTTCCATCTGGAAGATTCTATCGGAAGAACATGGCAGTGTGGAACCATCCAGCTTGATTTCCAGCTTCCGCTCAGATTTAATCTTGAATACACAGGAGCAGATGGTGAGAAACATCGTCCGATCATGATCCACCGTGTAATCTTCGGATCGATCGAAAGATTTATCGGTATCCTGATCGAGCATTTTGCAGGGGCATTCCCGACATGGCTTGCACCGGTACAGGTTAAGGTGCTTCCGATTTCAGACAAATATATGGATTATGCACAGAAGGTTCTGGATGAACTGAACAATTCAGGTGTTCGTGCAGAAATTGATACACGTGCAGAGAAGATCGGATACAAGATACGTGAAGCACAGATGAAGAAGATCCCGTATATGCTGGTTGTTGGAGCAAAAGAAGAAGAGGACGGACTGGTATCTGTAAGAAGCCGTTTTGAAGGGGATGAAGGACAGAAGTCACTGACGGACTTCCTTGCAGCAATCAAGATGGAGATCCAGGCCAAAACAGCAAGGGAAGTAAAAAAAGAAGACGATAAATAGAGTTTTAAATAAAATCTGAATAAGAAATAAAACTTTCGGGCATAATGATACTGATTTTCAAAAAGGAGGTAACATTATGCCTGAATTAAAATGTACAGTACAGACATGTATGCACAACAAAGATTTTTATTGTGATCTGAACGCAATTACGGTGGGAGGAAAATCTGCACGGAAAGCTGCAGAGACAAGCTGTGACAGCTTTGAAGAAAGAAAAAGCGGCACCTACAGCAATGTGACTGGTGAGGCGGGTCCGACAAGCAAGATCGACTGCAAGGCCACGGAGTGCCAGTACAATAAGGAATGCCAGTGCCATGCAGGAAAGATCAGTGTGGAGGGCAGCAAGGCATGCAGCTGTGATGAGACGGAATGTGCAACTTTCAGTTGTGGATGTGCGTAGATGAAAGTGATGGGTGTGGGAGAGTTTCTCCTGCACCTGTTTGTTTGTGTGCAAGGAATGAGAGAAAAGGTGCGAAAAGGATGGTTGGGGAGGTTGACGGGGGTGTTAGAAAGAAGGTATAATAAAAATCGGACTTTTGAAGAAAGACAGGGAAATTAAATGGAAAAAAAAGACAATGTAGAGAAAGGGGTTTCGGGGAAGCCGGAAGAGAAGAAATCGGCAGCGTATTATGAAAAGCGTCCGGAATTTGGTAACAGAGGGCCATCAAAGATTTTGCTGCATTTCAGGAAGGGGATTACCTTTTTCCTTGTTATTGCGGCTTGTGTGATTTTTTATTTTCTGTTACTCCGAATAGAGGATATATCAGTAGGTGTCAGTAAAGTAATTGATGTGTTAAAGCCGATCCTATACGGAATGGTGATCGCATATTTGCTGAATCCGATCGTAAAGCAGATTGACCGGTGGCTGATTCCACAATTAAAAAAGAAAATGTCTCAGGAAAAGGCAAAGAAGGTTTCGCGTAGTGTCGGTGTTTTTGCAGCGCTGGTTATGCTGCTTGCTTTGATCCTGGCACTGTGCAATATGCTGATTCCGGAACTTTATAAAAGTATCCGTGACATGGTTCAGACTCTGCCGGGACAGATCAGTGATATGGTTACGAAGATCATAAGTATCCAGAAAGATACCAGTCCTGCCGGAGTCATGGCACGTAATCTGTTAGAAAAGGGATCGGATGCATTACAGAACTGGATCAAACAGGATCTTTTAACCAAGGTTAATGAAGTGATGTCAAACCTGACGGTTGGGATCATCAATTTTGTCAGTGAGATCCTGAATTTTCTGATTGGTCTTATTGTATCAGTCTATATTCTGTTCAGTAAGGAAACATTTTCCGCACAGAGTAAAAAGATCGTCTATGCAGTGCTCCGTACAGATCATGCCAATATGATCCTGCATCTGACAAAGAAAAGCAATGAGATTTTCGGTGGATTTATTATTGGAAAGATCATTGATTCTATGATTATCGGAGTGCTTTGCTTCTTTGGACTTACGCTCCTGAAGATGCCGTACATACTTTTGATCAGTGTAATCGTTGGTGTGACCAATGTCATTCCTTTCTTCGGACCGTATATCGGTGCTATTCCGAGTGCCGTTCTGATTTTGCTGAATGATCCGATCAAGGGCTTGTATTTCCTGATCTTCATTCTTGTGCTGCAGCAGCTTGATGGAAATGTGATCGGACCGAAGATTTTGGGCAATTCGACCGGATTATCTGCATTCTGGGTTGTATTTTCAATCCTGCTCGGAGGCGGTCTGTTTGGATTTGTAGGAATGATCATGGGCGTGCCTACATTTGCAGTAGTTTATTATATTATTACAATGTTGATCAATCATTTGCTGGAGAAGAAAAAGCTTCCGCTTCAGACTTCGGAGTATGGGGAAAAGAGTTATGTGGATGATAGCGGAAGATTTGTCAGAGAAAATCCGGAAGAAAATGATACAGCGGTAAAAAACGGGGAAAATAAAAAAGAGAGGAAGTAAGCAGAAATGCCAATTCGTGTACAGAATGACCTTCCGGTAAAAGAAATACTGGAAAAAGAAAATATATTTGTAATGGATGAGAACCGTGCGGTTCATCAGGACATTCGTCCGATCAAGATCGGACTTCTGAATCTTATGCCACTGAAAGAGGATACAGAACTTCAGCTTCTGCGCTCCCTTTCCAATACACCGCTGCAGGTTGACATTGTGTTTTTGGCAGTGAAAAATCATGTTTCAAAGAATACTTCAGCGAATCACCTGAACCGGTTTTATGAGAATTTTGAAAATGTAAAAGATCAGAAATTTGACGGATTTATCATAACCGGAGCACCGGTAGAGCAGATGCCTTTTGAAGAGGTGGATTACTGGGAAGAACTTGTAGAGATCATGGAGTGGACAAAGACACATGTTACTTCAACGATCCATCTCTGCTGGGGAGCACAGGCAGCACTTTATTATCATTATGGGATTAATAAAGTACAGCTGGACAAAAAGCTTTTCGGTATCTTTGAACATAAGGTTATGAACCGTAAGATTCCTCTGGTACGTGGATTTGATGATGTATTTTATGCACCGCATTCGAGACATACAGATGTGCCGATTGAGAAGATCCGTGCAGATGAGAGACTGATGATTCTGGCAGAGTCGGAAAAGGCAGGAGCATACCTTATCATGGCACAGAATGGAAGACAGATTTTTGTGATGGGACATCCGGAGTACGACCGGGTGACACTGGATCAGGAGTATAAGCGGGATCTGAGCAAAGGACTTCCGATTGAAATGCCGGAGAATTATTATCCAGACAATGACAGCACACAGAAGCCACTTCTTACATGGAGAGCACATGGTAACTGTATGTATGCAAACTGGCTGAATTACTATGTTTACCAGGCAACCCCGTATGATATGGTGGGGACACCGGATTTTCATTAGAATTCAGATAGAATTTCATATACCGATATCCTGAAAGGCATATCAGAAAGTACTATGTTTCAGAAGAGAAATCCTTTGCTATAATAGGAAAGCAAAAATAAGCGGGAGGAAAAATATGTTATTGGAGCAGAAAACAACTGATTTTTTGGAACAGCTCTCATCGTCAGCACCGATTCCGGGAGGTGGCGGTGCATCGGCAGCAGTCGGAGCGTTCGCATCAGCTTTGGGACTTATGGTTACAAATCTGACTGTCGGAAAAAAGAAATATGCGGATGTTGAAGAGAAAATTCTAGAGATAAGAGAAAAACTTGAGCAGAAGAAGCAGGATCTGGTCCGGATGGTAGATGAAGATGCCGAGGCTTTTGAACCACTGGCAAAGGCTTACAGAATGCCAAAAGAGACAGAGGAAGAACAGGCAGAGAAGGAAAAAGTTATGGAGGCCGCACTTAAAAATGCGGCAGAAGCACCACTGTGTATCATGAAAACAATTGTAGATACTATGGAGATGATCCGGGTGCTGGGGGAAAAAGGAAGCAGGCTTGCTGTCAGCGATGCAGGAGTTGCAATCCTCTTTGCACAGGCAGCCCTTGAAGGAGCTTCTCTTAATATTTTTATCAATACAAAGATGATGAAGGATCAGGAAGAAGCTGAAAGACTGAATTATCTGGCTGATCAACTGATTGCGACAGGCAAAGAACTGAAAGAGACAACTTATGATGCTGTACTTAAGGGTATCAGACCATAACAGATAAGACAGACAGGAGGAAGACATGAGCATACAGATGCGAGGGGCTGAAGTGGCAAAAGCCATGAAAGAAAAGCTGATCAGAGAAAGAGAAGAGTTGAATGCGGCGGGAGTAAATCCATGCCTTACGATCATTCGGGTAGGAGCGAAAGAAAATGATCTTGCCTACGAACGTGGAGCAAAAAAGAGAATGGAAATGATCGGAATTGAGTGCCGCATTGTAGAACTGCCAGAAGATATTTCACAGGAAGAATTTGAGGATGCTTTCTGTAAGATCAATAAAGATCCGGAGGTTCACGGGATTCTTTTGTTCCAGCCGTTTCCGGAGCAGCTCGATGTAGAGAAGATCAGACAGATGATCGACCCGGCAAAGGATATGGATGGAATGAGTCCTGTAAATCTTGCAAAAATATTCGAAGGTGACAGAACTGCTTATGCGCCTTGTACTTCTGAGGCAGTGATGCACATTATGAATCACTATGGAATTGAACTCCAGGGGAAAAGAGTGACCGTCATCGGAAGAAGCATGGTTGTTGGAAAACCGCTTTCCATGCTGATGCTTGGACAGAATGCAACTGTAACTATCTGCCATTCACGTACAAAAGATCTGGCGGACAGATGTCGCGAAGCAGAGATAATAGTAGCTGCGATCGGACGGGCAAACCATATCACTGCCGATATGATCGCCGAAGGAGCGGTGGTAGCGGATGTCGGAATCAACGTACTGGAAGACGGAACCCTCTGTGGAGATGTGGACTACGAAAATGTCCGGGAAAAAGTATCCCATATCACACCGGTTCCGGGAGGAGTAGGAAACGTCACAACATCTGTACTCGCCTCTCACGTGCTGCGTGCCGCCCGTATAGGTCAGAACGAACACGGACAACGCAGAGGGTAACACCGCCTCTCTGTCGAACACAATACAAATGGGCGAAGAACAGTTACAACCGGTAACCCAGAGCGCCCCGGAAGAGAAAAAATCCTATAGATTCAACTTGAATCTATAGGATTTTTTTCTCCTCCGTGGTGGCATAGACTACATTTATTTTTCGCCCATCTCTGGTGGAATCTTTTCTAACAACTGTCGGATATTATCACGGATCAATCGTTTATAATTATCAGGAAGCGGTGTGATCATATCCAGGATCTCGGCATTGATCGGATCCTTTGAATGAATTGAATCATCCAGGTAGTCACAGATCAGATAATCAAATTTGACATCTAATGCTTCTGAAAAATTAAGCATGGTTGCAAAGGATGTTGCCTGGCTGCCATTTTCAATCCGGCTTATCGTTGTCTCATCAAGATTTAGTTTTTCTGCTAGTGCTGCCTGTGTAAGACCGGCTTTGTGACGTGCCTGCCGAACGCGTGTACCGAAATTCTTTTCCATGCTGTATCTCTCCTTCATAAAAGTAGTGTAGCATTTCAATTTGAAAAAAGAATGATATTATATGCAAGTTAACTTTACAAAAACGCTGTGATAGGATATGATTAAAAAAAGGAGGGAGAGAAATGGATTGGGAATCGTACAGAACAGATATTGAGGCGATAAAGCTTGCGGTGAATGAATGTGAAAGACTTGGAGTGGATAAAGAAGAACTCCTCATAATCAGTATTTACCGTTTGTATGAATTTTATAAAACAGAAGACGACAGAGTCTATCTTCTGGGGGCATTATTGCATCTTAAGGCTTATCTTGAGCTGGGGATGGAATATGAAAAGAACCGTAAGATTTTTTCGCTGATTTTAGATAATTACGGGATATGTTATCAGGATATTTTTCAGGGAGCTGAGAAAATGGAGTGAAAAAATCTGAAAAATTCCAAAAATCAGGTTGACAAACAGAGAATAAAGAGGTAATATATTAACCATAAATTGTAAAACCGTTGAGAAAGAGGAGTAGGTTATCGAACGATATCACAGAGAGCAGCAGGCGGTGGGATTGCTGTATGGAGTTGATAATTGAATGGACTTTCGAGGGCAGCCTGAAATCAGATAATTGAGAGTATGGTTTGTCGGGAACCAAACCCGTTATCAATAAGGGATGTATGTTAGTACATAAAAGAGGACAGGAAACTGTTAAAGTTGAGTGGTACCGCGTTAGTAGAAGATATTAGTCGCCTCAATCCGTAGAAGGATTGAGGCGTTTTTTGTTTCATAGGAAATTCCGAAGGAACTTCCTATGAAATAAAAAGTCTCCGGCAGGATGTTACATATGTATTCCTGCTGTGGTACGGCGCGGAATCAAGAAACACCTTCTCTTGAAAGCTAACAAAGAAAATTATTTATCAAGAAGAGGAGAACAAAATTATGAAAAAGAGAACAATCGCAGTATTATTAACAATGGCAATGGCAGCAACAATGATGGCAGGATGTGGAAGCAAGTCGGATTCCAAGACAGCAGATGGAGAAAAGAGCTATACAATTGGTATTTCCCAGTTTGCAGAGCACGGATCTTTAGATAACTGCCGTGAAGGATTTTTAGAGGGACTGAAAGAAGAAGGTATCGAGGAAGGAAAGAATCTGAATGTTGAATACAAAAACTCGGCAGCAGATATGGGAACTGCATCACAGATCGCAAGCAGCTTTGTATCCGATAAAGTAGATCTGATCTGCGGAATCGCAACACCAAGTGCACAGACAGCATACAATGCTGCGATGGATACGGATATTTCGGTTATCTATACTGCGGTTACAGACCCGAAAGCAGCAGAGCTTGCAGATGATAAAGGGAACCCGGTTGGAGAAGTCACAGGAACCAGTGATAAACTTCCGATTGAAGCACAGCTGAAAATGATCCGTGAACTTCTTCCGGATGCAAAGAAGATTGGTATCCTCTATACAACAAGTGAGGCAAACAGCGTATCTGCAATTGCTGAATACAAAGAAAAAGTCGGTGACTATGGATTTGAACTTGTAGAAAAGGGAATTACAAATACATCAGAAATCGCACTTGCAACAGACGATCTTCTGTCACAGGTAGACTGCATCAGCAACCTGACAGATAACACGGTAGTAAGCTCACTTGCAACCATTCTGGATAAGGCAAATGCAGCAAATATCCCGGTATTCGGAAGTGAGATCGAACAGGTGAAGCTTGGATGCCTGGCAGCAGAAGGCCTTGATTATGTAGCACTTGGCAAACAGACAGGTAAGATGGCAGCAAAGGTTCTCAAAGGAGAAAAGAAAGCATCTGAAATGCCATTTGAGACGATCACAGAAGCAGGACTTTACCTGAATACAAAAGTAGCAGAAAATCTTGGAATCACAGTGGAAGACGATCTGAAAAACAGCGCAGTAGAGACATACGATTCTATCAGCGAAAACTAAATTTGAATTAGAAAAGTGAGGAGCAATGCAATGAGCTTTGCAGTATCGATTTTGGAGCAGGGACTGATTTATGGAATCCTTGCATTGGGAATTTATATAACATACAAAATTCTGGATTTTCCAGATCTGACCGTAGATGGCAGCTTTCCATTAGGAGCTGCCGTAACGGCGCTTATGATCACAAAAGGAGCGAACCCGTATCTGACCCTTCCGGCTGCATTTGCAGCAGGTGTGGCAGCCGGTATCTGTACCGGACTGATCCATGTCAAATGCAAGGTAAGAGATCTGCTTTCAGGTATCATTATGATGACAGCGCTCTGGACGATCAACCTTCGTGTGGCAGGAACAGCCAATGTACCGTTGTTTTCCCAGAAGACAATCTTTAAAAATGATACACTGGATAAGCTGCTTCCGTCAGGATTTTCCGCTTACTCTACATTGCTCATCATTCTGATCATTGCGTTAATTGTGAAAATCATTCTCGACCTTTACCTGAATACCAAGTCCGGATACCTGCTCCGCGCAGTCGGAGATAACGATAAACTGGTAACTGCAATGGCAAAGGATGAAGGAAATGTGAAAATCCTGGGACTTGCGATCGCAAACGGGCTGTGTTCGCTTGCGGGATGTATTTTCTGTCAGGAAGAACGTGTATTTGAAATTTCCAGTGGTACAGGGGCGATGGTAATCGGTCTTGCAAGTGTTATCATCGGAACCAGTATTTTCAAAAAAATCAGTTTTGTAAAAACAACGACAGCTGTACTGATCGGTTCTATCATTTACAAGGCCTGTGTGGCAATCGCACTGAAGAACTTCGAACCGCAGGATATGAAGCTGATCACAGCCGTATTATTCCTGGTAATTCTGGTGCTTAGTATGGAGAGAAAGAAGAAGGTGAAGAAGAATGCTGGAGCTTAGAAATATCCACAAATATTATAATCCGGGTACAGTCAATGAAATGTGTCTCTTTGAGGACTTCAATCTGACGATCAATCAGGGCGAATTTGTATCCGTAGTAGGAAGTAACGGTTCCGGTAAAACTTCGATGCTGAATATCATCTGCGGAAGTATTCCGGTAGAATCCGGACAGATCCTGATCGAAGGAAAAGATATCACAAAGGTAAAAGAATACAAGAGAAACCAGAAGATCGGACGCGTCTACCAGAATCCATCTATGGGAACCTGTCCGTCCATGACGATCTTGGAAAATATGTCTCTTGCGGACAATAAAGGAAGGTTCTACGGACTTGGACGGGGAACTAATAAGGCACGTATTGATTATTACAGAGAACAGCTCGCCCAGCTTGGTCTTGGACTGGAAGATAAGCTTCATGTCAAAGTCGGATCACTTTCCGGAGGACAGCGCCAGGCGATGGCACTGCTGATGTCTACAATGACACCAATCGAGTTTTTGATCCTGGATGAGCATACTGCTGCGCTGGATCCAAAGACAGCAGAACTGATCATGGAGCTGACTGATAAGATTGTAAAAGAAAAAAATCTGACAACGGTTATGGTCACACACAATCTCCGCTATGCAGTAGAATACGGTAATCGTCTGATCATGATGCATCAGGGACATTGTGTGATGGATAAGGCAGGAAAAGATAAAGAGGATACCTCGATCGATGAAATCCTGACGATGTTCAATGAGATCAGTATTGAGTGTGGAAACTAAAAAATACAAGATTATGAATTAAAGAGATAGGCAGAAAAGGAAACAGTTTCGGCTTATCTCTTTTTTGTATCTCCAAAGGTTTTGGAAAAATTATTCGAGGATTTTCAAAATGAAAGGCTATTGTCTGAATACAGAAGGAGAAGCTTATCCGGTATAAAATGTCAATGGATTTTCAGGAATATGCCTGTAGAAGATTTGGTTGTCTGGCTGCCGGAAAATTGGTTATTTTCACAGATTGACGCGCTCTCTGTGATAGTGCTAAAATAGAGGAAAACGGTCAAGATATAGTATGCCTTTTAAATAGAATACAATATATTGTAGTTATCAGAAAGGAGAAGAAGATGAGCTTAAACAATGTGAAAGTTGTAAAAAAAGATGGGACAAAAGAAGAATTTAACGTGCAAAAAGTCGTTGTGGCAGTCAATAAGTCTGCATATCGTGCACTGATCAAATTTTCACAGAAAGATATTGATTTTATCTGTCATTTTGTAGAAGAAAAGGTAGAAGAACTCGGAGTGCATGAGATCCAGATTCCGGAAATGCACAATATTGTAGAGGGAGCGCTTGAGAAAGTGAATCCGATCGTGGCAAAAAGTTACCGGGACTATCGGAATTACAAGCAGGATTTTGTGCAGATGCTTGATGAGGTTTATAAGAAAAGCCAGTCGATCATGTATATCGGGGACAAAGAGAACAGTAATACAGACAGTGCACTGGTATCGACCAAGCGAAGCCTGATCTTCAATGAGCTGAACAAAGAATTATATAAGAAATTTTTCCTGACGGTGGAAGAATTACAGGCAATCCGGGAAGGATATATTTATATCCATGATATGTCAGCCCGAAGAGATACGATGAATTGTTGTCTCTTTGATGTGAAAAGCGTACTGACCGGTGGATTTGAGATGGGAAATCTGTGGTACAATGAGCCAAAGACGCTGGATACGGCATTTGATGTGATCGGAGATATCGTACTGAGTGCGGCAAGCCAGCAGTACGGAGGATTTACCGTGCCGAGCGTAGATGAGATCCTGGAGCCTTATGCGAAGCGTTCCCATGAAAATCATCTGAACAAATACAGAAGCCTTGGACTTTCGGAAGAAGTAGCACAGGAGATTGCCTGGAAGGATCTGGAAAAAGAGATGGAGCAGGGATTCCAGGGATGGGAGTATAAGTTCAACTCCGTATCCTCAAGCCGTGGAGACTATCCATTTATTACCATGACCAGCGGAACCGATATCAGCGAATACGGAAAGCTTGTCACAAAGACGATGCTGGAAGTAAGAGCAGGAGGACAGGGAAAGCCGGGACATAAAAAACCGGTACTTTTCCCGAAAATCGTGTTCCTTTATGATGAAAATTTACATGGACCTGGAAAGCCGGGAGAAGATCTTTTTGAAGCCGGAATTGAGTGCTCCAGAAAGACTATGTATCCGGACTGGCTCAGCCTTACCGGAAAAGGCTATGTGCCGAGTATTTACAAGCGCTACGGAAAAGTCATCAGTCCGATGGGATGCCGTGCATTCTTATCTCCATGGTATGAAAGAGGCGGTATGAATCCGGCGGACGAAAAGGATGAGCCGGTATTTGTCGGAAGGTTCAACATCGGTGCGGTCAGTCTCCATCTTCCGATGATCCTTGCCAAATCCAGACAGGAGAACCGGGATTTCTTTGAGGTACTGGATTATTACCTGGAACTGATCCGGAAGCTTCATATCCGTACTTACGAATACCTTGGAGAGCTGCGTGCTTCTACGAATCCGCTTGCCTACTGTGAGGGTGGTTTCTATGGCGGACATCTGAAGATCCATGACAAGATTAAACCGGTGCTGAAATCGGCAACCGCTTCCTTTGGAATTACAGCGCTCAATGAATTCCAGCAGCTTTATAATAAAAAGTCCCTGGTAGAGGATGGAGCATTTGCCATCAAGACCATGGAATATATCAACATGAAGGTCAATGAATTTAAAAAAGAAGACGGCTATCTGTATGCGATTTACGGAACACCGGCTGAGAATCTGTGTGGTGTGCAGGTGCAGCAGTTCCGTAAGAAATATGGAATCGTGGAAAATGTATCGGACAGGGCGTATGTGAGCAACAGTTTTCACTGTCATGTAACCGAGGATATTACACCGATCGAAAAGCAGGATCTGGAAAACCGTTTCTGGGATCTGTGTAACGGTGGAAAGATCCAGTATGTAAAATACCCGATCAATTATAACAAAGAGGCTATCAAATCACTGGTACGCCGTGCAATGGATATGGGATTTTATGAGGGTGTTAATCTGTCACTTGCCTACTGTGATGACTGTGGTCATGAAGAGCTGTCTATGGATGTGTGTCCGGTATGTGGAAGTAAGAATCTGACGAAGATTGACCGTATGAACGGATATCTGTCTTATTCGAGAGTCAAGGGAGATACCAGACTCAATGATGCCAAGATGGCAGAAATTGCGGAAAGGAAAAGTATGTAAATGCGTTACCACAATATAACAAAAGATGATATGCTCAACGGGGATGGCCTGCGGGTTGTCCTCTGGGTTGCAGGATGTGACCATTGCTGTAAGGAATGCCACAATCCGGTGACCTGGGATCCGAATGGTGGGCTTTTCTTCGATGAAAAGGCGAAGGCAGAGATTTTTGAAGAACTGGAGAAGGATTATATCAGTGGGATCACATTCAGTGGAGGCGACCCGCTGCATTCGGCAAATGCCTATGAGGTCATGATGCTGGCAAAAGAGATTAAAGAAAAACTTCCGTCAAAGACGATCTGGCTTTACACCGGTTATGAATGGAAAGATATCAAGAATATGGATATTGTAAATTATCTGGACGTTCTGGTGGACGGAGAATTCGAGGTTGAGAAGAAAGAACTGGATCTGCACTGGAAAGGCAGCGCGAACCAGATGGTCATTAACGTACCGGAGACATTAGGAAAAGGAGAAATAGTATTACATGAAGAGAATTGCTAAATTTCACAAAGTAAGTCTGGAACAGTTTATGGAAGGATGGAAGGATACCTTTGGTGAGCAGTATACAGAGGATCAGATCAAGGCTTTATATGAAGAAATCAAATTGCCGAAGCGTGCAACAGCAGGAAGTGCAGGATATGATTTCTATGCACCGGATGATTTTGTGATCGAGCCGGGAAAGACGATCAAGATCCCGACAGGGATCCGTGTGGAAATGGAAGAAAACTGGGTGCTCAAATGTTATCCGAGAAGCGGACTTGGATTCAAGTTCCGTCTGCAGCTGAATAATACGGTAGGAATTATTGACAGCGATTATTTCTATTCTGATAATGAAGGTCATATCTTTGCGAAACTGACGAATGATACCAATGAGAATAAAACGGTAGAGCTTGGAAAAGGAACAGGCTTTATGCAGGGAATTTTTGTTGAGTATGGAATTACTGTGGATGACGATGCGACAGCAGTCAGAAACGGGGGATTTGGAAGTACGACGAAGTAGGGTTGTAAAAAAAGGCGTTAAAATATAGGTTGTGTTGGCGACCGGGATCAAAAAAATAGTGTTCAATTCCATTGTGCAAGGGCATTACGATGAACCTCTGAGAGCGAAAATTGTGTCAGCAAAGGCTTCCACAATTTTTGAGTTTCATCTCCATTGCACAATAAGTGAATTGAACACTATTTTTTTGATCCCGGTCGCCGGATTTACTGTATTAGAGAGGCGTTTTTTTACAAGGCTGGACTGATAACCGGTTGAGGAGATTTAGGTAGTGAGGGGAAGGGGAGTTGTGGGAAGGTGAAGGTTATGTAGGTGTAGCCTGCAATTTTGTTGCAGGCTACAGGGGATTAGTTTAATTTTACGTTCAGGTAACTACGGCCGGATAGGGTTTTGTTGAAGGTGATGCAGAGGACGACGATGAGGCAGCCAGTGAGGAATCCGGGGAGGTTGAAGATGGCGGTGAGGATGAGGAGCAGGAGGCGCATGAATTTTAATGCGTAGCCGAGTTCGAAGTTGGGCTGGGTGTAGTTGGCGATGGAAACGAATGCCATGTAGAGCATGATCTCGCTGTTGAACCAGCCGGATTCGACAGAAAATTCACCCATGACGATACCGGCGATGACGCTGAGTGGTGTGCTGAGCATGCTGGGTGTGTTGAGGGCGGCGAGGCGGAGTCCGTCGATGGCAAGCTCCAGGATCAGGATCTGGAAGATCAGGGGGATGTTGACCGTATCTTCGATCAGAACGAAGCGGAAGATCTCCGGTATCCATGCCGGGTTCTGCATAAAGAGCAGAAAGAGTGGAACCATGAAGACAGTCAGCAGTGAGATCAGTACACGGGATATTTTCAGATAGATTCCGGTGATTGGCGGAAAGTAGTAATCATTTGCCTCTTCGATCATATCAAAGATGGAGGTTGGCAGGATCAGTGCAGATGGGGAGGTATCAGTAAGGAGGATCACTTTTCCTTCCATCAGGCAGGCGCAGGCTGTGTCTGGACGTTCGGTAAATTTATATTTTGGAAAGGGATTGTACCATTTGCGCTGAAAGAGAGATTCTGCAAGAGATTGCTGACTCATTTTCAGATCCTGGGATTTGCTTTCTTCCAGTTTGTTCTGGATCGTGGTCAGAAGTTCGCGGTCTACACGGTCGGACATATAGCAGAGAGCTACGTCGGTGCGTGTGGAAGTGCCGGCTTCATACATTTCCATGATCAGATGCGGATCGCGGATCCGGCGGCGCATCAAGGCAGTATTGAATACGATTGTTTCCACAAAGCCATCACGGGAACCGCGCAGGGATTTGTCTTTATCGGGTTCCTCGATACTGCGGGACGGGTAAGTACGGCAGTCGATGGCAATAGCGGCTTCATAGCCGTCAATAAAAAGACAGGTGACACCGGACAGAAGATTTTTGAAAATGCTGTCAAAGTCACCGAGAATATCAACTTCCACATAGGGGATGCAGCTTGTAGAAAAGGAAGTTGCATCCTCTGGCATATCATCGGCGGAAATATTGAGGAAGGAGTCCATAAGTTTCAGCATGGTTTCATCCTTGGTGAAACCATCAATAAAATAAAAGGCACTATTTTGACCGCCGATGATCAGATTTCGTTCGATAATATCAAAGCTCTTTTTTACGGGAAGAGCCCGGTTCATATATTTTGTATTGTCGGTGAGAGAAGCACTGACAGTATGTTTTTCCATATTGAATCCTCCATTCAGAGATAATTTAAAGTTAAGAAAATCTGGAATCCCGGAAATATTTTACTGCCTGGATTCTGCATAGATTTAGCATTTCACAAAAAAAGGAAAATATACCGGATTATGACAAAAGTTATTAAGAAACTTAAGATTTTTTTAGCATGGGAAAAAGATTTTGCTATCTTGCGGAAAAGAGGGTATACTGTACATAATTATAAGTAATATATAAATCCCTAAAGGGATGAAGGAGGCACACTTATGAGTGAATATATGATCATGACAGACAGTACAGTAGATTTACCGAAGGAATACCTGACCGAGGAGCTTGGGGTTCCGTATATTCCTCTTACTTATCTGATCGATGGACAGTCTTATGAGGATATGATTGGACTTACCGGGGAAGAATTTTTTGCAAAAGTCAGGGCAGGGTCGATGCCGACTACTTCTCAGATCAATCCGGAGCAGGCAAGAGAAGCACTGGAACCGTATCTGAAAGAGGGAAAGGATATTTTATATATTGCTTTTTCGTCAGGACTTAGCGGAACTTATAACAGTATCCGGATGTCAGCAGAAGAATTGCAGGAAGAGTATCCGGAGCGGAAGCTGATCGTGATTGATTCACTCTGCGCCTGCATGGGAGAGGGGCTTCTTGTGTACAAAGCTGTTCAGTTAAAGCGTGCAGGAAAGAGTCTGGAAGAAGTGGCTGCCTGGGTGGAGGAGAACAAGCTTCACATCATGCACAACGTTACGATTGATGATTTATTCCATTTACATAGAGGCGGAAGAGTATCAAAAGCTTCTGCTATTGTTGGAACGATGATCCAGATCAAGCCGATCATCCACATGGACGATCATGGTGAACTGAAGGTTATTGGAAAAGAACGTGGCAGAAAGAAAGCATTGACACACATCGTGGATATGGCAGTGAAGCAGTCCGAAGGTTGGGATAATGATATTGTGATGATCACACACGGTGACTGCAAAGAAGATGCGGAATTTGTGGCAAGACAGGTGGAGAAGAAGATGGGAGTCCACAATATTCTGATCAACTGTATCGGAACAGTTATCGGATCACATACAGGTCCGGGGGTTGTGGCTGTGTTCTGTATGGGGAATAAGAGATAAGACTTTGTGAAGACGAGGCATACAAATGAAAGAATTACGGAGACAATTGAAAGAGCTACTGCAACAGGCGGGAGCAGATGTATTTGAAGGTCAGGTTTTTATGATAGAAGAGGACTAAGACCATTTTTGGTTGCTGAAAAAGATGTCCTTAATGTCGTTAAGAAGAAAGGGAGATAAGAAAAAACCAGAGCAGACCTGGCAATCCTATTGTTAAATAGGGAAAGCCAGGAATATCTCTGGTTTTATGTTTGTCAGAACAGAAATTTGTTTTCTCCGTCTACTGCATGCTTAATGATATCCTGCTCTTTAGAGGTAAGATTAAATAATTTAAAAATCAATTGGTCAAGTTGCTCGTAGGCAATTTGTGCTCCCTCAGGAGGCAGTCCGTTAATTAGTGGTTCGACAGCTTGGATGATACTGTTTTGCATGTCGGCATTAACATCCAGAATCGGAATATTTTCAATATGAGAGCGCAATACCTTCACGGAGTGAAACTCCATTTTGTAAATAAACTGTGCAACTCTGGAATTAAGGATGGCAAGAATATATTTTATATGCAGTCCTTCAAGTTTGGGGATGACTAAGTTGCAGCTATTCAAAGAAAGTGTTTGTTTATCATCATAAGCAAAGACAAGCTGGCTGCTGATAAAACGATACAAAAGCTTTTCTGGCGCACGGTACATTTCTATAGGTGCTACCTGCTGAAAATTCTGTGGGTTAAACACGATATAGTTTGAGTTAGGATTAGTATGGTACTTACAGATATCGGAGCCTTTTAAAATAACTTCGTTATCTTTGTTTTTCACGGAAGAAATATATTTTTTATTATTTCCGGTTACGATTCCTAAAGCAAAATCGGCGTTTCCGGCAAGGAATTTTGTTTTAGGAATATGCCGAATTTTTTCAAGCAGCTGATATTCAGCATCCGTTGTATGAAAGCTGAAATATTCGGCTGAAATTTTACGGTTTGTCAGAATGGTTGTACAGTGACTACAGTCGGATACTTCCATTCCGACTGTCGAAAGTGGCTTTCCGGTGTGAATGAGCTGCAATATAATGCAGGGACACTGAACCTTATCAAAGGCATTTCCCAAAAAATTAAGATATCGGATGGAATTACTTTCCATAATGGCAGTACGGACCGGTGTATGTGCCTTTACATTAAGTATTGCCTCTGGAAGAATAAAAGAGAGTTGTCCGTTTATGGACAAATTACGTAGTGCTTTTTCAATAAACAAATCATAAGACTCTATATTTTTCCCGGAAGCAGTCCGATAGTTTTTGCGAAGCTTTTCCTTTTCCGACTCGGAAAATTCATATCCCCATGGCGGATTGCCGATGATATACTGATAAGAGGTTTTTGAATCGGATGCAAGATAATCGGCTTCGGTTATATGCTCGTACAGAGTTTTGACAGAAAGAATGTCATATTTTAAAACCATGTTCAACCGGGTGATTTTTACACTGATTGTATCGGTGTCATTGCCATAAATCTGGTCAAAACGAACATGTGCTGGAAGCTGCAATAAAAAATTTCCAGTTCCACAGCAGGGATCCAGAATTCTGGCATCTGATGCAATATCCAGCTTCTCAATCAGCTTTTTGACGATTTTGGTAGGCGTATAGTAGGAGCCGGTTGCCTTGCGGCTGTCGATATTTTTACAGGAAATGTAAATGAGACCAAGAATATCTTCAGCAGGTTCGTATACATAATCAAAATCAAAAAGCGGAGAATATTTTTCACAGAAAAGCAGAGCCTGCTCGGAATCTGCAATCAAAGCATAGATCAGTTCGTCGTATAGAGACAGGGTGATTTCTTTTTTTAAAAATCTGCTCAGCAACGCTTTTTCATGTTTGAAAGAAAGATCATATTTTTGGGCGAGCAAATGCAGGGCACAGTCAGCAATGAAATATTGAATCACATCCGATGAAAGAGCAATGGATTCATCGGTTACAATTCGGAGAATCTGCTGCAGTGGTTCGATATTCTGACAATTTTCAGAAATATAGGCGCTGTAAAGAGAATTTCCACAGACAAATTTCTTGTTACGTCTGCTTTTCAGCGATTGATTTTTGCCTGATTGCAGTTCGGCTTTCAACTTTTCGGTATATTGTTTTGTAAAATAAGGCTTTCTTTTATCCGTATATTCAGGAATAAGTTTGCCAAGCTTGATCCAGTTGCGCCCGGTTGCGGTCGAAATGGAAAGTATATCACATAATTCTTTTAAAGAGAGATAATCGGAATCTTTCGGGAAATTCGTCATTCGCTCATCGGAAGGTTTAGTGGCCGAGGCAGGGATCAACCAGATGCCGCTGACCATTTTGCAACCCTCAATCCGGTTGGTTTCGCAGAGTTTTTGTATGCGGCGTTCAGATAAATGGAATTTCTTCGAAGTTTCTTTTACAGAAATATAATCCATAGTCGAGCAGACTCCTTTTTTTGTATAATAATGATGTGAGTGTCAAAAGTATCAATTGCTTATTTGCGCGAGCACAAACGCAATTGATACTTTTGACACTTACATCATATAATAAAGATTATATACGGCAATACGAATGAAAACAATATTAATTTAAAGGATTCAAATTTGGACTGGACGATTGTTTGACTCATGCTGATTATTGGAAGGTGAATTGAGCGTTACTATCAATTTATATAGTTGAAAAAGGGAAATTCCTTTTCTGATAAGAAATTTTCCTAAGTAAATGTCATTTACTGTGAACAGTAACTAGTTTTGCTCTCATAACTTGAAATTCATTTGACAGTATGATTTATCCTGCTTATAATTATATACAGGCAATTTATAAATTCAAGTACTAACAAAAAAGACAGGTACTATCTAAGGAGAAAGCGTTATGATAAAGAACTATATCGAAAATGCAAATTTTGAAGATACAGGCTTTGCCTACACATTGTCCCTGATTTCCGGCAAACATAAGATGGTTATTCTATACTGTCTGATGGAGTTTGAAACGGTACGGTTCAATGAATTAAAACGGTATCTGAAAACTATTTCCGACAAAACGCTCAGTACCAATCTCAAAGAGCTGGAGAAAGACCGCCTGATTATCAGGACGGAATATCCGCAGATCCCGCCGAAGGTGGAGTACAGCCTTTCAGAAAGAGGGAAGTCATTGATGACTGTACTGGATCAACTTTGCATTTGGGGAGAAGAGAACAGATTGGTGAAATGATCAGTTCTTATTTTTTTATGTGAAAAGAAGGTGTTATTATGTGGATGATATTTGCTGTCTTATCAGCGGTATTTGCTGCGTTAACCTCAATTCTTGCCAAGATAGGTATAGAAGGAGTGAATTCCAACCTGGCAACTGCAATCCGAACCATTGTTGTAGTAATCATGGCATGGGGCATGGTCTTTCTTACTCATGCGCAGAATGGACTGGCAGAAATCAGTAAGAAAAGCTGGATTTTTTTAATCTTATCTGGATTAGCAACAGGAGCTTCGTGGCTGTGCTATTATAAAGCTTTACAAATGGGGGATGCATCAAAGGTTGTACCAATAGATAAACTGAGTGTGGTAATCACACTTATATTGGCATTTGTGTTTTTACATGAACAGTTTACTGCAAAATCACTCATTGGCTGTATTTTGATAGGAGCAGGTACATTGATAATGGTGTTATAAATTTTTAATTAAATCGGAAAGATTTGGTGAAATAAAAAGAGTATATAATTCGATGGTTGGAGGGGATATATGAACATTGTAATTATTAACGGAAGTGCCAGAAAAGGAAACACGCTGACCACAATTGATGCATTTATAAAAGGGGCATCAGAAAAGAATGAAATTGAAATCATTAAACCGGAAAATCATTGTACATCGTATGAGAGCGGTAGAAAATGCAGATGGAGTCAGCGGACTGGAAGCTGAATGCGAAATAGATTTACATTTTTATAATTCTTGCACCACCGGAGAAAAAAGGCTATACTCATATTATAGGCATAGAGGGAGGGCACATAAAATGGGACAGTTTTTGAATAATAAAGAACCATATGATAAATACAGAACCGTCAAGAATGGGCCCTATTTTGTTGATAAGTCGGAGATACTTGAAGAATTGATTCCGGCATTGCAGCAGGAACAGCGCTTTTTCTGTATTACCCGTCCAAGGCGTTTTGGGAAGACGATTATGGCAAATATGATCGCGGCTTTTTTTGAAAATACAGAGGAAGAATCCTTATTTGATGATCTTTATATTTCAAGGTATAAGCACTATAAAGAACAGGTTGGCAGGCATGATGTGATCTATATTGATTTCAGTGAAATGCCGAGGGGATGCAGAAATTATCAGGAATATATCCTCAGAATCCAGGATGGTCTGATCCGGGATATTGAAGAAGCGTATCCAGAGCTTGAGATAAAATCTGATGCAGCAGTATGGGATATTTTATCGCATGTTTTTGACAAGACAGGAGATAAGTTTGTTTTTGTAATGGATGAATGGGATGCTGTTTTTCATATGTCTTTTATTACAGAGCGGGACAGAGAAAATTTTCTTCTTTTTCTGAAGCTTTTACTGAAAGGAAAAAGCTATGTAGAACTGGCATATATGACTGGTGTTCTTCCGATTGCAAAGTATTCGGATGGATCAGAATTGAATATGTTTCTGGAATATAATATGGCAACAAGAGTAAGGTTCAGTGAGTATTTTGGATTTTCAGATGAAGAAGTTGACGTGTTGTATGACCGTTATCTGAAAAATACGAAAAAACCACAGATTACCAGAGAAAGCCTGAGAGAGTGGTATGATGGATATCATACAGCCTCCGGAGAACGACTGTATAATCCACGTTCTGTAGTATGTGCGCTTACCGACAATCAATTATCGAATTACTGGGTAAGCTCTGGCAAATATGATTCGGTGTTTACTTATATCCGATATAATGTGGATCAGATTCAAAATGATCTGACACTGATGTTTGCGGGAGAAAAAATACCTTCCGGGATACAGGAGTATGCTGCGACAGCACAGGAATTAAAGACAAAAGAAGAGATTTATTCAGCAATGGTTGTGTATGGACTTCTGACATATGATAACGGGATGGTGTTTATCCCGAATAAGGAGCTTATGGGCAGTTATGCAGCAATGATGAAAAAAGAAGAATCTTTGGGATATGTGTATCGTTTGGCAAATGCGTCCTCGCAAATGTTGCAGGCGACTCTTGCGGGCGATACGGAAACAATGGCAAAGATTATTCAGTATGCACATAATACGGAAGTACCGATTTTATCGTACAATAATGAGACAAAATTATCAGCAATTATCAATCTTGTATATCTGGCTGCGAGAGACCAGTACAGAGTGGAGCGGGAAGATAAAGCGGGGAAAGGATACGTTGATTTTATTTTTTATCCAATCAGACATGATCAGGATTGTATGATACTGGAACTGAAAGTAGATCATAAGCCGGAAGAGGCAATTGCACAGATAAAAGAAAAAGAATATGCTTTGCGGTTTAAAGGAAAAACAGCAGAAAGAAAGGAATATACAGGACGCATTCTTGCTGTTGGAATCAGTTATAACAGCAAGACAAAGGAACATGAATGTAAGATTGAACAACTCTAAAAAAAGTGCAGTTTTATTACAGGATTCTAAAATCATTCATTCATCAGATTGCTATAATATTTCGTTTTGCTCGCTTATTTTATGGTATAGTGGCGGATATATGTACGGAATGAAGGAAATGGTTCATATGTCCAGAGTAGATATGTGGGGGAATGTTGCTGGAGGTTTGTGATATACTGAGGTTGGCTTCTTTAACTATAATTAGGAAAAGGATCAGGAGATAAATAAATATGAAAAAAGTTCTGATACTTGGGTGTCCTGGTGCGGGGAAAAGTACATTTGCAAGAAAACTCAGAGACAAAACAGGACTTCCATTGTATTATCTTGATATGATCTGGCATAAGCCGGACAGGACAACGATAACAAAGCAGGAATTTGATGCAAAATTATCTGAGATTATAAAGCAGGAAGAATGGATTATCGATGGTAATTATGGAAGAACACTTGAAATGCGTTTTAAAGAATGTGATACGGTATTCTTTTTAGATCTGCCAACAAATGTGTGTCTTGCGGGCGCAGAGGGGCGTATTGGAAGTGAAAGAGAAGATATGCCATGGCAGGAAGAAGAACTGTCAGCAGAATTCAGAAATTTTATTATCAATTTTTCAAGGGATGAAATCCCTGAGATTAATGAGATGCTAAGAAAATATAAGAATAAAAATATTATTATATTCAAATCGCGGGAAGAGATAGATGCATGGAAATGAGGAAGAGATAAATGATCCTACACACAGGAATGCGAACGGACATTCCGGCGTTCTATTCAGAATGGTTTCTTAATCGAATAAAGTAAGGTTACGCGCTGACCCGCAACCCATATAATCCAAGTCAGGTAACAAGATACAGTCTGTCACCGGAAGTTATGGATCTGCTTGCATTCTGCACAAAAATTGAAAAGATTTTCGTCTATAATTGAAGATATGAAAATATTTCTTTTAAAGAAAGTGCGAAGGAACAAGATGAGACAAGCTATGAGTGATATGTTGAAAATAATCCGCAGGAAGGAGATCTGGTAGGAGCCATTTATGAAGGAATCGCAGAATTCTTGAATGGACTGGATGATGCGGAGCGTGCAGAAGTTTTGTATGATGTTTATGCAGCAAATGTTTATCAGAATGGAAACGGAGAAGATGAACAGGGCAGAGTACTTCATACGATGTTTGATCAGGTGATTATTGAGAATGTTTCTTTTAAATAAACAGTAAGAAGGAATAAGAGAATCTGTGGGTTGAAAAACCTGCAGGTTCTTTTTGTGTGTAAAAAAGTTTCTGCTAAATAAAAGATACAATGAGCTAAAGACACGTGCCCGGTACAAGAATGTGTCATTGTGCAACCATCATTCATTGCTGTATATAAAAATTTTAAAATCGAGAAAATTTCCCTTGCAATATACCCCAATGGGGTATATAATAGCCATCGTAGAGAGAAAAAATAAGAGGTGAGACGCATGGAAGAAAAGAAAGAATGTTGTCACTGTCATAAGACGAAAGAGCGTTCTGAAAAGGAATACAAGGACATGATCAACCGCCTGAGCCGGATCGAAGGGCAGGTCAGAGGTGTGAAGCGCATGGTAGAAGAAGATGCGTACTGTCCGGATATTCTGATTCAGGTGTCGGCAATCAATGCGGCGCTCAACAGTTTCAATAAAGTCCTTCTGGCGAATCATATCCGTACCTGTGTGGCAGAGGATATCCGCGAGGGAAAAGATGAGACGATCGATGAGTTGGTTGTAACGCTTCAGAAACTGATGAAATAACAGGATTGTTATAGATTTTCAGGTGAAAAGCGCAGGAAAATTTTTACAATATAAAAATGGAAGATAAAGCCAAAAAGTGAGGTGGATTTTTGTGGAACAATATACAGTAACAGGAATGAGCTGTGCGGCATGCAGCAGCAGAGTGGAAAAGGCAGTATCGAAGGTATCGGGAGTTACCAGCTGTTCGGTCAGTCTTCTGACGAATTCCATGGGAGTAGAAGGAACCGCATCCCAGTCGGAGATCATTGCGGCTGTTGAGGCAGCAGGATACGGTGCTTCGGTAAAAGGAGCAGATGCAGGAGCCAAAAAAGGCGCAGCAATGGATGAGGATGCCCTGAAAGACAGGGAGACACCGATTATGAAGCGTCGTCTGATCGCATCACTGTGTTTTCTGATTCCGCTGATGTACATTTCCATGGGTCATATGATGTGGAACTGGCCACTGCCAAGATTTCTGGCTGACAATCATGTAGCAATGGGACTGATCCAGCTGTTATTTACCGGAATTATCATGGTGATCAACCAGAAGTTCTTCATCAATGGATTTAAGGGACTCCTTCATGGTGCGCCGAACATGGATACCCTGGTTGCACTGGGATCAGGGGCATCCTTTGTATACAGCACCTATGCATTGTTTGCAATGACAGATGCACAGGTGAAGATGGATATGGAAGGCGTCATGTCTTATATGCATGAGTTCTATTTTGAATCAGCAGCCATGATCCTGACGCTTATCACAGTCGGAAAGATGCTGGAAGCGCATTCCAAAGGAAAGACAACAGATGCATTAAAGAGTCTGATGAAGCTGGCTCCGAAGACAGCTGTTGTCCTGAAAAATGGTGTGGAGACAGAGGTTCCCATCGACCAGGTGAAAAAAGGCGATATCTTTGTAGTAAGACCGGGTGAAAATATACCGGTAGACGGTATCGTGCTGGAAGGAACCAGTGCAGTCAATGAAGCAGCACTTACCGGAGAGAGTATTCCGGTTGACAAAGCAGAAGGTGACAAGGTATCGGCAGCAACCATGAATCAGTCCGGTTTCCTCAAATGCGAGGCAACCAGAGTTGGGGAAGATACCACACTTTCACAGATCATTCAGATGGTCAGTGATGCGGCGGCAACCAAAGCACCGATCGCAAAGATCGCAGACCGTGTATCCGGGATATTTGTGCCGGCGGTTATTACGATTGCAGTGATTACAATTATCGTATGGTTGATCGCAGGTCAGAGTGTTGGATTCGCACTGGCAAGAGGTATTTCCGTACTCGTTATCAGTTGCCCTTGTGCACTGGGACTTGCCACACCGGTTGCCATTATGGTTGGTAACGGAATGGGCGCAAAGAACGGAATCATGTTCAAGACGGCGGTATCTCTGGAAGAGACCGGTAAAATGCAGATCGTAGCTTTGGACAAGACCGGAACCATCACTAGCGGGGAACCGAAAGTAACGGATATGATACCGGCAGAGGGTATCTCGGAGGAAGAACTTTTGGGATTTGCTTATGCACTGGAAAGAAAGAGCGAGCACCCACTGGCACATGCAATTTTACAGGAAGCCCAAGAGCGCAGACTGGATGCGGAGGAAGTAGAAGACTTCCAGGCAGTACCTGGAAACGGACTTTCCGCAGTTCTTGCAGGAAAGACGATTTATGGTGGAAATAAGAAATTTATCCAGACAAAGACTTCTGTGGATGCAGGAATGCTGAAAAAGGCGGAAGATCTGGCGGCAGAAGGAAAGACACCTTTGTTCTTTGCGAAAGAAGATCAGCTGATCGGAATCATTGCGGTAGCAGACGTCATCAAAGAGGACAGTCCAAAGGCAGTCAAAGAACTGCAGAATATGGGAATCCATGTGGTAATGCTGACCGGTGACAATGAGAGAACTGCAAAAGCGATCGGACGTCAGGCGGGTGTAGATGAAGTCATCGCAGACGTTCTTCCGGACGGAAAAGAAGCCGTTATCCGGAAATTAAAGAAAAAAGGAAAAGTTGCCATGGTTGGTGACGGAATCAATGACGCGCCGGCACTTACCAGAGCCGATATGGGAATTGCGATTGGTGCAGGAACCGATATCGCGATCGATGCAGCAGACGTTGTTCTGATGAAAAGCCGTTTAAGTGATGTACCGGCAGCCATTCGTATGAGTAAAGCAACTTTAAGAAATATCCATGAGAACCTGTTCTGGGCATTCTTCTACAATGTGATCGGAATCCCGCTTGCAGCAGGTATCTGGTATCCAATCTTCGGATGGAAATTAAATCCGATGTTTGGCGCAGCAGCTATGAGTCTTTCAAGCTTCTGTGTCGTAACCAATGCACTTCGTCTGAACTGGTTTAAAATGTATGATGCCAGCAAAGATAAGAAGATAAAGTCAAAAGTCAAAGAAATAGAGGAGGAAAAGACAATGACAAAAACAATGAAAATCGAAGGTATGATGTGTGGACACTGTGAGGCAACCGTAAAGAAAACTCTGGAAGCAATCGAAGGAGTAGAGGCGGCAGAAGTAAGCCATGAAAATGGAACAGCGGTAGTAACACTTGCAGCAGAAGTAGCCGATGAGGTACTGAAAAAAGCTGTTGAAGACAAAGATTACAAGGTGACAGGGATTGAGTAGGTTTAAGTCTGAAAAATAAAGCATGATAGAATTATTTGAGCAGAATATTCGGGCAAACACTTTCTAAGTGAAGATTGGCTGGTTCATAAAAAAATAAAAAAAGTGTTGACACCATATAAAATCTGTGGTAAATTATAACTTGCGTAAAGCGAACAACAAAGAAGAGTATCCACTCTCACCTTAGCGCAATCGGGCGACTAACGGTTTGATATTGAATTTATAATACCGGATATAAGTATTGTATGCAATAGATAGTGGATAGTCTGCAGCTATTCACTATTTTTTTATTTATTGGAGGTGCACAACAATTAGCGATTTAATGATTAACGAACAAATCCGCGACAGAGAGGTACGCGTGGTTAGCGAGAGTGGGGAACAGTTAGGAATAATGTCAGCAAGAGAGGCTATGAAGCTGGCACAGGAAGCGGAACTGGATCTGGTTAAAATCGCTCCGACAGCGAAACCGCCGGTTTGTAAGATTATCGATTATGGTAAGTACAGATACGAACAGGCAAGAAAAGAAAAAGAAGCAAAGAAAAAACAGAGAACTGTCGAGGTTAAGGAAGTGCGTCTTTCACCAAATATTGACACCAACGACCTGAACACGAAGATGAATAATGCTAGAAAATTTATCTCAAAAGGAAATAAAGTAAAGGTTACACTTCGTTTCCGTGGTAGAGAGATGGCTCATATGCAGCAGAGTAAACATATTCTTGACGATTTTGCTGAGAAGATGAAAGATGTTGCTGTCATTGAAAAGCCGGCAAAACTTGAAGGCAGAAGCCTGAGCATGGTTTTAACTGAAAAACGTTAAAAATAAATTATCTATATTAAGGAGGAAAACATCATGCCAAAAATTAAAACAAATAGAGCTGCTGCAAAGCGCTTCAAAACAACAGCTACAGGTAAACTTAAAAGAAACAAAGCTTACAAGAGCCATATCTTAACAAAGAAGTCTACTAAGAGAAAAAGAAATCTTAGACAGTCAACTATCACAGATTCTACAAATGTAAAGAACATGAAGAAAGTTTTACCATATCTCTAAGATTTGGCAGGAAAGATAGAAGGAGGATTAAGTAATGGCAAGAATTAAAGGCGGAATGAACGCTAAGAAGAAACACAATAGAACTTTAAAACTGGCTAAAGGATACAGAGGAGCTCGCTCTAAACAGTACAGAATTGCAAAACAGTCTGTAATGAGAGCCCTTACATCAGCATACGCAGGAAGAAAGCAGAAAAAACGTCAGATGCGTCAGCTTTGGATCGCTCGTATCAACGCAGCTGCAAGAATGAATGGTCTTTCTTACAGCAAGCTTATGCACGGACTTAAAGTTGCCGGTGTAGATATGAACAGAAAGATGCTCGCTGAAATGGCAGTTAATGATGCAGCTGGCTTCGCAGCTGTAGCTGAAGTTGCTAAAAAGGCACTTGCATAATTAAATCAGACGATTTCGTATAGAGTTTGAGAGAAGAGGGAAAACCTTGTGGAGAGAATCCGCAAGGTTTTTTTATGTGGATTGTTGTTATAACAACAGAATAGAATGCGGTTGTAAGCTAAAATAAGCTGGTAAAGTTAAAGGAATACAAATTTTTCGAATAGGAGGATATAAAGGAATATGATTCGTAGAATTATTCAGATAGATGAGGAGAAATGTAATGGGTGTGGAGCTTGTGCAAAGGCCTGCCATGAGGGGGCTATTTCTATGGTAAATGGGAAAGCAAAGCTGATGAGAGATGATTATTGCGACGGGCTGGGAGACTGTTTGCCGAATTGTCCGGTGGATGCCATTCATTTTGTAGAGCGTGAGGCGGCGGCTTATGATGCGGAGGCTGTGAAGCAGAATATGCTTAAAAAGCAGCAGGAAGAGGCTGCAAAGCAGAATGCGGGAGAAGGACCTAAAGCACCGGTAAAACCATTTGCAGGGGGATGTCCTGGAACCCGTATGCGTATGATGAACAGAGAGGAGAGTATGCAGAATGCAGAGAGCGAAGAGGAAGGAAGGGAGACGGCGAAAAGCGTGAATAAGAGTATGCTTTCCCAGTGGCCGGTACAGATTAAGCTTGCACCGGTGAATGCACCATATTTTGACGGGGCGAAGCTTCTGGTCGCTGCAGATTGCAGTGCCTATGCTTATGGAGATTTTCACAATCGTTTTATCAAAGGGCATGTGACTTTGATTGGATGTCCAAAACTGGATAATGTGGATTATTCGGAGAAGCTGACGGAGATTATTAAAAACAATAATATTAAGAGTGTGACGATTGTGCGGATGGAAGTACCTTGTTGTGGCGGACTTGAGCTGGCGGCTAAGAAAGCGCTTCAGGAAAGCGGTAAATTTATTCCGTGGCAGGTCGTGACCTTATCGCTTGACGGACAGATCCTTGATGAATAATATCAGTAAAGTAATTTCATTACGGAAAACAGCATATGAAATATGTTGCGGTAAATCTGTAGAGTCTGCAAAAAGGGCAAAGAAAAAGGCTGAAAAGTTATAAACTTTTCGGCCTTTTCTGACGCATTTACTAATGTGTTCGTACATATTCTTTGATTGCGTTAAAGCTTTCTCTGCTGATCACGTGCTCCATCTGGCAGGCATCATCTGTAGCAATTTCTTCTGGGACACCGAGTTCGATCAGCCATTTTGAAATAAATTCATGCCGTTCATAGATCATGTTCGCGATCTCTTTTCCTGAATCGGTAAGATAGATAAAACCTGCATCTGTTACGGTAATATGATTCTCCTGACGAAGTTTCTTCATGGCGATGCTGACGCTTGATTTTTTGAAACCAAGTTCGTTGGCAATATCTACGGAACGTACGACAGGTAATTTTTTACTTAACATCAATATTGCTTCAAGATAATTTTCGGAAGATTCATTTTTAGCCATTTATTCCGGTCACCTCACTATTTATTCTTATATCTAATAGGATACCATGGATTGTATTTTTTTTCAAATAATATTGTTCTGTAAATGCTCTTTTGTGCAAAAAGTAGAAGCTATAACTATTATAAGTAAGTGATAAATGGCAAAAATGAGTAACAGAAAACAATGGTTTAACAAAACTTAAAAAAATGCTTGACAACACACAAATGTTAGCATATACTAACTAATGAACAAAAGTTGGTAATGAAAAAAATTATCATTCAAAATTCCAAATACGCAAAAGAACAGGAGGTAGGGATTATGCCTTTAACGATGGCGAATATTGGTGAAGTAAATGAGATCAAGAGAATTGGTGGAAATGAAGAAACAAGGCGATTCCTTGCGAATCTCGGATTTGTAGCAGGTGCAGAGATTACAGTTGTTTCTGCAATCGGTGGTAATGTGATCGTGAACATCAAGGATTCACGTGTTGCGGTTAATTCTGATATGGCGCGGCATATCATGATCTAGCCTCTGGCTGGTCGATGGGTCCGCTGTATATATATTCTGTATTACGAAGCTTAAAGGAAAGGAGATACGACAATGACTTTAGGTGATGCAAAGGTTGGAAGCACTGTTGTTGTGACCAGGATTGAAGGAGACGGAGCTTACAAACGCCGTATTATGGACATGGGCATAACAAAAGGAAGCGAGCTGTACATCAGAAAAGTTGCGCCTCTCGGTGATCCTGTTGAGATTACTGTAAGAGGATATGAACTTACAGTAAGAAAAGATGATGCACAGTGTGTGCAGGTAAAATAGCATATACATAATTATGCATGAGAGTAGTACAACAAGGAGGTAAAAAGGAATGGCAATTAAAATTGCACTTGCCGGAAACCCGAACTGCGGTAAAACTACCATGTTTAACGCGCTCACAGGAGCCAACCAGTATGTTGGTAACTGGCCAGGGGTTACTGTAGAGAAAAAAGAGGGTAAATTAAAAAGTAAGAAGACAAAGGAAGAAGTTATCGTAACTGACCTTCCGGGTATCTATTCAATGTCTCCATATACACTGGAAGAGGTCGTCAGCCGTGACTATGTGCTGAAAGAAAATCCGGATGTGATCATTGATCTGGTGGATGCAACCAATATTGAACGTAACCTGTATCTGACAACTCAGCTGATCGAGACAGGCGTTCCGGTTGTTATTGCACTGAACATGGCAGATCTTCTTGCGAAGAGAGGAATCAAGATTGATGTGAAGAGACTTTCAATGCTGCTTGACTGTCCGATTATCGAGACATCTGCGCTGAAAGGTGAAGGACTTGACAAACTGATCGATGAAGCAGTAAAAGTTGCTAAGAAGTCAGAAATCGATCTTCCGAAAGATATCTTCTCAGCAGAGCTGGAAGGTGCTGTAGCAGAAGTTAAGAGCGTTCTTCCGAGTTCTGTTTCAGAAGAGAAGAAGAGATGGTACGCTGTAAAATTCCTTGAGAACGACAGCAAGGTAGTAGAGAGCATGAAACTTTCCGGTGCGGCAGCCCAGACGGTGGAAGCACAGAGAAAAGCTCTTGAAAAGAAACATGACGATGATATGGAAAGTATTGTAACAGACGAACGTTACAAATTCATCCAGAAGATTGTTTCAACAACTGTTCAGAAGGGAAAAGAAAAACTTACAACTTCTGATAAAATCGACCGTATCGTTACCAACCGGTTCCTCGGAATCCCGATCTTTATGCTGGTAATGTGGATCGTATATTATGTTTCTGTAACGACAGTCGGTACCTTTGTAACAGATTGGACAAATGATGTATTTGTAGTAGCAATTCAGGATGCAGCAACAAGCGCACTTTCAGCGATCGGTGCCGGTGACATGGTTATGGGACTTGTTGTTGATGGTATCATCGGTGGTCTTGGAGCCGTTCTTGGTTTCGTTCCACAGATGGCGATTCTGTTCCTTTTCTTGTCTATCCTTGAAGACTGTGGATACATGGTTCGTATCGCATTCGTCATGGACCGTGTGTTCAGACATTTCGGACTTTCGGGAAAGAGCTTTATCCCGCTTCTGATTTCATCAGGCTGCGGTATTCCTGGAATCATGGCTTCTAAGACTATTGAACAGGACAATGACAGACGTCTTACAATTATGACAGCAACTTTTATCCCGTGTGGAGCTAAGCTTCCGGTTATCGCTCTGATGGGTGGTGTTATTTCCGGTGAAGTAGCAGGATATCAGGAAAGTTCATTTATCGCACCGCTTATGTATTTCATTGGAATCGTTGCAGTACTTGTAGCTGCGATCATCCTGAAAAAGACAAAACCGTTCTCAGGAAAACCGGCACCGTTCGTAATGGAACTTCCACAGTACCATATTCCACAGGCTAAGACAGTTCTCCTTCATGTATGGGAAAGACTGAAAGGCTTCATCATCAAAGCCGGAACAATCCTGTTCCTTGCCTGCGTCGTAATGTGGTTCCTTGGCGGATTCGGATTTGTAGACGGAAGCTTTGGCATGGTAGAAGACAGCGCAGACAGTCTTATGGCAATGATTGGTGGCGTGATCGCACCGCTCTTTGCACCACTTGGATTTGGCGAGTGGCAGCCGGTAGCAGCTTCTATCTCTGGATTTACAGCAAAAGAAGCAATTGTTTCAACAATGGGTGTACTTGCAAATGTATCTGGTGATACAGAAGATGCAGTCAACGTAGCAGCTGGTGTTGCATCTTGGTTCCCAAGCTCAATTGCAGCATTTACATTCCTGATGTTCAACCTTCTTGATTCTCCTTGCCTTGCAGCAATTGCTACAATGGCACAGCAGATGCAGTCAAGAAAATGGTTCTGGTTCGCAATTCTCTTCCAGAACATCTTCGCTTACATCGTATGCCTCTGTGTATATCAGATCGGTTCATTCGTAACAGGCGGAGCATTCGGAGTTGGTACAGCAGTTGGATTCCTTTTCCTTATCGCAATCCTTTTCATGCTGTTCAGACCAGATCCGTATAAAAATCAGAAAGTTTATTCAAAACGTTCTGTAAACGCATAAGATTTATAAGAACTTTAAGGCGGAAGCCGGATGCAGAAGCCTGTGTCCGGCTTCCAGTGTAAAAGAAAGACAAGGTGAAGGTTATGATCGCAAATATTGTGATAGTGGCACTGATCGCAGCATATTGTATTTATCTGATTTACAAAGGTTATAAAAACCATAAAGAAGGAAAACCGGTCGGTTGCGCTGGATGCAGCGGTAACTGCAGTTCGTGTAGCGGATGTAGTGGAAAAACCGCACCAAAGAAGAAAGACTGAAAGGCGGAAGGCATATGGGAAGTTCAACAGGCTCTATGTTCTATGCATTCGGAGCATTCTTGATCATTTATCTTGTAGGAGTCAGCATATATCAGTTGGTTTTATGGATAAAGAAATGGCGTGAACGCCGGAAGGATGAGGAATAAGATGGTTGATGCAATTATTGTTCTGATCGTGATCGTACTTCTTATTTTTGCATTAAAGGGTACGCTTAAACATTTTAAAGGGGAAAGCCCTTGCTGTGGTGGTGGATCTGGACTGATCAAGACAGAGATTGAAGAAAAGGTTCTGGAGCATCCGGCAATCGGTAAAAAGACGGTGATGATTTCCGGTATGCACTGTGATCATTGCGTGAAAAGTGTAACGGAAGCAATCGACAAAATCGAAGGTGCATCTGCAAAGGTGAATCTCAAAAAAGAAGAAGCAGTTGTAAGCTATGACAGAGAAATCGATGATGATGATCTGAAAAAAGCTGTCGAGGAAGCAGGATTTAAGGTAGTTGATATCAGAGCCTAACAGGCGACAGCATGGAAAGGGGCTATCATGGACGCGAAAGAAAGAATAATCGAGCAGCTGAAAAGAAGTGGCTGTAGGGTTACGAAGCAGCGGCTCATGCTGATCGATGTTATTTTGGAAGGAAAATGTAATTGCTGCAAGGAAATTTATTATCAGGCGTCTCTGAAGGATCCGAGTATCGGACCGGCGACGGTATACCGTATGGTCAATACGCTGGAACAGATCGGAGCGATCAGCCGCAAGAATATGTATCGTATTTCGGATGATGGCAATAAGATGGAATGCATGGTCGAACTGGAGGATGGAACGGTTCTTGATCTTCCGGAAGATAAATGGACAGCAGTAATTAAATCTGGTCTGGATGCCTGTGGATTTTCGGGTGGACAGAATGTGAGAAACATCACACTCAAAGAAGCATAACATTGTAAAAAAACGTTCTGAAACGGAACGGTTCGGATATGGAGGCAGGTACCGTGGTTGTATCTGTCTCTTTAAGATACCGGGAAATGAGTTTCTTCTATATAAATATGGATATAGATAACTGTGAAAAGTTGTGTAAAAATTAAGGTGAAAATAGCGAATTTGTGTTAGATATAATGAAAAAAGTTTGACAAAACTGATTTTACGCAAAAGTGAGAAAATTTATCAGAAGCAAAAAAAGACTGGAAATTTTCAGATTCGTGTCATATAATAGGCGTTAATGAAAAAACAGGAGGTACGTAGATATGTTTGATATTACTAAAGTAAATTGGAAAAAGGTTGGAATTTTTGCATCAGGAGTTCTTTTTGGAACAGCTGGAATCAAAGCGCTTTCAAGCAAGGATGCTAAGAACGTGTACACAAATTGTACAGCAGCAGTTCTTCGCGCAAAAGACTGTGTTATGAAAACAGCTACAAATATCCAGGAAAATGCAGAGGATATTTACGCTGAAGCTAAGAACATCAACGAAGAAAGAACTGCTGAAATGGAAGAATTTTCTGATGCAGATACAGCAGCAGAGGCTGAAGAAGCTGAAAATACAGAGTTCAACGAAGTAACAGAGTAAGAGGCGCCTGAACGTGAAGTTTATAATTAAACATGAGATGAAAGGCCGGATGAGAGTCCGGCTTTTTCAAAAAAGAATGACATATGAACAGGCTGATATATTACAGTATTATCTGCTCTGCAATGAATCAGTCAAATTAGCAAAGGTATATGACAGAACCTGTGATGCAGTCATTAATTATACCGGCGACAGAGAAGATGTAATCCGTCTTCTGCAGGAATTTCACTATCAGACAGTGGAAGTTCCGGCAGACGTACTTGCAACTTCCGGTCGTGAAGTGAATGCGCAGTATCAGGAAAAGCTGTTCAATAAAGTAGTATTTCATTATGCAAGAAAATGGTTCCTTCCGTATCCACTGAATGCATGCTATACATCGGTCATGTCACTGAAGTATATCTGGAAGGGAATCAAGTGTCTGTGGGCACGCAAAATTGAGGTTCCGGTGCTGGATGCGACTGCAATCGGTGTATCCGTTGCACGTGGGGATTTCAGTACAGCCGGATCCGTCATGTTCCTGCTTGGAATCGGTGAGATTCTGGAAGAGTGGACACATAAGAAATCCGTAGATGACCTGGCAAGGACCATGTCTCTGAACGTAAGTAAGGTATGGCTGAAGACAGAAGATCAGGAAGTTCTGGTTCCTGCATCCAAGATAAAAGCAGGAGACCGGATTGTGATTCGTATGGGAACTGTGATTCCGTTTGACGGCGATATCGTGGATGGTGAAGCGATGATCAATCAGGCATCTCTTACCGGAGAGTCAGTGTCTGTCCGCAAGACGGTTGGAAGCTATGCATATGCAGGAACGGTGGTCGAAGAAGGTGAGATCACAGTCGGAGTCAAACAGGTAAGCGGAAACAGCCGCTTTGATAAGATCGTTACGATGATTGAAGAATCTGAGAAGTTAAAATCAGGAGTAGAAAGCAAGGCAGAACATCTTGCAGACAGGCTTGTACCGTATTCACTTGGTGGAACAGCTCTTACCTATCTGCTGACGAGAAATGTCACAAAGGCCCTTTCAATCCTGATGGTAGATTTTTCGTGTGCTCTTAAGCTTTCAATGCCGATTTCGGTGCTGTCTGCAATCCGTGAAGCAAACCTTTACAATATTACCGTAAAGGGCGGAAAGTATCTGGAAGCCGTGGCAGAGGCAGATACGATCGTATTTGACAAGACTGGTACACTTACAAAAGCAACACCTACCGTGGTGGATGTGGTTCCCTTTGATGGAAGAACACCGGATGAACTACTCCGTATTGCGGCGTGTCTGGAAGAACATTTTCCACATTCTATGGCAAAAGCAGTAGTAAATGCAGCAAAAGAGAAAAATCTGGATCATGAGGAAATGCATTCCAAGGTAGAGTATGTGGTTGCACATGGCATTTCTACAACGATTGATGATAAAAATGTAATTATCGGAAGCTCTCATTTTGTATTTGAAGATGAAAAATGTACAATTCCGGAAGGAAAACAGGAGTTATTTGACAGTCTTCCGGAAGAATATTCACATCTGTATCTTGCAATCGAGAATCAGCTTGCAGGAGTGATCTGTATTGAAGATCCATTGAGAGGAGAGGCGAAGACAGTAGTTGCCGAGCTCAAGAAAACAGGATTTGGAAAGATTGTTATGATGACAGGTGATAGCGACCGTACAGCTTCGGCGATCGCAAAGCGTGTCGGTGTGGATGAATATTATTCAGAAGTACTGCCGGAAGATAAGGCTGCATTTGTAGAAAAAGAAAAAGCAGCCGGAAGAAAAGTTATTATGATCGGCGATGGTATCAATGATTCTCCGGCACTTTCTGCGGCAGATGTGGGAATTGCGATCAGCAATGGCGCAGAGATTGCGCGTGAGATTGCAGATATTATGGTAGGCGCAGATGATCTTGGACAGATCGTAACCTTAAGACGTCTCAGCAATAGGCTGATGAAGAGGATTCAAAGTAATTACCGTTTTATCGTTGGATTCAATTCCGGTCTGATCGTACTTGGAGTAACCGGTGTGATCCAGCCGACGACATCAGCACTTTTACACAATACTTCAACTCTGGCAATTGGGCTGAAGAGTATGAAGAATCTTCTGTAAGGCAGAACAATTTAATGATAGCTCTAAACGTGGGGGGTGATTCTCTGAATCATGCCCCATTGCTGGATTAAGAGGCAAAATAGCTGATAGTATCAAAAAGGATAAGATTGACAAATGAAGGGATAATCCATACAATGATAAATAGATTGATAAAAGGGAGGAAGAAAAAAGCGTGAAAATTGATCTGTTTTCAATAGGAAAGTTTACGATACATGGATATGGACTGATGATCGCAATCGGTATCCTTTGTTGTGTAGCAATGGCTTCTTATCGGGCGAAAAAGAATGGTCTGGATCAGGAAGCAATTGTGGATATTGGAATTTACGGTGTAATCGGCGGTTTTTTAGGTGCAAAAATTCTATATGTGATCGTGGAGTTTAAGACGTTTATCAAGGATCCGAAGACGGTACTCGGTTCAGAAGGGTTTGTCGTATATGGTGGAATTATTGCCGGTTTTCTGACAGCAATTGTATATTGCAGAATCAAGAAGCTTTATTTTCTGGAATATTTTGATCTCGCTGTGGCAAGTATTTCAATGGCACAGGGATTTGGAAGAATCGGATGTTTTCTTGCAGGATGCTGCTATGGAAGGGAGACAACCTCCAGATTTGGTGTGGTATTCCCGGAAGGTGGGCTTGCTCCGGCAGGTGTAAAACTGATCCCGACACAGCTTATTTCGTCGGCGGGCGATTTCCTGATCATGATCGTGTTACTTCTATATTATAGGAAGAATAAAAAAGACGGTACACCGGGAAACGTAGGCTTTTTATATATGCTGCTGTATGGTGTGGGAAGATTTCTTGTTGAGTTTTTGAGAAATGATAACAGAGGGGGAGCTTGGATGTTCTCAACCTCTCAGTGGATCTCCATGGTGATCGTAGCAGGTGGAATTGTATTGTATCTTGTAAATAAAAAAAGGCATAAATGGTAAGGAAGCGGAAGATGGGGCCAGGTTCGTCCGGTGGACGAGTGTTCTGCGCCGACCGTAGCGAAGCGAAGACCTGAACCATGGGTTTAAGCTGTACGTTGGTATAAAAAAGAATTTCTAAACAAAAACGGAGAGTTTGAAAAAGGAAGGAAGCGGAAGATGGGGCGCAATTCGTCCGGTGGACGAATGCTCTGCGCCGACCGTAGCGGAGCGAAGACCTGAACCATGGGTTCAGGTCACGCTTCGGTACTATAAAAAGGAACCTTTGATAAAATCAGAGGTCCCTTTTTATAATGCGGAAGATGGGACTTGAACCCACACAAGCGCAATGCTTACAAGATCCTTAGTCTTGCTCGTCTGCCAGTTCCGACACTTCCGCACAAAAATATTTAATTACCGGATTCGGATAAATCCGAATGCGGAAGATGGGACTTGAACCCACACAGGCGCAATGCCTACAAGATCCTTAGTCTTGCTCGTCTGCCAGTTCCGACACTTCCGCATATCACTCAGTGAGCTTTGTTTTTAACTGCTCGCCGCTGACAAAAGCTATAATACTATATTCCAAACGCAAAGTCAACAAAAAATTAAAAGAAATTTTAATTCGCAATATATTACAAAAAATATCGAAAAGATAAATAATTCAATGATTTTACAAATTTACTTTCTTATTATGAGAAAATATAGTAATATGATATATAATTGTATGCGTTAAATGCGCGTTTTATCAATGAATTTGGGGATAATAAGAGCAGAAACTGGTGAAATGGAGGCATTTTATGGAGAAAAATATAAAAATGAAGGATATAAAAGAACTGGGAGAGCAGCTTGGAGAACTGCAAAGAGTGTGCAGGGAGAAAAAAATCCCGGTGATGATCGCGTTTGAGGGTTATGGAGCAGCAGGAAAAGGGCTTCAGATTGGTAATCTGATCCAGGCACTCGATCCAAGAGGCTTTAAAGTATATGCGGTAAAAAATGAAACGGAAGAGGAATGGATGCATCCTTTTATGTGGCGTTTCTGGACGAAGATCCCGGAAAAGGGAAGAATTGCGATTTTTGATACCAGCTGGTACCGGAGAGTTATGATTGAACGTTTTGAAGGAAAAACACCGGAAAAAGAGCTGGAAAAGGATTTTGCATCGATCCGTGCGTTTGAAAAACAGCTGACAGATGATGGAATGGTGATCATCAAACTGTTTTTAAAGATTGACCGGAAAGAACAGAAAAAGCGCTTTGAGAAACTGCTTGCTTCCAAGGATACTGCATGGCGGGTAAGCAAAGGCGATCTGAAGCGGAACCATGATTTTAAAGAGTATAAAGCAATCAATGAAGAGATGCTGCGGAAAACGGATGCAGATTACGCACCGTGGACAGTGATCAATGCTACAAAGAAGAAAGAAGCCAAAGTGGCTGTTTATCAGGCGGTGATCCAGGCAATGGAAGAAGCAGTCGCAAGAAAGGAACTGGAAGAAAAAGGCAGTCTGGAAAAGAAAACGGAAATGAAAAGGGAAACAGCAGAATCCATTCTGGCAGAGACGGATCTTTCCAAATCCATGCCAAAAGAGGTTTATGAGGAACGCTTAAAAGCGCTTCAGAAAAAGATGGAACATCTGCATGGAGAGCTTTATCGCAGGAGAATCCCGGTTGTCCTTGGCTTTGAGGGGTGGGATGCCGGAGGAAAAGGTGGTGCGATCAAACGTCTGACTTCACATATGGATCCGAGGGGATATGTGGTGAATCCGACAGCGTCACCGAGTGATACAGAGAAAGCACATCATTATCTGTGGCGTTTCTGGCGTGCAATGCCGAAAGCCGGTCATATTGCGATATTTGACAGAACCTGGTACGGAAGAGTGATGGTAGAGAGGATTGAAGGATTTTGCACCGAAAAAGAATGGAAGAGAGCTTATGGGGAAATCAATGCCATGGAGCAGGATCTGGTAAATGCAGGAGCAATCGTGCTGAAATTCTGGATGCAGATTGACAAGGATGAGCAGGCGAGAAGGTTTAAAGCCAGACAGGAAAATCCGAAAAAACAGTGGAAGATCACCGATGAAGACTGGAGAAACCGGGAAAAATGGGATCAGTATGAGGTGGCGGTAGAAGAAATGCTGGAAAAGACTTCTATGCCACATGCACCGTGGATCGTAGTGGAAGGAAATGATAAATACTATGCACGTATTAAAGTTCTGGAATGCGTGACAGAAGCAATCGAGAAACGACTGAAAGAAGAGAGAAAATAAAAAATGACAATCAGGGAACAGATGGAAGAAAGAGAAAAGGAATATCTAAGCCCCTGTGCCACATTAAGCATGGCTTCCCGGGGGAGAAAGAGAAATGAGCCACAGTGTGACATCCGACCGGTTTTTCAGAGGGACAGAGATCGGATCCTGCACAGTAAGGCATTCCGGCGCATGAAGCAGAAGACGCAGGTGTTTCTCCTACCAATCGGAGACCATTACAGGACACGGCTGACGCATACGCTGGAAGTATCGCAAAACGCCCGGACGATCGGAAAGGCGCTCAAGCTGAACGAAGATCTGGTGGAGGCAATTGCACTGGGGCATGATCTTGGGCATACTCCGTTTGGGCATGCAGGAGAGAGAGCTCTGAACAATGTGTGTCCGTGTGGATTTAAACACAATGAACAAAGTGTCCGTGTAGTAGAGGTGTTGGAGAAACAGGGGGAGGGACTGAACCTGACCTGGGAAGTGATCGATGGAATCCGCAACCATAAAAGTGCGGGAATGCCTGCGACACTGGAAGGGCAGATCGTCAGACTGTCTGATAAGATTGCTTATGTGAACCATGATATTGATGACGCAGTAAGGGCGGGGATCATGAATGAAGAGGAACTGCCCAAAGAGCTGCGAAAAGTTCTGGGCAACAGTAAAAGAGAGCGTTTGAACACACTTACCCATGATGTGATTGTAAACAGCATGGACAAACCGAAGATCTGCATGTCAGAGGAAGTCCGTGAAGCATTGATGGAGCTGCGGGCATATATGTTTACCCATGTTTATGAGAATCCACTTGCAAAGGGCGAAGAGGACAAAGCAATCCGAATGGTCGAAGATCTGTATTCTTATTATGAAACGCACATGGAAAAGATGCCGGAGCAGTATCTGAAACAGCTGCAGAAGGGGGAAATGCCGGAGATCGCAGTGTGTGATTACATAGCAGGAATGACGGATAATTTTGCCGTGAAAAAGTTTGAAGAAATTTTTATTCCACAATCTTGGAAATTTTAAAGGAAATAAAAAAGTTTTGTCGAATATATATTATGTAGGGGTTGCGCAAGGTGCGCGAACCCTGCCAGGAAGGTGTAGGACATAATGTATTATTCAGATGAGATTATAGAAGAAGTAAGATCGAAAAATGATATCGTAGATGTGATTTCCGGATATGTGAAGCTGAAGAAGCAGGGGAGTTCGTATTTCGGACTTTGCCCGTTTCACAGTGAGAAATCTCCTTCTTTTTCTGTGAGCAGGGATAAGCAGATGTATTACTGCTTTGGCTGCGGAGCGGGAGGAAATGTATTTACCTTCATTATGGAGTATGAGAATTATTCTTTTGTAGAAGCACTCAAGTTTCTGGCACAGCGTGCCGGTGTGGAGCTTCCGCAAGAGGAATATTCAAAAGAAGCGAAAGAAAGAGCAGATACGAGAAGTGCGCTGCTTGAGATGAACAAGCTGGCGGCCAAGTATTATTATGCGCAGCTGAAGACGGAGGGCGGAAGGCAGGCAAGAGAATATCTGCAGAACCGTCAGTTGAGCCAGGAGACGATCACCGCATTTGGACTTGGATATTCCAGCAAATACAGTGATGATCTGTTTCGATACCTGAAGATGAAGGGTTATAGTGAAGAGATGATCATCAAAGCCGGTCTGGTAAATGTCGATGAAAAGCACGGAGTTTACGACAAATTCTGGAACCGTGTCATGTTTCCGATTATGGATGTGAATAACCGTGTGATCGGATTCGGCGGGCGTGTGATGGGCGACGGGAAGCCAAAGTACCTGAACTCACCGGAGACTCTGATCTTTGATAAGAGCCGGAATCTGTACGGACTTCACCGGGCGAGAACATCAAGAAAGCCGTATTTTATTGTATGTGAAGGCTATATGGATGTAATTTCGCTCCATCAGGCGGGATTTACCAATGCAGTTGCATCACTTGGAACTGCACTTACAGCAGGACATGCAGCATTGATCAAACGGTATGTGAATGAAGTCTATCTGACCTATGACAGTGATGAAGCCGGAACTAAAGCGGCGCTCCGGGCAGCTCCGATCCTTCGGGAGGCCGGTGTGACGACCCGCGTGATCCGGATGGAACCGTACAAGGATCCGGATGAATTCATCAAGAATCTTGGAGCTGAGGCATTTGAAGAGCGGATCAGGAAAGCAAGGAACAGCTTTATGTTCGGTCTTGAGATGCTGGAAAAAGGTTATGACCTGAATGCACCGGAAGGAAAGACGGAATTCCTCAGAGAGGCGGCGAGAAGGCTGGCACGTTTTGAAGAAGAAATTGAACGTGATAATTACATAGAAGCGGTGGCAAAGACTTATCACGTCGGCTACGAAGAACTTAAGAAGCTGGTTGTCAAGGTAGCAGTCCAGAGCGGAATGGCAGCTCCGGCCACAAAGCCGAGACAGACGATCCGCCAGGAAACGCCAAAAGAGGATGGTCATATCCGGTCACAGAAGATTCTGCTTACCTGGCTGATCGACAGGGAAGAGCTGTTTGATCAGGTAAGCCGTTATGTTACGCCGGAGGATTTTACGGTGGAGCTGTACCGGAAAGTTGCTGAACTTCTGTATGAACAGCATGCAAAAGGAGAACTGAATCCTGCGCAGATCATGAATTATTTTACAGAGGAAGAGGAACACCGCGCGGTGGCAGCACTTTTCAATACGAGAATCAAAGAGCTGACGACTGCGGGAGAGCAGGAAAAAGCGATCAAGGAGACGATTCTCCGGGTAAAGGAGTACAGTATCGAAACCGCAACCCGGAATCTGGATCCGACAGACATTCAGGGGCTGCAAAGGCTTATGAATGCGAAGAAGGCAGTGCAGGACCTTCATAAACTGCATATTTCCATTAATTAGGGATAGAATATAAACAAGCGATGAGAGGAAGGACACTACATGGAAGAGAACGTAGTAAAGTTTCAGGAAAAATTAAAAAATCTGGTTGCCCTTGCGAAGAAAAAGAAGAACATTCTTGAAATTCAGGAAATCAATGATGTATTCCGGGATATGGAGCTGGAACCGACACAGATGGACAAGGTATTTGAGTACCTGGAGGCCAATGGGATCGATGTGCTTCAGATGAATGATGACTCCAATGTGGATGATGATGATCTGGAGATCATGCTTTCGGATGAAGACGAAGTGGATATGGAGAAGATCGACCTGTCTGTTCCGGACGGAATCAGCATCGAAGATCCGGTCCGTATGTATCTGAAGGAGATCGGTAAGGTTCCGCTTCTTTCAGCAGAAGAAGAGATTGAGCTGGCAAAGAGAATGGCAGATGGTGATGAAGAAGCGAAAAAGCGTCTTGCAGAAGCCAACCTGCGACTGGTAGTCAGCATTGCAAAGCGTTACGTGGGACGTGGTATGCTGTTTCTGGATCTTATACAGGAAGGAAACCTTGGACTTATCAAAGCGGTAGAGAAGTTTGATTATCAGAAGGGATTTAAGTTCAGTACCTATGCAACATGGTGGATCCGTCAGGCAATCACACGTGCGATTGCTGACCAGGCGAGAACCATCCGTATACCGGTTCATATGGTAGAGACGATCAACAAACTGATCCGTGTATCCAGACAGTTACTGCAGGAGCTTGGACGTGAACCTACGCCGGAAGAGATCGCTGCAGAGTTGGACATGCCGGTAGACCGTGTGCGTGAAATCTTAAAGATTTCCCAGGAACCGGTTTCTCTTGAGACTCCGATCGGTGAGGAAGAGGACAGCCACCTGGGCGACTTTATCCAGGATGACAATGTACCTGTTCCGGCAGAAGCTGCAGCGCAGACACTTCTGAAAGAACAGCTGGATGAAGTTTTAAGTACACTGACAGAGAGAGAGCAGAAGGTTCTCCGCCTGCGTTTTGGTATGAGTGATGGAAGAGCACGTACACTGGAAGAGGTCGGAAAAGAGTTCGATGTCACCCGTGAGCGTATCCGTCAGATTGAAGCAAAAGCACTCCGCAAGCTTCGTCATCCAAGCCGCAGCAGAAAATTAAGAGATTATTTGGATTAAGAAGATGGCTGAATTATCAAAAAGATTACAGGCAGTGGCGGATCTTGTCACACCGGGAATGCGTCTTGCGGATGTGGGAACAGATCACGCTTACATCCCAATCTATCTGACACAGAACGGGCTGGTTCCATCCGCAATTGCCATGGATATTAACAAAGGACCATTAGAGAGAGCGGATACACATATCCTTGAACATGGACTGGATGGGAAGATCGTTACCCGTCTTTCTGATGGTCTGGTGAATTTGAAAATGGAAGAAGCTGACACAATGATCGCCGCCGGAATGGGCGGCGGTCTTGTCATACATATTTTGAATGAGGATCCGGCAAAAACCAGAAGCTTAAAGGAACTGATCCTGCAGCCGCAGTCAGAGCTTGCGAAAGTCCGCCGTTATCTGGAAGAACATAGATTTCGTATCGTTGCAGAGGACATGGTGGAAGAGGATGGCAAATACTATCCGATGATGAAGGTGATCCCGACAGAGCAGAAAGGTCTTTATGCGGAAGGTGTTCCGGCAGCAGAAGAAGAGCTTGAATATGGAAAATATTTATTAGAGAAGGGTCACCCGGTGATGGGAGAATATCTGAAAAAAGAACTGTCTGTGAATCAGGGCGTGTATGAAAAGCTTCGGGTGCAGGAGAGTGAACGCACGAAGGAGAGAAGTGCAGAGATTCTGCATATGATAAAGAGAGCAGAAGACCTGCTTGACCGGTATTTTTAGGAGGAAAATGATGATTTGCAGAGAAATTATAAAAGAAATAGAAGCACGTTTTCCAAAGCACTATGCTATGGAGTGGGATAATGTAGGACTGCAGGTCGGAAGAAGCGATAAAGAAGTAAAGCGGATCTATCTTGCACTGGATGCGACGGATGAAGTGATCGAAGAAGCAGCAGACTGGGGCGCGGATATGCTGATCACACATCATCCGATGATCTTTAAAGCAATGAAAAAGATCAATGACGAGGATTTTATTGGCAGAAGAGTACTGAAGTTGATCCGGGATGACATTTCTTACTATGCGATGCATACCAATTATGATGTGATGGGAATGGCAGAGCTTGCTGGGAAGGTACTTGAACTGAGTGAACCGGAGGTTCTGGAAGTGACGGGAAGCATGCATTCAGAATCCGGCGAAGTTCCGGTTGGGATCGGAAGAGTTGCTGATCTGGCACAGCCGATGGATTTAAAATCCTGTGCGGAAATGGTAAAAAAAGCATTTGATCTTCCGAATGTGAAAATTTTTGGAGAGCCGGATATGCAGGTACATCGCCTTGGTGTTTTTCCGGGCTCCGGGAAGAGCGCAATTTCCGTATCTTTGGAAAAAGGTGTGGATGTACTGGTGACAGGTGACATTGATCACCATGAGGGGATTGATGCGGTTGCGCAAAAAATGGCAGTAATTGATGCCGGACACTATGGCGTGGAGCATATCTTTATTGCAGATATGGAACATTTTTGCCGGGAGAAATTTCCAGAGGCAGAGATCCGGACAGCAAAGATCCGGCAGCCATTCTGGGTTTTGACGTAAGGTGTTTGGGAGCGGGGAGAAAACAGACAGATTTGTCAAAGCGCCGTAAGGCAGAAAGAAGGCGGTAAATATGGAACAGCAGATGTACAAAGTACAGATTGACGGGGAAGAGAGAAGTTTTCCGGCAGGAACCACATATCTGCAGATTGCCGGGGAATATCAGGAAAGATACCCACATGATATTGTTCTTGTATATGTAAATGGAAAGCTTCAGGAGCTTGGAAAGAAGCTGAAAAAGGACTGTACGCTCCATTTTGTGACGACAGGCGAGACAATTGGAAATCTTACCTATCGCCGTGGTGTAAGTTTTCTGCTGGTGAAGGCAGTATATGATACAATCGGACACGATAAGATAGAACAGGTGAGAATCCATTTTTCTGTAGATAAAGGGTATTATTGTACAATAAAAGGAGATCAGAAGCTGGATCAGGAACTGCTTGCAAGGATTGAAGAACGGATGCATGAAATGGCAGATATGGATCTTTCAATCCGGAAGAGATCGGTTCATACCGATGAAGCGGTTGAAATGTTCCGCAAGTACGGTATGAAGGATAAAGAGCGTTTGTTCCGGTATCGCAGAGTGTCTACAGTCAATATTTACAGTATCAATGAATTTGAGGACTATTATTACGGCTATATGGTTCCATCAACCGGCTATCTGAAATATTTTAAATTATATTTATATGATGAGGGATTTGTAGTGCAGATGCCGGAGGCAGCTGAACCGGAAAAGATACCTCCGTTTCAGCCTCAGAATAAGCTGTTCCATGTGCTGAAGGAATCTACGCGTGGCGGTGATATGCTTGGAATTGAGACGGTAGGGGCACTGAATGATTATGTGACAGGCAGCAGCGCCAATCCAAAGGAACTGCTTCTGGTACAGGAGGCAATGCAGGAGAAGAAGATTGCGCAGATCGCAGAGCAGATTGCAGGAAATCCGCAGAAAAAGTTTGTCTTGATCGCTGGTCCTTCTTCGTCAGGAAAGACTACATTTTCCAGACGGCTTTCCATCCAGCTCCGGGTAAGCGGTCTGGTCCCGCATCCGATTTCGGTGGATGATTACTTTAAGAATCGTGTGGATACACCGCTGGACGCAGAAGGAAAGCCGAATTATGAGTGTTTGGAAGCACTGGATGTGGAACTTTTTAATCACGATCTGAAAAAGCTGCTTGCAGGAGAACGGATTGAGCTTCCGACGTTCAATTTCAAGACCGGAAAACGGGAATATAACGGACATTATATGCAGCTTGGCGAGCAGGATATTCTGGTGATCGAAGGCATTCATTGTCTGAATGATGCGTTGACCCATGATCTGCCAAAAGAAAATAAATTCAAGATCTATATCAGTGCACTGACGCAGCTGAATATCGATGAGCATAACCGGATCGCATCAACAGATGGACGTCTGATCCGCCGGATGGTGCGTGATGCAAGAACCAGAGGTACTTCGGCAAAGCAGACGATCGCTATGTGGCAGTCGGTGAGAAGAGGGGAAGAGAACAATATTTTCCCGTATCAGGAAGACGCGGATGTGATGTTCAATTCAGCTCTTCTTTATGAGCTGGCAGTTCTGAAAGCTTATGCAGAACCGATCCTGTTCGGAATTGAGAAGGACTGCGCCGAATATCAGGAAGCGAAGAGACTGCTCAAATTCCTGGATTATTTTGTGGGGATCGGAAGTGAGTATGTTCCGCAGAATTCGATTTTGAGGGAATTTATTGGAGGCGGATGTTTCGATTTGTAGAATGTTGAAGCTGGTCACATGGTAAGAGAGCGATATAGATTATAGAGGCAGTTTGAATCCGTTCCGCTGTTTTTTTAGTGTGATTCGTCGTCAGAAATAAGAAATAAACAGAAGAAGAGCTTCTGGGAGAATGAATATTTTTGTTCTCTCAGGAGCTCTTCTTCTGTTTGACCGGAAAATACATTTGGAAAATTCTTCCATAAAAAGAGTATTATGTGCCGGGGAAGGGAATCACTTAAATATATTTATCAGAGTAACATATCTTCAGGCACAGGCGCTGTGAAATACATTTCTTCTCCTGTGATTGGATGCCGGAAACGCAGATGATGTGAGTGCAGTGCCTGACGGCTGATATGGCTGTAATCCGGATTATAGAGAAAATCTCCCGGAAGCGGATGACCGATGTAATTCATATGCACCCGAATCTGATGAGTGCGTCCGGTATCCAGCTTTAAGGCAACCAGAGAGTAGACCGGATCTGTATTTGTGATGGAAAGCCTGCGGTAATGGGTGCAGGCGTATTCACCATGTTTAAAATCGACCATGCGCTCGATGGTAGAACCCTCTTTTCTGGCAATTGGAGCAGTGATGATTCCGTCTTCCGGGACGATTCCCGTGGCAAGTGCCAGATATTCCCGGTGGATTTCCCGGCGTGCCATCATGGCAGAGAGGAGAGAGGCACTGTAAAGATGCCGGGCAATAATCAGAAGACCGGTGGTGTCCCGGTCAAGTCGGTTAATGCAGCGGTAGACAAAAGGCTCGCCTTTCTCTTTGAAATACCAGGCACAGGCATTGGCAAGTGTGTTGTCATAATTTCCCTGGGAAGGGTGAATTGGCATTCCGGCAGGTTTATTGATGACCAGCAGGTCCGGATCTTCATATACGATCGAAAGAGGCAGATCTGACGGAACAATATTTTCGGAGAATTTTGTTTCGGTAATCCGGATGGCAAGCTGGTCGCCGGGAGTAAGAAGAGTGCGCGCCAGTACCGGTTCCCCGTTCAGACGGATTCCTTCCGTATCCTCTTTGATTGCCCGGATCAGAGAAGAAGAATATCCATGAGCTTTTAAAAACTCATGGATATTGGAAGTTTTCTGTTCGGTTATTGTATAATTCAGAATTCTTTCCCACATTACTTTGATTTCACTTCCCGCCATAATTCATTGTAGACAGCATCGTTTTTATCTCCAAGGAATTTGAAGGTCTCACATCCGGAGAGCTCGCTTGCATCCGGGAATGCAATCTTGCTGTTGCGGATGGACTCGTCTTCAATCAGTTCCCGTGCTGCTTCATTTGGAGTCGAGTAGGTGATGTACTCAAAGTTCTTCAGTGCGATGTCCGGACGGCAGAGGAAGTTGATGAACTTTTCTGCATTTTCCTTATGCTCTGCATTCTTCGGAATTACCCAGGAGTCGATCCAGATATTGGATCCTTCTTTCGGGATCACGTATTCCAGGTTTGGATTTTCTTTCTGTGTGTAAATGGCTTCACCGGAGTAAATAACACCGATGGCTGCTTCGTTTCCGATCATCTTGTCACGCACCTGGTCAACGACGTATGCCTGAACCAGTGGTTTCTGTTTGATCAGAAGATTCTTCGCTTCGTTCAGCTCGTCCAGGTCGGTTGAGTTCAGGGAATATCCAAGATATTTTAAGGTAACACCGAATGCATCGCGGACGCTGTCCTGCATCAGAATGCTGTCCTTGTACTTTGGATCCCAGAGAACAGACCAGGAATCAATTGGTTCGTCTACCATGGTTTTGTTGTAAAGGATCCCGACAGTTCCCCAGCAATAAGGAACAGAGTATTTATTTTCCGGATCAAATGCTTTGGACTGATCCATGTAAGTCTGTCCAATATTTTTGATATTCGGAATATTATCCCAGTTGATCTCGGCGAGGAGATCATTCTCAATCATACGCTGGATCATATAGTCAGAAGGGCAGACCACATCGTAGGAAATGGCGCCGGACTGCACCTTCGGGTACATGATCTCATTGGTTTCGTATTCTTCATAAACTACCTGGATACCGGTTTCTTCTTCAAAGATATCCAGGACATCCGGGTCCAGATATTCGCCCCAGTTGTAGACAATTACCTTTTCGGCGCCGGAAATCTTTGTCTTTGAATTGTAGAAAAATCCTCCGGCTGTAATGACGATCACGAGCAGTGCCGGTACGACACGTGTTACGATAAGACGCATCGTGTGGCGTGCACGGGATGGCTTGCGGATCGTGCCGCCTTTTTCGTGAACTTCTTTTTCCGGTTTTAAATTGACCAGGAAGAGAAGGAAGAGCACCGTTACAAACATGATCGTTGAGAGTGCGTAAATTTCCGGACGGATTCCTTTTCGTACTTCACTGTAAATTTTGGTGGACAGGGTATCGATTCCAGGTCCTTTGGTAAAGTGGGTGATCACAAAATCATCCAACGACATGGTAAATGCAAGCAGGAAACCGGAAAGAATTCCTGGAAGGATATCCGGAAATACGACTTTGAAAAAAGCGTAGATCGGGGAGGCACCCAGATCCAGTGCGGCTTCATAGGTCCGCCGGTTGGTCTGCTTTAGTTTTGGCATGACGCTTAAAATGACGTATGGGATATTAAAGGTAATATGTGCGATCAGGATTGTCGTAAATCCCATGGTCATACGGAATGCGATGAACAGCAGCATCATAGATACACCAGTCACAATATCTGCGTTCAGCATCGGAATGTTGGTGACACCCAGCATAAAGGTACGGAATTTGCGGTTCATACTCTGGATTCCAATGGAAGCCAAAGTTCCGATCACGGTTGCAATCAGCGCAGAAAGAAGTGCGATGATCAGGGTGTTGTATAAGGTGCTCATGATCGCTTCATCCTGGAAAAGGGATACATACCATTTTCCGGTAAATCCGCCCCATTTGGCACGGGTTCTGGAACTGTTAAAGGACAGAACCATCAGTGTCATGATCGGAGCATAGAGGAAGATCACGATTAGCAGTAAATATAAATTCTGTAATTTCTTTTTCATTAGAATGCTGTGCCCTCCCCGTCTTTATCGTATTTGGCGATCAGAGCCATACTTGCAATGATGAAGATCATCAGGACAAGTGAAAGTCCACTTCCTACATGCCAGTTGCTTCCCTGCTGGAATTCCTGTTCGATGACATTTCCGATCAGAAGGATCTTGCTTCCACCGAGGAGGTTGGAAATGACGAAGGTTGTAAGTGCAGGTACAAATACCATAGTGATTCCACTGATGATACCCGGAACACTAAGCGGAAGGATGATCTTGGTAAATGTCTGGATATTTCCGGCACCGAGATCTCTGGCTGCGGAAATAACATCTTTGTCAATCTTTACAAGTACATTGTAAATCGGCAGCACCATGAACGGCAGGAAGTTGTAGACCATACCGAGGATGATCGCTGTCGGTGTGTTGATAATGTTCCATGAAGGCAGCCCGAAGAAATGGAGAACGGAGTTGATGACACCGTTTTTCTCCAGGAGGTTCTGCCATGCAAGAGTTCTGAGCAGAAAGTTCATCCACATCGGAAGGATGAAAACAAGTACTACGAAGCTGGACTGGTTTACATTTCTTCCGGCGAGGATCATTGCCAGAGGATAGGCAAGGATCAGGCAGATCACTGTGCTGACAAATGCAAGCAGAAGTGCAAGCCCCAGAGCCTTTATATTCTCAGGTGTTGTGATTTTGGCAAGGTTCATCCAGGTGAATTTTCCGTCATTGTCAGTCAGACCATAATAGAAGATCATGATCAGAGGAATGATAATGAAAGAAACTGCCCAGAAAAGGTATGGCCCTGCCAGGAGACGTTTGCTATTCTTCAATTCCTGCAGCCTCCTCATCTTCAGATTCCGGTTTTTTCATGATCTGAATATCAAACGGGTCAACATGGATTCCAACCTCAGTGCCAACCGGGAACATATCGGTGCTGTGTACCAGCCATTCATAGTTGTTGGCAAGGACTTCCATTTCATAGTGGACTCCTTTGAAAATCAGATGGGTAACGACACCCTTTAATGTGCCTTCTTCTGGTTTTACAAGATCGATGTCCTCCGGACGGATGACCGCATCGACCGGTTTGTTGGTTCCGAATCCGGTATCCACACACGGGAATTCGGCACCGACAATATTGACCAGCTTATCGCGTACCATGATGGCATTGAAAATGTTGCTATCGCCAATGAAGTCGGCTACGAAAGCATTTTCCGGCTCGTTGTAGATATCTTCCGGTGTACCGATCTGCTGGATGTATCCCTGATTCATGACAACAATCGTGTCAGACATGGTGAGGGCTTCTTCCTGATCGTGGGTAACGTAGATAAATGTAATTCCCAGCTCATTTTTTAAACGGATCAGTTCATACTGCATGTCCTGGCGGAGCTTTAAATCCAGGGCACCGAGAGGTTCATCCAGAAGAAGAACTTTTGGTTCATTTACAATGGCGCGGGCGATGGCAATACGCTGCTGCTGCCCCCCACTTAAAGAATCCGGATAACGGTTCTGGTAACCTTCCAGATTGACCAGTTTTAATGCATAATGAATCTTATCATCGATGTAAGATTTTGATTTCCCTTTGATTTTCAGACCAAAAGCAATATTTTCAGCAATGGTCATATGGGTGAAAAGCGCATATTTCTGGAAAACAGTGTTGAGCTGCCGTTTATTCGGTGCAAGGGATGTAATGTCCTTTCCATCGAAAATTACTTTTCCGGAGTCCGGATTTTCGAATCCGCCGAGGATACGCAGAAGCGTTGTCTTTCCGCAGCCGCTAGGTCCTAAAAGTGTGAGAAATTCATTTTCTCTGATATAAAGGTTCAGGTCGTCCAGAACCAGATTGTCTCCATATGATTTGGAAACACCAACAATGTCAATCAGTTTGTTTGGCATATGTATAATCCTCCTGTGTACTTAAAAACTTGGGGGAGTGCTGACCCAGATCAGGCGTGCCCCGGAAGAAGACGATGCTTCTATATAATGCTTTGCGTGGGGAGTAAAATAAAAGGATTCTCCCTTTTTAGCTTTGTAGACCTTATTGCCTACGTGGATTTTGACGGAACCCTGAAGCACGTATCCGAATTCCTCACCTTCGTGTGGAAGATCCGGGTAGGTTGCACCGCCCGGAGCCAGGGTAAGACGGATCGGTTCCATCATATTGCGCTGGGCATTCGGAATGATCCATTCAATCGTATTCTTCAGATCAGTATCCTTTTTTTCAAAATAATCCTCATCACCGAAGACAACCTGTTCTTCCTCGTCATCGCTGAAAAATTCATTCAGATTGGTGCCGAGACACTGCAGAATATCAACCAGTGTGGCGATAGAAGGAGAAGTAAGATCCCGTTCCAGCTGGGAAATGAATCCCTTCGAAAGCTCACTCCGGTCTGCAAGTTCTTCCTGGGTAAGATTTTTCGCAATACGGAGCTCCCTTACTTTCTGTCCGATGTTCATAAATAGCTCCTTTCTGTAAATTGTTTGTAAAAATAAAAATAAACCTAGAGTTTAGTATTTCTATACACACGACAAGGTTTATTATACTATAGTTTAGAGAAAAAGCAACCGTTTTATAAGGAAAATGAGGTTTTTTTGAAAAATAAAAAACGGGTAAGAATTGACTAATTTTAGTTTAAATTATCTTCAGATCGCTTTTGAAAAATTGCACGAAAAAATCCTCCGAATCGAAAGGAAATTCGAGGGATTTTAGCTGATTACCGGAAAGTTTTGATTTGTCGATTCCATATGGTTGGAAGCGACAAATGATAGGATACTAATGAGAGTGTGGGAAGTTGATTCCTACATCCTTTTTTAGTGCGTAAAAAATGATTGAATGTTATAATAGAAGGCAGGAAGAACTTCTGGAGTATTTATTCAAGGAATTCAAGGACACAAGCGGATTGAAGAAACTGTTTATCGACTTGAGTCCATTTTCAAAGGGAAAAGAAGGTTGATGTGATGAGAATACTTTTTTGTAACATAGCGTGGATGAAGGAGTATCGAGGAAATGAAGATGGAAAGGATACTCCGTTAAATGGTGGAAGTTTTGTTGACGAGACAGGAGACGCACATGAAAAATATAATTTTACGCCGGTGAATATGGAGGGCAGGGAAGGGTTATATTGTCTGGGATTCTTCGAGACAAAATCACATAATGGTAAAGATGTCAATCAAATGCGAATTGAGAATATTGCAGGTTGTGAGCATTGTAAAAAAGAAGAATCAGTAGATGATGTACTTGTTGTATATTGCGCAAAACATCCGGCACATAAGTTTACAACAGTTATTGGCTGGTACAAGCATGCTACTGTTTACAGGCATTATCAAGAGGCAGTGTTTGCTCCTGAAGATATACAATATTACAATGCAATAGCCAAATCGTCAGATTGTGTTTTGCTCCCTACAGGTACCAGAGCAAGAAAAGTTCAATGGGAAGTTCCAAGAAAATCAAGTGGTTGGGCTTATGGTTTTGGACGAGCGAATGTCTGGTATGCCAGTGAAGAGGATAGCAGGTTGCAAGATTATCTTGCAAGATTAGAAAAACAGATTAACGAATATGATGGCGAAAATTGGATTGAAAAGTATGCTGAGTAGGTGTTAAACAAAGGATAGAACGAGGGAGGAATAGCAATGGCGTATGGAAAGTCTATAGAGCTGTTTTTGGTCAATGGAACAGCGGATAGCTTGACTATAGCGGAGCTGTCAAATTGGAATGGAAAAGCAATTAAGATACCAAGAATTGAAGTGTCTTCGTGCTATAGAGAGGATATTGCTCAAGCGGGAGTATATTTCCTCTTTTGCAAAGAAGATGATGGAACAGATTCAGTATATATCGGAGAAGCGGAAAATGTAAAAGAACGTTTGTTGCAACATTTGCGAGACTATCAAGCTGAAAAAGAGAAATATTATTGGACCACGGCAGTGATTTTTATAGGGAGAGACCTGAACAAGGCATTGATTCGTTATCTTGAAAATCGATTTGTAGACATTGCAAGACAGTGTAAACGGTATCTGGTGCTTACAAAAAACACATATCGAAATACGGTGATGAAGGAATCGCAAATAGCAGTCATGGAAGAATTTATTGATAATGTGAGAATTTTGATAAGTGTTTTAGGATACAAAGTATTGGAACCTGTCAATAAACCAGCAACTATAGAAGAAAATGATGGTAACGAAATTGAAAAAGAAGAAATAAAGTTGCACTTAGAGAGAACGGTGAAGGGAATAGGAAAGATAGAAGCTGATGGTATTCGTACATCTGAAGGCTTTGTAGTGCTAAACGGGAGTCATATTGCTCCAGAGGATGATGAGACGATCTCAGCAGGTATTAAAGAAAAGAGAAATAAAGCTAATATTGTAGAGGGTATTCTACAGGAAGATGTTTTGTTTTCAAGTCCATCTGGTGCAGCAATGTTTGTGGTAGGTAAGAGTGCTAACGGATTGACAAGCTGGAAAAATGCAGACGGTATTACACTTAAAGATATTGAAAGCGATGAAACAAAATGAAACTAATGTTATTGCGAATCGGATGAGAATTGAATGTGACTTTGTTTAAGTTTACGAATGAAATTCTTGGAGTATAGGAGCAAGATGGATATGTGGAATGACATATATAAGCCTGATTCGATTGGAAGTGAGGGCGGTACGATTATTGCAGATGAGGAATATAAAGAATCGTGCAGGATAACCTTGGAAAGATGTGAAAGGTATGATGCAATTACATGTGGTGTATATGGAAGTATGATGCATACAACTTTTTGTGATAAAAGTCATAGTCAGGAAGTATTTGATAACATGAAAAGAGATCTACAGGAATTTATTGATAAGGATACAACAGCTGAGGAAGAAGATATTTTCTATGAAGAGTTTACAAGTAAATATTGATTGGAAGATTGGTTTGATGACAGGAAAATGGAACAGATTCTGCATCAGAAACCGGTTCAGATGAAGCGAGAGGCAGAATACGAACAGCAGAGCTTATTCTTATAATGGTTCAGAGGAGGAATAGAAAGATGCAAATATTTGTTGATGCAGATGCCTGCCCAGTGGTTGCAATCATTGAAAAGATTGCAAAAGAAAATAGTATTCCGGTAACGTTGTTGTGTGATACGAATCATGTTCTGTCATCGGCTTATAGCGAAGTGATTGTAGTAGGGGCAGGAGCAGATGCAGTAGATTATAAACTGATCAGTATCTGCCATAAAGGAGATATTGTCGTATCACAGGACTATGGTGTTGCAGCAATGGCACTGGGAAAAGGTGCTTATGCCATTCATCAATCGGGCAAATGGTACACGAATGACAATATTGATCAGATGCTTATGGAACGTCATTTGAATAAAAAAGCCAGAAGAAGTTCCCATAAGAATCATATCAAGGGACCGAAAAAACGAACAGAAGAAGATGATGTAAGGTTTGCACAGTCTTTTGAAAAAATGCTCATGATGGTACAGGAGAAATTTCAAAAGAATACTAAAACAATGGAGGCAGGCAGAAAGGAAAACAAATGAGAAAAGCAATCGTATATGCATCTGTACATCATGGAAATACAGAAAAATTAGTAAAGGGCATAGCAGAAACGTGCCAGGTTAATTTGATCGATGCTGTAAAACAACCCGATGCAGATCTGAGTAGTTATGATATGATTGGGTTTGCATCAGGAATCTATTTTTCAAAATTTCATCAGTCGATATTGGGATTTGCAGAGAAGAATCTACCGGACGATAAAAAGGTATTTCTGATCTGTACTTATGGTGGAAGTGCGAATTATAAATCCATAGAGCAGATTTTGGACGAGAAGCGTTCTAAAGTGATAGGAAAATTCGGATGCAAGGGTTATGACACATTTGGTCCATTTAAACTGGTAGGTGGTATTGCAAAAGGACATCCGGATGAGGAAGATATAAAAAATACAGTTGAGTTTGTAAAAGGATTATAAGTAGCCCGCAAATAAAAAGTCAAGGCTAAAACTTTTATGTGACAAACGTAGCTGTCTGTGATATTATAAAGATGATATAAGCGAAAAAGACTTTTGCGGAAACGAAAGTATCTTCAAATTTTATTTTACGGATGTACTTCCTATAATAAAACTAATTACTTGCAAAATTGATAACTAATATTTTTTCTGCTATTACAGGTACAATAAGAACATGTAATAACAGAAATGAGGTATAGTTACTTGCAGATAGAGAAGTATATATCAGATAAAATAACATCTATATGTGAGAAGCGTGATATCAGTAAATACAGATTATCGCAGCTGCCGGGAATTTCCCAGTCGTCACTGAGAGAATCATGACGCAGGAAACAGTAATGTCAATGCTGCGTGGACTTTGGAAGTAGGAGAACAGTTCGAGTATATGTATCGGCTGTTCTTTTTTATTTTTCAGCGTTAAAGCGGTGAGGTTTTTCTTATGCACGATAGATTGTGGGAGTATAATAACATCAATATTTTTGCATAAGTTTAAAAACTATAAATAATAGGATGATCGGCAAACCAGATGAAAATCTGGGACGCAAAGCTACAGGGCCTGTAAAATGGCAGCCAGTTGCATGAAATGAGATGCACTGTCTGTAGGACAGTGTTTTTTTTCATAGATGTAACTATAATAATTTTATAAGGATGACAGAGGAATGTGAATCAAATTCATCTGTTTATGCCAAGTATCGCTTTTTATGGATCTGAAAATTGCAGAAGAAGGATCTGTTTCTGTGGCGTCACAGGCAGAAACAGATGAGCATATCGCTTCTGTCAGGCTGTGGCAGTAAAAGCGCGAAAAAAGAAGATGCAGAAACAATCACGGTGTACTTATTTTGATGACTGCTATCGGTCAGAGCCAGTCCGAGTCAGAGGCAGATGTATATTACTTGTGGAAGACAATGAACTGAACAGTGGCATGAATTCCATTGATTACAATGCAATTTCAGATCGGTTAACTATAATTATGGTCGCCTTTAAAGAAGGATGGATACATCGGGATCATTGGATATTTTGACAATTAAGTTTTTTAAAGAGAGAGTAGCGTATGGATGATTTTAAAAAACTCACAGGACAACTTTTGAAAATATATATTAATGCCGGATCAGTAAATAATCTTGGTATAGAAAATTATTTTGATGAAAATATCAGTCTGATTGGAACTGGGAAACATGAGTTATTCACGAATCTGCATGAGTTTTTAGAATCATTCAAATTTGATGTAAAACGAAGAGGAAAAATCAGACTTGAAGTAAGAAATTTACATCAGGAAGAAGAAAGACTTGATGATGACCATGTTCTTGCACATGGAACAGTAGATTTTACTGGTCTGTTTAAAGATGGTTCAATCTGTTTTAAAATGGAGACAAGATTTACGATTATCTATAAGTGGACGAATGGAAAATGGATGGTTCAGCATCTGCATCATTCAACACCGGATCTGGAACAGATGGACGGTGAAGAGTTCCCTCTCGCATTGGGGGAGCAGGTCAAAAAAACCCGGCAGGCCCTTCATGCATTAGGTACTGCTTATTATCATATCTCAAGGCTGAACTTAAAAACAAAGAAGATAGAACTTGTTAAAAGATCTCGAGAAATGGATATGGGTATTAAAGAGAATACTTCAGATTGGGATCCTCAGTTCAAGATTATCGAAGATATTTCTTGCAAGAATTGAGAATGATAAGGTTGAGATGGAATACACTGTTTCAAATGTCCATGAGTGCTTTGAAAATTGTGTCATTATGTTCCAACAACAGGCAGAAAGTAAAAATCAGACGATCTCTTTGACAGAACAAATCATGTATCCGTATGTGTATATGGATGCACCTCACCTGTCAGAAGTCTGTCTTAATATAATAAGCAATGCAATAAAGTATACAAATACAGGAGGTTGGATATCCTGTAATGTTGTACAGAAATCCTGTGAAAAAGAAGACTGGTGCAATATGATCATTAGTATTACCGATAATGGAATCGGTTATAAAAAGCCACCTGACTGAGGTGGCTTTTTGTGTGTCAGAAATTATTTCAAAGTCCAGACAGTTATTATAAAAAATGAGGAGGAACTTTATGGAATAGAAGTCTGACGGTACAATAGCAGATAAAACATACAAAATATACATGAAGTTTTATCTTGGAAATCAGATATCAAAATAAGGCCACCACATCAGTGCCGTAGAAGCTTTTGAGTTTGTCCATTCGGGCACTCATGTTGGTGAAGAGCAGATCGAGGATCGTGATTGCGGCCATAGATTCTACGACTACGACGGCGCGTGGGACGATGACCGGGTCGTGACGTCCTTTAATGATCATTTCGGTGTTTTCTCCATCTTTGGTGACGGTGGACTGTGGCTGTGAAATGGACGGAGTCGGCTTTACTGCCGCGCGGAAGATGATCTTGCTTCCGTCACTCATACCGCCGAGGACACCGCCTGCATGGTTGGTGTCTTTGGTGATCCTTCCATCTTTTGTATGGAAGGAATCATTGTTGATACTTCCTTTTGTATCTGCAGCTTTAAAGCCGTCACCGATCTCAAAGCCTTTGACTGCTCCGATGGACAGCATTGCTTTGGCAAGATTGGCGTCCAGTTTTTCAAATACGGTATCACCGATTCCTACCGGCATACCGGTAACAACACATTCAATGATGCCTCCTGAGGAATCCTGATTTTTAATACATTCTTCCAGATAGGCAGATGCTTTTTGGGCATATGCGTTGCTTGGCATATAAATCGGGTTCTGGAAAATCTCTTCTGGATGGTATTCATTTTCCGGAACAGATACCGGGCCGATTGCTTTCGTATAAGCATGTACTTCAATGCCAAGTTCTTTCAAAATCTTAGCAGCAACTGCACCTGCTGCAACTCTGGCAGTAGTTTCTCTTCCGGAAGAGCGTCCCCCTCCTCTGTAATCACGGAAACCATACTTTTCATCAAATGTATAATCTGCGTGTCCCGGCCTGTATGTGTTCATAATATTTCCGTAATCACGGGAACGCTGATCCTGGTTCTGTACGAGAATTGAAATCGGAGTTCCGGTCGTCCGGCCTTCAAATACGCCGGACCAGATCTGTGCCATATCACTTTCCTTACGGCCGGTTGTAAACTGGCTTTGTCCGGGTTTTCTTCTATCCAGATAAACCTGGATATCCTCCTCTGAAAGAGAAAGCCCTGCCGGACATCCGTCGATCACAACACCGATCCCCTTTCCGTGCGATTCCCCCCATGTAGAAATCTGAAACAATCTTCCATAAATAGATCCTGCCATACTATATACCATCCTTTCTGTAAGCTTTTATTTATAAAGAATTAATTTGTGAATCAGTCAAAACAAAAAACGAACAATAAAGCAGAAGAACACTTGCGCGATGGGATTTGAAACATTTCGTTTATTCTATTTGTCATCACAACGCAAATCATTCATTCCCCCAAAATCACCTCATTATTATAATAGAAGATTCCCATCCCAACAAGTGATAAAAATATGAAAGTTAAAGTTATGTATTGTATTTACACGCCCCTTCGTATTATAATGACTACATATTGAGTGAAAAAAGGAAGTCAATAGTATAAATGAGTGAAAAGAGTATGAATGAAAAAAACGAAAGAAATCTTGACAGCACAGTAGATGAAATCATGGAAGAGATCAGAGAGCAGACTGTAAGTGAGGTGAAGGACATCAATGAAAAAGAACAGAAAAGCGAAGAAAGACCGCGGAAAAAGAAAGTCACTAAAACAAAACGTCCTTCAGGCCATCACGTATCTGGCGATGGTGTGGATCATAAAGCAGCCTCAGGCGAAGATCGACCGGTTAAGAAAAAGGCTCCGCGCCGGAAAAAGAAAGTAGTTCGTGAAGAGACCGGACTTCTGGATCTGGATGGAGCAGAAGAATGGCGGGATGAAGAAGAGACAGCAGTACCACCGGTTATTAAAAGTGCAGATATTTTAAGCAGTGGAGATGCAGAAGCATTCAATCCGGATGAGGAAGAAATTTTTGATGATTCTTTCTTTGATGAAGAAGAGGAAAAGCCGCATAGAAGAACTAAACGGAAGAAAAAGCAAGGCTCAAAAAAGTCCGGTAAAGTGGTTAAAATTGTAGTTGGCGCTGTGGTTGGAGTGGCAGCGGTTGTTTACCTTGGATTTTCCGTATATTTCATGAATCATTTTTATTTTAATACGAAGATCAACGGTGTGAACTTCTCCGGAAAATCAGTTTCGGCAGTAGAGTCATACATGAAGAGTCAGGTAGATGGATATGTTCTCACGATGAAGGAATCAGACGGAACAGAAGAGAAGATTGCCGGAACAGATATTTCTCTTGCGTACAAAGCAGGAGATGAACTGCAGAAGCTCGTAAAAGAGCAGAATGCATTTCTGTGGCCGGTCTGCCTTGGAAAGACACAGACAATTACGGCATCTGTCGGTGTTACATATGACGAAAACCAGCTGGATACCCTGATTAACGGTCTCGAGTGTATGAAGGAAGATCAGCAGGTTGAACCGGTAAATGCACATCCGGAGTATGACGGCAATTCGTATGTAGTCAAAGCCGGGGAGACCGGAAGTAAGATTGATACCGAGAATTTCAAAAAGGTAGTGAAAGAATCAATCGAAGGTTTCAAAAGCGAGATTGACATGACCGCTGAAGACTGCTATGTAGAACCAAAATACACAATCGAGTCAGAAGAAGTGAAGAAAGCATGTGACGATATGAATAAGTATCTGAAGGCAAGTATCACTTATACCTTTGGCTCGAATACAGAAGTTGTAGATAAAGATCTGATTTCCCAGTGGGTAACGGTAGATGATAACATGGCAGTTACCTTTAACAGTGATGCAGTTGTAAAATATGTACAGCAGCTGGAGAGTAAGTATGACACTTACCAGACAAAGAGAACATTTACAACCGGAGGCGGCAATAGTGCAACGGTTGAAGGTGGAGACTATGGATGGATCATTGATGAAGCTGCCGAGATTGCAGCCCTTGAAGCGAATATCCGCAATGGAGAGACTGTAACGAGAGAGGCGAATTATTCACAGACTGCAGCAAGTCATGACGGAGCAGACTGGGGGAATACTTATGTTGAAGTCGATCTGACAAACCAGTATATGTATCTTTTTGTAAATGGTGCAATTGTGACACAGGGACCGATCGTTACCGGTAAGCCAAGCAGAGGAGATGCTACACCGCAGGGAGTATATATTCTGAAATACAAAGAAAAAGATACAACCCTTCGTGGACCAAAGAAGGAAGATGGAAGTTACGAATGGGAATCACCGGTTACTTACTGGATGCCGTTTAACGGTGGAATCGGACTGCATGATGCACCGTGGCAGACGAACTTTGGCGGGGACTGGTATCTGGAACATGGGTCACGCGGATGTGTCAACCTACAGTATGATGTTGCAGAGACGGTGTTCAACAATGTAGATTCCGGAACACCGGTTGTATGTCATTACTAAATTTGAGAGAGAGGTCAATTTTATGTATGAACTGATAAAAAGGGACGGTCGCGCCAAGCGCGGTCGCTTCCATACCGTACACGGAGTGATCGAGACTCCTGTATTTATGAATGTAGGAACAATTGCAGCGATCAAAGGGGCTGTTTCTACAGCAGATCTTGAAGAAATCGGAACACAGGTGGAACTGTCTAATACTTATCATTTGCATGTGCGTCCGGGGGATCAGGTAGTGAAAAAGCTTGGCGGGCTGCACAAATTTATGGCCTGGGACAAGCCGATCCTTACTGATTCCGGTGGATTCCAGGTGTTTTCTCTTGCCGGACTCAGAAAGATTAAGGAAGAGGGTGTATACTTCAATTCCCATATTGACGGAAGAAAGATTTTTATGGGACCGGAAGAAAGTATGCAGATTCAGTCGAATCTGGCGTCTACGATCGCAATGGCATTTGATGAATGTCCGTCCAGCGTAGCGGAAAGGAAATATATGCAGGCATCGGTAGAGCGTACAACGAGATGGCTCGCAAGATGTAAAGAAGAGATGGCAAGACTCAATTCTCTTGATGATACGATCAACAAACATCAGATGCTTTTCGGGATCAATCAGGGTGGTGTCTATGAAGATATCCGTATTGAGCATGCACAGCAGATCGCAGAGATGGATCTGGATGGATACGCAGTCGGCGGACTCGCAGTTGGTGAGACACATGAAGAGATGTACCGGATCCTGGATGCAGTAGTTCCGTGTCTTCCGGTTGCCAGACCGACCTATCTGATGGGAGTCGGAACGCCGGCAAATATTCTGGAAGCGGTAGACAGAGGTGTGGATTTCTTTGACTGCGTATATCCAAGCCGTAACGGAAGACATGGACATGTTTATACAAAGCATGGTAAGCTGAATCTGTTCAATGCAAAATTTGAACTGGATGAACGCCCGATTGAAGAAGGCTGTCAGTGTCCGGCCTGCCGCCGTTATTCAAGAGCTTATATCCGTCATCTGCTGAAAGCAAAAGAGATGCTTGGAATGCGGCTTTGCGTTCTCCACAATTTATATTATTATAATCATCTTATGGAAGACATCAGAGAGGCGATCGAAGAGGGAAGATATGCCCGGTTTAAGAAAGAGACACTGGCAAAAATGGAAGAAAAAGAAGATTAGGATAAAAAAATTCTAAAAGGTCTTGATGAATGTCCTATTATTGTGTATGATGGTAACAGTGTCTATTTTAGCAGGAGGAAAGAAAAATGAATAATCCAATCGTACTTATTTTATTTTACGTTGTAATTATCGGAGGATTCTGGTGGTTACTGATGAGACCACAGAAAAAGGAACAGAAGAGAGTACAGCTGATGTTATCTGAACTGGCTGTAGGAGACACTGTTCTTACAACAAGCGGTTTTTACGGGGTTGTTATTGATATTACAGATGAAGACGTAATCGTTGAATTCGGAAGCAACAAGAACTGCCGTATCCCGATGCAGAAGTCTGCGATCATGCAGGTTGAAAAGCCGGAGAACAACTAAATCAAATTTTTTGAAAAAGTTGAAAAAAGCATTGCATTTTATGTGCAATGCTTTTATAATACAATTATTGGAAACGTTACCGATACCGATACCGAAACCGTTGCTGTAGAAAGATATGAGGTGCATATTATGAGAACAAGCGGTATATTACTGCCGGTGGCAAGTCTGCCATCAAAATATGGAATAGGTGCTTTTTCGAAAGAAGCATACAAGTTTGTAGATACACTTGAGAAGGCAGGTCAGAGCTACTGGCAGATCCTTCCGTTAGGCCCGACAGGGTATGGAGATTCGCCGTATCAGTCTTTCTCAACTTTTGCAGGAAATCCGTATTTTATAGACCTGGAAAAGCTGATAAAAAAGGGCTGGATTACAAAAGATGAATGTAAGGCATATGACTTTGGTGATAATGCGGGATATGTGGATTATGAAAAGATTTATAACTGCAGGTATGAGATCTTAAGAAAAGCATATGAAAGAAGCCAGATCGCAGATGATGCAGATTTTCAGAAATTCTGTAAGGAGAATAAAGAATGGCTGGATGATTATGCGCTTTATACGGAGATCAAAGCCGCGAATGATGGGAAGAGCTGGAGTGAATGGGAAGATGAATATCGTCTGAGAGATGAGCTGGCGCTGGAAAAATTCGCCAAAGAGAATCGGGAAGGCATCCTGTTCCAGAAGTTTATGCAATATGAATTTGCAACACAGTGGGGTGCACTGAAAGCATATGCGAATGAAAAAGGGATTGAGATCATTGGTGATATCCCGATTTATGTAGCGTTCGACAGCGCAGACAGTTGGTCGCATCCGGAACTGTTCCAGTTTGATGAGAACGGACTTCCGACTGGTGTTGCAGGGTGCCCGCCAGATGCATTTAGTGCAACCGGACAGCTTTGGGGCAATCCGCTTTATAAGTGGGAATATCATAAGAAGACCGGATATGCATGGTGGATGAAGAGAATCCGTCATTGTGTTGAACTTTATGACGTGATCCGAATTGATCATTTCCGTGGATTTGATGAATATTATTCCATTCCATACGGAGATCAGACAGCGGAATTCGGACATTGGGAAAAAGGACCGGGAATGGATATTTTCCGGACGGTAAAAGAGACTCTGGGTGATGTGAAAATTATTGCAGAGGATCTTGGATTCCTGACAGACAGTGTGATCCGGATGGTGGAAGAGTCCGGATATCCGGGAATGAAAGTTCTGGAGTTTGCATTTGATTCCAGAGAGCCTAGCAACTATCTGCCACATAATTATGATAAGAACTGTGTAGTATACACGGGAACCCATGACAATGAAACACTGGCAGGATGGTACAGAGAATTAAAAAAAGAAGATAAGAAGTTCGCACTTCGCTATATGGGAAGAAAGAAACTCAGTGTCAATGAAGCAGTATGGGAAATCATCCGTCTTGCGCAGTCGAGCGTGGCGGATACCTGTATCATTCCGATTCAGGATTATCTCTGCCTCGGTAATGAAGCGAGGATCAATCATCCGTCAACCCTTGGCGGTAACTGGATCTGGAGACTTCATAGGGATGAGATCTCAAAAAAACTTGTGAAAAAAATTCGCAGGATGACAGAACTTTATTGCAGGATCCCGGAGAAGACAGAGATGCTCCTTAAGGCTGAAGATGCGGAGGACTTAGGAGAAGAAAAGAAATAAAATGGGAATGACGATTAAAGATATTGCGAAGAAGTGCGGGGTCGGAGTCAGCACCGTGTCCCGTGCGCTGAACAATCATCCGGATATCAATCCTGAGACCAAAAAGATGATTTTAAAGACGGTTGAAGAATCAAATTTTGTGCCGAATAACAGTGCGAGGAATCTGAAACGGACCGATTCGAAATCCATTGCGATTCTGGTAAAGGAGATTGATAATCCATTTTTCGCGACGATGATGCGGGTAATGGAAAAAAAGATCCGCAGACAGAAATATTCCTTTTTTATCCAGCATATGGGAAAGGATCAGGATGAGGTCGATACCGCACTGGAGCTGATCAAAGAAAAAAAGCTCAGAGGGATTATTTTCCTGGGTGGGGATTTCAGGAAGAACAAAGAGCGGATTGCAAAGATAAAGGTTCCGTTTGTTGTAAGTACGGCAGCATTTGATAAACTGCCGGAGAAATGTATCGCATCCTATGTATCAATTGACGACCGTGCGGAAAGCCGTAAGATCGTAGATTATCTGTGCGAGACCGGACATAAAAAGATTGCAATCCTTGCCTCGGATAAGAAAGATGAGAACATCGGAAAACTCAGACTGGAAGGTTACAGGGAAGCACTAAAGGCACATGGCCTGGAAGCGGATGAGGAAAGAATCTGTTATCTGGATGAAGAAGATACCACTTATTCGATGGAAAACGGATATCGGATGATGAAAAAACTGTTGAAAAAAGAAACAGAATTTACCGCAGTATTTGCAATTTCCGATCTGATGGTGATTGGTGCATGCAAGGCACTTCTGGAAGAGGGAAAAAGGATTCCGGAAGATGTGGCAGTTGCAGGATTTGACGGACTTGACTATACCGGATTTTATCAGCCAGCGATCACTACGATGGCGCAGCCGGTTGAAGAGATCGCGAGACAGTCTGTCGGGATTCTGTTTGACATGATAGAAACAAAGAAAAGCCAGGAAGGAAAATATCTTCCGGCAACACTGAAAGAAAGAGAATCAACTACAGGAGGTAGAAGAACATGGAAGCAAGACTGACAGAGATTTTACAGGAGAAATTCCAGACAGGACTTGAACAGGCAACGAATGAACAGGTATATTATGCGCTGCTTACACTGACAAAGGAACGGATCAAAGAAGGACCGAAGAACGAAGGAAAGAGAAAACTCTATTATATTTCCGCAGAATTCCTGATCGGAAAGCTTTTATCCAACAACCTGATCAACCTTGGAATTTATGATGAGACAGCAGAGGTGCTGAAAAAGCATGGGAAAAATCTTGCAGAGATCGAAGAAGTTGAACCGGAACCGTCTCTTGGAAATGGTGGACTTGGACGATTGGCAGCCTGCTTCCTGGATTCCATTGCAACACTCGGACTTCCGGGAGACGGAATCGGGCTGAACTATCATATGGGTCTGTTCAAACAGGTATTTACCGACCACAAACAGGATGAACAGAAGAATCCGTGGATTGAAAAAGACAGCTGGCTCAATGATACCGGTATTTCATTTGAAGTCCCGTTCAAGGATTTCAGTCTTCGTTCCCATCTGTATGATATTGATGTAACCGGATACGAAGGCGGAAGCAACAAACTTCATCTTTTTGATGTAGAGACGGTAAATGATGCAATCGTTGGAAACGGAATCAATTTTGATAAGAACGATATCCGTGAGAACCTGACGCTGTTCCTCTATCCGGATGACAGCGACAAGGCAGGAAATCTGCTCCGTATTTATCAGCAGTATTTTATGGTTTCCAATGCAGCACAGTATATCATCCGCGAGTGTGAAGAAAAGGGATATGATCTCAGAAAGCTTCATGAGCATGTGGCGATCCAGATCAATGATACACATCCTTCTATGGTTATTCCGGAGCTGATCCGTCTTCTTGTTCAGAAACAGATCGACTTCAATGAGGCGATTGAGATCGTACAGAAGACCTGCGCATATACCAATCACACCATCCTCGCAGAAGCACTGGAAAAATGGCCGGTTGATTATCTGGAGCAGGTTGCACCGCAGATCGTTCCGATCATCCGTGATCTGGATGCAAGAATTAAGGGAAGATATAAAGATCCGAGAGTCCATATTATCGATGACCAGAATCGTGTACACATGGCTCATATGGATATCCATTATGGATACAGTGTCAACGGAGTTGCGTATCTTCATACAGAGATCCTGAAAAATGAAGAACTGAAACCGTTCTACGACATTTACCCACAGAAATTCAACAACAAGACTAATGGTATTACGTTCAGAAGATGGCTGCTGCACTGCAACCATGAACTGACTGCATGGCTGGATGAGAAGATCGGACCGGATTATCGAAAAGATGCAACAAAGCTTGAAAAACTGCTTGACTATGTAAATGATGAGGAAACTTTAAAGAGCCTTCTTGTAGTAAAACAGAAAAAGAAAGAGGATCTGGCAGCTTACTTAAAAGAAACACAGGGACTGGAAATCAATCCAAATTCAATTTTTGATATTCAGGTAAAACGTCTGCATGAATACAAGCGTCAGCAGATGAATGCATTATATGTGATCTATAAATATCTGGAGATTAAGAGCGGAAAGAAACCGGAGACTCCGATCACGGTAATCTTTGGAGCCAAGGCTGCACCGGCTTATATTATTGCAAAGGATATCATTCATCTGATCCTCTGCCTGCAGGAGCTGATTGATAACGATCCGGAAGTTGCACCGTATCTGAAAGTGGTTATGGTAGAAAACTACAACGTGACACTGGCAGAAAAGCTGATCCCGTCCTGTGATATTTCTGAACAGATTTCTCTTGCATCCAAAGAAGCAAGTGGAACAGGTAACATGAAATTCATGCTGAACGGGGCTGTGACAATGGGAACAGAAGATGGAGCCAACGTAGAAATCCATCAGTTTGTAGGGGATGAAAATATCTACATCTTCGGAGAATCCAGTGAACAGGTTATCGAGCATTACCGCAAGATGGATTATAATGCAGTTGATTACTATATCAATGATGAAGAGATCCGCAGACTGGTAGACTTTATCATCAGCCCGGAACTTCTCCGTATCGGAGATAAATACCTGCTTCTTGAACTGCATGCAGAACTGATCCGTAAAGACTGGTTCATGACACTTCTTGATGTGAAAGATTATATCCAGAAGAAAGAACAGGCTTACGCAGATTATGAAGACCGCATGGCATGGGCAAAGAAGATGGTTGTGAATATCGCAAAAGCAGGATATTTCTCATCTGACAGAACCATTGCTGAATACAACAGAGACATCTGGCATCTGTAAAATGTATATGTAAAAAACAGAAGTCTGTCCTGAAAAAACAGAGACAGACTTCTGTTTTTTGTGCAAAAGTGTATTTTTATACGGTTTCTGCGGGAACTTTCTGTATTTCCCTTATTGCGGGAAAAGAGAAGGATATGCTATGATAAGGAGAAATATTGCTGTTTGTTTTCCGGATATGGAAAAGTTTTTGGGAAGATCCGGGAAGCAATAGAAGCAGATGAGAGGTGAATATATGGAAAAAAGAAGAAAAAGTGCATCACTTTTGCCGGTCGGTGTATTTCTGGTATTTTATCTGGGACTGGGTATTTTATTTGAATACATAATGAAAATTCCAATGGGGTTTTATAATGTACCGATCGTAGTGGCGTTTCTGGCGGCACTCCTGGTTGCGTGTCTGCAGAACAGAAAGGTTGGCTTTGATGAGAAGCTGGAGATCATGGGACGGGGAATCGGAGATAAGAATATTATCACAATGTTGCTGATTTTCCTGACGGCGGGAACTTTTGTGGGAGTGGTTGGAAGAAGCAGTGCAGAGAGTGTGGCGTATTTTATGCTATCGATCATCCCGGCACGGTTTGCGGTTGCCGTTCTGTTTGTGGTTGCATGTTTTGTTTCAACAGCAATGGGAACTTCGGTTGGGACGATCACCCTTCTGACTCCGATTGCGGCGGCAGTTTCGCAGTCGTCCGGTTTTTCCCTGGCACTTTGCGTGGCATCGGTGATGGGAGGCTCCATGTTCGGGGACAATCTTTCTTTCATATCAGATACAACAATTGCTGCCTGCAACGGGCAGGGATGTGAGATGAAAGATAAATTCCGGGAAAATTTCTGGATCGCACTTCCGGCGGCGATCGTATCGCTGGTTCTGATCCTGATCAGCTCTTTCCGGGCAGAGATCGGAACGGCAGTTACGCACGAATACAATCTGACGCAGATCATTCCGTATGTGCTGGTGCTGGTCGGCGGGATCGCAGGGTTCAATGTCTTTCTGGTACTTTTGACAGGAATTGTGTCCGGTGCGGTGATCATGCTTGCAATGGGGCAGGTAACACCGTATGAAATGCTTGCTGCCATGGGATCAGGTGTATCCGGGATGTTTGAAACCTGTATGGTGGCGGTGCTGGTTGCTGCAATGTGTGCGCTGATCCGGGAAAATGGTGGCTTTGATGTATTGCTGGATGTGATCCACCGTGTCTTTAAGGGATCGAAAAGTGGTCAGCTGGGTGTTGGTATTTTGGTAGCGCTCCTGGATGTGGCAACAGCGAACAATACCGTAGCAATTGTGATGGCTAATCCAATTGCAAAGGAAATGGCAGACGATTATCAGATCACCCCGAGAAAGACGGCCTCCCTTCTGGATACTTTTTCCTGTATTTCACAGGGGGTGATCCCGTATGGTGCGCAGATGCTTGTGGCAATTTCGGCAGTGCATGAGCTCGGCGGTGAGATTTCTGCATTTCAGATCATTCCGAAGCTTTTTTATCCGGGAATGCTGTTTGTCAGTTCGCTGATCTTTATCTTTGTGATTCCACAGAAAACAGGAAAATAAAACAGAGTTCACTCTGGATTTTTATACTTTTACAGATTAAAGGGTTGAAACCTGACGAAAAATACGGTATTATAGTGTTTAACAGATTTTTGGAACGAAAAATGGTACAAAAATCACAGATACATAGAAGGGAATGACAAAGATGAGCCTGAAAATCGGAGTAATTAAAGGTGACGGAATCGGTCCGGAGATTGTAACGGAAGCGATGAAAGTTCTTGATAAAGCAGGAGAGGTATACGGATTTGACTGTTCTTATGAACAGCTGCTTCTTGGGGGCGCATCCATTGATGTACATGGAGTCCCGCTTACAGATGAGACGGTAGCAAAAGCAAAAGCATGTGATGCCGTACTGATGGGATCCATTGGAGGAGATGCAAAGACTTCCCCGTGGTATAAGCTGGAACCGTCAAAGAGACCGGAGGCCGGTCTTCTGAAGATCAGAAAAGAACTGAACCTGTTCGCAAATCTGCGTCCGGCGGTTTTGTATAATGAACTGAAGGGTGCATGCCCTCTGAAAGAAGAGATTACAGAAGGCGGATTTGATCTGATGATCATGCGTGAACTGACAGGCGGTCTTTATTTTGGAGAGAGGAAGACAGAAGAAGTGGATGGTGTGATGACTGCATTCGATTCACTTACCTATAATGAGGATGAGATTCGCCGGATTGCGATCCGCGCGTTTGACATTGCAATGAAGAGAAGAAAGAAAGTGACAAGCGTCGATAAGGCGAATGTACTGGATTCTTCAAGACTCTGGAGAAAAGTAGTAGAAGAAGTTGCGAAAGACTATCCGGAAGTTACACTGGAGCATATGCTGGTTGACAACTGTGCAATGCAGCTTGTAAGAGATCCGAAGCAGTTTGATGTCATTCTTACAGAGAATATGTTCGGAGACATCCTTTCTGATGAAGCAAGCATGGTAACCGGTTCGATCGGAATGCTGGCAAGTGCAAGTCTGAATGAAACCAGGTTCGGACTGTATGAACCAAGTGGCGGTTCGGCACCGGATATAGCAGGACAGGGAATTGCAAACCCGATAGCAACAATTCTTTCAGCAGCAATGATGCTTCGTTTCAGCCTGGATCAGGATAAAGCAGCAGATGCGATTGAAGCAGCAGTTTCTCAGGTGTTAAAAGATGGATACAGAACCGGGGATATTATGTCAGACGGGTGTACAAAGGTTGGAACAGCCCGGATGGGAGATCTGATCTGCGAAAGAATTCGATAGTCAAGGATTGGGAAAGATACAGTTCCGTACTGCTATGGGGAAAGAGAAGCAGGACGGAACTGTAATAGAATAGAGCCAAAAGTTACAGGAGGATTATAAAATCATGAGAAGTGATAATGTAAAAACAGGTATGCAGCAGGCGCCGCACAGATCATTGTTCAATGCGCTTGGTCTTACAAAAGAAGAACTGGAGAGACCGCTTGTCGGAATCGTATGTTCTTATAACGAAATCGTTCCGGGACATATGAACCTGGATAAAATTGCAAATGCAGTAAAGATGGGAGTTGCCATGGCAGGTGGAACACCGATCATGTTTCCGGCGATCGCAGTCTGTGACGGTATTGCAATGGGACACATCGGTATGAAGTATTCTCTGGTAACGAGAGATCTGATCGCAGATTCGACAGAAGCAATGGCAATGGCGCATCAGTTTGACGCCCTTGTTATGATCCCGAACTGCGACAAGAATGTACCTGGACTTTTGATGGCAGCAGCCCGTATTAATGTACCTACAGTGTTCGTCAGTGGCGGACCAATGCTTGCGGGACATGTAAAAGGACAGAAGAGAAGTCTTTCCAGCATGTTCGAGGCAGTTGGATCCTATGCAGCAGGAACAATGGACGAATGTGATGTATGTGAATTTGAAAATAAAGTATGTCCTACCTGCGGATCCTGCTCCGGAATGTATACAGCTAACAGCATGAACTGTCTGACAGAAGTACTTGGTATGGGCCTTCAGGGAAATGGAACAATTCCGGCTGTATATTCAGAAAGAATCCGTCTTGCAAAACATGCAGGTATGCAGGTAATGGAAATGTACAGAAGAAATATCCGTCCGAGAGACATTATGACAAAAGAAGCCATCTTAAATGCCCTTACTGTTGATATGGCACTTGGATGCTCAACCAACAGTATGCTTCACCTTCCGGCGATTGCTCATGAGATCGGTATGGATTTTGAGATTGATTTTGCAAACGGAATCAGCGAAAAGACTCCGAACCTCTGTCACCTTGCACCGGCAGGTCCGACATATATGGAAGACTTGAATGAAGCGGGTGGTGTATATGCTGTTATGAACGAGCTGAATAAGAAAGGTCTTCTTTACACAGACTGCATGACAGTAACCGGAAAGACAGTTGGAGAAAATATCGCAGGATGCGAAAACAAAAATCCGGAAGTAATCCGTCCGATCGACAATCCATACAGCCAGACGGGTGGACTTGCAGTCCTCAAAGGTAATATCGCACCGGATGGCAGTGTTGTAAAACGTTCGGCAGTTGTACCGGAAATGCTGGTACATGAAGGACCTGCAAGAGTATTTGAATGTGAAGATGATGCGATCAAGGCAATTAAAGGCGGAGATATCCATCCGGGAGATGTTGTAGTTATCCGTTACGTCGGACCAAAGGGTGGTCCTGGTATGCCGGAAATGCTGAATCCGACTTCTGCAATCGCAGGTATGGGACTTGGTTCATCGGTAGCACTTATTACAGACGGACGTTTCAGCGGTGCATCCCGTGGAGCTTCTATCGGACACGTATCACCGGAAGCGGCAGTCGGTGGTCCGGTAGCATTGATTGAGGAAGGCGATATCATCGAGATCGATATCCCGAACCTGAAATTAAATGCAAGAATTTCAGATGAAGAACTTGCAAGAAGAAAAGAAAAATGGCAGCCAAGAGAACCGGAAGTTACAACAGGATATCTTGCAAGATATGCAGCAATGGTAACTTCAGGAAACCGTGGAGCAGTTCTGGAAGTTCCACACAAATAAAATAAAATCTGGACAAGGGGAATGTACAATGCAGTTAAATGGTGCAGAAATACTGATAGAGTGTTTAAAAGAGCAAGGCGTGGATACCGTATTCGGATATCCGGGCGGCGCAATTTTAAATGTATATGATGAATTATATAAGCATAGTAATGAAATCAGACATATCCTTACATCGCATGAGCAGGGAGCTTCTCATGCGGCAGACGGATATGCGCGTGCCACTGGTAAGGTTGGGGTGTGTTTTGCAACCAGTGGACCTGGAGCAACAAATCTCGTAACAGGAATCGCGACCGCATTTATGGATTCTATTCCGATCGTTGCGATCACCTGTAATGTAGGGGTACCGCTTCTTGGAAAAGACAGCTTCCAGGAAATTGACATTACCGGTATTACGATGCCGATCACAAAGTATAATTTTATTGTGAAGAATGTCAATGATCTTGCAAAGACGATCCGCAAGGCGTTTGAGATCGCACAGTCCGGAAGACCGGGACCGGTGCTGATCGATATCCCGAAAGATGTGACAGGCAATAAAGCAGAGTATGAGCCTGTCAAAATCCAGCCAATCGTAAAATACAAAAAAGAAATCTGCATGGAAGATATTGACAAGGCAGTAGAGATGATCGAAGAAGCAAAGCGTCCGTTTGTATTCGTCGGAGGCGGAGCTATATTATCTGATGCAAGTGAAGAACTCCGTGCATTCGTAGACAAGGTACAGTGTCCGGTATGTGATTCCCTGATGGGAAAAGGTGCATTTCCGGGAACTGATGAACTTTATACAGGAATGCTTGGTATGCATGGTACCAAGACATCGAACTTTGGAGTTAGTGAAAGCGATCTTCTGATCGTAGTCGGTGCAAGATTCTCCGACCGTGTCACAGGTAATCCAAATAAATTTGCAAGTAATGCAAAAATTCTCCAGTTTGATATTGATGTGGCAGAGATGAACAAAAATGTCATTATCGATGAAGGTGTGGTTGGAGATATCAAAGAAGTGCTTGCGGCAGTTAATGAAAAACTGCCACAGCAGGAACACACCGAATGGATCAAAAAGATCCAGGAATATAAAGCAAAATACCCGCTTGCCTATCATCCGGAAAGTCTGACCGGTCCGTATGTGATCGAAGAGATTTACAAACAGACAGAAGGTGATGCGATCATCGTCACAGAAGTTGGACAACATCAGATGTGGGCAGCGCAGTATTATAAATTCACAAAACCGAGAACACTGCTTACGTCAGGTGGTCTTGGAACCATGGGATACGGTCTTGGAGCTGCAATCGGAGCCAAGATGGGAAGACCGGAGAAGACGGTAGTCAATATCGCCGGAGACGGATGCTTCCGTATGAATATGAATGAAGTTGCAACAGCGGCGCGTTATAACATTCCAATTATCCAGGTTGTAGTGAACAACCATGTGCTTGGTATGGTAAGACAGTGGCAGAATCTGTTTTACGGACAGCGCTATTCAGCAACTGTTCTGAATGATGCAGTAGATTTTGTGAAACTCGCAGAAGCGATGGGGGCGAAAGCGGTAAGAGCTACGACCAGAGAAGAATTCGCAGATGCATTTAAGTTTGCTTTAAATGCAGGCGGTCCGGTGGTGATTGACTGCCAGATTGACAGCGATGACAAGGTATGGCCGATGGTTGCTCCGGGTGCTCCGATCAGTGAAGCTTTTGACGAGAAGGATCTGCAGGAAAAACAGCAGACAAACTAAAAAACATATGCAGCGACAGATACGCAGAGCAGGAATGGAGGAGTAATATGAAACGAGTTTACAATTTTTCAGCAGGACCGGCAGTACTGCCGGAAGAAGTTTTACGAGAAGCAGCAGATGAGATGCTGGATTACAAAGGATGTGGAATGTCCGTTATGGAGATGAGTCATCGCTCGAAAGCTTTTGCTGAAATCATTGAAACCGCTGAACAGGATCTTCGTGATTTGATGGGAATCCCGGATAATTACAAAGTACTGTTCCTTCAGGGTGGCGCAAGCCAGCAGTTTGCAATGATTCCAATGAATCTGATGAAGAACAAAGTAGCGGATTATATTGTTACCGGGCAGTGGGCTAAAAAGGCAGCTGCCGAGGCATCCAAATATGGAAAGGTGAATAAGATCGCATCGTCCGAGGATAAAACCTTTTCGTACATTCCTGACTGTTCGGATCTGCCGGTTGATGAAGATGCAGATTATGTATATATCTGCGAAAATAATACAATTTACGGAACCAAATTCAAGGAACTTCCGAACACGAAAGGCAAGACACTGGTAGCGGATGTATCATCCTGCTTCCTGTCTGAGCCTGTAGATGTGACAAAATATGGTCTCATCTATGGCGGAGTCCAGAAGAATATCGGACCAGCGGGTGTTGTTATCGCGATCATCCGTGAAGATCTGATTACAGAGGATGTACTTCCTGGAACACCGACCATGCTTACATACAAGACACATGCAGACGCAGGTTCTCTTTACAATACACCGCCGGCATACGGAATCTATATCTGCGGTAAGGTATTTAAATGGCTCAAAAAGATGGGCGGACTGGAAGTTATGAAAGAACGCAACGAAAAGAAAGCCAAACTGCTCTATGATTACCTGGATCAGAGCAAACTGTTCAAAGGTACGGTAGAAAAGAAAGACCGTTCTCTTATGAATGTACCATTTGTGACAGGCAGTGACGAGCTGGATGCCAAATTTGTAAAAGAGGCAAAAGAAGCAGGTCTTGAGAATCTGAAAGGACACCGTACTGTTGGGGGTATGCGTGCAAGTATTTATAACGCAATGCCATACGAAGGTGTGGAAGCCCTGGTTGCATTTATGAAGAAGTTTGAGGAGGAGAATCTGTAATATGTATAAATATTTTTGCCTAAACCCGATTTCTCCTGTTGGACTGGAGAAATTCAATGATGACTATGTGCCTGCCGGTGAGATGGCAGGAGCAGATGCGGTACTTGTAAGAAGTGCCGGAATGCATGAACTGGAATTTGATAAAGATTTAAAAGCGATTGCCCGTGCCGGAGCTGGTGTAAATAATATTCCACTGGACAAATGTGCGGAGCAGGGAATCGTTGTATTTAATACACCAGGGGCAAATGCCAATGGTGTAAAAGAGTTGGTGATCGCCGGTATGCTGCTTGCATCCAGAGATATCCTTGGCGGTATCAACTGGGTACAGGAGAACGAAGAGGATGGCAATATTGCCAAAGATGCAGAAAAAGCGAAAAAAGCATTTGCAGGCTGTGAGATCCAGGGAAAGAAGCTTGGTGTGATCGGTCTTGGTGCAATCGGTGTCCTGGTTGCCAATGCGGCTACGCATCTTGGGATGGAAGTGTATGGCTATGATCCATATGTTTCTGTAGATTCTGCATGGAGACTTTCAAGAAGTATCCATCACACTAAGAATGTAGATGAGATCTACAAGGAGTGTGATTATATCACAATCCATGTACCGGCACTGGAAGATACAAAGGGTATGATCAATAAGAATGCCATCAGTCTGATGAAAGAGGGCGTTGTGATCCTGAACTTTGCAAGAGATGTACTGGTGAACAGTGAAGACATTGTGGATGCACTTGTTGGTGGAAAAGTCGGACGCTATGTAACTGACTTTCCGACACCGGAGATCGCAGGAGTGAAGCATGCGATTGTCATTCCGCATCTGGGAGCGTCAACTGCTGAATCAGAAGACAATTGTGCAAAGATGGCAGTAGAAGAGCTGAAGGATTTCCTGGAAAATGGAAATATCCGTAATTCTGTCAACTTCCCGGCATGCGATATGGGTGTAAGGGATAAGACAAGAATTACGATCCTGCACAGGAATATTCCGAACATGATCGGTCAGTTTACTGCGCTTCTGGCAAAGGATAATGTCAATATCGATGATATGACGAATAAGAGCCGTGGCAGCTATGCATATACGATGATCGATGTGGATAATGATGTGGCAGAAGACGTGGTAAAAGGTCTGGAAATGATCGAGGGTGTTCTGAAAGTCAGAGTAATTGCATAAAAAGTGACAGAGGGTGCGTTTGGAAAAGCGCATCCTCCTTTGATGCAAGGGAAGGAATCCAGGTAAACGGTCATTTTTTCAAACTGATCAGTTTTTATGATAATGAATGGGGATATACCAGTCAGATATTCCGCCTGATTTCGCATATGTACCAGGTGGACCATGGTGTAAAATAAAACAGATTGTAAATGAAAAAGTAAAACGTATATCAGCAGTAACAGTCAGAAGCCATGAAAGAAAGAGTATCACGTGAACAAGAAGAAACGTGATACTCTTTTTGCTACATAGGAACATTCATTCTTATTTGGTATTCAAAATTTTTCAAAATGTTTTTTCAAAGGCAGAAAATATCGTCTTTTTAATAACGATGCTTGCGTATTTTGAAAAATATGGTATGATAAAGAACAAAAGTAGCACTTTACAGTGTGAAAATGTAACGTAGGAGGAAGAGATAATGGCATACGAGATTACAGGACATACAGTCCTTACCGGATTACTGGGGAGTCCGGTAGCACACAGCATTTCCCCAATGATGCATAACGAGGCATTTCGCCAGCTGGAGCTGGATTACGCATATTTGGCATTTGATGTTGGAACAGATAACTTAAAGACAGCAGTAGATGGTCTGAAAGTCATGGGAGTCAGAGGATTCAACCTGACTATGCCTGACAAGAATCTGATGTGCTCACTGGTTGATAAACTTTCACCGGCATCTGAGATCGGTGGGGCGGTCAACACTGTTGTAAATGATAACGGTGTCCTGACTGGTTATACGACAGACGGAATTGGATTCATGCGTGCAGTCAGTGAGACAGGCGTTGATATCATTGGCAAGAAGATGACACTTCTTGGAGCGGGTGGAGCCGCAGCAGCGATTCTGATCCAGGCAGCACTTGACAAAGTAGCAGAGATTTCGGTATTCAACATCCGTGATGAATTCTTCACACGTGCGGAGAAGACAATCGAGAAACTTCATGAGAAGACAGACTGCAAGATCAACCTCTATGACTTCTCTGACCCGGAAGTCCTCAAAAAGGAGATCGCAGAAAGTGCAATTCTGGTAAACGGAACTTCTATCGGTATGGCACCGAAGACAGACAGATGTATCATCACAGATGACAGTGTGTTCAGAAAAGATCTGTTTGTATTTGATGTAATCTACAATCCGGAAGAGACGTTATTCCTGAAGAAAGCAAAAGCAGCAGGATGCCGGACACTGAACGGTCTGAATATGCTGTTATATCAGGGTGCTGCATCATTTGAACTCTGGACAGGAAAAGAAATGCCGGTTGATATTATCAAAGAAAAATATTTCTCGCGTTAATTTGCTGTAAATGATTGACAAAGCCTATTGATTCGTGTAACATAAGCTATAGATTTTAAAAATTACATATTCTACTATCAAAATACAATGAAAAGAAGTAGTAAATATAATAAGACGTCACAGAGAGTCCTTTATCGGTGGAAGAAGGATACCGAAGATTATATTGAATTCCTCTTGGAGTAGGATACTGAATGCATTCTTTTGAAGAATTGTTAATAGGTATTTCCGGTAGCAGCCGTTATCTGCAAGGGTATAACCGTTATGAACGACGTACCTGACGAGGCAGTTGTCGTGAGACAATTGTAAAATGAGGTGGAACCACGAAGTATATAATACTCTCGTCCTCTGTTTTTACAGAAGACGGGGGTTTTTTGTTTCATAGGAAATTCCGAAGGAACTTCTAAAAGACATATTCGATGATTAGTAGAGAGAAGAGAAAGGGAAAAAGATTATGATTATCGTATTAAAACCAAGAACAAGTGATGAAAACGTAAAACGAGTTGAGAATATGGTCCGTGCAAAGGGACTGGAAGTACATACTGTAAAAGGTGAGGATCTTACAATTATCGGCTGTATCGGCGATACGGTCCGTGTGGATCCAAAGCTTTTCGAAGTAGACTCTTCTGTTGAGAAAGTTATGCATGTACAGGAACCTTATAAACTTGTAAACCGTGCATTCCATCCGGACGATACCATCGTAGATGTATCTGGTGTCAAAGTTGGTGGCGGACATCTGGCACTGATCGCCGGACCTTGTTCTGTGGAGTCAGAAGAGCAGGTGATCGAGATCGCAAAGGCTGTTAAGGCATCCGGTGCAAATATGCTCCGTGGTGGTGCATTCAAGCCGAGAACAAGCCCATATTCATTCCAGGGACTGGGTCTTGAAGGTCTGGAAATCTTATGTGCAGCAAGAGAAGAGACAGGGCTTCCGATCGTAACAGAGCTGATGTCACCGGAATATCTGGAAATCTTCGATGAAAAGGTAGACCTGATCCAGATCGGTGCACGTAACATGCAGAACTATGACCTGTTAAAACAGCTCGGACAGACAAAGAGACCGATCCTTTTGAAGAGAGGACTTAATGCAACTTACGAAGAATGGATGATGTCAGCAGAATACATTATGGCATCCGGAAATCCAAATGTTATCCTCTGCGAAAGAGGAATCCGTACCTTCGAGACTTATACCAGAAATACACTGGATCTTCAGTCTATTCCGGTAGTAAGAAAACTCAGCCATCTTCCGGTAGTTGTAGACCCGAGCCACGCAGGAGGAAAATGGTGGCTGGTTGATCCGATGGCAAAAGCATCAGTTGCGGCAGGAGCGGACGGGCTGATCATCGAAGTACATAACAGTCCGGAAACGGCACTTTGTGACGGAGCACAGTCGCTGAAACCGGAAAAATATGATACACTGTTAAAAGAGATTACCGGAATCGCAAAAGCAGTCGGTAAAGAAATGTAAAAAACAGCAGCCTGGGAGGAACAAAACGATGAAAATGACGGTAGATTTAAAGGAACACAGCTATCCGATCTATATTGAAAGAGGAATTCTGAAAGAAGCAGCAGAAAGAATAGCGGAAGTGTATCAGGGATCAAAGATCATGATCATTTCCGATGACAGAGTTTATTCTTATTACGGAGAAGCGCTTAAGAAAAATCTTTCTGAAAAATATGAGTGTGCGGAAACCGTGATTCCACATGGAGAACCGTCAAAAGCATTCGAAACCCTTCCGGGGGTATACAGTTCTCTTCTGGAAGCAAAGATTTCCAGAACAGACCTGATCGTTGCACTTGGCGGTGGAGTGGTAGGAGACCTTGCCGGATTTGTGGCAGCGACCTTTCTTAGAGGAATCAAGTTCGTACAGATTCCAACTTCCATTCTTGCACAGGTAGATTCTTCTGTTGGTGGAAAAGTTGCAGTCGATCTTCCGCAGGGTAAGAACCTGGTAGGTGCTTTTTATCAGCCGAAGATGGTACTGATCGATCCGGATGTGCTGGAAACCTTGCCGGATCGTTACGTGACGGATGGCATGGGGGAGATTATCAAATACGGATGCATCAAAGACCGCAAGCTTTTTGATCTTCTGGAAAAATGCGGATGCTATGAGAATCTGAAAGAGCATTTAACTGATGTGATCGCAACCTGTGTCGATATCAAACGCCGTGTTGTGGAAGAAGACGAGTTTGATACCGGAGAGAGGATTCTCCTGAACTTCGGACATACCCTTGCCCACACCATTGAGCAGCACTTCCACTATGAAAGAGAAAGCCACGGTGAAGCCGTAGCCATCGGAATGTACCAGATCACAAAGATTGCTGAAGAGAAAGGACTCACCAAAAAAGGCGAAGCCGAGCACATCCGGAAAGTCCTGGAAGCTTATAAACTTCCGGTAAAAGCCGATGTCCCACTCCCACAGCTTACCGAAGCAATCAAGCTGGATAAAAAAACACTGAATAATAAATTAAAAGTCGTCCTTCTCCATGAAATCGGAGATTCCTATACATACCCGACCGGACAGGAATTCTTTGATGGGGACAGGACAGTATAAGTAAATACGATAAATAAGAATGCCGTAAAACCATGAAAGATATTGGTTTTACGGCATTTTAGTTAAAATGATGCAGTATTTTCAAAATAATATGATATAAAAAAGAGCTTCTTGTTTGCCAGAAAAGTAAAAATATACTAACAAACAGCCGCAAGAGAACCATAAAACAGGACAGATTCCATTTTTGTGCAATGGAGATGAGACTCAAAAATCGTGGAAGCCATTGCTGAACACGATTTTCGCTTTCAGAGGCTCATCGGAATGGTTTGCACAAAGGAAGCTGTCCTGTTTTATGGTTCTTTTGCGGCGTCTGTTCGCTAATATATCCTTACTATCCCGCCAACAAAATTTATCTCATATTTCTCTTCGCAAGCAAATCATGAATCTTATCCGTCGGATTCATAACCGCACTAATAGATGTAGAATGATTCATCGAATCAATGATCAGTGCAAGGAACTTACTCATATCTGCTTCAATGAAATACGGTTTATCATGAAGCTGAGGAGGCAGATAGGTCAGATTGGTTGTGATCAGTCTGTCCAGATAGCCCTTTTCATAATATTCATCGAACTTGTCAAGACCTTCTGTGAAGAGACCAAAAGTAGTACATACAAACACACGCTCAGCTCCGCGGTCTTTTAACTGTCTGGTAACATCCAGCATACTTTCACCGGAAGAAATCATGTCATCGATGATGATAACGGTCTTTCCATGTACATCGTCACCTAAGAATTCATGTGCAACGATCGGATTTTTACCATTTACGATGGTAGAATAATCACGGCGTTTGTAGAACATACCCATATCAACACCGAGTACGTTGGAGAAGTATACGGCTCTTTGCATTGCACCTTCATCCGGGCTGATGATCATCAGATGGTCTTTGTCTGCTTTCAGATCCGGTTCTGCTTTAAACAGAGCTTTGATGAACTGATACAGAGGGTTGAAGCTGTCGAAACCATTGAGTGGGATCGCATTCTGTACACGCGGATCGTGTGCGTCAAATGTCAGAATGTTAGATACACCCATTGCGGTTAATTCTTCCAGAGCCATTGCACAGTCCAGAGATTCGCGTTTGGTTCTCTTGTGCTGGCGGCTTTCGTAAAGGAATGGCATAATTACATTTACACGGTGTGCCTTTCCTGTAGAAGCGGAGATGATACGCTTCAGATCCTGATAGTGATCATCCGGTGACATATGATTGATATGTCCGTTTACTGTGTATGTCAGGCTGTAGTTGCAGACATCCACCATAATAAAGAGATCTTTTCCGCGGATACTTTCGCCAAACATTCCCTTTGCTTCCCCCGAACCAAAACGTGGGCAACTGTTCTTTGCAAGATAAGAATCTGCTTCATAAGATGAATAGATTGCAGGATCCAGAAAATCATGCAGAGAATTTTTGCGGAACGATACGATGTACTGATCCACTTTTTCTGCCAGATCCTTGCAGCTTTCCAGGGCAGCAATTTTAAGTGGTGCTGTTGGAAGAGCTTTTTCCATAAGTTCGATATTTGTCATGAGTGCCTCCTTATAATAAGCGTTTTAAGTGCTTTTTATCTAATCTTACTTATCTTTTATACCATTATTTAAAAGCAATGACAAGAAAGAGGCGTTAAAAAATTGCATTTTTTGAAGAAATCTAGTATGATATAGAAGCAGAATTCCGAATAAATATCAGGAGGAAGAAAATATGAGTAAACCAGTTGTTGCCATTGTAGGGCGGCCGAACGTTGGAAAGTCGACGCTTTTTAATGCACTGGCAGGAGAAAAGATAGCAATCGTTAAAGATACGCCGGGTGTTACCCGCGACAGAATTTATGCAGAAGTGAATTGGCTCGATAAAGAATTTACGTTGATCGACACCGGTGGAATCGAGCCGGACAGCCGTGATGTGATCCTCTCCCAGATGAGAGAGCAGGCACAGATCGCCATTGACACTGCGGATGTGATCCTGTTTATGACAGATGTAAAGCAGGGACTTGTAGATTCCGATTCAAAAGTGGCAGATATGCTCCGCCGCTCCCACAAGCCAGTCATTCTTGTTGTCAATAAAGTGGACAATTTTAACAAGATGATGCCGGATGTGTATGAATTTTATAATCTGGGAATCGGAGATCCGGTTCCAATCTCAGCATCGGAACGAATTGGAATCGGAGATATGCTGGATAAGGTTCTGGCACATTTTCCGGAAGGGGCAGGCCAGGAAGAGGAAGATGACCGTCCGAGAGTTGCAATCGTTGGGAAGCCGAACGTTGGGAAGTCTTCGATCATCAACCGTCTGATCGGAAAAGACCGTGTGATCGTATCCGATATTGCCGGAACTACAAGAGATGCCATTGACACGGAAGTAGTGCACAATGGAAAAGAGTATGTATTCATTGATACAGCAGGACTTCGCCGTAAGAATAAGATCAAAGAGGAACTGGAGCGCTACAGTATTATCCGTACAGTTACGGCAGTAGAAAGAGCGGATGTGGTCCTGGTTGTGATCGATGCGGCAGAAGGAGTAACCGAGCAGGATGCTAAGATCGCAGGAATCGCACATGAGCGTGGAAAAGGTGTCATCATCGTTGTAAATAAATGGGATGCCATTGAAAAGAACGATAAGACCACGAGGGAATATGAGCATCAGATCAGGATGGTGCTGTCTTTCCTGCCTTACGCAGAGATCATGTATGTGTCTGCACTGACAGGTCAGAGACTTCCGAAGCTCTTTGACATGATCGACACCGTTATTGAGAACCAGACACTCCGTGTGGCTACGGGTGTCCTTAACGAGATCATGACCGAAGCTGTTGCAATGCAGCAGCCGCCGTCAGATAAGGGAAAACGGCTGAAACTTTACTATATTACCCAGGTAGCGGTCAAACCGCCGACATTTGTCATCTTTGTAAATGATAAAGAACTGATGCATTTCTCTTATACGAGATATCTGGAGAATAAGATCCGTGAAGCGTTTGGCTTCCGTGGAACGTCTCTTAAATTCTTTATCAGGGAGAGAAAGGAGAAGGACAAATAAGATGGAACGTCTTGTATGTTTGCTGATCGGCTATATATTTGGTCTGTTTCAGACCGGCTATTTCTATGGAAAAACTCAGGGGGTAGATATCCGCAAGATGGGAAGCGGAAATGCAGGTTCTACCAATGCACTTCGCACCATGGGAATCAAAGCCGGAATGATCACCCTGCTAGGTGACTGCTTCAAATGCGTGATCGCAGTTCTGGTGGTCCGCGGAATTTACGGACAGTCTCACGCAGATATTTTACCGCTCCTTTCGCTGTATACAGGTTTTGGGGCAGTGCTCGGACATAATTTTCCATTCTATCTGAAGTTCAAGGGCGGAAAGGGAATTGCAGTTACGGCAGGTATGATCTTATCTACAGATATTCGGATTGCGGCAGTATGTTTGATCGTGTTTATCGTAATTGTTGCCGTGACACGTTATGTATCACTGGGATCACTGGTGATTTCTGTACTGTTCCTTGTCGGACTCGTCGTTGACGGACAGATGGGAATGTTTGGAATGGCGCAGAAGTATCTGTTTGAAATGTATGGAATCGGAGCACTTTTTGTTCTCTCTGCATTTATCCGTCACCGTGCGAATATCGGACGTTTGAGAAATGGTACAGAGAGCAAGATCAGTTTTTCAAAAAAGAAAAATAAGAGGTAATAATTTATGGCAGAAATCGGAGTTATCGGTTCAGGAAGCTGGGGAACGGCTCTGGCCCTGGTACTGAATAAAAACGGACATCATGTAACCATCTGGTCTTATTTAAAAGAAGAAGCAGATGAGATCAGGGAAAAGCGGGAAAATCCAAGTAAGCTTCCGGGCGTTCATATCCCGGAGGAGATCGAGATCACAACAGATCTGCAGGGAAGTGTGGAAGGAAAAGATGTGGTCGTTCTTGCAGTTCCGTCTATGGCAACCAGAGCTACGGCGAAGAAAATGTGCCCGTATGTAAAGGAAGAGCAAATTCTGGTCAATGTGGCAAAAGGAATTGAAGAGGGTACTTTAAAGACACTTTCTGAGCAGATTGAAGAAGAGATTCCGCAGGCAAATGTAGCTGTTCTTTCTGGTCCAAGTCACGCAGAAGAAGTAAGCCGCGAACTTCCGACAACGGTTGTAGTCGGAGCAGAGACAGAAGAAACCGCCATTTATCTGCAGAAAATTTTCATGAATGATGTATTCCGTGTCTACACAAGCCCGGATATTAAAGGAATTGAGCTTGGCGGTTCCCTGAAAAATGTAATCGCACTTGCAGCCGGAGTTGCAGATGGACTAGGATACGGGGATAACACCAAAGCTGCACTGATCACCAGAGGAATTGCGGAGATCACAAGACTTGGTGTAAAGATGGGCGGAAAGCTGGAATCCTTTACCGGACTTACCGGAATCGGTGATCTGATCGTCACCTGTGCAAGTAAGCACAGTCGTAACCGTAAGGCAGGTGTTCTGATCGGTGAGGGAATGACGATGGAAGAAGCGATGGCTGAGGTCAAGATGGTAGTTGAGGGTGTGTATTCAGCAAAAGCGGCAAGAGAGCTGGCTGAAAAATATGAGGTATCCATGCCAATCGTGGAAAAGGTCAATCAGGTACTTTTTGAAGGCAAATCCGCAAAGGATGCGGTAAGTGAACTGATGATGCGTGACGGGCGCAGCGAATACAGTAACCTTCCGTGGGATTAAAGTTTCAAAGAAATTTCATAAAGTCTTAATGGAAAATCCTTCCGTATAGGCGTATAATGACGTGTATACAGGAGGATTTTTTGTATGAAATTCGGAAAAAAAGAAAAAGAAACACAAGAGGAAGAAGTCGTTCGCGGCGAGATCCAGCGTGTGGTTCCAGACTACCGGGTAGGTCTTAATCCCGAGCAGATTCGGATAAGGGAAGAGAATGGCTGGACCAATGATGAGGTTGCTCCACCGGGACTTACGACAAAAGAGATTGTTCATAATAATATATTTACCTATTTCAACCTGATCTTTCTGATTCTGGCGATTCTGCTGTGCCTGGTAGGTTCTTTTCGAAATCTGACATTCCTGCCGGTCATCATCTGCAATACACTGATCGGGATCATTCAGGAGATCCGTTCCAAGAAAGTACTGGATAGGCTGACCATGCTGAATGCACCGCACGCAGAAGTAATCCGTGGAGGGGTATCGCTGAATCTGGAGGCGGATCAGCTGGTTGTGGACGACATTGTTGTATTTCGTGCAGGGAACCAGATCTGTGCAGATGCGGTTGTTGAGGCTGGCGAGGTTCAGGTCAATGAATCTTTACTTACCGGTGAATCTGATGAGATCACGAAAAAGCGTGGAGACCGTCTGATGTCAGGTAGTTTTGTGGTATCAGGAAGCTGTCATGCACGCCTGGACAAGGTTGGAGCGGATTCCTATATTTCACAGCTGACTCTGGAAGCAAAAGCCATGCAGCAGGGGGAACAGTCGGAGATGATCCGTTCCCTGGACAAGCTGGTAAAAATGGTCGGAATCGCACTGATCCCGATAGGAATCATTTTGTTTGTGCAGAGTTATTTCTATAATCACGACAGCTTCCGGCAGAGTATTATCTCCATGGTTGCTGCAGTGATCGGCATGATCCCGGAAGGATTATATCTTCTTGCAAGCGTGGCACTTGCGGTAAGTGCAATGCGTCTTGCATCGAAAAAGGTATTGCTCCATGATATGAAGAGTATCGAGACTCTGGCGCGGGTAAATGTGCTTTGTGTTGACAAGACAGGTACGATCACAGAAGACAGTATGTGTGTCAGTGAAGTGGTGAAAGCCAAGGCCTATGACGAAGAAAAGATGCCGGATCTGAACCGGATGATCGGTGATTTTGTCAAAGGAATGGACGCGGATAACAGCACGATGCATGCGATGCAAGAACATTTTACAGAGCATTCAGATAAAGTGCCGGAAAAAGTGATTCCTTTTTCTTCCACGGTCAAATACAGCGGAGTAATTTTCAAAGATCAGGCATATGTGCTTGGTGCACCGGAATTTGTCCTGCGTGAGGATTATACAAAGTATCAGGGAAGAATAGAACAGTATACGTCCAGGGGGTTCCGTGTACTGGTATTTGGAAGCTATGATGGAGAGCCGGATGGTAAGCCGCTGACTGGAACGGTAACGCCGCTTGGTTATGTCCTCCTTCTCAATAAAGTCAGGGAAGAAGCGCCTGCGACTTTCAAATATTTTGCGGACCAGGGTGTTGCGATAAAAGTTATTTCGGGTGATAATCCGATCACCGTATCGGAGACTGCGAAGCAGGCCGGAATTGAAGGCGCAGAGAATTACGTGGATGCGGGAACATTAAAGACCGAAGAAGATATTGCCCTTGCGGTGAGCAAATATACGGTCTTCGGAAGGGTAATCCCGGAACAGAAAAGACAGTTTGTGCAGGCACTGAAAAAGCAGGGGATGACGGTCGCTATGACCGGTGATGGTGTTAATGATGTACTTGCCCTGAAGGATGCAGACTGTTCGGTGGCGATGGCATCAGGAAGCGATGCGGCGGTCCAGGCGTCCCAGGTGGTACTTCTGGAATCCGATTTTTCAAGGATGCCGGAGGTTGTTCTGGAAGGAAGAAGAGTTGTCAATAACATTCAGCGTTCAGCAAGTCTGTTCTTGGTGAAGAATATTTTTTCCTTCCTGCTTGCAATTTTCTCGGCAGTCTTTATGATTACCTATCCGCTGGAGCCATCCCAGGTATCGCTGATCAGCATGTATACGATTGGTATTCCGGCATTCTTCCTGGCACTGCAGCCGAACCGGGATATCATTAAGGGTCACTTCCTGACCAATGTGTTCTTAAAGGCACTTCCGGCAGGACTTACGGATGTACTTGCGGTTGGTGCGCTGGTTGTATTTGGACAGACGTTCGGAGTTGCATCCAAAGATATTTCTACGGCGGCGACGATGCTGCTTGCAATTGTCGGATTCATGATCCTTTACCGGATCTGCCAGCCGATAAATGCACTGCGTATGATCGTCTGGATCGGATGTGTGATCGGACTGTTAGGATGCAGTATCTTCCTGCCACAGTTATTTGCGATTACGGGAATGTCCAGAAAATGCATTATGCTTTTTGTAATATTCTCTATTGCGACCGAGCCGGTACTTCGGTATCTGACGAAGCTGATCGAATGGCTGAGAAAGCAGTACATAAAATTTATCAAGAATCCAATCAAAGAATTTAAAGGAAAAGCTGCCGATTAAGGCAGCTTTTCTTGGAAAATGAGTATTTTTAAAGAATAAAGATCAGATAATTCAGTCTGCAAATTTTGCATTCTGATCCACTTCTTCCGACTGGTTTACGATATGATTGGTCAATGCCTCATCATCCGTGGTAAACACAATATCCGGCAGAAGTTCAAAATAAAAATCCGTATATTTTTTCGCAAGAGCCTGGATACAGAAATTCTGTACGATCTTAAACCGGGTAATGGAAACCAGATCTTTGTCAAAGGTGATGTAAACACTGATCCAGAGCTTTCTTCCGGTACGGAGAATGTCATAGTAGAGTTTTTTGTAACCATAGGCATTTAGGACAGGTTCGATCGTTTCTTTAATTTCATCAACAGTCTCTTCCTCCGGCGGGATCAGGAACAGATCCCGAAGTCCGGTTATTACCGTCTTTATCGGCGTCGGCAGCATAAAGATGGACAGGGTGACGGTAATGATCTGGTCAAGATAAGGTGTTATGGGTCTGAACCATGGAAAAGGCAGCAGAACCGGAAGAAAGAAGGCAATTGCCATACCGAAAGAGGCAATACTGTCGATCTCCCAGCCTTCCATTTCCATTGTGATCATTGGGGAATCCATCAGACGATTCTTATATTTGAGATAAATGGATACGGTAATTCCCAGAAAAAATGCAAATAATTCAAACCAGGCAATGGTATCAAAAGCGACTTTTCTGCCACCATGGATCATGATTTCGATATTGTTCAGGATCAAACCGACGGTAACGCCAGTCATGGTAATGCCCTTGACAACGACAAACATAGATTCAATCTGCATATAACCGAACGGGTGCTTTTCATTGGATGGCTTGTAAAGTAGCGGAATCAGAAAAAGCGACGGCAGGAGCATGCAGAACTCGACTCCGTCATAGATTGCGTCCAGAAGAACTGCCTGGGAACTGGTGTAGATTGCCATGACGATCTCAACGATAACGAAAAACAGATTCCCGTACAGGGAGACAGACATGGCTTTTTTTTCTCTTTTTTGTGCTTTTCTTCCTACGTGCATAGGATACCTCCTTTTTTGACTGTAAGAAAATCCCGATAGGATTTTCTGATAAATGAAAGGCATTACGTGCCTGTAATACGCTTTTTTGTTACCATTTATCATACCCGATTTTGAAATTGATGGCAAGAAAGTAAAAGTGAACTGGCAGTATAGTTGTTCTAAACCGGGGAAAGCCCGCATACACTGTATCAGCAATCAAAGGGGGACAGTGTATGGATACATTTGATTTATACAAGGATATACAGTGCCGGACGAATGGAGAGATCTATCTGGGTGTAGTAGGACCGGTACGGAGTGGCAAATCAACCTTTATCAAGCGTTTTATGGATGTGCTGGTGCTGCCGAAAATGACTGATGAGCATGCAAAAGAGCGGACGGTGGATGAGCTTCCGCAGTCTGCGTCAGGGAAGAGCATCATGACAACGGAGCCGAAATTTGTGCCAAAAGAAGCTGCCGAAATCCAGTTCGCAAAGGATGTGAGTGTGCTGGTGCGTCTGATCGATTGTGTGGGCTATATGGTGGAGGGAGCCGCTGGTCACATGGAAAATGGAGCAGAACGTCTGGTGAAAACGCCGTGGAACGAAAAAGAAATTCCGTTTACAAAGGCGGCAGAAATCGGGACGAAAAAGGTAATCCATGACCACTCCACGATCGGGATTGTTGTGACGACAGACGGAAGTATCGGAGAGCTTCCCAGAAACAGCTACCGGGCGGCAGAAAAGAAAACGATCCAGGAGCTGAAAAGCATTGGCAAGCCGTTCGTGGTCTTGGTCAATACCCGGAAACCGTACAGCGCAGAGGCAAAAAACGTGGCAGAAGAAATCCAGAAAGAATATCAGGTAACGGCACTTCCGGTCAACTGTGAACAGCTCCGGGAAGAAGATATCCACCGGATCATGGAAAATGTGCTCTTTGCATTTCCGGTCACAGAAGTAAAATTTTTCCTTCCAAAATGGGTGGAAATACTTACAGCAGATCACAAGGTCCGGGAAGAGCTGGTATCTTATGCAAGAGAAGTCATGGGCGGAATCGGAGAAATCCGGGATGCGATGGAGATCCGGAAGCCGGAGCAGAGTACCTACATAAATGCAGTAAATGTAACAGGTGTGTCCATGGATACCGGTGAGATCTCGGTTGAAATCAAGGTAGAAGATGGCTGTTATTATGAAATGTTAAGTGATCTGACCGGAACGCAGATCAGCGGGGAATATGATCTGATCCATACAGTGCGTAATCTTGCCATGCTCCAGAAAGAATATGAAAGTGTCAAAGATGCACTTGCTTCGGTTAAAATGAAAGGCTACGGTGTAGTCAGCGCGACAAGAGAAGAAATCCGGCTGGACGATCCAGTGGTAATCCGGCAGGGCAATAAATACGGAGTAAAGATCCGTTCGGAAGCACCTTCTATCCATATGATCCGAGCTAACATTGAGACCGAGATCGCACCGATCGTGGGGAGTGAGCAGCAGGCAAAGGATCTGGTAAATTATATCAACGAGGCGGCAAAGAGCCCGGATGGAGTCTGGGGAACCAATATTTTCGGAAAATCGATCGAAGAGCTGGTGATGGATGGCGTGCGAAACAAGATCGCCATGATCGGAGATGAGAGTCAGGCAAAACTGCAGGACACCATGCAGAAAATCGTCAATGACAGCAACGGAGGTATGGTTTGCATCATTATCTAAAATTTTTCTTAAATCAATTCGATTGGCGGCAGGAAACTTGCATGGCAATCCGAGAGTATGTTATACTAAAGTCTATACGTTAGGGGATACATTTTCATGGAATGAATGGTCATATAAGATACCATGAAATCTATACGTGAGGAGAAAAGAAAAGAGGGACATCTATGAAAGTAGCAATTGTATCAGCAGACACCATGATATACAGAAAACAGAAGGATGATACGTGTTCGCCAATCGTGCGAAGAGTGCTCGATCAGGTCAGCTTCAAGACGGAGCTTGTACAGCCGGTACCAAATGACAGGGAGGTTATCCGCAAGATCCTTGCGAAGATCGCGGATGCACAGATGGCAGATCTGATCCTTACGATCGGTGGAATCGGATGCAGAGAAGAGGACTGTGTTCCGGAAGCGACAAAGGCAGTGGTCGATAAGGAGATTCCGGGGATTGGAGAGTCGATGCGTCTTTTTATGACACGGACCAGAAAAAGGGCAATGCTGACGAGAGGAACAGCAGGTATCCGGGGTAAATCCCTGATCGTCAATCTTCCGGGAAGTCCGAAGATCATTAAAGAGTGTCTGGAATATGTTCTTCCGGAGATTGTTTATGCGACAGAGACGGCAGTCGGTGAACATGATGATGTTGAGGAGTAGGCAGACAGATGAGGGTGACGTATATCGGACACAGCGGATTTTCGGTGGAACTGGAATCCCATATTCTATTATTTGACTATTATGAAGGAACGATGCCGGAGTTTGATCCGGCGAAGAAGCTGTTGGTATTTGCCAGCCATTCCCATCCGGATCATTTTAACAGAGAGATCCTGAAGCTTGTGGATGTGCATCCGGATGTGGAATATATTTTCCCGAAGGATATCAGAATTGCGAAAAAGGAGCAGCGTGAATCGGAACATTTCATGCGAAAAAGGGATGAGATTACTGTCGGGGATACAAAGGTAAAAAGTCTGCGCTCAACCGATGAAGGGGTTGCCTTTCTGGTAAGATGCGAAGACAGGATCATTTATCATGCAGGGGATCTGAACTGGTGGCACTGGGAAGAGGAAGATGATGCGTATAACCGGATGATGCGCGGCGATTATCAAAAGGAGATTGAAACGCTGGCCGGTGAGAAGATCGATCTTGCATTTGTCGTGCTTGACCCGAGACAGGAAGAGCAGTTTTACTGGGGCTTTGACTGGTATATGCGGCATACGGATACGAAGATTGTATTTCCGATGCATATGTGGAAGCAGTACGAGGTGCAGGATCGGCTTATCGGAATGGAAGTATCAGAACCATACCGGGAGAAGATCATGCGGATCCGGGAAATGGGACAGGTATTTGAACTATAAGGAGACAAGTTATGAAAGTCAGTATTTATACAGATGGAGCGGCAAGAGGTAATCCGGACGGACCGGGCGGTTATGGAGTCGTTCTGGAATATGTAGACCCGAAGGGAGAACTTCACGTTAAAGAGCTTTCCGGCGGCTATGTGCGGACAACCAATAACCGGATGGAGCTGATGGCTGTCATCCGGGGGCTGGAAGCGCTCAACAGACCTTGCGAGGTAGAGCTTTATTCTGATTCTCAATATGTGGTCAATGCATTCAATCAGCACTGGATTGAGGGATGGATCAAAAAGGGCTGGAAGCGTGGGAAAAATGAGCCGGTCAAGAATACCGACCTGTGGAAGCGTCTTCTGGAAGCGAAAAAGCCGCACCAGGTGAACTTCAATTGGGTAAAAGGGCATGATGGACACCCGCAGAATGAACGTTGTGATACTCTTGCGACAACGGCCGCAGACGGAAATGAGCTGCAGGTTGATCCGGGAGTGTAGAAGAAATCCTTTACACTGATAAAAAAATGTGATAAAGTATCTAAGGCAAGTAAGACAGACGTTCGCGGATGCAGGTGCCGAAAGGCCGCAGACGAGGAAAGTCCGGGCTTCACAGGGCAGGATGCCGGATAACGTCCGGTAGAGGTGACTCTAAGGATAGTGCAACAGAAATATACCGCCTGCAGATGCAGGTAAGGTTGGAAGGGCAGTGTAAGAGACTACCGCCTGGGTGGTAACACACAGGGCATATGTAAACCCCATCCGAAGCAAGACCGAAAAGAAGTGGTATGGCGGCCCGTCATGCTTCAGGTTGGTCGCTTGAGTCTGCTGGCAACAGCAGAACTGGATAGATGAACGTCCACGACATAACCCGGCTTATCGTTTTGCTTGCTTTTTTATTTTTAATTGAGAAATTTTGAAAAGAATCTGTATTCATATTCATGAAGGATATAGATTCTTTTTTTGTTGCGGTGCCATTTAAAAAACTTTAATTTTTATGATATTGTAGTATTGTGTGAATGATTTTTTGAGTGGAATGAAAAATAAAAAAACGTGATAATCCGTTTGACAATCGTTTGGAAAATATGGTAGTTTTAGGAGGATTAAAGTTATGTAGGAGTGTCAAATGAGGAATGATTGTTTTCAAAGTCGGGAAAGAGGAAATGTAGCATATTACCATCTTCCGGGCTTGTTTGAATTTTATGAACTGTACAGACTTTTTTTGCCGCTGTTTTATACACACAGGGAGTATTTCTATGACTGGTGTGAGATTGGTTCCATTTATGGAACCCCGGAAGACTGCCTGTGGGGCGGAGGACGTGTGGAAGCAGGAGAAGCTGAGCCGGAAGAAGTGCTTGCACTTATGCAGAAGTACGGGATTTCTGCCCGTCTGACCTTTAGTAATTCTCTGCTCAGGAAAGAGCACCTTGCGGATCAGAGATGCAATATGCTTTGTCAGTTATTTGAGAAAAGCACAGGTGTGAAAAACGGTGTGATCGTGCACTCAGAGCTGCTGGTGGATTATCTGAAAAAGAAGTATCCGGGGTTCTATCTGGTCTCATCTACCACGAAAGTGTTGACCGAATTTCAGGAGTGTCTGCGGGAAATCCAGAGAGAAGATTTTCAATATGTCGTGCCGGATTTCCGTCTGAATAAGATGTTGGATAAATGGAATACATTATCAGAAGGTCAGAAGGATAAAGTTGAATTCCTGTGTAATGAGTGTTGTTGGTTCGGCTGCAGGGACCGGAAAGCCTGTTATGAGGATGTGAGCCGGAAGAATCTCGGAGAAGATGGAGAGGAACACCGGTGTACTGCGCCAAATGCAAAGGAAGGCTATCGTTTTTCAAAAGCGATGAAAAATCCGGGATTTATCAGTGTAGATGATATCAAAAATATCTATTTGCCGATGGGATTTACAAATTTTAAGATCGAAGGCAGGGGACTTGGAAGTGCGCTGATCCTGGAATTTCTACTGTATTATATGACAAAGCCGGAATATCAGTTGCATGTAAGAGAGGAATTGTATCTGGATAATATGCTGGATTTGTTTTAAAATCAAGGGAAAGATTTTTATGGACAAATACCAGAAATTTTGAAGACATATTCGCTTTTGTTTTTCTGCGTCTATAGGAGGTATTTTTTATGTTATTAAGTATTGCGCTGATCCTGCTTGTTGGAATGTGTATGAGTTGGATCTGTCAGGACTGAAGAAAATAGGAAGATCCGCAGTGATGATGTGCTTTGTCCCTGCAAGCCTATGACTGCATTCTGTCAATATCCACTGTATGCTGTGCCGGACAAACATACTGCAGAAAACAGGACGAGCAATACCAAGATCTCCTTTCTTACTGTACGAAGGAGACAAAAAATAAAGGACGCATGAAAAAATTTTCTTTTTTCATGCGTCCTTTGCGTGGCACCTGTCCGCCTAGTCCAACAAGCCGACGCTAGCCCCGCTTTCTGTTGTATTTCTCTTCACAGTATTTACATCTATACACTTCGTTCTCCGGATCAGTCAGTACAAACACATGATCCAGTCCCTGTTCAATCGAAGTAATACATCTCGGATTGTGGCATCTGATCACATTCTTGATTTCAGATGGCAGTTTCAGTTCTTTTTTCTCAACAATCTTGGAATCTTCGATAATGTTTACCGTGATATTATGATCGATAAAACCAAGGATATCCAGATCAATGATATCGATCGGGCATTCAATCTTGATGATGTCCTTTTTACCCATCTTGTTACTTTTGGCATTCTTGATGATGGCTACGCAGCAGTCAAGCTGATCAAGTTTCAGATATTTGTAGATATCCATGCTTTTTCCTGCTTTGATGTGATCCAGTACGAAGCCCTCTGAAATTTTCCCAATGTTCAGTGTATTTTCAACCATGTCTTTCGCCTCCCTTAATCTACATGAATATCCAAAAGTGTCAGGATCAGTGCCATACGGATATAGACACCATACTGTACCTGCTTGAAATAAACAGCTCTTGGATCATCATCAACTTCAACAGAAATTTCGTTGACACGCGGAAGTGGATGGAGAACCAGCATATCTTTTGGTGCAAGTTCCATTTTCTCTTTGTCCAGGATGTAGAAATCTTTCATACGGATATAATCTTCCTCGTTGAAGAAACGTTCCTTCTGAACACGTGTCATATAAAGGATATCGAGATCCGGAAGGGCATCCTCCAGGCGTTCTACTTCTGTATATGGGATATTTTTCTTATCCAGTACGTCTTTGCGTACATAACCTGGCAGACGGAGTTCCTCCGGTGAAATAAGTACAAACTCGATGTTCTCATAACGCACCAGGGCATTGATCAGAGAATGTACGGTACGACCGAATTTGAGATCTCCACAGAGTCCGATCTTCAGATTATTCAGACGTCCTTTTAAAGAACGGATGGTTAAAAGGTCAGTCAGTGTCTGTGTAGGATGCTGATGTCCGCCATCACCTGCGTTGATCACCGGGATTGAAGAGTACTGCGCTGCAACCATCGGTGCACCTTCTTTTGGATGTCTGATCGCACAGATATCTGCATAGCAGGAAACCATACGGATCGTATCTGCTACGCTTTCCCCTTTGGTAGCAGAGCTGGAAGCTGCCGAAGAAAAGCCAAGTACATTACCACCGAGATTCATCATTGCTGCTTCATGACTCAGTCGGGTACGGGTACTTGGCTCATAGAATAAAGTGGCAAGCTTTTTGCCTGCGCAAGCATGTGCATATTTTTCCGGATGAGCTTCGATATCACCTGCAAGATCCATAAGCTTATCGAGCTCTTCCACAGAAAAATCTAAAGGACTCATTAAATGTCTCATAAGAAACCTCCTTAAAAATAACCGCAAAATATGTGCGGGTTCATATATTCTTTATCTATAATATAACAAAAACATGGTTATTTCAACAAAGTTTTACATGTTTTTTCTGATCGGGTTTGCGAAGAAATGTAGATTTTACAGAAAAAATATATTATAATGAAAAATTAGTAACGTCAGCGTAAGAAGACATAAGGATAAAACGATAAGGAGTGGGACAATGCAGAGTCTGGAAGAGATGAGAAAAGAGCTGGATGTGATCGATGACCAGATCACCACGCTTTATGAGAGACGTATGAAGGTCTGCGAAGGAGTTGCAGAATATAAGATAAAGAACGGACGAAAGGTATTTGATAAGACAAGAGAGAACGAGAAACTGGCAGCAGTAGCAGAAAAGGTGTCCACAGATTTTAACAAAAAAGGGATCCGGGAGCTTTTTGAACAGCTGATGAGCATGAGCAGAAAGCTGCAGTACCAGCGTCTTTCTGAGGAAGGAGTTCTGGGAAGACTTCCCTTTATCGGACTGGATCAGCTGGATCTTGATGGTGCACGTGTGGTCTTCCAGGGAGTGGAAGGAGCCAACAACCAGGCAGCTATGTTAAAATATTTTGGGAAAAATGTGAAAAACTTCCATGTACCGTCATTCCGTGATGCAATGGAAGCAATTGAAGAGGGAAGCGCAGATTATGCAGTCCTTCCAATTGAAAATTCTTCCGCAGGTCCGGTGACACAGGTGTATGACCTTCTGGTGGAATTTGAAAATTACATTGTAGGAGAGACGGTCCTTCCGATTAAGCATATGCTTGCCGGAGTGAAAGGAACTACACTTTCCAGCATTGAAAGAGTGTATTCACATCCACAAGGACTGATGCAGACATCCCATTTCCTGGATGAACACGGAACCTGGCAGCAGATCAGTGTTGCCAATACTTCTATGGCGGCCAAGAAGATGATGGAAGACCAGAATACCACGCAGGCAGCTGTCTGCAACGAATATGCAGCAGAGCTTTACGGACTGGATATCCTGGCAAGAGAGATCAATGACGAATCTGACAACAGTACAAGATTTATCATTGTCACGAATCAGAAGGTATTCCTGAAAAATGCATCCAAGATCAGTATTTGCTTTGAAATACCGCATGAGAGTGGATCGTTGTACCATCTGCTTTCCCATTTTATTTACAATGACCTGAACATGACAAAGATCGAATCCCGGCCGGTAGAAGGAAAAAGCTGGGAATATCGTTTCTTTGTGGACTTTGAAGGAAATCTGGCAGATGCCGCAGTGAAAAATGCGATCCGTGGACTGAGGGAAGAAGCACTGAATCTGAAAATCCTTGGAAATTATTAGACTGAAAAAGAGAGGACACGGCTATGAGAACAAATGAACTGATATTATATCGTTATATGGAACATGAAGATCTTCTTCGGGACATGACATTTCTGATCGACAATGCAGATAATGATTATTACAACAAAGAGGATTTGAAGAGCCTTCTTTTCGAAAATTTAAATGAGCTGATCGAGCTGGCTGCAAACTATGGATTCGAGGGGAACCTCTGGCATACCTTCCTGACGTTCCTGCTTGCCAACAGTGAGAATGCTTACAGCACAGCCTGTGAAGTGGTAGGAGAGGTAGAGGGAAGCGTCAATAAAGCAGCCCTTCATGATTTTCAGATTTTCAAAGAACTGTTCGAATATGATCTGAAAGAGATGGGTGAAAAGCTCGGTACAGACAGTCTGGAACTGATTGAGGACTATCATCCGGTCAATGCCAAGGGACATGTATTTAACAAGAGGATTCGCGACCGGATCTGCGACTTAAGCAAAGCTCTTGCGCAGACAGATGATGCAGAAGAATTTAAGACAACTGTAACCCAGTTCTACAAAGAATTTGGAGTGGGAACTTTCGGACTTCACAAGGCATTCCGTATTGAGCATACGGAAGAAGGAGCACAGATCGTGCCGATCACCAAGATTGCACACGTCCATCTGGACGATCTGGTGGGCTATGACATTGCCAAGAAGAAACTGATCGATAATACCGAGGCATTTGTAAAGGGTAAAAAAGCTAATAACTGTCTGCTTTTTGGTGATGCCGGAACCGGTAAATCTTCTTCGATCAAGGCAATCCTGAACCAGTATTATGACCAGGGACTTCGTATGATCGAAGTGTACAAGCATCAGTTCAAAGACCTGAATGATGTGATCGCACAGATCAAGAACCGGAATTACAAATTTATTATTTATATGGATGATCTTTCTTTTGAAGAATTCGAGATTGAGTACAAATATCTGAAAGCGGTGATCGAAGGCGGTCTGGAGAAGAAACCGGATAATATCCTGATCTATGCAACTTCCAACAGAAGACATCTGGTACGTGAGACATTCAAAGATAAAGCTGACAGAGATGAAGAACTGCATACCAATGATACCGTACAGGAGAAACTTTCGCTGGTAGCAAGATTCGGCGTGACCATTTATTTTGGAAAACCGGATAAAAAAGAATTCCAGAAGATTGTCACCACGCTTGCAGATCGTTACGGTGTCGAGATGGAAGAGGAAAAGCTTCTTCTGGAGGCAAACAAATGGGAATTGAGCCATGGTGGATTAAGCGGACGTACTGCACAGCAGTTTATTGATTATTTGCTTGGACAACAATAAAAGGAGAACCAATATGAAGTGGAATAAATTCAGATTAAAGACAACAACCGAGGCAGAAGACATTGTCAGTAGTATGCTGATGGACCTTGGTGTACAGGGAATCGAGATTGAGGATAAGATTCCGATGACACAGGCGGAAAAAGAGCAGATGTTTGTTGATATCCTTCCGGAGACAGGAATCAATGACGGTATCGCATATATCAGTTTCTATCTGGAAGAAGATGAAGATAAAGAAAGTCTTCTGGAAGCTGTGAAAAATGAACTGGAAGATATGCGTGCCTATGTGGAAGTAGGTGAAGGAACGATAGAAGAATCCCAGACAGAGGATGTGGACTGGGTCAATAACTGGAAAAAATATTTTCACCAGTTCTATGTGGATGATATCCTGATCATTCCGTCCTGGGAAGAAGTAAAGCCGGAAGATGAAGGTAAGATGATCGTGCATATCGATCCGGGAACTGCATTCGGAACGGGAATGCATGAGACCACACAGCTCTGCATCCGTCAGCTCCGCAAATATGTGACAGAGGACACCAGAATTCTGGATGTAGGATGCGGAAGTGGAATTCTTGGAATGCTGGCGCTGATGTTCGGTGCAAAGTATTCTGTAGGAACAGACCTGGATCCGTGTGCGATTGATGCAACCTATGAAAATATGGAAGTCAACGGTATTTCAAAGGATAAATACGAAGTAATGATCGGAAATATCATTGATGATAAAGCGGTTCAGGATAAAGTTGGTTATGGATGCTATGATATCGTTGTGGCGAATATTCTTGCAGACGTACTGGTGCCGCTGACACCGGTGATCGTGAACCAGTTAAAAGATGGTGGTATCTACGTGACAAGTGGTATCATCGAAGACAAGGAGGAGACGGTAAAAGCAGCGGTAGAGGCAGCAGGTCTCACGGTCCTGGAGGTTCATCATCAGGGAGAATGGGTATCTGTAACAGCGAGAAAAGAAACGAAAGCGTAGGCAGAGAGGATCAGAAAAGATGCATCATTTTTTTGTAACACCACAGCAGATCTCCGGAGATAAGATCCGGATTGAAGGCGGAGATGTTAATCATATGAAGAATGTGCTCCGGATGAAGCTGCATGAAAAGGCTGAAATCAGTGACGGAGAAAGCAGAACCTATCTGTGCGAGGTGGAAGCCTATGAAGAAGATGCGGCGGTTCTGCATATTCTGGAAGAGATGGAAGCGGACACGGAACCGGCGTCAAAGCTGTATCTTTTCCAGGGGCTTCCCAAAAGCGACAAGATGGAGCTGATCGTACAAAAAGCGGTGGAGCTTGGCGTGTATCAGGTGATTCCTGTAGCAATGAAGCGTTCTGTTGTTCGTCTGGATGATAAGAAAGCAGCGAAAAAAGCAGACCGTTGGAATTCCATCGCAGAAAGTGCGGCAAAGCAGGCCGGAAGAAGCCGGATCCCGGAAGTTACCATGCCGCTTTCTTATAAAGAAGCACTGAAAATGGCAGAAGAGCTTGATGTGACGTTGCTTCCGTATGAACTTGCAGGTGGTATGGAAGTGACAAGAGAAGTGATCCGCCAGATTAAAAGTGGACAGTCTGTTGGGATTTTTATCGGACCAGAGGGTGGATTTGAACCGGAAGAAGTTGATGCAGCAGTCAGTATGGGGGCGAAGGTCATCACCCTGGGCAGGCGGATCCTGCGGACAGAGACAGCCGGACTTGCAACGCTTGCTGTACTGATGTTTGAACTGGAACAGTAGACCGGCAGGCAAAGAACTGCATAAGATAAAGAGAAGAAGTGTTTGGGAGACAAAGAAAAATGGAAGTTTATCTGGATAATTCAGCAACAACGAGAGCCTATGAGTGTGTTCGGGATATAGTCGGAAAAGTGATGTGTGAGGATTACGGCAATCCATCCTCCATGCATAAAAAAGGTGTGGATGCAGAAGCGTATGTCCGTGAGGCGAAGGAGACACTTGCAAAGATTCTGAAGGTGCAGGAAAAGGAACTTTATTTCACATCCGGTGGAACAGAAAGTGACAACCTTGCATTGATCGGAGGTGCACGTGCCAATCACCGTGCCGGCAAGCATCTGATCACCAGTTCAATTGAACATCCGGCAATTCTCAATACCATGCGTTACCTGGAAGAGGAGGAGGGCTATCGTGTGACCTATCTTCCGGTTGACGAGTATGGACGGATCCGCCTGGATGCGTTAAAGGAAGCGCTCTGTGACGAGACGATCCTGGTATCGGTCATGTATGTGAATAACGAAGTGGGATCGGTTCAGCCGATTGCAGAAGCATCTGCGATCGTAAAGGCTTATAATAAAAATATCCTGTTCCATGTGGATGCAGTACAGGGATTTGGAAAATATAAGATTTACCCGAAAAAGATGGGAATCGATATGCTTTCTGTAAGCGGACATAAGATCCATGGACCGAAGGGAATCGGTTTTATCTATATCAATGAAAAAGCAAAAGTAAAACCGATCATTTTCGGAGGCGAGCAGCAGAAAAACATGCGTTCCGGAACAGAAAATGTACCGGGGATTGCAGGAATCGGGCTGGCAGCAAAGACGATTTACACAGACCTGGATGAAAAGGTGGCACATATGCGTGCCTTGAAACAGCACTTTATCGAAGGGGTACAGAAAATCGATCATACTGTGATCCACGGACTTTATGATGAAACAAGTGCACCACATATCATCAGTGTGGGATTTGCAGGAATCCGGAGTGAGGTTCTTCTTCATACACTGGAAGAGAAGGGAATTTATGTATCATCCGGTTCGGCATGTGCATCCAACCATCCGGCGATCAGCGGAGTGCTAAAGGGAATCGGAGCCGGAAAAGAATATCTGGACGCAACGCTCAGATTCAGTATGTCAGAATTTACTACAGAAGAAGAAATTGACTATACGCTGGAAACATTATATAATTGTGTACCGATGCTTAGAAAGTACACACGCCATTAGGAGGAAAGAATGAAGTTTCAGACTTATTTGATAAAATATGGAGAAATTGGAATCAAGGGAAAGAACCGCTATATGTTCGAGGATGCGCTGGTAAGACAGATCAAGCATTCATTAAAGGACCTGGATGGATTATTCCATACTTATAAAGCACAGGGAAGAGTTTATGTGGACTGTGACGGAGATTATGACGGAGATGAAGTGGTAGAAGCTCTGAAAAGAGTATTCGGAATTGTAGGGATCTGTCCGGTTGTCCGTGTAGAGGATAAAGGATTTGAAGAACTGAAAAAAGATGTGATCGCATACATGGATGAGGTTTATCCGGATAAGAATATCACATTTAAGGTAGAGTCCCGTCGTGCAAAGAAAACCTATCCGAAGAAATCAATGGAAATCAATTATGACCTCGGAGAAGCTATTCTGTATGCATTCCCGGAAATCCGGGTAGATGTACACCACCCGGATGTACTGCTTCATGTAGAGGTAAGAGAAGAGATTTATATCTATTCCGAGATCATTCCGGGACCTGGCGGTATGCCGATCGGGACCAATGGAACCGCGATGCTTCTGCTTTCCGGTGGAATCGACAGTCCGGTTGCAGGTTATATGATCTCCAAACGTGGCGTCGGACTGGAGGCAACCTATTTCCATGCACCGCCGTACACCAGCGAGAGGGCCAAACAGAAGGTAGTGGATCTTGCAAAGCAGGTTTCCAAATATACAGGACCGATCAAGCTGCATGTAGTCAACTTTACCGATATCCAGCTTTATATCTATGAAAAATGCCCACATGATGAACTGACGATCATCATGCGCCGTTATATGATGCGGATTGCAGAGCATTTTGCAAAAGAAGACGGATGCCTGGGACTTATTACCGGTGAAAGTATCGGACAGGTGGCAAGCCAGACCATGCAGAGCCTGATGGCAACCAACGATGTATGTACATTGCCGGTATATCGGCCGCTGATCGGATTTGACAAGCAGGAGATCGTAGATATTTCAGAGAAGATCGGAACCTATGAGACTTCCATTCTTCCATACGAAGACTGTTGTACGATCTTCGTGGCAAAACATCCGGTAACCAAACCGAATGTAGAAGTGATCCGCAAATCAGAAGAAAACTTAAGTGAAAAGATTGATGAACTGTTTGCAGAAGCAGTGAATACTGTGGAGACGATCATCGTAAAATAATAAAAGAAAAAGGGGAGCTTTTTCAGGCTCTCCTCAAAAAAAGAAAGGACGCAGTACAGAAAATGTACTGCGTCCTGATACTTCGCATTCTATTATACTAAGTATGGTTTCAGAAGTTCGATGATGTTATCAGCATCCTGGTTCTCAGCATGGATGTTCAGATCGATCGGTTTAGAAAGATCAAGACTGAAGATACCCATGATAGATTTTGCATCAATCACATATCTTCCGGATACCAGGTCAAAATCGTAATCGTATTTTGTGATTTCGTTTACGAATGATTTTACTTTGTCGATAGAATTTAAAGAAATTTGTACGGTTTTCATTGAAAACACACCTCCTTGATTTCATTTTCTATAGTTATATTAAAAGTTATACATAAAAAAGTCAAGGAACAAAACGCCGAAGAATGAATGAAATTTTCGTTAAATGTTATAAATATTGAAAGTAGGATGAATTTATGAAAAAAGCAGCATTACACAACCTGGGCTGTAAGGTAAATGCTTATGAAACAGAAGCGATGCAGGAACTGCTGGAAAAGAACGGATATGAGATCGTACCGTTTCATGATCTGGCAGATGTCTATGTGATCAATACCTGCTCGGTGACGAATATGGCAGACCGCAAGTCCAGACAGATGATCCATCGTGCCCGAAAACAGAATCCTGATGCAGTGATCGTAGCGGCCGGCTGTTATGTGCAGGCGCAGGCGGATATGGGTGAGCTGGATGAGAATATAGATATTGTAATCGGGAATAATAAAAAAAAGGATCTGATCCGCCTTCTGGAAGAATATTTTAAAGAAGACATTCCGGAACAGATGCAGGAGGTCATTGACATTAACCATACCTTCGAGTATGAGAGCCTCCATCTTTCCCGGACAGCAGAGCATACAAGGGCATATCTGAAAGTGCAGGATGGCTGCAACCAGTTCTGTACCTATTGCATCATTCCTTATGCGAGAGGACGCGTGCGCAGCAGGAAAAAAGAAGACGTAGTGGAAGAGGTGCGTACACTTGCGGAACATGGGTATCAGGAAGTGGTGCTTACCGGAATCCATCTCAGTTCTTACGGACTGGAATGGAAAGATGAAAATGGAAAGCAGACAGAAGGACTCCTGGATCTGATCCGCGCGGTACATGGAGTTGAAGGGATCAAAAGGATCCGTCTGGGTTCTCTGGAACCGCGTATCGTGACGGAAGAATTTGCAAAAGAACTGGCTTGCCTGCCGAAGATATGTCCGCATTTTCACCTGTCTCTGCAGAGCGGATGTGATGCAACCCTGAAACGGATGAACCGCAGATATGATGCGGCAGAATATCGGGAAAAATGTGAGCTTCTCCGGAAGTATTTTGAAAATCCGGCACTGACAACCGATGTGATCGTAGGATTCCCGCAGGAATCAGAGGAAGAATTTGAAGCCTCCCGGGACTTTGTAGACAGCATCAATTTTTATGAGACTCATATATTTAAGTATTCAAAACGCCAGGGAACGAAGGCTGCGAAGATGGACGGGCAGATCCCGGAACATGAAAAAACGCGAAGAAGCAATATCATGCTGGAACTGAACCGCAAAAAAATGCAACGCTATGAAGAAGGATGGCTTGGGAAAAAGGTGGAAGTTCTATTTGAAGAGATGACAGAACGTGATGGGAAAAATTATGTCACAGGGCACACCAAGGAATATCTGCGGATTGGGGTTCCATGCGAACCGGAACAGGCAGACCGGTGGACCAATCAGTTAAAAGAGATAGAACTTACTTCACTTTCACAAATTATGCATTGAATTTTTGTATAGATTATATTAAAATGAATATGAAGTATTGGAGGTCGTAAGATGAAAGATATAACGAATACACAATTTTTTCAGGTAGAGACAGGACCACAGATCCAGGCAAAAGATATTCTGGAAATTGTATATAATGCTCTGGTGGAAAAAGGATATAATCCGGTGAATCAGATTGTAGGATACATTATGTCCGGTGATCCTACATACATTACCAGCTATAACGGAGCAAGAAGCCTTGTGATGAAGGTTGAGCGGGATGAGATAGTAGAAGAATTATTAAAAGCTTATATCAGACATGAACTGTAGGTTGAAGATATGATGCGGATAATGGGACTTGATTATGGTACGAAGACCGTAGGTGTTGCTGTAAGTGATCCTCTGGGGATTACGGCACAGGCAGTGGAGACGGTTACGAGGAAGGACGAGAACAAGCTTCGGAAGACACTGGCAAGGATTGAGAGCCTTGCAACTGAATATGGAGTAGAGAAGTTTGTGATCGGTTTTCCGAAACATATGAATAATGATATCGGAGAACGGGCAGAGAAGGCACTGGAATTTGGAGAGATGCTGAAGCGGCGTACCGGCATTGAGATCGTGATGTGGGATGAGCGCCTTACAACGGTGGAAGCGGAACGGACACTTATGGAATCCGGTGTAAGACGGGAGAACCGCAAGCAGTATGTGGATCAGATCGCGGCTGTATTTATATTGCAGGGATATCTGGACTCTCTGGGTATGCAAAAGTAACAGGCTTTGGAATACAATCAGACGATAAGGGGAAAGTATATGAAGAATGAAAAATTAACGTTTACATGCGGAGAAGGCGGCGAAGCAGAAGAATTTTTTGTTGTGGAGCAGACCAGACTGAATGGAGTGACTTACCTTCTGGTTGCAGATTCAGAAGAGGATGATGCAGAGTGCCTGATCTTGAAGGATACAAGTACGCCGGAAGAGAAGGACAGCGTTTATGAGATGGTAGAAGAGGAAGTAGAGCTTAATGCCGTACTCAAGGTGTTCGAAGAGCTTCTGGAGGATGTGGAGATTGAAGTGTAGACGGAACTGTCAAAAGAATATTTCTGACAGATAAGAACGGGGTTCGCACACAGAGGCGGACTCCGAATTTTACGATAATTAAATGTACGGATGAGATACATAAAATATATGGAGGTGTGAGATTGAAGAAAAAAAGCAACTCAAAACTTAAGATCATTCCGCTTGGAGGCCTTGAAAAGATCGGAATGAATATCACTGCCTTTGAATATGAAGACAGTATTATTGTAGTAGATTGCGGATTGTCGTTCCCGGAAGATGATATGCTCGGAATCGATCTTGTAATCCCGGATATCAGTTACCTTAAGAGCAATGCGGATAAGGTGAAGGGTTTTGTGATTACACATGGACATGAGGATCACATTGGAGCGCTTCCTTATGTGCTTAAAGAGATTAATCTGCCGATTTATACAACAAAGCTGACTATGGGAATTATCGAGAAAAAGCTCACAGAGCACAATCTTCTCCGCTCAACTAAAAGAAAAGTAGTGCGCCATGGACAGTCGATCAATCTTGGAAAATTCAGAATTGAATTTATCAAGACGAACCACAGTATCCAGGATGCATCGGCACTGGCAATCTATTCGCCGGCAGGTATTGTTGTGCATACCGGAGACTTTAAGGTAGATTATACACCGGTATTTGGTGATGCGATTGATCTGCAGCGTTTTGCAGAAATTGGCAAGAAAGGGGTACTGGCATTGATGTCAGACAGTACCAATGCGGAGAGACCTGGTTTTACACAGTCAGAAAGGACAGTGGGAGCTACATTTGACCGGCTTTTTGCCGAACACTCCAATACAAGAATTATTGTAGCAACCTTCGCTTCGAATGTAGACCGTGTACAGCAGATCATCAATACGTCTTACAAGTATGGACGTAAAGTAGTTGTAGAAGGCCGCAGTATGGTAAATATCATTTCGGTTGCATCAGAGCTTGGCTATTTGAATGTGCCGGAGAATACGCTGATCGAGACAGATCAGTTGAAAAACTATCCAAGAGAGAAGACAACGATCATCACAACCGGAAGCCAGGGAGAATCTATGGCGGCTCTGTCACGTATGGCAGCAGATATCCATAAGAAGATCTCGATCATGCCGGGTGACACGATCATTTTAAGCTCTAATCCGATCCCGGGTAATGAAAAAGCGGTATCGAATATCATCAATGAACTCTCTGAAAAGGGAGCGAATGTTATTTTCCAGGATACGCACGTATCCGGACATGCGTGCCAGGAAGAGCTGAAGCTGATCTATTCACTGGTAAAACCAAAATATGCAATTCCGGTTCACGGAGAATACCGTCATCTGAAAGCGAACGCAGGTATTGCCAAATCTCTTGGGATTCCGAAGGACAACATTTTCATCCTCAAGTCAGGCGATGTACTCGCACTGGATGATGAAAGTGCAGAAGTTTTAGATAAGGTACACACAGGAGAAATCCTGGTAGATGGACTCGGTGTTGGTGATGTCGGTAATATTGTACTGCGTGATCGTCAGCATCTGGCAGAAGACGGAATCTTGATTGTTGTTCTGACACTGGAAAAGCGTACCAACCAGCTTCTTGCCGGACCTGATATCGTATCCCGTGGATTTGTTTATGTACGAGAATCTGAAAGCCTGATGGAAGAGGCACGGAAGGTTGTTACGGAAGCGGTTGAAAAATGTCTGATGAGCCGTCATGCTGACTGGAGCAAGATTAAGCTTGTGATCCGCGACACAATGAATGACTTTATCTGGAAAAGAACCAAGAGAAAACCAATGATCCTTCCGATCATTATGGATGTATAATATAAAGATGCCTGTGGCATTTTTATGAAAATAAGCAGATGCGAAGATATCTGTATAAAGAAGCGCAGTCAGAGTTGAAAAGAAAATAAACTTTGTCTGCGCTTCTATGATAAATGTATAGGATAAGAATTCCCTTGGAAGAAAAGAGGAAGATATGATAGTAGAAGAACGACTGACGACTTACCTCCATTCTCTGGAAAGCGCGGATATTCCCGTTCTCGATGAGATTGAACAGGAAGCCCTTGCGGACATGGTTCCGATCATCCGCAAAGAGACAAAAAGTTTTCTGAAAGTAATGCTGGAGATCAAACGTCCGGTAAAGATTCTTGAAATTGGGACAGCAGTTGGATTTTCGGGAATTCTGATGGGAAAATATTCTCCGGAGGAATGTCACATTACAACAATCGAAAATTACGAAAAAAGGATTCCAATTGCCAGAGCCAATTTTGCCAGGGCAGGTATGGAACAGAAAATTACGTTGCTTGAAGGCGATGCACTGGAGATCATGAAAGGCATGCCGGATGATGCAGGATTTGATTTTGTGTTTATGGATGCCGCAAAGGGACAATATCCGGCATATTTAGAACAGGTGATGCGTTTCCTTGTGCCGGGAGGGATCCTGATCACGGATAATGTGTTGCAGGACGGAGATATTATTGAGTCACGGTTTGCGGTGGAAAGAAGAGACCGCACGATCCATAGCCGGATGAGGGAGTATCTGTATACTCTGAAACATCATCCTGAGCTTGAGACATCTATTCTTCCGCTGGGAGATGGAGTGGCACTGAGCGTGCGAAAATAAAAACAGGAGATAACAGTAACAGAAAGGAAAAAAATAATGGCAAGACATCCTGAATTATTGATACCGGCAAGCAGCCTGGAAGTGTTGAAGACTGCAGTCGTATTTGGAGCAGATGCAGTTTATATTGGAGGAGAAGCATTTGGACTTCGTGCAAAGGCAAAGAACTTTTCCAAAGAAGATATGATGGAAGGAATCCGGTTTGCACATGAGCATGATGTAAAAGTCTATGTAACTGCAAATATTCTGGCACATAACTACGATCTGGAAGGCGTGCGGGAATATTTTAAAGAGTTAAAGGAAATAAAACCGGATGCATTGATCATTGCTGATCCGGGTGTATTTGAGATCGCAAAAGAAGTATGTCCGGAAATTGAAAGACATGTGAGTACACAGGCCAATAATACAAATTATGCAACTTATATGTTCTGGTACAGACAAGGGGCGAGCAGAGTTGTATCTGCAAGAGAACTTTCCATGCGTGAGATCAAAGAAATCCGTGCACATATCCCGGATGATCTGGAGATTGAGACATTCGTACACGGTGCAATGTGTATTTCTTATTCCGGAAGATGTCTGCTCAGTAATTTCTTTACAGGCAGGGATGCAAACCATGGCGCATGCACCCATCCGTGCCGCTGGAAATATTCTGTTGTGGAAGAAACCCGTCCGGGAGAATATATGCCGGTTTATGAAAATGAGAGAGGAACGTATATTTTCAATTCAAAAGACCTCTGTATGATCGAACATATTCCGGAGCTTATCGATGCGGGGATTGACAGCTTCAAGATCGAAGGAAGAATGAAAACGGCTCTGTATGTGGCAACTGTAGCGAGAACATACCGGAAAGCAATTGATGATTATCAGAAAGATCCGGAGCTTTACAGGAAGAATATGCCGTGGTATCTGGACCAGATCTCGAATTGTACCTATCGGCAGTTTACAACTGGATTTTTCTTTGGAAAACCATCGGAAGAGGCACAGATTTATGACAGCAACACCTATATCCGGGAGTACACATATCTTGGAATCACAGAAGAGATTAAAGACGGTATGGTGAAGATCGAACAGAGAAATAAATTTTCGGTGGGCGAGACGATTGAGATCATGAAACCGAACGGAGATAACGTGGAGGTTCAGGTAAAACGGATCGTAAATGAAGAAGGAGAAGAACAGGAGAGTGCACCACATCCGAAGCAGGTACTGTATGTAGAACTGTCCGGTAGGGCTGACAAGTACGATATTCTCAGAAGAAAAGAGGAAGCAGATGAATAAAAAAACGTGGAAGCCATATGCGGCGATCGTACTGATCCTTCTGTACGGCGTGGATATATTCTGGCTTTCCGGATTTTGTGTCTATTATTTTGGTGAGTGGGGAATTCCAATGTATGAGGGCCTTCTTGCGGTGCTGGCACTTGGAATAGTAGTGCTTTTCAGGGAAGACGTAAAGCGTGCATTTCCATTTCACAGACCGACGATCGCAAAGACTGTCGGAACATTGTTGATGTGGATCGGAACCCTTCTGATCACGATGATTCCGACATCGATCCTGCTTTATGTATTTCCGGAGCAGATGAGTGGGGCTACAGAAAGTGTGAGTGAATTATCCGGCGGACTGCCGTTTGGACTTGCATTTCTTCTGATCTGTGTCACGCCGGCGATTTTTGAGGAAATAGCATTCAGAGGCGGGCTTTTCAGCTGTTTTCGTGGCTTTAGGAGTCCATGGCCGGCAATTCTGATCAGTGCAGCGGTGTTCGGTGCATTTCACGGAAGCTTCTGGCGGTTTGTGCCGACATCGATGCTTGGAATCGCCATGGGATATCTGCTTGCCGAGACGGATAACATGTTTTATAACATGTTCTTCCATCTGATCAATAATGCGTTACCGACATTGCTTTTACAGCTTACTTCCAGTGTGGCTTCAGAGCAGATGGAAAGTGCAGAAGCTATGGCATCGACAGGCATTTTGCTTGTGACGGTGGCGGTGTATTTTATTTATGCTTCGGCAGGACCGTTTCTGATTTATGCGGGGAATTACCTGATCCATAAAGGGCAGCCGGGATACGACAGGGGACTTCTGCCAAGAGAGAAAAAGAAAACTCTGCTGGGGCTTGTGATTGTAAGTAGCGTCTTTCTGGGACTTGGCATTCTGCTTTTTGGTATAGGAATGTTTGAGTAGAGTGTCCTGTCTGCCGGTGTGAAAGAAGCATCATGAATTAAAAAATGGACAGACAGGATCTAGACCGGCAAAAATTAAAAATGAGAAGGAAGAAAGCAGGGGCGGAGTTTTTGAATCGCCCCTTTTTCAATTCGCGAAACGTAGGAACGTGAGATGCCAAGAGAAGCTGCAACTTCTTTCTGGGTATATTCTTTTTCACCATAAAGACCGTAGCGTTTTTTCAGTATCAGCTGTTCGCGGTCGGTGAGAACAGATTCCAGTTTTTCATAGAGAAGAGAAATATCATTTTTCAGGGCAAGCTGCATACAGGCATCTTCTTCATCAGATTCGATGACATCATACAGGCGGATCTCATTTCCTTCCCGGTCTGTACCGATCGGTTCGTATAGGGAGGTTTCCCGGTTACTCTTCCGCTTGGTGCGCAGCATCATCAGAAGTTCATTTTCGATGCAGCGGCAGGCGTAGGTGGCAAGCCGGGCTTTTTTGTCCGGGTTAAAGGTGGAAACTGCTTTGATAAGGCCGATGGTTCCGATGGACAGAAGATCTTCTGTATCGTCCTCCAGATGCTGATATTTTTTTATGACATGAGCGACCAGACGGAGATTGCGCTCGATCAGAATATGACGGGCCTCATTGTCACCGTCTGCACTGCGTCTCAGAAGCTCGGATTCCTCTTTTGGAGTAAGAGGCGGAGGAAAGGATTTCAATACGATTACCTCAAAATAGAGTTACTAACATTGTATGTAAAAGTGAAATGTTCTGTGCTTTTCCATTCGGGTTATTTTGCGCTTGTGGTACGTCTGAAAATGCGTTATAATGAGCGTTGAATCATGTAGTAGCAGATATGTTTTACAAAAGAAATGAGATTACGAGAGAAAAGGAAAAAATTATGGGAATAAGGACAAGATTAGCGGTACTTGCTTGTAAGACATCCAATGCAGTCCTGCGGCGGATGGGACGAGGCGGAACGAACCTGCCGGGCAAGATCGCATTAAAAATTGACAAAGATATTTTAAAGGAATTATCACGTGGGGTGAAGGTTACGGTAGTGACCGGAACCAATGGAAAGACGACCACGTCCCGTATGATCGAGCAGGCATTTGAAGAAGCCGGATATAAGTACTTCGCAAATAAATCAGGTGCCAATCTTCTGACCGGGATCATTACGGTGTTTGCACAGCACTGCAGTCTTTCTGGCAAGTGTTCCTACACACACGCACTGATCGAGTGCGATGAGGCAGCGTTCCGTAAGACCAGTGAGATGCTGCCGGTAGAGTGTCTGGTAGTCAACAATATTTTCCGTGACCAGTTGGACAGATATGGGGAGATCACCCACACGTTGAATGCAATCCGCGAAGGAATTACCCACGTACCGGATGCAACCCTGTGCCTGAACGCGGACTGTTCATTGACGTCATCTCTTGCAGATGATGTACCGAATAAGGTTGTATGGTTCGGGGTGGATGTGCCGATTTACAAAGAGACAGCGTTTGAATTGTCTGATGCAGTGTACTGTATTCATTGTAAGACAGAATATGAATACGATTACAGAACTTACAGCCATCTTGGCGGTTTCCGCTGTCCGAAATGTGGATATCACCGGCAGACACCGCAGGTTGGCGTACGCAGGTAGTGCGTACCGGAGCAGATTCTTCGGATATCGTGTTAAATGCATTCGGGCATAGCCATGATGTGCACATTAATCTTCCGGGAGGTTACAATATTTACAATGCGGCAGCCTGTGTTGCGGCTGCGGAGATTGTTGGAATCGATGAAGACACAGCAGTTGATGCACTCAGCAGATTTGAGTGTGGTTTCGGACGTGCGGAACAGTTTGAACTTGGCAAGTCTAAAGCACGTATGATGCTTGTCAAGAACCCGGCAGGGTACAATCAGGTCATCAACCAGATCTCTAATGATGAGGAAGAGTGCAAGATTGCGTTCCTTCTGAACGACCGTTATGCAGATGGAACCGATATCAGCTGGATCTGGGATGTGGATTTTGAAGCACTTGCCCGCCAGAGCGCACGCTTTACCCGTATTCTGGTATCCGGAGTCCGTGCAGATGATATGGCACTCCGCCTGAAATATGCAGGATTTGACACTGGACGGATTGAAGTGATCCGCGACTATGAGAACCTTTTAGAAGCAATCGGAGCGGATGAGACATCGACATTTATTATGCCGACTTATACCGCTATGTTTGATCTGCGCGGCGAGATCAGCAAGCATACTGATATCAAGGCATTTTACGAATAAGGAGGGAATTATGGAACTGAATATCTGTCATCTCTATCCGGACATCCTTAATCTGTATGGAGACCGGGGCAATATCATCACAATGAAACGTCGTATGGAGGATCGGGGAATCAAGGTCAATGTAGAAGGCTGCTCGATCGGAGAAACGCTGGATGCAAACCGCTATGATATCTTCTTCATTGGCGGAGGTCAGGATTTTGAACAGGAAGTTCTTCTGAAAGACCTGGGGACCGGAAAAGCAGCAGAGATCCGCGCGGCTGTGGAAGATGAAAAGACCTTCCTCGCAATCTGCGGAGGCTATCAGATGCTTGGCCAGTATTATAAGACCTGGGATGGTGTCCAGCTCGATTTTACCGGCGCAATCAACATTCATACCGTTGGATCAAAAGAGCGTATGATCGGCAATTATATGTTTGAGACCCTCCCGGAGAGCAGTGGAGCTGTCGTAGTCGGCTTTGAAAATCATTCCGGCAAGACCTACCTGGGTGAAGGCGTATCACCACTCGGCAAAATGCTCAAAGGCTACGGTAACAACGGAGAAGACCAAACTGAAGGAGCCCGCTACAAAAATGTTTTCGGAACCTATTCGCACGGCTCCCTTTTACCAAAGAACCCGGTACTCTGTGATTTTATATTACAAACTGCCCTCGAACGCAAATACGGTCAAATAGAACCACTTGCGCCACTGGACGACACCTTAGAATTAAACGCCAACGAATACATGAAACAAAGATTAAGTAAATAATGCTTATTTAGAAAATGCCACTGCACACAGGGTTCCATCCCACTTGTGCAGTGGCATTTTGTCCCATCTATGATACAGCAAGGCAAAACTTTGCCAGTAAAGTACGGCGGTCGTCGTGGGAAAATCATCTCTTTCGATTCACTTATTGTGCAATGGAGAGAAGACTCAAAAATTGTGGAAGCCATTGCTGACACAATTTTCGCTTTCAGAGGCTTCTCGGAATGGTTTGCACAATGGAATCGAAAGAGATGATTTTCCCACGACGACTTCACAACCTACTCCCACAAATTTCCCCTCTCAATCATCTTGACAAAATTCCCTACCCATACTATCATAAGGATACATTTTCTAAAAGATATCGGTTTTCTTTTAGCAAATCACTCATGGCATTTCGCCATACATTTTCTGAAATAAAACTTCTGAACTTTTGCCGGGGAAAGGCAAGGGTGAATTTAATATGGGATTTTATAAAGTACATTCGGCAACGATTCTGGGGCTGAAAGTAGAATTTGTGCAGGTAGAGGCAGATGCAGGGAACGGACTTCCAATGTTTCATATGGTGGGATACCTGTCTTCTGAGGTAAAGGAAGCCGCAGAACGGGTAAGAACTGCCATGCGTAATGCCGGTTATATCATGCCGGCGAAAAAGATTGTGATCAATCTGTCGCCGGCATGTGTCCGCAAGAAGGGATCGGTATTTGACCTTCCAATTGCTGTTGCAGTACTTGGGGCAATGGGGATTTTCCCGGAAAAAGCAGTGGAGGATATTTTACTTGCAGGAGAGCTCGGACTGGATGGAAAGCTGCAGCCGGTAGAGGGAATCCTTCCGATTGTTCTGGAAGCAAAGAAGGCTGGTTTTAGGTGTTGTGTGATTCCGAAGTCAAATGAGGATGAGGGAAGGCTGGCGCAGGGAATACAGATTTTTGGGGCAGAGACTCTGGAGGAGGTATGCAGATGGCTGAAGGGTGAGTATATGCCTCAGATGGAGAAACCTGACCGGGAAGAGGCTCATGGAACGGAAGAATGGGACATAGATTATAGTGATATTCAGGGACAGGAAGCAGTAAAAAGAGCAACGATGGTGGCGGTGGCAGGAGGACATAACCTGCTTTATGTCGGTCCGCCTGGTTCCGGAAAGACGATGCTTGCCAAACGGATCCCGACAATCCTACCACCGCTTGACCGGGAAGAAAGTCTGGAAATCACGGGGATTTACAGTACGGCTGGACTGCTTAAAAGAAAGAATCCGCTGATCTGGCAGAGACCGTTCCGGGAGGTCCATCATACTGTGACACGGGCAGCGCTCATCGGAGGCGGACGAATCCCATCGCCGGGAGAAGCAACACTTGCGCATGGAGGTGTCCTTTTTCTGGATGAGCTGGCGGAGTTTCCGAGAGGTGTTCTGGAAGTGCTCAGGCAGCCTTTGGAAGAAAAATGCATTCATCTGGCAAGGCAGCAGGGAGCTTATATTTTTCCGGCAGACTTTATGTTGGTTGCTGCAACAAATCCATGTCCCTGCGGAATGGCTCCTGGTCCCCAATGTACCTGTACGCCCGGGCAGATCCGGAATTATCAGGGAAAGTTGAGCCAGCCGTTTCTGGATCGGATTGATATCTGCATGGAGGCACCCAAGGTCGAATATGAAGAACTGACCGGAAAGGGAACAGGGATGGATTCCAGAACCATGCGAGGAAAAGTGATGCTTGCAAGAATGCGTCAGATGGATCGTTTTCGAGAAGAAAAGCTGACAAAAAATGCACAGATGGGGCAAAATGAAATTGAAAAATACTGCCGTCTTGGGAAAGAGGAAGAACGGATGATGCGCCAGGCTTATGAAGTGATGAGGCTGACGGTGAGAAGCTATCATAAAGTGTTGAAGGTGGCACGGACGATCGCAGATATGGAGGAAAAAGAGGAGATCGATCTTGTGACACTCCGAGAGGCACTGGGTTATCGGGTTATGGATAAAGAATATTGGGGATAAGAGAAATGAGAGAAATGTGGTATACATACTGGCTGGCGTGTGTGGAAGGAATCACAGGTGACAGAAAGTGTGAATTATGCAGAAAGAACGGATCTGCGGAAGCAGTATATTATATAGAAGAAAAAGGGATCAGAGAACAGATAATTACAGAAAAAGAGTGGGGGATCCTGAAAGAAAGTAAGAAAAAAAGGAATTGGAGGGAAGCGTATCAAAAAGTGGTGGACCGGGGAATTCAGATGGCAGTCCGGGGACAGAACAATTATCCGAAACGGTTTGAAGAACTTGCGGGAATGCCGTATGCACTTTTTTTTATCGGGGAGATGCCACGGGAGGGAATGCCGTCGGTGGCGGTGGTGGGTGCCAGAAGATGTAGCAGCTATGGTGAGAAAATGACGCTTCGCTTTGTTGAAAGACTTGCGGAGAGCGGAATCCAGATCATCAGTGGAATGGCACTGGGAATTGACGGAATGGCACACCGGGCTGCATTAAATGTCGGAGGGAAAACATTTGCGGTTCTGGGAGGCGGAGCAGATGTATGTTATCCTGCGGCACATAAAGGACTCTATAAAGATTTAATAAAGCGGGGAGGCATACTGTCTGAACAGCCACCGGGAACTCCACCGGTTGCCTGGCATTTTCCGGCAAGAAACCGTCTGATCAGCGGATTTGCCGATGTGGTACTTGTTATGGAGGCAAAAGAAAAGAGCGGATCTCTGATTACAGCAGACATGGCTCTTGAACAAGGAAGAGATATTTATGCTCTCCCGGGGATGGTGACAGAGCCGCTGAGCTGTGGTTGTAACCGCCTGATCCGGCAGGGAGCAGGGATTCTTCTGAATGAAGAAGATTTGCTGGAAGAACTGGTTATAAAAGGGCTGCTAAAGAAGAAAATCGCAATTATATCAGACACGAAAAATAAAATAAAGCTTGAAACGAAAGAAAATTTGGTGTATAGTAAGCTCGGTTTGTATCCGCGGGGGCTGGATGATTTACAGAGAGAAACCGGACTTACTCCACAGGAGGTGATGGGAATCTGTGTATCTCTTCAGTTGAAAGGATGCATTCAGGAAAGATCAAAAAATTATTATGTCAGAGCTAAATGATCTGACACTATTAATATGGAGGAATATAATATATGGCACGTTATCTTGTGATTGTAGAGTCACCGACAAAAGTGAAGACCATAAAGAAATTTCTCGGCAGCAATTACGTGGTAATGGCATCAAACGGACATGTAAGAGATTTGCCGAAAAGTCAGATGGGAGTAGACCTGGAGCATGACTTTGAGCCGAAATACATTACAATCAGAGGAAAAGGTGAGATCCTTGCAGGACTTAGAAAAGAAGTAAAAAAAGCAGATAAGATTTATCTTGCAACTGACCCGGACCGCGAAGGAGAAGCAATTTCCTGGCACTTGATGAAAGCACTTAAACTGGAAGGAAAGAAAGTATACCGGATCAGCTTTAACGAGATCACTAAAAGTGCGGTAAAGGCATCCCTGAAAAATGCACGTGATATCGACATGGATCTGGTAGATGCGCAGCAGGCGCGTCGTGTGCTGGATCGTATCGTGGGATATAAGATCAGTCCGGTTCTCTGGGCAAAAGTAAAAAGAGGACTTAGTGCCGGTCGTGTGCAGTCTGTGGCACTTCGCATTATTGCAGACCGGGAAGATGAGATCGCAGCGTTTATTCCGGAAGAATACTGGTCACTGGACGCCAATTTCAAGGTAAAGGGAGAAAAGAAGCCTCTTACAGCAAAATTCTATGGAACAAAGGATGAGAAGATCACCATCCATAACGAAGAAGAACTGCATAAGATTCTTGCAGATCTGGAAGAGGCAGAATATGAAGTGGTCGATGTAAAACGCGGAGAGAGAAGTAAAAAAGCACCGCTTCCGTTTACGACCAGTACCCTTCAGCAGGAGGCATCCAAAGCACTGAATTTTGCAACTTCAAAGACGATGCGTATCGCACAGCAGCTTTATGAAGGTGTGGATATTAAAGGAAGTGGAACGGTTGGTCTGATCACTTACCTGCGTACGGATTCGACCCGTATTTCTGAGGAGGCGGATGCAAATGCAAGAGCCTATGTTGGAAAATCCTACGGAGAAGAGTATGTGGCAGAGACTGCATCGGAACAGAAGCAGAAAAATGACGGGAAAAATATTCAGGATGCACACGAAGCCATCCGCCCGTCAGATGTTACCCGTGTTCCGGCAGAAATCAAAGAATCTCTTACAAGAGACCAGTTCCGTCTGTATCAGCTGATCTGGAAGCGTTTTGTGGCGAGCAGAATGCAGCCGGCAAAATATGAGACAACTTCTGTTAAAATTGGAGCAGATGATTACCGTTTTACGGTATCGGCATCTAAGATTATATTTGAAGGTTTCCGTCTGGCATATGTGGAAAGCGATGAGGAAAAACAGAGTGGAAATGTAATGGTCAATAGTATCGATAAAGATTCAGAACTGACGAAAGAATCCTTTGACTATAAGCAGCATTTCACACAGCCACCTGCACATTACACCGAGGCATCTCTTGTAAAGACACTGGAAGAGCTTGGAATCGGACGTCCGAGTACCTATGCACCAACAATCTCTACGATCATTACAAGAAGATACGTTGCAAAAGAGAACAAGAATCTTTATATGACAGAGCTTGGTGAAGTGGTCAATAATATTATGAAGCAGTCTTTCGCAAGCATTGTTGATGTCAACTTTACCGCTTATATGGAAGGACTTCTGGATATGATCGCAGAAGGAAAGGTAGAGTGGAAATCGGTTATCAGCAATTTCTATCCGGATCTGAAAGAAGCGGTTGAAAAAGCAGAAAAAGAGCTGGAAACAGTTAAAATCGAGGATGAGGTAACCGATGTAGTCTGCGAAGAATGTGGAAGAAATATGGTTATCAAATACGGTCCCCATGGAAAGTTCCTTGCATGTCCCGGATTCCCGGAATGCCGCAACACCAAACCGTATCTGGAGAAAATCGGAGTTGCCTGCCCGAAATGTGGAAAAGACATTGTATTGCGCAAGACAAAGAAAGGCAGACGTTATTATGGATGTGAGGATAATCCGGAATGTGATTTTATGTCATGGCAGAAGCCGTCAGAAGAAAAATGTCCGAAATGCGGAAGTTATATGGTAGAAAAGGGAAATAAACTTGTCTGCGGTAATGAACAGTGTGGGTTTGTTAAAAATAAAGAGAAAGATGAAAAATAAATCAAATTTCATTGAACTATTCAGAATTGTATGATAATATATTTGTGTGCACATTTTTTTGACTAATTTGTGTGCATAATTTCAACAATATTTCATATTCGTGAAAAATGCGACCGGAAACGCACATTTTTAATAAAAATATATGGAGGCAGATATGAGCGTACAACTATTGGATAAAACAAGAAAAATTAACAAACTGTTGCACAATAATAATTCAAGCAAAGTTGTGTTTACAGATATCTGTGAAGTTCTGACAGAGATTCTGGCATCGAATGTACTGGTAGTCAGTAAGAAAGGAAAGGTACTTGGTGTCAGCACATGCGAAGGAGTCCCGGAGATCCATGAGCTTTTGCAGGACGAAGTGGGAGAACATATTGATCCGATGTTAAATGAACGTCTTCTAAGTATTCTTTCCACAAAAGAGAATGTTAATCTGCAGACACTTGGATTTACAGCTGATGTATCCCAGGGATATCAGGCGATCATTACTCCGATCAACATTGCAGGAGAGAGACTTGGAACTTTGTTTTTATACAGAAAAGAGTCCATGTACGAAATTGATGACATCATTTTGAGTGAGTACGGAACCACTGTCGTGGGACTTGAGATGCTCCGCTCTGTTAATGAAGAGAGTGCAGAAGAGACCAGAAAAGAACAGATCGTACAATCTGCGATCAGCACCCTTTCTTTCTCTGAGCTGGAAGCAATCATCCATATTTTTGATGAACTTAACGGAATGGAAGGGATTCTGGTGGCAAGCAAGATTGCGGACCGTGTGGGAATCACCCGTTCTGTAATTGTCAATGCACTCCGCAAATTTGAGAGTGCGGGTGTGATCGAATCCCGTTCATCCGGTATGAAAGGAACTTACATCAAGGTTGTGAATGATTACGTGTTCAAAGAACTGGATAAGATAAAAAAAGAAAAAATGAATTAAGGATAAAAGTAAAAGAGGGGTATCAGACAAATCTGATGCCCTTTTCTTTAACGGGGAATTATATTTGTAAAAAGGAGAGAAGAGAGAATGTATGATGGAGATAAAGCTGTACTTACGATGGTACAGTATCTGAAAGAAGATAAGGAAAAAGATGAGAATATTTATGAGGCAACAGTCATAGAATATCAGAAGGAGATGGAGCAGGTACATCTGATCCTGCGCTCAGGCAGTCTTTCTGATATTTCACTGGATGCAGTATATGAATGCCGGATCCGGACGATCACTTGTGAGACTGTGTGTACAGGGATGATAAAGGAGCGTTATGAGAACCGTGCAGGTATGATTCTGGTCCTGCAGGTGACGAATGGATTTTATGAAATAAATCTAAAGTAATTATAAAATTCAAAATCGAATGTTGACAAAAAAGAAAGAGAGTGCTATCTTATACCTAGAAAGTTTTTAGCACTCGATTTTATTGAGTGCTAACAAGATAGAGTTAGGAGGAATTATAATGAAATTAGAACCATTAGCTGACAGAGTTGTATTAAAACAGTTAGTTGCAGAGGAGACTACCAAATCAGGAATCGTACTTCCTGGACAGTCAAAGGAAAAACCACAGCAGGCAGAAGTTGTTGCTGTAGGACCTGGCGGAGTTGTTGATGGAAAAGAAGTTACGATGAATGTTTCAGTAGGTGATAAAGTTATCTATTCCAAATATGCAGGTACAGAAGTAGAACTCGATGATGAAGAATACATCATTGTAAAACAGAATGATATTCTTGCAGTGATCAGATAATCCGGCAGGATATCATATACAGATAAAAATCAGATTTTCAGATCAGAACAGAATTTTATTTTTAAGAATCAGGAGTGATAGAAATGGCAAAGGAAATTAAATACGGAGCAGACGCAAGAAAGGCACTGGAAGCAGGTGTCAACAAACTTGCTGATACAGTAAGAGTAACAATCGGACCAAAAGGAAGAAACGTAGTTCTGGATAAATCATTCGGAGCACCGCTTATCACAAATGACGGTGTAACAATCGCAAAAGAAATCGAACTGGAAGATGCATTTGAAAATATGGGAGCACAGCTGATCCGTGAAGTTGCATCTAAGACCAACGATGTTGCAGGTGATGGTACAACAACAGCAACTGTTCTTGCACAGGCTATGGTACACGAAGGAATGAAGAACCTGGAAGCAGGTGCAAACCCGATCGTATTAAGAAAAGGTATGAAGAAAGCAACAGACTGTGCTGTAGAAGCTATCAAGAAGATGAGCAGCAAAGTTACAGGAAGAGAGCAGATTGCAAGAGTAGCAGCTATCTCAGCAAGTGATGACAGTGTTGGTGAGATGGTAGCAGAAGCTATGGACAAAGTTTCCAACGATGGCGTTATCACAATTGAAGAGTCAAAGACAATGAAGACAGAGCTTGACCTTGTAGAAGGTATGCAATTCGACCGTGGATATATTTCAGCATATATGTGCACTGATATGGAAAAGATGGAAGCAAATCTTGACGATCCATATATCCTGATCACAGACAAGAAGATTTCTAATATTCAGGAAATCCTTCCACTGCTGGAACAGATCGTACAGTCAGGAGCAAAACTTCTTATCGTAGCAGAAGATATCGAAGGAGAAGCTCTTACAACTCTGATCGTCAACAAACTGCGTGGAACATTCAATGTAGTTGCAGTAAAAGCACCTGGATATGGTGACAGAAGAAAAGCTATGCTGGAAGATATTGCAACCTTAACAGGCGGACAGGTAATCTCAGAAGAACTTGGTCTGGAACTGAAAGATACAACAATGGCACAGCTTGGACGTGCAAAATCTGTAAAAGTTCAGAAAGAGAATACAGTCATCGTTGATGGTATGGGCGATAAGGCTGCTCTGGAAGCCAGAATCGGACAGATTAAAGCTCAGATCGAAGAGACAACATCTGATTTTGATAAAGAAAAACTTCAGGAAAGACTTGCAAAACTCGCCGGCGGAGTTGCAGTTATCCGTGTAGGTGCTGCTACTGAGACAGAGATGAAAGAAGCAAAACTCCGTATGGAAGATGCTCTTAATGCAACAAGAGCAGCAGTAGAAGAAGGAATCATTGCAGGTGGTGGATCAGCATACATCCATGCATCAAAAGAAGTTGCCAAACTTGCAGAAACTCTGGAAGGTGATGAAAAGACAGGGGCAAAAGTAGTCCTCAAAGCTCTGGAAGCACCATTATTCCACATTTCAGCTAACGCAGGTCTTGAAGGCGCAGTTATCATTAACAAGGTAAGAGAAGCTGAACCGGGAAATGGCTTTGATGCTTACAATGAAGAATATGTAGATATGGTGAAAGCAGGAATCCTTGATCCTGCAAAAGTAACAAGAAGCGCACTGCAGAACGCTACAAGTGTTGCATCTACACTCCTTACAACAGAATCCGTTGTTGCTAACATCAAAGAAGATGCACCGGCTATGCCGGCAGGCGGAGCTCCGGGAATGGGCATGATGTAAGCTAAAAATATGATTTTTAGAAAACTCCTCAGAAGAGGAGTTTTCTTTTTATTATAAAAGTGTTACAATAGTTCTAATATATAAATTTGGAGGTTAGGATATGGGTGATTTTTACACAGAACAGCTGGTGAAGAGGCAGAAAGCATCTTCGACGACGCTGATCAAAGCAATACTTATCATACTTACTGTTTTGTCGGTCGTACTTATATTTATGATCCCATTCGGAATAATTGGTCCGGTGGTCATGATCGCACTGGATGTTTTTTTGTTCCGGAGTATGGATGTTGAATATGAGTATTTATTTGTGAATGGGAGTCTTGATATTGATAAGATTATGGCAAAATCCCGTCGGAAAAATATGTTTTCCATGGAGATGACGGATCTTGAGATGATGGCACCTTCCGGTTCGCCGGAACTCAGACCTTATCAAGGGCTGAAAGGAACCGATTACAGTTCAGGTATGCCGGGGGCAGATACATATGAGCTGATCGTTGTAAATAACGGGGAAAAGAAAAAAATTATTTTTGAGCCAAATAAGACAGTTTGTGAAGGACTGAAGATGCTGGCACCAAGAAAAGTATTTTGTAAATAATTCCCGAAAGACGTGCAGAAAAGCTTGCAGGTTCCGAGGTACAATTGCATCCGGAAAGACGGTTACGTAAAATTATCAGTGATCTGTAGAAATGTGATTGCCACGGACGGACGAATGTACTCGATAAAGGACTTGACATAGCATAGATTTATGCGTTATCATAGCAGATAATCAAAATTACAGACGAGAGAGAAAGGAAGAAAAATCATGGGAAAGATTATTGGAGAAGGAATCACCTTCGATGATGTACTTCTGGTACCTTCTTATTCAGAAGTAATTCCAAATCAGGTTGATTTATCAACTTATCTTACAAAGGGCATTAAGCTTAACATACCGATGATGAGTGCGGGAATGGACACTGTTACCGAACATCGTATGGCGATCGCTATGGCACGCCAGGGAGGTATCGGTATTATTCACAAGAATATGTCGATTGAACAGCAGGCAGAAGAAGTAGACAAGGTTAAGCGTTCTGAGAATGGTGTCATTACAGATCCATTCTATCTGTCGCCGGAGCATACACTGGCAGATGCTAATGAACTGATGGCGAAGTTCCGTATTTCCGGAGTTCCGATCACAGAAGGAAGAAAGCTGGTAGGTATCATTACGAACCGTGACCTCAAGTTTGAAGAAGATTTCTCCAAGAAGATCAAAGAATCCATGACAAGCGAAGGTCTTGTAACAGCACAGGAAGGTATCACCCTGGAAGAAGCAAAGAAGATCCTCGCAAAAGCAAGAAAAGAAAAACTTCCAATCGTAGACAAAGATTTTAACTTAAAAGGTCTGATCACAATTAAAGATATTGAGAAACAGATCAAATATCCACTGTCAGCCAAAGACGCGCAGGGAAGACTTCTGTGTGGTGCAGCGATCGGTATTACAGCGAACTGTCTTGAAAGAGCAGAAGCTCTTGTAAAAGCAAAAGTTGATGTAGTAGTACTTGATTCGGCACACGGACATTCAGCAAATGTACTTCGTACCGTAAGAATGATCAAGGATGCATTCCCGGATCTTCAGGTGATCGCAGGTAACGTTGCAACAGGAGAAGCAACAAAAGCGCTGATCGATGCAGGTGTTGATGCAGTAAAGGTTGGTATCGGACCTGGATCCATCTGTACAACCCGTATCGTAGCCGGTATCGGTGTACCACAGATCACAGCTGTTATGGACTGCTACGAAGCAGCAAAAGAGTCGGGAATTCCGATTATTGCAGATGGTGGTATTAAGTACTCAGGTGATATGACAAAGGCGATCGCAGCCGGAGCCAACGTATGTATGATGGGAAGTATCTTCGCAGGATGCGATGAGAGCCCGGGAACATTCGAACTCTATCAGGGAAGAAAATACAAAGTATATCGTGGAATGGGATCTATCGCAGCAATGGAGAACGGAAGCAAAGACAGATACTTCCAGACAGATGCGAAGAAGCTTGTACCGGAAGGCGTAGAAGGACGAGTTGCCTATAAAGGATCTGTAGAAGATACTGTATTCCAGTTAATGGGTGGTCTCCGTTCCGGAATGGGTTATTGTGGAGCACCAGACATCGAAACTCTCAAGACAACAGGACGTTTCGTAAAAATTTCTTCTGCATCCCTCAAAGAAAGCCATCCACACGACATTCACATCACAAAAGAAGCACCAAACTACAGCGTAGATGAATAAGATGCAAAATTAATCAAGAGAGAAGAATCATTTCCGTAAGAGAGACGATTCTTCTCTCTTACATTATCCAACTATTTTCAAACTTCACCCAAACCTTCAACAGTCAACTGAATCACCGGAGAAAGGGAGAATCAGTGTGCGCCGGAGAAAAAACAATTGCCGTTGGATTCGATTGTTGTGCAATGGAGATGAAACACAAAAATCGTGGAAGCCTCTGCTGAACACGATTTTCGCCCTAAGTGGTTCATCGGAATGGTTTGCACAACGGAATCCAGCGACAATTGTTTTTTCGGAGGGGTACACGTCCCCTTCCGACTACCTTAATAAAAAAATAATAATTTTTTCAACAATTTCTCATCATTTTATGATAGTCTGGATATAGTTAGGATTTCAACAGAAAATTTGCAAAAAACACAAAAGATTGAGATGACGAAATGAACCGAAGAAAGAAGAAAAACACCAGAGCCAACCTGTACAGGGGTGGCGATGGAAAAAGCTATTATGAGGCGAATAAGAGACGCAGAATGAGCCATTATATAAAGGTGGGGAGTACGATCCTGATCACACTGCTTCTTGCACTTTCTATTATGAAGATCAGTGGAAGAGGAATCTTTGCACAGAGAGCATACAGTGAGCTTTCTGATGAAGTGCTCAGTGCCCAAAAGCCGGATATTGATGTAGAACTGTTAACTGTGAATGAATATTCAAGACCGGGACTTTCAACCAATGAGATTACCGGAATAGTCATTCATTACACTGCCAATCCTGGTTCGACAGCGATGGAGAACAGAGACTATTTTGAGGGACTGAAGGACAGTCACATTACGCAGGCAAGCAGTAATTTTGTAGTAGGACTGGACGGGGAAATCGTACAGTGCGTACCAACCTGGGAGGTTGCATATGCGTCCAATACACGGAATTTTGATACGGTGTCCATTGAGTGCTGTCATCCGGATGAGACCGGAAAGTTCAACGAGGCAACTTATAAGAGCATGGTACAACTTACAGCATGGCTGTGTGAAAAGTTTTCGCTGACAGAAGAAGATGTGATCCGACATTATGATATTACAGGGAAAATCTGTCCGAAATACTTTGTCGAAAATGAAGATGCCTGGAAGCAGTTTAAAAGTGATGTAAAAGCGGTCCTGGACAACGCAAAATAAAAAATATCTATTGATTCACTTCCAAAGTGTCTGCTATAATGTTTTAATATAACGGGCAATTGAAGGCACCCGGAAAGCAGTAGAGTGAGAAACGAGGAATTGATAGATGAACGATTTGGAATTATACCGTGAAGAGCTTGCAAACTGTGATGCGAAGATCACAGAGGCATTAAAAGAAAGATATGCGATCATTGAAAAGATCATGGCATACAAAGAAGAGTATGGCATGCCGATCCTGCAGCCGGAACAGGAAGAAAAGCAGAAGAAGAGACTGATGTTCAGCCTTCACAATGATAAGCACAGAGACGAGATTTATGATGTATTTGAGCGTATCCAGCGCAACAGTAAGAAGATCCAGGCTAGAAAGCTTTTTGATTACAACATTGTCCTGATCGGGTTTATGGGAGCTGGAAAAAGTACGATCTCTGATTATCTTAGTACCATGTTTGCCATGGAAGTGGTTGAGATGGACCAGCTGATTGCAGAACGCGAAGGCATGAGTATTTCCGATATTTTTGAAACCTATGGGGAGGAATACTTCCGTAATATGGAAACCAATCTTCTGATCGAGATGCAGGAGAAGAAGAATGTGATCATTTCCTGTGGTGGTGGTGTGGCAATGCGTGAACGCAATGTCGCGGAGATGAAGAAAAATGGTCGTGTAGTACTCCTTACTGCACATCCACAGACCATTCTTGACCGTGTAAAAGACAGTGACGACAGACCGCTGCTCAATGGACACAAGAATGTAGAATATATCGAGCAGCTGATGGAAGCAAGAAGAGAAAAATACGAGGCGGCTGCAGATATTGTTGTAGATACAGATAACAAGACGGTTCTGCAGATCTGTGAAGATCTGATTCAGAAGCTTCTGGAAATGGATGAGAATCATGTTTAAGACCTTTTATCCGGACGAATATGTAGCGTCCACTTATGTGCTGGATTTTGAAAAAATGTATCGGGAAGGCTGTCGTGGACTGGTATTTGACATTGACAATACGCTGGTTCCGCATGGAGCACCGGCAGATGAGAGAGCAATCTGTCTTTTTGACAGGCTGCGCAGCATCGGGTTTGATACATGCCTGATTTCCAATAACCAGGAACCACGTGTAAAGCCTTTTGCCGAAAAGGTGCAGAGCAAGTATGTGTTTAACGCGCATAAGCCTTCCACGAAGAATTATATAAAAGCCATGGAGCTGATGCAAACGGACAGAGGAAACACTGTATTTATCGGAGATCAGCTTTTTACGGATGTGTGGGGAGCGAAGCGTACCGGGATGAAGAGTATTCTGGTGAAGCCGATCTATCCAAAAGAAGAGATCCAGATTGTGCTGAAAAGATATTTGGAGAAAATTGTATTACATTTCTATAAAAAAGAGAACGAAAAGAGAATGTCCTGCAAGTAGGCAGGGCATTTTTTGATAGGAAATTCCGAAAGAACTTCCTATCAAATAAAAGGCACTGCGTGCCAAAGATGTGCACTCGCACGAAGATGAAGAATGTCGCAAGCGACTGCGCTCGGCGCGAAAATGTGCCTTTGCACATTCTTTTTAGTAAAGTAAATAGAAATCCCCCGGTTCTCATAACGAGAACCAGGGGACATCAGGGGGGGATACTATATTTACAAAATCTTATAAGTAGTCATGTTTGGCAAGAACATTCAGGATGTTACGTCCTTCTTCTGTACCTTCGATGATACGGCGGGCACGTACACTGTCACCGATGTTCATGATTTCAACATCTTCATCTTCGAATTCTTTACGGACTGCATCGAGGATCGGAGCGTTTGCTCTCATACCAAGACATACAAATCCATAATCAAATAGCATTTCTTCTTCATTTCCTTCTGGCGTTTTAACAAGGAAGGAATCTGCTTTAACTTCAAGAAGAGCAGTATTCGGACACTGTTTTACACCATATTTATCCATCAGTGCAAAGGTTCCGACTTTGGATACCGGATCAATTCCGTTACCGATTACCGGCATCATTTCCACAATGCTTACATCAGCGCCACGTGGAGCAAAGAATTCTACTACGTCAAGACCTACGGCACCGCCACCGATAACAACGACTTTTTTACCTTTCAGATCTTCTGGATATTCCATAACATGGTTGATCATATTTGTAATAGAAGAAACTTTTCCGCCCTCTTTGTCAATATTCTCATGAAGACCCTTGATCGGTGGAAGGAGCGGATTAGAACCGGTAGCATTTACAATAATGTTCGGGTTCATGCTTCTGATCATTTCAATCGTAGCTTCCGTGTTCTTGAAGATGAACAGGTTTTTCAGCTTGCTTGCGCGATGGATCAGATAGTTCGGGAAGTCAGCAAGTCTCTTCTTATCCGGGATCTTGGAGATCAGGGCGGCAAGTCCGCCGAGTTCCGGTTTCTTCTCGATCAGGAAAGTAGTGCATCCAACCTCGGCAGCTGTACATGCAGCTTCCAGTCCGGCAGTACCACCACCGATCACAACAACGTTGCAAGGCTTGTTGATTTTCTGCTTTTTGTAATCTTCGCCGCTATTTACAGACGGGTTAACAGTACAACGGATCGGACGGTTGATTCCGATACGGTGTCCTGCACATCCGATGTTACAAGAAATACATTTACGGATATCACATTCATCACCGAATTCTACTTTATTTACCCATTCCGGATCAGCGATCAGTCCACGTCCCATACCGATCAGGTCAGCATCGCCTCTTGCAAGAATATCTTCAGCAACCTGTGGGTTACGGATGTTACCCATTGTCATACATGGTTTGCCGTAACGTTCTTTTACAGCTTTTGCCATATAAGAACGCCATCCATCCGGAAGGTAATTGGCATCAATCTGGTACTGGATGGATCCGTTCAGACCGGCAGATACGTCGAATACGTCAACTTCTTCCTGGAAGTACTGCAGGTAATCAAGACAGTCATCTAAAGTATTTCCGCCTTCCATAAATTCATCCGCACTGATACGAACAAAGATAGGGAAGAATGGTCCAACCTGTCTTCTAACTTCTTCAATAACAAGTTTTGCAAGTCTTGCACGGTTTTCCAAAGATCCGCCGAATTCGTCTGTTCTCTTATTTGTAAGAGGTGAAAGGAACTGGCTTATAAGGTAAGAATGTCCTGCGTGGATTTCTACAGCGTCAAACCCTGCGATCTGAGCACGTTTTGCGGCTTCACCGTATTTTTTTACAATATGCATGATTTCATCTTTTTCCAGTGGACGCGGGATTTCACCGCCTGCTTTTGAAGGAACATCAGAAGCAGAAACCGGCTGCATATTGATACGTGCTGACTGTGCAGAAGCACCGGCATGATTGATCTGGATTGCAATGCAGGATCCATGTTTGTGTACTGTTTCGCAAAGCTTGAAAAGTCTTGGAATGTAGTTATCCTGATCGATACGAAGCTGTGTGGTTCCGTTAGATCCCTGTGGAGAATCAACGCTGGCGTTCTCTACGATGAGAAGTCCTGTACCGCCTTTTGCACGCTGCTCGTAATAATTGATATGAAGAAAACTCATTTCACCATTCTGTTCACCGTAGTTGGTTCCCATTGGAGTCATGACGATACGGTTCTTGACCGTCATATGTTTGATGGTAAATGGCTCGAAAATGTGTTTGTATTTGCTTTTCATTAGAAATTCCTCCGTAAAAATGACTTAATAATCAAAATAAAATGATGTGAGTGTCAATAGTAAATTTTGCCACTCACTGATGTAATCGGATTGCTCCATTGCTATGCAATTCCTATAATCCTCAAAAAATCTTAGTCACACGAGGTTGTCTTATACCGGCTTGGGCGTACCGGTTTTTGTTAAATCCATTATAACTACAAAAAACTGAAAAATACAAATTGAAAATACATAGAAAAATAATAGAATATAACTATAGAAACAGCGAAAAAGATAAAAATAAAATTATACTAGGAAGACGGGAAGTGGAAAAAGATAGACAATTTAAACAAAACTATAGAATAATTAAATAATTTATGCTATGTTTAATATAAGAACAGGAAAGAGGGTGATGGTTTTATGAATCTGAATCAGTTGCATTACTTTGTGACACTAGCACATATAGAACACTATACCAGAGCGGCGGAAATGCTGTCCATTACGCAGCCAAGTCTCAGCCATGCCATAAGTATGCTGGAGCAGGAGCTTGAGACAAACCTGTTTGAAAAAAGAGGGCGTAACGTTGTACTGACAAAGTACGGAAAAGTATTTCTGGAATATGTAGAAGAAGCTTTAAAGATTCTGGACAGTGGTGTAAAAAAGACAAGGGCGTTGACAAGTGACACCGGCGGGGTGATCGATCTCGCATATATTTTTACGCTTGGAAGTGTATTTGTTCCACAGCTTGTAGGCGGTTTTTTGAAGGAACACGAAGACTGGGATGTGAATTTCCGTTTTTCTGTCGGAAATACGACAGAGATTATACAGGGGTTGAAAGAGGAGAAGTATGACATCGCTCTCTGCTCGCGAAAAGAAAAAGAATCCGGGATTGATTTTGTACCGATCGCTAAGGAAAAATTGGTTGTTGTTGTTCCAAGAGACCATGAGCTTGCCGGAAGAGGATCTGTTGATCTGAAGGAAACACTTCCTTATCCCCAGGTATATTTCACCAAGAACAGCGGGCTCAGACCGGTGATCGACCAGTTGTTTGAACAGACCGGAGGGACACCGAAGATAGCATATGAGATTCTGGAAGATGCATCGATGGCAGGTCTTGTGGCAGAAAATTTTGGAATTGCGGTAATGCCGGAGATTCCTATACTTAAAAATCTGAATGTAGATGTACTGGATATTGAGAATCCACCATACGAACGTTATATATATCTGGCGAAGCTGAAGGAAAAATATCTGGCGCCGGTTGTAAAAGAATTTATTGAATATGTAAAAGAAAGCAATGGGAAGGCACTTTAATAGGCCTTCCCATCTCTTTTGACAAACTGGATGAAACGTTTGACAGCGGGAATCTGGTATTTGTCGCGGATGTATCCCATATAAACGGTGTGGGTAAGGTCTGCATCGGCAAGCGGGAGTACGGTTACATTTGCCTGATCAACCGCATCGACCCTGGCAACCAGGGCGATTCCGAAATCTTCGGCAACCAGGGCAGCAATTGCGTTTTCATCCGGACACTCACAGACGATGTTTACCTTCAGCTTCTTTTCTTTATAGAAGTTACGGGTGAAGCCACCGAGTCCGGAATAGCGGTCATACCCGATCAGAGGATAGTCAGTAAGGTCACTGCAACAGACGGATTCTTTCTGGACAAGAGGATGTTCTTTTGGAGTAATTACAACCATATTCTGGTTCAGAATGGGTACAAAGGAAATATCCGGTTCATCCGCAACGAAAGAACCAAAGATCACATCGTGGCGGTCGGATTTGAGCCCCTGGATCATATCTGCAGTGTGCGTTTGGTTAAAATTGAAGGTTACATGCTTGTTGCGGTCTATATCCAGGAAGGATCGCACTGTATGCGGAATATAGTAGTTTGCCAGCGGAAATACATAGGCGATATCAATATGTCCGCCACTTCCGGCAAGCTGCTTCATCTTATGCTCGGCAATGTGTACCTCCTCGAGGATCCGGTTGACATGTTCCAGGAAGACGCGGCCGGATTTGGTGAGGACAACATTGCGTCCCTGATGTTCAAAAAGCATCAGTCCAAGTTCTCCTTCCAGAAGCGACATGGACCGGCTGAGGCTTGGCTGGGAGATCTTAAGTACTTCTGCAGCCTGCCGGAAATGCTGCAGGGTTGCTACTTTTTGGAAATATTCAAGCTGATTTAGCGTCATGGTAAAAAATCCTTTCTATATTATATAAAATAATCATACCATAACTGATGCAAAAAAGCTATCAAAAACACATATAAGATGTATTTGAACTATCAAATGATATCGTCTATAATTTAACTATCAAGAGGTTGTTTAAAAATTAACAAAAATTGGGCAAACGTTAAAAACATTCTCAAAGAACAAAGAAATAAATTTCGATGGAAGAAGAAAAGGAGAACAAATCATGGCAGAGAGAATTACAGGACACACAGAACTTATCGGACTTATGGCTTATCCAATCAGACATTCAAGCTCACCGGCAATGCATAATGAAGCATTTGCTTACCTTGGACTGGATTATGCTTACCTTGCATTTGAAGTTGACAACAGCACACTGGAAGATGCAGTAAAAGGACTTCGTGCTCTGAAAATGGTAGGATCTAACGTGTCTATGCCAAATAAAACAGTTGTTGGACAGTATCTGGACAAATTATCTCCGGCAGCAGAGCTTTGTGGAGCAGTTAACACAATCGTAAATGAAGATGGTGTTTTAACAGGACACATCACAGATGGCATCGGATTCATGCAGGCGTTAAAAGATAACGATATCGATGTGATCGGAAAGAAGATGACAATCGCAGGCGCAGGCGGAGCTGCTACAGCAATTGAAATCCAGGCTGCACTTGACGGCGTAAAAGAAATCTCTATTTTCAATATTCATGATAAATTCTGGGCAAACGCTGAAGAAACAGTAAGAAAGATCAATGAAAAGACAAACTGCAAAGCTACTCTTTACGATCTGGATGACAAAGAAAAATTAAGAGAAGAAATGAACGATTCATACATCTTCGTAAACGGAACAGGTGTTGGTATGAAACCACTGGAAGGAATGTCAGTTGTACCGGATAAATCATTCTTCCGTCCGGAACTTATTGTTATTGATGTTCCTTACTCACCACTGGAAACAAAGATGCGTTCTATGGCAAAAGAAGTTGGATGTAAGACAATGAACGGTCTTGGAATGATGTTATTCCAGGGAGCAGCAGCATTCAAACTCTGGACAGGAAAAGAAATGCCGATCGAACACATGAAAGAAGTATTAAACATCAGATACGATGATTAATACCCGGCAGGCTTGTATTGAATTTAAGAAGAAATCGAAAAAATTTGAAAAACAGGAATGTGAGGAAAAGAGATGAATAAGAAATACATACCCAGCGCCCTGATCCTTTATTTAAACTACTTTATCCACGGTGTCGGATGTTCCATCCTTGGACAGGCAGTCATCAAGGAAGCACTTGCCGCTTCCTGGGGCGTAGAAGTTATGGCAATCACTGCAATTTCAGCAGCACTCGGACTTGGACGTCTGATCGCGCTTCCGTTCGCCGGACCGCTTTCTGACAAACTCGGACGTCGTATTTCAACAGCGATCGGTAGTGGATCCTATGCAATCTACCTGATCGGACTTGCACTTGCATTTAATGCAGGAACAAATGGTGGATACCAGATCGCATATATCTGTGCAATCGTTGGTGGTATCGCAAACTCTTTCCTGGATACAGGAATTTACCCGGCTGTTTCAGAAATCATTTACAAAGCACCGGGCGTTGCAACTATGGGGATCAAATTCTTTATTTCTGTATCGCAGATGCTTTTACCGTTCGTACTTGGTGTAACTGTCGCTACAACAGCAACAGGAGCAACCTCTTACAACACACTGTTCTATGCATGTGGAATCGCTTATCTTGTACTTCTGGTACTGGTTATGATCTTCCCACTCCCGGATACAGATCAGAAAGCAGCGGGAAAGAAAGAAGGCCTGATCGACAGCTTAAAGCATACACATTTCTCTGTAGAATCCATCGCAATGATCCTGATCGGATTCACATGTACAGGTACTTTCCAGTTATGGCTGAACTGTGCACAGAACTTTGCAAAAGAGAATGTTGGCTGGGCTGATCCGTCCATCATGCAGACATACTATTCAGCAGGAACAATGCTTGCACTCGTTGTAACTGCACTTTTAACAAGAAAGATCAAAGACGTAAGATTTATCCTGGGATACCCGGTAATCTGTCTTGTAACAATGATCGCTGTTCTGGTTGGAAAGAGCCAGACACTTATGATTGCAGGTGCATTCCTGATCGGATGGGCAGGAGCAGGCGGACTTCTTCAGATCGCAACTTCTGTATGCAACATGCTTTTCCCGAAGATCAAAGGAACTGTAACAGCACTTGTTATGATCGCATCTTCCCTGTGTAACTACACCATCCTTACAGCAGCATCCAAAATGCAGCCGTCACAGGTTATGGTTATGAATATCGTTCTTACAGCAGTTGGAGTCCTTCTTGGATTATTTGTAAACTTACGTTATACTAAGATGGTAGAACAGGCTCAGGCTGACAACTAGAAAAAGGAGAAAACAGACATGAGTAAATATGTAGAAGTTCGTGGCGTTAAGATCGGTGAAGGAGTACCGAAAATCTGTGTACCGATCGTCGGAAAGACAAAAGAAGAAATTCTTGCAGCAGCAAGATCTTTTGAGGATGTTGCGCTTGATGTTGTAGAATGGCGTGTAGACTGGTTCGAAGGTGTATTTGACTTCGCACAGGTTGAAGATGTATTAAAAGACCTTCGTCCGGCACTTGGCGAAACTCCGATTCTTTTCACATTCCGTACTTCCAAAGAAGGCGGCGAAAAAGCAATCGAAGCTGACGCATATGCAGAGCTGAACAAGAAAGCAGCAGCAACAGGACTGGTTGACCTTGTGGATGTAGAAGCATTTACAGGGGACGAAGTTGTAAAAGATATCATCGAAGGCGCGCATGCACACGGCGTAAAAGTCGTTGCATCCAACCATGACTTCGATAAGACACCGGACAAAGACGATATCGTAGGACGCCTTGTGAAAATGCAGGAATTCGGCGCAGATATCCCGAAAATTGCAGTAATGCCACAGTGCAAAAAGGATGTACTTACACTTCTTGAAGCAACACGTGAAATGGCAGAAGAACATGCAGACCGTCCGATCATTACAATGTCTATGGCAGGTACCGGACTGATCAGTCGCCTGTGCGGTGAAGTATTCGGTTCAGCACTTACTTTCGGGGCAGTAGGAAAAGCTTCTGCACCTGGACAGATGAATGCATCAGATTTAAGAGAAATCCTGACTCTGATCGATAAGAGCATCTAGTGAAGAAACATCCGGAGAAGTCCTGTGGCGGATCCGTTATGTTTATGTTTAACCTGAATGAAGAGTGAAAAAGGCAGGATAAAGACCCGCAATCATACCGGGGATTCCGGTGGATTGCGGGCCTTTATCATATTCTGGTTTTGTTAAAAAACTAACCGATTTCTGAAAGTGAAAAAATTATATAAAAATTTTGCTATTTAAAGAGATAAAAGCAAATAGAAAAAATAGACAAATTCTTCGGTAATTGATATCATTTTTGTATGATTACATGAATGGAGGGCAAATGCGAATGAAGAAAACAGTAATCTGGCTGGATAACTATCTGGAAGAATTTTTTATGGTGATAAGCCTGATCCTGATGACAGTGATCATGGGGATCCAGGTGTTTTCCAGATATGTACTCGGCTCAGCGCCGTCCTGGTCGGAGGAGATTACCCGTTACCTGTTTGTATGGTCGGGATTTTTGAGCGTCAGCTATTGCACGAAAAAATGTATTTCCATTAAGATCGAACAGTTTGTGTCAATTTTCCCACGAAGAGGGAAGGCACTTTTTAAACTGGTCAACCATACCTTTGAACTGATGGTATTTCTTTATCTGATACCGTTTGCGTTTAAGTATATGATGTCAGCAGTAGAGAGCGGACAGGTAAGTCCGGCGTGCCACATCCCGATGTATTATGTGCAGGCAGCACCGCTTGCAAGTTTTATCCTGGTAGCGATCCGTATTATCCAGCGATGGTTTGCAGAATTAAAAGTAGTAAGAGAAAAAGATGAGAAAGGAGAAAAAGCATGCCGGCAGCAGTAGTATTTATCTTATTTGTAATCTGTCTGATTATTGCCATTCCGGTATCGATCGCGCTTACGATCGCATCGGTCCTTCCGGGTGCTTTTGATCCATCCTTCACAGCCAGCGGACAGTTTGTGATCCGTTCTATGCTGGGAGGAATTGACAGCTTTCCGCTCCTTGCGGTTCCGATGTTCGTACTTTCCGGAATCATCATGGCAAGAGGCGGCATTTCCAAAAAATTATTTGATGTATTTTCCTATTTTCTTGGAAATCTGACAGCGGGTCTGCCGTGCGCGGTCATTGTAACCTGTCTGTTTTATGGTGCAATCTCAGGCTCCGGACCGGCGACGGTTGCAGCAGTCGGAAGTATGACGATCCCGATTCTGATCGAGCTTGGATACGATAAGGATTTTTCCGCGGCGATCGTAGCCGTGGCAGGTGGTCTTGGAGTTATTATTCCACCAAGTATTCCGTTTATCATGTTCGGAAGTGCTTCCGGTGAATCAGTAAGTGACCTGTTTATCGCAGGGATCATTCCGGGACTTCTGATCGGCGGACTTCTGATGGTTTATGCAGTTTATTACTGTAAAAAGAATGGAGAGGACAAAGAAAAGATCCAGAAAGTAGTCGGGGAACTTCATGAGAAAGGACTTCTGAAGGTTTTAAAAGAAAGCTTCTGGGCACTTTTGAGTCCGGTTATCATTCTGGGATGCATCTATTCCGGAATCGCATCGCCGACAGAAGCGGCAGTCATTTCGGTATTTTATGCACTGATCGTCAGCCTGTTTATTTATAAGACGATGACGTTTAAAGATATCTGGCCGGCACTGGTGGAAGGCGTGCACACCTATGCACCGATCATGTTTATCCTTGCAGCATCGATTGCATTTTCAAGAGTTCTGACTCTGATGCAGATTCCACAGATGGTAAGCACCTGGATCCTGACGCACTTTACCAATAAGATCGTCCTGCTTCTGGTGATCAATGTATTCCTTCTGATCGTGGGAATGGTCATGGATACAACACCGGCAATCCTGATCCTGACACCGATCCTTCTGCCGATCGTAACAGCAGTCGGCATGAATCCGATCCACTTTGGAATCATGATGGTTGTCAACCTTGCAATCGGATTTGTAACACCGCCGATCGGAGTTAACCTGTTTGTGGCAAGCTCGCTTACAGATATCCCGATCATGCGGATTTCCAAACATGCGATGCCAATGATCGGCTACTTCCTTGTTGCGCTTTTGTTAATTACATTTATCCCGGCGATCAGCCTGGCACTGATATAGGAGGTAGCAGCATGAAGAAAGCAGTAAGAATGGCGGTAGCGGCAGGAATGTGTGCGGCACTTGCACTCAGTGCGGGGTGTCAGAAAAAGACGGTTGCGGATGATGAAGTACAGCGATATGCATGGCCGCTTGCAACGGCAAGTCCGGAGGATACCGTAACACAGATCTATGCAGAAAAATTTGCGGAAGAAGTAGAAGAATTAAGTGATGGCAAGATGAAGATCCAGGTCTATCCGAACGGTACGATCGGAGGGGACAGAGAGCTTCTGGAGAGCTGTAAGGATGGGGATATTCCGTTTGTGATCCAGAATACCGCACCGCAGGTAACCTTCATGCCGGACCTTGCGGTGTTTGATATTCCGTGCCGATTCAGTACGATTGATGAAGTACGTGAAAAGGTAGATGATCCGGAGTTCTATGGGCTTCTGGAGGATGTCTATGAGAATGGCGGATATAAGCTCCTTGGCTATGCAGACCAGGGATTCCGTGTTATGTCAACGAATAAAATGGTCGAATCATTGGCTGATTTTAAAGGACAGAAGATCCGTACCATGGAGAATTCCTACCATATGGATTTCTGGAAAAAACTGAAAGCATCTCCGACACCGATGAGTTTCAGTGAGGTGTATATCGGGCTGCAGCAGGGAACCATTGATGCCCAGGAGAATCCATACGAGGTTATCGTATCCAACAAGCTTTATGAACAGCAGGATTATGTGGTGGAAACCAATCACCTGCCGCATCTGATCTCTATGATCGTCAGTGATGAATTTTTTCAGGATCTGCCGGAAGATAAGCAGGCAATCCTTGTAGAAGCTGCTGAGATCGCCAAAGAAGAGGCTCGCCAGTCATCGGATGACCGGATTGCAGACAAGATCAAAGTAATTGAGGACAGTGGAACACAGATTGTTACACTTAGTGATGAACTGAGAGCAGAAATCCGTGAGGCAGTGCAGCCGGTTTACGATGAAATCGAGAAAAATGTGGATAAAAAACTCTATAATGCCTATATGAAATAGCAAAAAAATACGGAAAATCAGGGAAATCTGTAATTGATTGAAATTTTTTGTTGAAAAATAGAGTTTTTTATTATAGAATTATAAGTAATGTATATAAAAAGTAAAAGGAATGCCCCAGGGCATATATAAGGAGGATATTACAATGATTTCAGCAGGCGATTTTAGAAATGGTCTTACAGTACTGATCGAAGGTAACATTTATCAGATTCTGGAATTCCAGCATGTAAAACCGGGAAAGGGAGCAGCTTTCGTTAGAACAAAACTTAAAAACATCATCAGTGGTGGTGTAGTAGAAAAGACTTTCCGTCCGACAGAGAAATTCGATACCGCTCATATCGACAGAAAAGATATGCAGTATCTGTATTCTGATGGTGAACTCTATCACTTCATGGATGTTGAGACATTCGACCAGATCGCAGTTGATGGAGATACAGTAGGAGATTCCCTCAAGTTTGTAAAAGAGAACGAGATGGTTAAAGTATGTTCACATGAAGGTAATGTATTCTCAGTAGAGCCGCCGATCAGTGTGGAACTTGAAGTTACAGAGACAGAGCCGGGAGTAAAAGGTGATACAGCTACAGGTGCTACCAAACCGGCTATCGTTGAGACCGGAGCAAGTGTTCTTGTACCGCTTTTCGTTAACCAGGGTGACAAGATTAAAATTGATACCCGTACAGGAGAGTACAGCTCAAGAGCATAATCCTTTCGTCATAATTCACAAAATTAAGACAGAGATAAAAGCCGAAAGCAGAGGCAAGTCCTCATGCTTTCGGCTTTTTTGCATGTCAATGCCATTTTGGAGGGGAAAAGAATGTTCTTGTAATCTGAAAAAAGGGCAGATATAATTGGCAGTACACACCTGCTTGAATGCAGGTGATATTCAAATCATAAGCTGCCTTAAGATGGCAGAAAAGGTTCTTTGCGGCGCATGGCTTTCTGGAAGGAGAACGGATGAATTATACAGAATTTATGAATGCTATGTTATGCGAGATCAGAGGACAGGTAGATGCGCAGGTGAGGACGGAGTTGTACACCGTGACGAAGAATAATGGAACCAGAAGAACAGGGATTCTTTTTAAGCAGGAGGACAGCAACCTTGCACCGACGATCTATCTGGAGGAATTTTACCAGAAGTATCTGAAGGGGCAGCAGGTACCGGATCTGGCGGATTCCATTTGCAGTATTTATCAGGAGATACGGGTGAAGAAGACCTGTGATTGTCAGAATCTGTTTGATTTTAATCATGTAAAAGAGCATATCGTGTACAAGCTGATCCGGCGGGATGCCAACGAAGAACTGTTAAAGAAGATTCCTTATGAGCCGTTCCTGGATCTGGCAGTGGTCTATTATATCCAGATAGACAACACACGCTTTGGCTCGGCGGCGATCCAGATCCGCAACGAGCATCTGCGGTACTGGCGTGTGGAAAAGGAAGAGATCCGCCGTCTTGCCGAGAAGAATACACCGCGGATCTATCCGGTGCAGATCCGGCAGATTGTGCGCTTTATGTATGTGGCGACGAACGAGCAGTGCAGTCTGGGGGCAGCAGTGATGCGGTATCCGGATTTCCGGGAAAAGGTCAGGGGGATGATCAGAGGGGATTTCTATATCCTGCCAAGCAGTATCCATGAAGTGATACTGGTGCCGGAAAGCTTTGGACTGGAGCCGGAGCGGATGCAGGAAATGGTAAAAGAGATCAATCAGACCGGAGTGGCACCGGAGGAAGTACTTTCGGATTCCGTGTATTACTTTGATGGGGAGGAGATTCGGATCGTGGCGAAGTAGGGATAGATTATAAACGTGTATAGAGTAGGGAAAATTGACAGGGAAATATACCATTGTATAGCAGAGGATATAGTAACAGATGAAGTTATTATAACTGTTGTGCAGATTATGCATATTCGGGAAAGACATCCCAATGATTATGAACTTTTTTCTACATACTTTGACGAGATAATACGGGATCCGGATTATATAATTGAAGCGAAGAAACCCAATACAGCGTTGATACTAAAAGAAATTAAGGACGTTAAAGAAGTATTTAAAATGGTTTTACGTTTGATTACATCAAAGGATAATCTGGACTACAAAAATTCAATTATCACATTTATGAAAATAGATGATAAGGAATGGAACAGGCTGCTGCGCAACAAGAAAATTCTTTACAAAAGAGAATAATATTGATATACTGAATGTAGAGAAAAATTCATTCATATGATTATCTAAGGTGGAAGATTTCGTGCGATCCACACGCCGATGGTATAGACAGGGGAAACCTGAGAGATGCAGGAGAAGCGCACGCCTGCTGGATAAATCATTTGAAGAAGACTTAAAGAGGTGTCGCAGGTTTGCGGCACCTTTTTGTGTATACGATGAGCCAAGTGCAGATTTGTGCTTGCACAAGAATCTGTATTTTGCGAATGTACATCACCTGGCTGTTAAGCGAGATGGTGTACAAAGTATACGAATCAAGTAGGAGTCAGCTTACGTAATCATACAATAGAAATAAAGAAAGGAATTCCGAGCATGAACACAGAAATTTTAGTAATTGAAGATGACGACCTGGTAAGACAGGGAATCGTAGACATCCTGGAACTAAAGGGATGGAATGCGGTTGCAGCGAAGTCTTGTAGCGAAGCACTCGTAAGGATTCGAGGAGAAGAATATATGCTGTATGTACTGGATATGAAGCTGCCAGACGGGAACGGAATCATGCTCTGCAGGGAGATCCGCAGATATACAGACAATCCCATTCTTTTCTTATCAGCCTATGACAGTGAAGAATTTATCGTAGAAGGATTTGAAGCGGGAGCAAATGACTATGTGATCAAGCCTTTCCGCACATTTGAATTTATTGCGAGAATCAAGGCTTTGCTGCGACGTACCGGTATGCAAAACGGCAAGAAAGTGAAAAAAGGAATCAAAAGCGGAGAATATGAACTGGATTTGCAGAAGCAGATTTTGCAGAAGGATGGTGTCCGAATCGATCTTACAAGGATCGAATATCAGATTCTGTGCAGCCTTCTTGCAAACGCACCGAATCTTGTTGCGAGGGAGTTCCTGTTGGACACTATCTGGGATTTTAATGAAAATTATATCGATGACAATACCTTGTCTGTACATATGAACCGGCTGAGAAAGAAGCTGACTGCAGAAAATGAGCAGGATCCGATTGAGACAAAGCGTGGAGTTGGTTATGCATGGACGCTGAAAGCTGAGGATGTGTATGATGAGATCTGAGAGAAAGACGGAGAAATGGAGAATACCGGGAAAATGGACTCTGATTTTTCTTTTGATATTGCTGGCTTTTTATGGATACCAGAATATTCTTGCAGAAAATTATGAAAGACAGGTTGTTTCCTGGATCGGACAGACAGAAAAAGACAGAACGGTTTCTGCCTTTACAGAACCGGATGAAGAAGCATATCAGAAGGGCTGCGAGGCATTGAAAGAGGCAGGGTATGAAGAGACAGGAAAAATCTGGCTGGAAAAGAGAATCCGAAGTTACGGAATAGGTGTGTTTGTGGCTGCGATCGGCATCATCTGCATTGTTGGTCTGCTGACAGAACTGCACATGGAGAAAAGACGGAAAAAAGCACTGGATAATCAATTGGCAGAAAAAGACAGGAAACTGGAAGCAAAGCTGGCGGAAGAAAAAGAATTTCTGCATCGTGACCGGCAGAAAATGGGAACTTACATGGAAAATATTTCCCATCAGCTAAAAACACCGATCGCGGGAACACTTCTGAATCTGGAGGTTCTTCTTGTGACAGAAGAGGATGAAAAACGGTATCAGAAGATGGAAGACTGTGTGAAAAAGGTGCAATGGATGTCCGATATGACGATTGTGCTTCTTAGGCTTGCGCAGATTGATTCCGGGAAAATCTGGATGAAGCGGAAAAAAGAAAATCTGACCGGACTGATCGAAGAATGTATAGACAGAACACAGCCTTTAGCGGAAGAAAAAGGAGTTGGATTTGAAATGGATGTTCCAAAAGAATGCCTGCTTTCCTGCGACGGATTCTGGCTGAAAGAGGCAATGGAAAATGTACTGAAAAATGCCGTAGAATATGCAGATACAGGAAGCCTGATTCAGATTCTGCTGAAAGAAGATACGGACTATTATAAGCTGTATATCACCAATCGGGGAAAACGGATTGAAGAAGAGAAAAGAGAGCTGATTTTTGACCGTTTCTACCAGATGGAACAGGGAAGTGGAATCGGAATTGGTCTGCATCTGGCAAGGGAAATTGTCACGCTCCATCAGGGAACACTGAAGGTTGTGGATCGAAGCGGCTTGGAGGAGGCGACAACCTTCCAGTTTATACTGCCGAAGATGATCGCAAAAGATCATGCACAGGAAGAAATAAATCTTACGATTTCGTAAGATTGGGGTAAGTGAATCGAAAGACTGATCTGATATAGTAAGACTAACAAATGAAGGAGGTGGCAGAAGATGAAAACCGTAATCAGACTGGACAAGGTAAGCAAAAGCTATACCCTTGGTGAAAAGAAAATCACAGCATTAAAGGAGTTTTCTTTTGAAGTGAAAAGCGGTGAATTTGTGGCAGTGATGGGACGAAGCGGATCCGGGAAATCTACTTTTCTTAAGATTGCAGGAACACTGGAAAAGCCAGATACCGGAGCAGTCTTCCTGAATGGAATACAGATTAACGGGCTTTCCCAAAAGAAGATCTGCAAGATCCGGCAGAAGAAAATCGGGTTTATTTTCCAACAGTATCAGTTACTGCCGGAGTATACGATCTGGGATAATGTATGCATGCCGCTTTATATCGCGCATACGGTACCGGATAAAGCTTATATCCGACAGCTTCTTGAAAAGGTCGGATTATGGGACAGGAACGGAGATTATCCGGATCAGTTATCTGGTGGAGAGCAGCAGAGAGTGGCAATTGCCCGTGCAATGGCAGCAAAGCCGGGAGTGATCCTTGCGGATGAACCGACCGGGAATCTGGACTATCAGACCGGACAGGAGATCATGAAACTGATCTGCGCATCCAGAGAGCTTTACCGTCAGACAATTGTCATGGTGACACATGATATGGACAGTGCCAATTATGCGGACAGGATTGTGTATATGGAAGATGGTGCATTGCGATGAAAAGACATGGAATTGAACGGGAACTCAGTATAAAAAGAATCCGCAGCCAGAAGAAATATAGTATCCTGATAGTCTCAATCCTGCTTCTTACCTGCACACTGATTCAGATTGGTTTTCAGATGTCGGAAGGACTGAAAGCCGCATATATCGAGAATCGTAAAGCAGTATATGGGGAGTGGGAACAGGTATTTGTGGATATGGATGAAAGCTCGGTAAAAGTAGCAGAAGAGAATCCATTTCTTGCACAGACCGGGAAAATAAGTATCTATGGGGCAATCGCCGGAGATTATCTGGAAAACCGTCAGATGAATATCGGGACAATGGACGAGACGGCGTGGAAGCTTGGCAGACTGGAAATGAAAGAAGGACGCCTGCCGGAAAATGAGCATGAGATCGTAATGGAATACAGTACACTTCGCTCACTTGGATATGAGGAGATGCTTGGAAAAGAGATTACACTGGATATTACACCGGCGCTTTCCATTCTGGAGCAGGGGGAATCAAAAAGCTATTCGTATACTTTATGCGGGATCCTAAAAGATTATCAGATAAACTGGGAAATCTGCAACCGGCATCGTTTTCCAACTGGAATTGTGACACAGGAAGGCGGGAACAGGATCGGCTCTGTTCAGGATATGCATATGCTTGTAAAAGCGAAAGAAGGCAGTGAAAGTGTTTATAAAGATCTGAAAGACAGCGAAGAATTTACCTGTGGCATGGATGACAATGTGGAACAGGACAAACTTTCTGATGTAAGTCTTCCGTATATGGATTTTCTGGAAAATATCCGTTTGCTGATTGGTGGTGCGTCGATCTGTATCCTGTTTCTTACGGTATCGCGTTCGATTATCTCAAGAGAACAGTTCTGGAGGTTCCTGGATGCACTTGGAATGAGAAGAGGGCAGATGTACCAGATTATTTTCTGGGAAGCAGTTCTGTTTGGCATTGGAGCTGTTGTTGTTGGAAATCTTGCAGGGATTGGGATTTACCAGCTGGTTATCCCTGCTTTTGAAAAGATAACCGAGCAGACATTACCACAGGCGGTTGCATGGGAAGGAGTTCTTTTTGGAACTGGATTCAGTGTGTTATGCATTGGGGCAAGTTATGGACTCAGTGCAGTGCAGCTTCGCATACTTCTGAAAGAGAAAAAGAAGAAAGTTCAGAAAAGAAGAGAAAAATACAGGAAGATCGTAAGGTTTACGCCGGGGAGAGTTTTACTTCATAAATGGCAGATGCATCGTGTGCGTAAGAGTGTGGAAATCGTTCTTCTGGCAAGTACTTTGCTGATCGTGGGATTTGGAAAGATGGAAATATCAACCAGACAGGAAGAACTGAAAGTATATCAAAAGCTGACAGGAAATGGATACTATTTGAGTACAATGGAGATTACGAATTCTCCGGGAATTTCCAGGCAGACAGTTGATAAACTGGAACAGGTTGCCGGAGTAACTTCTGTAGAACAATATCATAACAATGAAAAAGAGGAGTTCTGGATTGATCTGTCAGAATATGCTGAAAGCGAGTATTTTCAGAAAGTAGTCGAAACATTGGTGGCATATCTGAATGAGACATCAATAAAGGAAAAGATATCTATTGAGAAAGTAAGATTGTCTTTGCTTACAATAGACAGATGGCAGGATATACAGCGTTTTCTGAGAAATCTGGATGAAGGCAGCCTGACAAAAGAAGAATTTGAACAGGGAGATTTTTGCATTCTGGATCTTACAGAGTTGCAGGAATATGACGGAAAATATCTGAGTGCATTCAGCCCGGACGGACAAGGAATATCAGAAGATACGGTACAGGTTGGTGATGAACTTCCGGTTTATACATTGAATGAGAATGGAAGTAGAAACGAAAATCCGATTCCAGTAACAGCGATTTTACGTGGCATGAAGGAAGAAGATGTGCGGAATCCACAGATAGGTGGATCTGGTATATCGATGATTGTTGGAAAGAATTTCTGGAAGAAATTTGGGAAAAGCAGAATTATGGAATATGATCAGATCGTAAAAATTCTGGTATCGGATGATGCGGATGCGTATGATACGGAAGGGTATATTCTAAGTATTTTAAAACAGGGAACAGCTGTAAATGTGCAGAATAACCATGAAGAGTATAAGAAAATACGTCAGGAATTATATTCCTTTATAGGAATGTACAGCATTTTTGCAGTGTTTTACATGATTCTGATTTCCATAGTTTTGTATCAGATGTTTCTTGCGGAGAAGCAGGAAGAAAAAAGAGAATGGGAAATCTTACAGTCACTAGGAATGGAAGAAAAGTTCCAGAAGAAAATGCATCGGATAGAAGTTCTTTGGATGATGGGATGCGCAGGAGTGATTGGAGTTTTTACGTTATGGGGTGCTTACCGACTGATATAGAGGAGGATTCAAGATGAAGAAAACATATATCCTATATTGCTACATAATCAGCGTTATTCTAATGCCGTTCAAATGGTTTGAACCAGAGCATATGACGGATTTGTCAGAATGGGGATTTAAGTGTATTTCCAATCCGGTCGGGATTGCGTTGCTTGTGATTGGCGTTCTGCTGATTCAGGCAAAGCGTATAGAAGCAAAAGAACGGATTCAGGTGGGAATTGGATTAGTGGCAATAAAAAAGACTGTCAAGCCATAAAAGCTTCACAGTCTTTTCACGTCCCTGATCAGAATCGAACTGACGCACCCGCCTCCGGAGGGCGGTGCTCTATCCACTGAGCTACAAGGACATTTACTAATATAGCACTTGCCCAGAAAAAAATCAAGAAGAAATTTCGAACAGGACAAGTAAAACGGGATGAACAGAATAGCAGCCGGAATACCATTTGAAAGTGATTTGATACACAGAGTGGGCATCAGCATAAAGCAATTTTAATGCAGAAAAAGAATAAATAATCGCTTCGACAAAACCAGTCAAAACAAGTCTTCCTTCGCTATTGACGCAAAAGCGGGCATTGCGTATGATAGGTGACAAAGGAGGAAATGCCATGTCGGAAGAAAAAAGGATGCCCGTCCTTACAGGCCAAAAGAAGCAGATTTTCTACACTGGTCTTGTGTATCTGCTGGTCTGCTTTATGACGGCGGGAGTCACCGTTTTTCTTACGAAAGAGAAAAAAGATGAGGTAAAAGAAGTAAGTGCAGTTGTTACAGAAGAGCCAAAAGTAAATACCGGATACGCAGCGATGGAAACCAATCCACTTCTGGAGAACCGGGACGAAGAGCTTGCGGATGCAGTAGAAGCATACTATCAGGAACTTTCCGGAAAAGAATCCTATGCCGAAGCATACGATGGGATTGCGATTTACACGAAAGACGGCAAAGCAAAAGACAGCAGGATCCTGTATGTACGGTACAATATGAAGATCCGTGGAATTTACACTGAAGTACCGGGACTTGGAACCTTATATGCGGTCAAGGACAAAGATGGAAAATTCGATATTCAGGCAGAGATCTCTGACGAGCAGATTCAGACGATAATTGAAGAAGTTTCCGCACAGACAGATGTGCAGGAGCTGTTTGCACAGGTAGAAGCGGATTATGAACAGGCACTTGGTTCAGATGCAATGCTCGCACAGGCGGTGGAAGATCTGAAAAATGCGGCGAGTCACTGAAAATCCAGTCTCCGGATTACGATTTTCTATTGCGCTTACATAAGGATTCAGATATAATAAATAAAGCGGCGCAGGCAAAGAGTCTGCGCTAACGTTTATGATGAAAAAGAGAGGAACGATCGATACTATGAAGAAGATCCTGGATCTGATTACAGAAGAAATGGAACAGGCATTTGCAGATGCCGGATACGAGAAAGAACTGGCGCGTGTTACACTTTCCAACCGCCCGGATTTATGTGAATATCAGTGCAATGGTGCGATGGCAGGTGCAAAAAAGTACCACAAAGCACCGATCATGATCGCAGAAGAAGTTGTGGCAAAGATTCCGGAGAACGGATATATCAGCGGAGCAGAGGCAGTTAAGCCAGGTTTCATCAACCTGAAGACCAACCCGGCAGCAGTCGCAGATTATCTGAACCAGATGGAAGCAGACGAAAAGCTCGGCGCGGAAGAAGTAGAGAATCCAAAGACAATCGTTATTGATTACGGCGGACCGAACGTGGCAAAACCGCTTCACGTCGGACATCTCCGCTCCGCGATCATCGGAGAAAGCGTAAAGAGAATCACCCGTTTTATGGGCAATAAAGTGGTTGGTGATATCCACCTTGGAGACTGGGGATATCAGATGGGACTGATTATCACAGAACTGAAGAAACGCCAGCCGGATCTTCCGTATTTTGATGATAATTTCACCGGAGAATATCCAAAAGAAGCACCATTTACCATCAGTGACCTGGAGGAAATCTATCCGGCAGCGTCCGCTTATGCAAAAGAGCATGATGATTACAGAGAAGAAGCACTGGATGCGACCTTCCAGCTGCAGAGCGGAAAGCGCGGTTACCGTGCAATCTGGGATCACATTATGAATGTGTCTGTGACAGACTTAAAGAAAAACTATGCGAACCTGAATGTTGAATTTGACCTCTGGAAAGGGGAATCTGACGCACAGAAATACATCCCGGATATGGTGGAAAGACTGAAGAAGGAAGGCTATGCGCATATTGATAACGGAGCACTCGTGGTAGATGTCAAAGAAGAGACCGATACCAAAGAGATCCCACCGTGTATGATCCTGAAGTCCGACGGTGCAGCACTTTATGATACCACAGACCTTGCAACACTGGTAGAGCGTGAAGAACTGTTCCAGCCGAACGAAGTCATCTATGTAGTTGACAAACGTCAGGAACTGCATTTTGTACAGGTATTCCGCTGCGCGAAGAAGACCGGCATTGTAAAAGAGGATACAAAACTTACTTTCCTTGGATTTGGTACGATGAACGGAAAAGACGGAAAACCGTTCAAGACCAGAGAAGGCGGCGTTATGCGTCTTGAGAACCTGATCCGCGAGATCACAGAAAAGATGTATGAAAAGATCACAGAGAACCGTACAGTATCGGAAGAAGAGGCAAAAGCAACAGCGAAGATGGTCGGAATGGCTGCAATCAAATACGGAGACCTCTCCAACCAGGCAGCAAAAGACTATGTATTCGATGTAGACAGATTCACTTCTTTTGAAGGAAATACAGGTCCGTACATCCTGTACACCATCGTTCGTATCAAATCAATCCTGAACAAGTACAAAGAATCAGGAAAGAGTATGGACGATATCAAGATCCTTTCGGCTACAAGTGAGAGCGAAAAGGCTCTGATGCTGGAAGCTGCGAAGTTTGGCAGTGTGATGGAGAATGTATACGAAGAACTTGCACCACACAAGATCTGTGCATATATTTATGATCTTGCAAATGCATTTAACCGTTTCTACCATGAGACAAAGATCCTGGCAGAAGAGGATGAACAGAAACAGAAGAGCTACATTGCCCTTCTTACACTGACAAGAGACATTTTGACAACCTGCATCGATCTGCTTGGATTTGAAGCACCGGAAAGAATGTAAAAAGGCAGAAGCATCAGAAGTAATGACAATACGATAAAGAGGCGAGGACATATGACAGAGAAATTGTTTTACACAGACAGTCACCTGCAGGAATTTACTGCGGAGGTTGTGTCCTGCCGCCCGTGTGATAACGGATATGAGGCAGTTCTTTCAAGAACTGCCTTTTTTCCAGAAGGCGGCGGTCAGGCAGCAGATACCGGAGTGATTGACGGGATCAGAGTATATGATGTACAGGAAAAAGGAGAACAGATCTTTCACTATCTGGAAGGAGAACTGGAAGAAGGAAAGACCGTGACCGGTCAGATCGACTGGGACAAACGTTTTTCACGGATGCAGCAGCACAGCGGAGAACATATCGTATCGGGAATCGTTCATGCACGTTTTGGATATGATAATGTGGGATTCCATTTGAATGATGAGCTGTGCACTCTGGACTTAAGTGGTCCGCTCACGAAGGAGGAGCTTCGCGAGGTGGAAAATGCGGCAAATGAAGCGGTATTTGCAAATGTACCGGTTCAGATAAGTTATCCGTCCAAAGAAAAATTGAAGACGTTGGATTACCGCAGTAAGATAGAGATTGACGGACAGGTGCGTATCGTGACGATACCGGGATATGACGTGTGTGCCTGTTGTGCACCGCATGTGTATTTTACCGGAGAGATCGGTCTTATCAAACTGGTGCAGAGTCAGAATTATAAAGGCGGTATCCGGATCACTATGCTGTGCGGAAGAAGGGCACTGAAGGATTATCAGCAGAAAGAAGAAAGTGTGAAGGCGATCATGGGAAGCCTTTCAGCGAAGGAAGAATTGATTGCTGAAGCAGTTGAACGCGTAAAAGAGGAATGTACACAGCTGAAGAGTGAACTTGCAGAGACAAGATATCAGATTCTTGAAGCACAGGCAGAAAAAATTCCGGAGGGACAGAAAAAGGTCTGTATTTTTGATAGCAAATTAAGTGGGAATGAACCACGTGAGCTTATGAACCTTGTACTGAAAAAAGGAACAGAAGTATGTGCGGTATTTGCAGGAAACGAAGAGAGTGGATACCGTTATGTGATCGGCAGTGAGACAGAGGATGTGCGCCCGTACAGCAAGATCCTCAAAGAACAGTTTGACGGAAGAGGCGGTGGAAAACCGGTCATGGTACAGGGCTCTGTAAATGGAAGTGAAGAGGCAATCCGAAAAGTTTTTGAGTAAGAGAAGGCGGAGATGAAGAATGCGAGACAGGAAAACAGGGAGAATTATCTGGTATTTGTTCAGTGCGGTTCTGATCAAATGGGGTGTGGAGATCGCAGTAGCGACATTTGCACTTTCCTGCGGTCTGCGCAGCAATATGGGAATTGGGGCAGTCTCTTCGATCATCACGATCCCAATGATTGCGTGGATCTACCGGAAAGATCAGGGACGCTATGAAAAGCAGCAGGAATCCTGGTGGAAATATAAAGCGGCTTCCCGATATGGAATGTGGCTTGTTATGCTCGTCGGTGCAGTGACTGCGTGTGTGGCGATGAATGATATCGTCATGCTGATGAATATGCAGAGGATCAGCCAGATTTATCAGAGCACAGAGCAGATCATTTACAGTGCACCGCGTTGGCTTCAGCTGGCGGGAGCCGGGATTCTGGCTCCGGTCGCAGAAGAGCTTGTTTACCGCGGGATGATCTACCGGCGGATGCGCGAGAGCCTTACCGCTGTGCAGGCAGGTGTGTTTGTAGCCATTTTGTTCGGTGTCGGTCATGGAAATCTGCCACAGGGACTTTATGCAATGGTACTCGGACTTCTGCTTGCCTGCATTTATGAGAAATTCCGGAATATTGCAGCTCCGATCCTGTTCCATATTGTTGTGAATATTACATCATTATTGCTTTCGTGGTATGGGGGCTTTGAATGGATTCTGGGAACAGAGGGAAAAGCAGTTGGAATTACTGTATTGGCTACGTTGATTTCTGTTATAATTTATGTAAAAATAAAAAATATAAGACAAGAAATACGATAATTAACTGAAAAATACTGAAAAAGTTTACAAAATAAATAATATCTGACAATTTCTGTAAAATTAGGGGTTTACTTTTGCAGACAAATGCTGTATAGTGTTAAATCATAAAAGCAACAACAAAACCGTTTTACAGAAAGGGCAGGTTATATGAGTGTAATACAACAAAATACAGAACAAGGCTTATACAGCCCTGATTTTGAGCATGACAACTGCGGTATCGGAGCTGTTGTGAACATCAAAGGGCAAAAGAGTCATGATACAGTCGCAAATGCGCTGAAAATCGTAGAAAATCTTGAACATAGAGCTGGCAAGGATGCCGAAGGGAAGACAGGAGACGGTGTAGGAATACTGTTACAGATTTCGCACAAGTTCTTTACAAATGTCTGTCGTCCCCTCGGCATCTTTTTAGGTTCTGAGAGAGATTACGGTGTGGGAATGTTTTTCTTCCCACAGGACGAACTGAAAAGGAATCAGGCAAAAAATATTTTCGAAGTCATTGTCGAAAAAGAAGGACTGAAATTCCTTGGATGGAGGGAAGTGCCGATCCGTAAAGAGATCCTTGGAAAGAAAGCACTCGAATGCATGCCGTGTATTATGCAGGGATTTATCGAACGACCGAAAAAAGTAAAACAAGGACTGGATTTTGACCGCAGACTTTATGTGGTAAGAAGAGTCTTTGAACAGAGCAGTGATGATACCTATGTAGCATCCCTGTCAAGCAGAACCATCGTGTACAAAGGAATGTTCCTTGTAAAACAGCTCCGGATGTTCTTTGAAGATCTGCAGAACCCGGATTATGAATCTGCAATTGCAGTTGTACATTCCAGATTCAGTACAAACACTAATCCAAGCTGGGAAAGAGCACATCCGAACCGTTTCATCGTACATAACGGAGAGATCAATACCATTCGTGGCAATGCAGATAAGATGCGGGCCAGAGAGGAAAACATGGAATCCGAGCATCTGGAAGGAGAGCTTTATAAAGTCCTTCCGGCAATCAATACCGCAGGTTCCGATTCTGCCATGCTGGATAACATGCTGGAATTTATGGTGATGAGTGGCATGCCGCTTCCGTTGGCAGTTATGATCACCATCCCGGAGCCATGGGCACAGAATGCAACGATGTCACAGAAAATCAAGGATTTCTATCAGTATTACGCAACGATGATGGAGCCATGGGACGGACCGGCATCCATCCTGTTCTCAGATGGAGATATTTTAGGAGCCGTACTTGACCGAAATGGACTCAGACCTTCCAGATATTATATCACAGATGATGACACACTGATCCTTTCTTCTGAGGTTGGTGTTCTGGATATCCCGCCGGAGAAGATCGTAGTCAAAGAAAGAATCCATCCAGGTAAGATGCTTCTTGTTGATACCGTTCAGGGGCGTGTCATCGACGACCAGGAACTGAAAGAAGAATATGCGGCAAGACAGCCTTATGGCGAATGGTTGAACAGTCAGTTGGTCAATTTAAGCGATTTAAAGATCCCGAATCAGAAAGTACCGCAGTATTCTAGAGAAGAATGCCAGAGACTGCAGAAAGCATTTGGATATTCTTACGAAGAAGTGAAGACTTCTATTTTAAATATGGCAATGAATGGAAGCGAAGGAATCGGAGCCATGGGTATCGATGCACCACTTGCCGTTCTTTCTGAGCAGCATCAGTCTCTGTTTGGATATTTTAAACAGTTATTTGCACAGGTAACGAACCCGCCGATCGACGCAATCCGTGAAAAAATCGTGACTTCGACAACGGTATATGTCGGAGAAGAAGGAAACCTTTTGGAACAGAAAGAGGAAAACTGTCATGTACTGAAGATCAATGATCCGATCCTGACAGATACCGATCTCCTGAAGATCCGTAACATGAAAGTCGACGGTTTCCGTGTAGCAGAAATTTCTACTACTTATTATAAAAACTCCAGCCTGGAAAAAGCGATCGATTATCTGTTTATCCAGGTAGACCGTGCAATCCGTGAAGGCATGAATATCCTGATCTTAAGTGACAGAGGTGTGGATGAATATCATATTGCGATCCCGTCCCTGCTTGCAACCTCAGCGGTTCATCAGCATCTGGTAAGAACTAAGAGAAGAACAGAGGTTGCCATGATCCTTGAGACCGGAGAACCAAGAGAAGTACATCATTTCGCAACGCTTTTGGGATATGGTGCATCTGCGATCAACCCGTATCTTGCACATGAATCGATCAAACAGCTGATCGATACAGATATGCTTCAGAAAGATTATTATGCAGCAGTCAATGACTATAATGAAGCTGTTATAAGCGGAATTGTCAAAATTGCATCGAAGATGGGAATTTCCACGATCCAGTCTTATCAGGGATCCATGATCTTTGAAGCAATTGGATTAAAACCGGAATTCATTGAAAAATATTTCACCGGAACTGTCAGCCGTGTCGGTGGTATCGGACTGGAAGAAATTGCAAAAGATTATATGGCAAGGCATTCCGAGGCCTTTGATCCGCTGGGACTTTCCGTAGATCTGACGTTGAACAGTGTGGGACAGCACAAGTCGAAGAGCGGTGGTGAAAAGCATCTGTACAACCCGAGAACGATCCATATGCTCCAGCAGTCTACAAGGCGCGGGGATTATGAAATGTTCAAGCAGTACACGCAGATGGTTGATGAAGAATCCAAAGGAATCACACTCCGTGGACAGATGGACTTCAATTATCCAAAGAAAGGAGTTCCGCTTTCGGAAGTAGAGAGTGTGGATTCAATCGTGACCAGATTTAAGACCGGTGCAATGTCTTACGGATCAATTTCAAAGGAAGCACACGAAACCCTTGCCCTTGCAATGAATGCACTGCACGGTAAGTCAAACTCCGGTGAAGGCGGAGAGGATATCGAGCGCCTTGGAACCGACAGAGGCTCTGCAATCAAACAGGTTGCCAGTGGACGTTTTGGTGTTACAAGCAGATATCTTGTCAGTGCAAAAGAGATCCAGATCAAGATGGCGCAGGGAGCAAAACCTGGAGAAGGTGGACATCTGCCGGGGGGAAAGGTTTACCCTTGGGTAGCAAAAACCAGACATTCTACGCCGGGTGTGGGACTGATCTCACCGCCGCCACATCACGATATTTACTCGATCGAAGATCTGGCACAGCTGATCTATGACTGTAAAAATGCAAACAAGGATGCAAGAATTTCTGTGAAACTGGTATCTGAAGCCGGTGTCGGAACGGTTGCAGCGGGTGTTGCAAAAGCAGGAGCCGGACTGGTTCTGATCTCCGGTTGTGACGGAGGTACAGGAGCTGCACCGAGAAGTTCTATCCATAATACCGGACTTCCGTGGGAGCTTGGACTTTCTGAAACACATCAGACACTGATCCAGAACGGACTGAGAGAAAGAGTCCGTATCGAGACAGACGGTAAGCTGATGAGCGGTCGTGATGTGGCGATCGCAGCACTTCTCGGTGCAGAGGAATTTGGATTTGCGACGGCACCGCTTGTAACCATGGGGTGTGTAATGATGCGTGTATGTAACCTGGATACCTGTCCGGTCGGAATTGCAACCCAGAATCCGGAACTGAGAAAGAGATTTGCCGGAAAACCAGAATATGTCATCAATTTCATGCGTTTTATCGCGGAAGAATTAAGAGAATATATGGCAAAACTTGGCATTCGTACTGTGGATGAACTGGTGGGAAGGACAGACCTTCTGAAAGTGAGAGATGTGCCGACATCCAAACGTGCCGCAACACTGGATCTTTCCAGAATCCTCAATAATCCGTATGCAAAAGAGAAGAAAGGCATGATCTTCAATCCGAAGAAAGTCTTTGATTTTGAACTAAATAAAACACTGGATGAAAGAGTTCTGGTAAAGGAACTTCTTCCGTCACTGGAAAAGAAACAGAAGAGAATCCTGGAGCTGGATGTAAAAAATACAGACCGTACATTCGGCACAATCTTCGGTTCTGAGATTACAAGACGTTATCCGGACGGACTGGAAGAAGACAGCTATGTGCTGAAATGTAAGGGCGCAGGCGGACAGTCATTCGGAGCATTTATACCAAAAGGTCTGACACTGGAACTGACCGGTGACAGCAATGATTATTTTGGTAAAGGACTTTCCGGTGGTAAACTGATCGTTTATCCGCCGACTGGTGTGAAATTTAAAGCTGATGAAAATATTATTATTGGTAACGTAGCGCTTTATGGTGCAACAAGCGGAAAAGCCTATATCAATGGTGTGGCAGGCGAACGTTTCTGTGTCCGTAACTCCGGAGCAACAGCAGTTGTAGAAGGGGTCGGTGATCATGGATGCGAATATATGACTGGTGGACGGGTTGCAATTCTTGGCAAGACCGGAAAGAACTTTGCAGCAGGTATGAGTGGCGGTGTTGCCTACGTTCTGGATATGGACAGTGATCTTTATACAAAAGTCAACAAACAGATGGTTAATATCGAAAAAGTAACATCTAAGTTCGATGTATCTGAATTGAAAGGTATGATCGAAGAACATGTAGCAGCAACCAATTCCGAGACGGGAAAAGAAATCCTGGATCATTTCAAAGAATACCTGCCGAAGTTTAAGAAGATCATTCCGCGTGATTACGAGAGAATGCTGACCCGCATCCTTCAGCTGGAAGAAAAAGGTCTCAGCAGCGAACAGGCAAAAACCGAAGCATTTTATGCGATCAAAGAAGGAAGATAGGAGGCAAAAAACGTGGGAAAAGCAACAGGATTTATGGATTATGACAGATGCGATGCAGAGTGCGAATCTCCAAAAGAGAGAATTAAGCATTTCCGGGAATTCCACACGCCTCTGTCAAAAGAAGAGCAGGAAATACAGGGCGCCAGATGTATGGCATGCGGCGTCCCGTTCTGCCAGGCGGGACAGATGATCGCAGGGATGGCAAGCGGCTGTCCTCTGCATAATCTGGTGCCGGAGTGGAATGACCTGATTTATCACGGCAACTGGGAAGAGGCATATTACCGGCTGAAAAAGACAAACAATTTTCCGGAATTTACTTCCAGGGTATGCCCGGGACTTTGTGAGGCGGCATGTACCTGCAACCTGCACGGAAGCCCGGTGACGACTAAAGCAAATGAATATGGGATTATTGAAAATGCTTACGAAAAGGGATATGCAAAAGCATGTCCGCCGAAAGCGCGTACCGGCAAAAAGATAGCGATAATCGGTTCCGGACCTTCCGGTCTCACAGTCGCAGATCAGTTAAATAAACGAGGACATCTGGTAACAGTATTTGAGCGGGAAGATAAGCCGGGTGGACTTCTCCGCTATGGAATCCCGAATATGAAGCTGGAAAAACAGTTCATCGACCGGAAACTTGCAGTAATGGAAGAAGAAGGCATCCGTTTTGAAACTGGCTGCAATATTGGAAAAGATAAGAAATCTGTAGAACTTCTGAAAGCGTTTGACCGGGTGGTGCTTTGTTGCGGTGCATCCCATCCGCGTGATATAAAAGTACCCGGAAGAGATGCAAAAGGAATTTACTTTGCAGTAGATTTCCTGAAATCAACTACGAAATGTCTCTGGAAAAATGAGATGCAGCTGAAAGAAGGCGAATATATTTCTGCAAAGGGCAAAAATGTAATTGTCATCGGTGGTGGCGATACGGGAAATGACTGTGTTGGAACGTCGATCCGTCATGGTGCAAAATCCGTTCTTCAGCTGGAAATGATGCCGAAACTTCCGGATGAGAGAAGCGCTATGAATCCATGGCCGGAGTGGCCGAGAGTCTGCAAGACAGACTATGGTCAGCAGGAAGCAATTGCTCTCTGGGGACATGATCCGAGGGTTTATCAGACAACGGTAAAGGAATTTGTCAAAGATAAGAATGGAAATCTTTGCAAGGTGGTTCTTGTGAAACTGGAAAGCAAGAAGGATGAAAAGACCGGACGTATGATGATGGCAGAGGTCGCAGGAAGTGAGTACACGGTAAATGCAGAATTGGTGCTGATCGCAGCGGGGTTCCTCGGAAGTGAGGATTATGTGACAAAGGTATTCGGTGTGGAAGTCAATGAGCGCACGAATGTTAAAACAGCTCCGGGTGAGTATAAAACGAATGTGCCGAATATATTTACGGCAGGAGATATGCACAGAGGACAGTCGCTGGTTGTGTGGGCAATCCGGGAAGGAAGAGAAGCGGCACAGCAGATAGATCTGGATCTGATGGGGTATACGAATCTGTCAGTACAGTAATTAGTGGCGTTTGATTTTATGAAGGCGTAGCCCGCCGCAAGGTGTAGGAAGTGGTTCCTGCACCTTGCGGCGGGCTACGCCTTTAATGAAAATGTGCAATAGATTTATTTTTCAGGTACGATTTCTAACCAGTAGCCGTCTGGGTCTTCGATGAAGTAGATGCCCATGGACTCATTTTCGAAACAGACGCAGTTCATTTCTTTATGGTGTGCGAGGGCGGCATCCATGTCGTCTACAGTGAAGGCGAGGTGGATTTCGTTGTCGCCGAGGTCGTATGGGCGGTCCATGTCGCGAAGCCAGGTGAGCTCGAGCTGATGAACGGAGCTTCCATCACCGAGGTAGACGAGCTTAAAACTTCCGTCAGCAGCATCTTTTTCGCGGACTACGGTGAGTCCGAGTGCATCTTTGTAGAATTGAATTGATTTTTCAAGGTCACGTACATTTAAGTTGTTATGGTTGAATTTGAAATTCATAGTGGAATCCTTCTTTCTTATTTAGTATTCTAGATTTATTGATTATGAAGTCAGTTTAGCATAAATAATAAGGATTACGCAAGGAATGGTTATTAGGAGTGATAACGAAAATATCAGTATATTATGATACCCTAGTAGAATATTACAAAAATGTTAAATTGTATTGCAAAAAATAGAAAAATGGTATATAATCGACCACAGGGTTAGGAAAATAATTAGTAAAAAATATAGGATGGGTGATTATGATAAAATTTAAACAAGTATTTTTGGCATCTGTTCTTGCAAGTTCAATGGTAGTTACGCCAGTATTTGCAGATGATGTCAGCAATCTGCAGAATAGTAAAAATGCAGCACAGAGTGAAGTGAATTCTCTTCAGTCAGAATTGCAGACACTAATTGAAAAAATGAGTAAGCTGGAAGATGATCTGGTGTCAACAGGTCAGCAGATCACACAGGCACAGGATGATCTTACTGTTGCTAAAGAAAAAGAACATCAGCAGTACGAAGATATGAAGAAGCGTATCAAGTATATGTATGAAGAAGGCAACTCGACTGCGATTGAGACTCTGATCAGTGCTGAGAATTTCTCAGATTTGCTTAACAAAGCAGAGTATGTTCAGAACGTACATAGTTATGACAGAAAGCAGCTTCAGGAATATATTGATACCAAGCAGCAGATTGCAGATCTGAAAGCACAGCTTGAAGAAGATCAGGCGAATCTGGAGTCTATGCAGTCTGATTATGAGGCAGAGCAGACGACGCTGAGTAATACGCTGGAATCTAAGAAAGAAGAAGTCGCAGATCTGGATCAACAGCTTCAGGCAGCTGTAGCAGCAGCTGAAGCAAAGAGGCAGGCAGAAGAAGCTGCAAAGGCAGCAAAAGCAGCTGAGTCAACAAAGTCAAATTCGACCGTTGCATCGACAAGCAACAGTGGTTCACAGACTGTAGGTAATACAACAAATAACAATAATAACAACACAACCGTTACACCGAGTGCACCAAGTACACCAAGTACACCAAGTACCCCGACAGTGACTCCGGATACAAGTAATAATAACAGCAGTAGTGATAACGGTGGAAGTACATATGGCAACGGAAGCGCTATTTTAAGTGCAGCAGCAGCATACCTTGGAGTTCCTTATGTATGGGGCGGTACTTCGGGAAGTGGTGTTGATTGTTCAGGTCTTGTATACCTGGCACATCAGGCATGTGGTATTCCAATTACACGTAACTCATACAGTCAGGGAAGTGGCGGACAGGCAGTGTCAGACCCACAGCCGGGTGATGTTGTATGTTACGGAGGACATGTGGGAATCTACGCAGGAGGCGGACAGATGATTCATGCACCGCAGCCGGGTGAGGTCGTATGTTATACAAGTGTTGATTATGCATACCACTGGTATAGAAGATACTGGTAAGAAACGAAGTAACTGAAGTAAGTAAAAAAAATTTTTTTGCGGAAATCGAAATCAAAAGTAAAAAAATTTTTTTGCAGAAATCGACGAAAACGTACATAATTCCATGAGAAGTTAAATGTTGATTTTTGATGAAAAATTGAAAAACGTACAAAATAAAAGAGATTTTCATTTGGCATATGTCATTTGAAAATCTCTTTTTTGAAACTATTTCATTTACATTAGAAAAATTTCTTTTTTCTGCGACGTCCTTTGCAATAAGGGCAGGATTCACGATGTCTCTTCTGATAGAAAACTTTATCAGCTGGACTTAACGGATATTTGTGTTCAGAACTTCTTTTACAATTCCACCAAACCTTTTGTGAATATGTATCTAATATTCCATCGGGATTTACAAGGCAATAGTTTGCAATAAAATCCCAATCTTCCATTAAATCAGGATGAAGCGCGGCAAAGGATGTTTTTCCAGGAAGTGCTTTACGACCAGAACAATAAGGGCAATCGGCAACACCATTTATAACATCGATAATCCGAGCAGGATAATTTTCACGACAAGTGGGACAAGTCCAAGTGGCTATAGTGGTATTTGGAAGTACCTGGTTAGGTGATAGTTCATTCTGATCGGACCATAGATTGACAATATCAGGATATTTATCGGCTAAACTATTAAATCCAGAAAGTAATTTTTTATTATTACAATAAGGACATTCCGCTTCACCATTTATTACTTCAATAATCCGAGCTGAATAATCGCCATGACAGGTAGGGCAAGTCCAAGTGGCCATATTGGTATTAGGAAGAACTTGATCAGCCGAAAGCTAGTTTTGCTTTGACCACATTTTTGCAATATCAGGGTGTTTAACAGCCAGACTATTAAATCCAGGAAGAAGTTTTCTGTTATTGCAATAAGGACAATTTGTTTCACCATTTACAACTTCAATAATCCGAGCTGAATAATCACCGTGACAAGTAGGGCAAGTCCAAAGTGCATAATTAACATTGGGAAAAACCTGATCAGCAGAAAGTTTATTTTGTGTTGACCATATGTTAGCAATATCAGGATATTTAGCAGCCAGACTATTAAATCCTGGAAGAACTTTTCTGTTACTGCAATAAGGGCATTCTACTTTGCCATTTATTACTTTATTAATCCGAGCAGGATAATCCCCATGGCAAGTAGGACAAGTCCAGAATGCCATAGTGGTATTAGGAAGGATCTGATCCGCAGAAAATTGATTTTTGTCGGACCACATAGCAGCAATATCAGGATATTTGGTAGCCAGACTATTAAATCCAGGAAGTAGAAATGTTAAATGTTTCTGATTGCCTTTATTTTTCATAATTATCTCCAATCTGCACAGGCAGGCAATCAGCTGCAAGTACATTATACGGAGTAATGATTATCAAAGACAATATGGCAAATATGTGTGCAAAAGTAACTTCGACCTATATGGAATTTACTCTTGCATTTGGTCCAAAACCGGAATTTAGTTTTTCATTTAAGTTTTCTCCTTCCTCTGTAGGTGGGAGATGAATTGCACAAAAATAAAAAGAACACTTGTTCGATAACGAATTCCGTGGTATAATAGAGTCAGTCGAAAAGGTCGAAAACATAGATTATTAGAGAGAGGACTGATTTGAATGGAAAAAATAGATCATAATGCACATTCAGTGTATCTGATGTATTCAGAGAGAAACTTTGGAAAGAAGCCTTTTGGAGTCAGAGTTTCTGTCTGTTGACAGCTGGAGGCGCCCCAGTAGAAGTAATCCGTCAATACATTGAAACCCAGGGAGAGAAGAAGTATTGAACATAGCATATCGTTTCCGAATTTATCCGACAGAAGAACAGAAGATACTTCTTGGCAAAACATTTGGCTGTTGTCGTTTTCTGTATAATCAGATGCTTAATGATAAGATCCAGGAGTATGAAAAGACGAAGAAAATGTTAAAACATACACCGGCCATGTATAAAAAAGAATATCCATTTCTGAAAGAAGTAGATTCGCTGGCACTGGCAAATGTCCAGCTTCATCTGGAAAAGGCATATAAGAATTTTTTTCGGGATCCCAAGATTGGATTTCCAAGGTTCAAGGCAAAACATCATTCCAGAAACAGCTATACAACGAATGTGGTCAATGGAAATATCCTGGTGGAAAGTAAGCGGATCCGGCTTCCCAAATTAAAATGGATTGCCATGAAAAAACACAGGGAGCCAGCAGAAGGCCTTTGCCTGAAATCAGTGACAGTCAGTATGGAACCATCCGGCAAATACTTTGCAAGCCTGCTGTATGAAGGGTACAGTTGTGAAAACCAAGCAGCTGAACCAGATTATAGTACCGCAAGGATACTTGGGATAGATTACGCAATGCAGGGTATGGCAGTATTTTCAGAAAAGATTGAGACAGAAGAAGCAGGATTTTTTAGAAAAAACGAAAAAAGACTGGCGAGGGAGCAACGAAAGTTGTCAAGATGCGTACGAGGAAGTCATAATTATGAGCTGCAGAAAAAGAAAGTTGCCAGATGTCATGAAAAGATACGAAATCAGAGAAGAGATTATCTGCACAAACTAAGCCGAAAGATTGCAGACGGTTATGATGCAGTTGCAGTGGAAGACATCGATATGAAAGCAATGGGGCAATGTCTGCATTTCGGAAAAAGCGTACATGATAATGGATACGGAATGTTCAGGGAAATGATAGACTATAAACTGGCGTGGAGAGGAAAGAAAATGGTAAAGGTAGACCGTTTCTTTCCTTCTAGTAAAAAATGCTGTCAATGTGGAAGGATAAAGAAAGAGCTGAAATTATCCGAAAGAGTTTATCACTGTGTGTGTGGAAATGAGATGGACAGAGACCGTAATGCAGCAATCAACATCCGTGAAGAGGCAAGAAGGATGTTGACAGCATAAACT
>ERZ894232.48-NODE-48-length-163545-cov-15.759013_pt1 | contig 163545 bp, 141 predicted proteins | sample MGYA00380296_ERZ894232 | MGnify/ENA primary metagenome ERZ894232 (study PRJEB32331, sample SAMN06328433) | human gut metagenome | biome: human gut microbiome; feature: stool | host: Homo sapiens | collected 2014-08-14 ...
GGTATATGTACTGCCCCCCCCGCCCGACGATCGGGTACTGCCCGACGGGAAAGGCGGGGCGCTGCTGGCTTCGGCCCCACGGGATCGCAGACGCCAGGCCCGTATTCTGGGGGACTATCCACAACGCCCGGCGGGCAGCGAATCCTTTTCCGACAGCGAAGCGGCGCTTCGCCTGCATAACGCGCCCCTGTTGGCGGAAAGCGATATTTTCCACCTGCACTGGGTGGCGGGCTTCATCGATGTGCCGGGCAATACGGAGTTCCTGGTCGGCAAAAAAATCGTGTGGACCCTGCACGATATGAATCCGTTTACCGGAGGCTGCCATTATGCGGACGGCTGCGACAAATATCTGACACAGTGCGGCGCTTGCCCGCAACTCGGATCGCACCGCGAGCGCGACCTCGCCTGGCAGACTTGGAAACGCCGAGAATATGCCTATCGCAAATTGGACATCACCGTGGTGTCTCCCAGCCGCTGGCTGGCGGAAGAAGCCCGCAAAAGTTCCCTGCTCGGCCGCTTTCCCGTCCACCATATACCCAACGGCCTGCCTCTTGACGTTTTCCGCCCTTACGATCGCTCCGCCGCCCGCAACGCTCTGGGCCTGGCCGCGGACGCGCGGGTCCTGATGTTCAGCGCCGCCGGAGTGTTCAACCGCCGCAAAGGTTTTTCCTCTCTGCTGGAAGCCTTAGGCCTCCTACGGGAGGAGGCCCTCGCCCGAAACCTGGTTTTGCTGATCACTGGCGACGGAGGGGACCTGCTGCGGGGCTTGCCTTATTCCATCAAGGCGATGGGCCGCGTCGACCGACCGGAAATCATGGCCCTGGCATACAGCGCTGCCGATGCCGTGGCGCTTCCCACCCAGGAGGACAATCTGCCCAACGTCCTTTTGGAAGCTCTCGCGTGCGGAACGCCCGCCGTCTCTTTCGCCGTGGGCGGCGTGCCGGAAATCATCGAGCACGGAAAAACGGGCTGGCTGGCTCCGCCCCGCGATGTACGCGCTCTGGCCGACTGTCTGCTGCAGGCGCTGGCCGACCGGACGCCATCCCGCCGACTCGCGTGCAGGACCACAGCGCTGGAACATTACTCGCTTTCACTCCAGGCCCGTCGTTACCAAGAACTGTACCGCATTCTAATAAGCCACCGATAGGACAACGCCATGCCGACCCATGTTGCTTTCTCCCCGTCCGATGCCTCTGCTGCCCGAGATACGGCATCCAACCTTCAGACCGTCAAGGTATTGCGCCGACTCGCTGCGGAAGCCCTGCAGCAGGATGACGCCCCCAAAGCGCACACGTTTCTGTGTAAGGCTAAAAGCTTGAAGACCCCCGTGGAAAGTATCGACTATCTACGCGGCGTAACCTTTTTAAAAAACGGCGATCCCGCCTCAGCCCGTGAGGCCCTTAAAGAAGAATTGCGCTATTTTCCGGACAACCGGGCCGCGCAGGACCTGCTGAACGAAATCAGCCGGACTTTAAACGTGGGGGTCCCGCAGGACGAAGAATTCAGAACGCTGTACGACGTCATACGTCCATACACTATGGTAGGCCTGCCGCGATTGTATTCGCTGTACACGCACGCGCGTGAAGTGTGCGAGAAAGGCCCCCTGGGCAATTTTGTCGAATGCGGCGTGGCCGGAGGCGGCTCCAGCGGTCTGCTGTCCGCCGTCATCGCTCGCTTCGCCCCCTCGCGCCGCCTGTTTTCGTGTGATAGTTTCGACGGTATGCCGCCCGCCACGGAGTTCGACATGCACAACGGCCGACACGCCGAGGACTCCGGCTGGGGCACAGGCACCTGCGCCTCTCCTGAAAACAGTGTGCTGACCCTGTGTGAGCGCCTGGGTACGCGCCCTTTGGTCACCACCGTCAAAGGCTATTTTGAAGACACCCTGCCGGTATGGAGGGAACGGTTCGGCCCCATCGCCTTTTTACACATGGACGGCGACTGGTACGCATCCACCAAAACCATTCTGGACACTCTGTATGATGCCCTCGCCCCCGCGGCGTATGTCCAGGTGGACGACTTCGGCCATTGGGAAGGCTGCCGAAAAGCCGTCACCGAATTTTTCGAGGGGCGGGGCATTGCATTGGACGCCTATGCCATAGACGAAAGCGGCATCTGGTTCCGCAAACCGGCAACGGCCTGAGGTTCCGGCATGGCCGCCCCCTTTTCTCCGCTCTTTTCCGTTTCGAAACAGTCCGGCTCGACTCCGGACGCCAAGGCGTATGAGGTCGGTCCGTCGGAGGAGGCGCGCCCGTTGCGCGTTATGCAGGCGGCGGCCTTTTATCCGGCCTATCTTGACAGCTTTTACCGCGCGCGGCCGGGCCTGTCCCTCCAAAGCGCTTCCCGACAGGCCGAAGAACTCCTGAAAGACGCTTTCAGCGCCATTCATATGGTGGTTCCCTATATCCGCGGCAACGGCTTCATCACCGAATTTTTTGTGCACAGCGCCCGGCCGCTTCAACGCGCGTGGGCCAAAGAACACGGCCAGAGTTTTCCGACCGCCCAGTGGGAAGAAGAAATGCTGCGTCGCCGGGTGGAGGCGTGGAAACCCGACGTTCTGTACCTGACGGACGCCACGCGTTTCGATGCCCGCTTTATCCGCGACTTGCCCTGGCGCCCCCGTCTGATCATGGGCTGGAAAGGAGCGGACGTGCCGTTTTCCACGGACTGGACGGGATATGATGCCATTTTATCCGGGTTGCCGCGCCTGCTCGAAGCAGCGAAACGTATGGGCGCGCGCCAAGGTATTTTGTTTCATCCCGGCATGCCCCCCTGGATAGCCGATGCCGTGGTCGGTATTCCTCAAGACACGGATGTATGCTTTGTCGGCAGCATAGCACCCTTTCAACACGATAAACGCCTTGCGCTTCTAGACGGTCTGGCGCGGGCCGCAACGACGCATGGATTCAGCCTCGCGTTGCACCTCAACTGCCATTCCTCGCTGATGACCCCCGCCATGCGCCCCTACCTGCGCGAACCCGTGTTCGGCATGGCCATGCATAAAGCCCTTCGCCGGGCGCGCATTGTGGTGGACGACCGGGCCAATCACGGGATAATCATGCCGGACGGCAGCAAAAAAATCGATCTTGGCGGCGGCGATACCATCAACATGCGCATGTTTGAAGCCACAGGCGGCGGCTCTCTGCTCCTGACGGAGGAATTGCCGGGCCTGCGCCGCTATTTCGAACCGGGGAAGGAAGTCGACACATATACGAACCCGACCCAACTGATGGAAAAAATCCTGTATTATCTCGCGCACGAGGAACGCCGCGCCACCATAGCCGAAGCGGGCAGACACCGTTGCCTGACGGAACATACCATGAGCAACGCAGCACAAAGATTTGTGGGCATCATTCAAGAGCTTCTTCCCCTGTCGCTTCAGCCTTCCCAGCCATAGAGGATTTTCCCCAAGCGGCGAAGAATCGCTTTTTATTTCAGATAGCATACAATGTACAATAAAGGGACCGATATGCCCGCATTAGCCATTTGGGAATCTTCGGATAACTGGCAACCGATTTTAAAACGGCTTTCAACATATCATAAAATGAATATAAAAGTCTGGGTCGGCACCAACCCTCAGTGCACTTTTCAGGTGCACAGTTTTGATTATGGAAATCTTCCATTCTATACATACAAAGGTTATTCAAAAGAAATATATGATATGGTATACCACCACATACATGAATTTTCCTGCATGTATTTCCGTAATTATCGACCGTATGCGCAGAAAGCCTACGCATGTAAAACGATTTTTGATATCTCGGATATATTTAATCAACTTGTAGAATTATTTTGTCAAATACTTATTGATAATAAAATTGATGTTCTCATTTTTTCAAGAATGTTTCATCTGGGCTCAGACTATTTAATGTATTTGGTGGCCCAGGCATTAGGAATTCGAACCGTCATTCCTTATCAAGGCTCTTTTCGTGGACGATTCTTCTATACTTACACTTTGGAAGATTTTGGCATTTTTCAAGATATACGCCCAATCTGCCCCCCGGATGAGCCTTTTATTCTACCCACACTGCAAGATATTCACTGGGATTATATGGACAGAAAAATCAGCACCCCTGTTTTTCATCACGTCGGCAATTCTCAAGAATTAAAAAATTTTCCCCATATCCATCTGGAAAGCGAATTTACGGAAAAGTGCCATGCGGCCTATCTCAATAGCTTGCAATCATCGTTTTTACAACGTCAGAGCAAACTCTACCAAGATATCGACCTTGACGGAAACTTTGTTTATTTCCCTCTGCATCTCCAACCGGAAATGACGACTTCACCTTTGGGCGGCCGTTACAATGATCAAATATTGGCACTGGAATGCTTACGAGACTTCCTCCCCTCCACCTGGAAGATACTTATCAAAGAAAATCCATATCAAACATTTTATCAAAGAGGCCCCTGGTTTTACCAACGAATAAAATCTCTGCCCAACGTCTTTTTGGTTTCTCCTGAAACCAACACTAAATCTCTCATTCTTGGATCAAGATTTGTCGCCACTATTACGGGAACCGCCGGATATGAAGCTTTGTTGGCGGAAAAATGCGCTCTTACTTTTGGAAAAGCATGGTATAACACGTTGCCCGGAATTTTTTCCTACACAAAAGAACTTTCTTTAGACTCCATTCTGTCTCATAAAATCTCCAGAATCGCTGTACAGAACAAACTCAATGAATTGTTGACCCTGACGGGCAAGGGCTATATTTATGGTCAAGCAGGCGATATGCATACTCCAGAAAACATTATTACCGTTTCTCGTATGTTGAAAGCCATCATTGACAGTTCTCTACAAAACTAAAGGAACGGTGAAACATGATTAATAAATCGATTATGCTGGAAAAAATGAAAAAAGTACGGCGTATGTCAATGTTGAATTTCCTCATGTCATCCAATCCGACTCCGGCGCTCAATCAACTGGACATCAAGCTTACCAAATACTTGAATTATGAAAACGGTTTTTTTATTGAAGCTGGAGCCAATGACGGCTACACTCAATCCAACACTTATTACTTTGAAACTCAAAAACATTGGAAAGGCGTTCTTATAGAAGCTATTCCCGAACTGGCCAATTTGTGTCGCGTCGTTCGCCCTTCCACTCCTGTCTATCATTGCGCTCTGGTTGCCGACGATTATGCGCAGAAAACGGTTACTATGAAATACGGCAACTTAACGTCTATTGTCGAAGGCGTCTATAATGATCCGGAACGGGAAAAAAGAGCCATAAGCAAAGCATTGGAGCGAGGGTGGATTGAAAAAACCTACGACATAGAAGTCCCCGCTCGAACTCTGACCTCCATTCTGGATGAAATCACGCCAGCTCGCATCGATCTTTTTTCGCTTGATGTGGAACACTACGAACTGTCGGTCCTGAAAGGACTTGACTTCACCCGATACCGCCCCCTCTATCTCTTGGTGGAAACCTACTGGCCCGATAAAATTTCAGAGCTTCTACCGCCCGAATATCAACAACTTGAACAAATGTCGCCCATGGATTTTCTTTTTGGTTTAAGGGCGGACGCGGAGAAGTAGCCGTATGACAGATTCGCCTATTCTCTGGCAGGGGGACTGGCTGGGGCTCCGCCCTTTATTTTACAACCGGGTCACCGGCCGCTATTCCGCGAAACTTATGGACGTCGTGGATTTCGACGCGTTTGACTGGAGCCCGTCGGGGTTGCGCGCCTATCTGGAATGCGGATACTGCGCGCTGCGCCACACCCCGGTGCGCGACGTCTTGTTTCTGGGCGCCAATGAAACATTTGCCCTTGACCGCGAAGGTCGTCCCATAATCGGCCATCTGGAGGACCCCGCGCTCGCCTGGCTTGAACGTACAACAAACGAAAGGGCTCTTGTCCAATATATGGAACATGCCGTTCATGCCTGGGAACACCGGCAGGAGGGAACCATCGTCGTTCCTACCAGCGGCGGATACGACTCACGCATGTTGAATCTATTTTTAACCGATCCGAGCCGGGCCCATGCCTTCACGTACGGCATATCTTCCCGGCAGGAACGCTCTTTTGAAACAGTTTACGCCCGTACGGCATGCGAACGCCTGGGTATACGCTGGGACCACGTTCCCCTGGGGAATTATCATGCCCACCTGGACGAATGGGACAATATTTTCGGCCCGGCTACCCACGCGCACGGCATGTACCATATGGAATTTTATGATAAGATACGCCTATCGGAACCTACAGCCACGGCTTTTCTCAGCGGTATTATCGGAGATGGATTCGCGGGCAAAGTACGGGTACCCCCCCTGCGTTCCCCTTCGGATGTTAAAACGCTTTTTCTTACCCACGGCCTGAATGCCGACGCAAAAAGCTGCCTTCTGCCCCAAGGTTTCAACCTGTTTGAAATTTATTTTGAAGAAAAAAAACGCTTTTGGGAATACGAAAGCTATCGCATTCTGGAGCTGTTACGCAATAAACTCATGCTGCTCCGTTATCTTTTCGTCATTCCCGAACACTATGGTTTTCAACCCTGGAGCCCCTTCCTTGACGTTACGGCGGCAATGGGCATGTTGCAATTGCCTTCCGAACGCCGCCATAACCGACGCTGGCAAAAAGAGCTGTTTCGAGCCAGGCGACTGGACCTTGAAGCTGAACATATTTCGGTTGATTATGAAAATACGCTGAATTTACAGGCCCAACTCATCCATCCTGTACCGCCTCTTGACGCGCGCCTGCTGGGAGAAATTATCCGTCCCGATTATGTGGAGTGGTGCAATACAGTCTTGCATAGTTTCACCAGGGGAAATACTCGCCTGTCCTTGGAGGGGGTGCTCAAAGCCTACAACGCTTACCTGACCCTGCGGCCATTGGAAAGACTTATCCAAAAACGCGACGCAACGCTGGCCTGCCGCGCGAACGCAGCGCCCTCTCGTTAAACGGGGTCGTTATCTATGAATGCCTACACCCGTCATGATATTGAAAAGGCTCTAGACCAGTTGAACCTGGACCGGGGCGATACGGTGCTTGTCCGGGCGGATTTGCGTTATCTGGGCATGTTCGCCCCGGATGCCAGACAGGCGCCGGCCGCTCTGTTCGAGGCGCTGGCCCGCCGCGTCGATCTGACCGTCGGCACTGTGGTTGTTCCCACCGGCAGCCTGAGTCTGTGCAATACGGACCAACCTTTCGAACTTCAAACTACCCCCAGCGAACTGGGCGCGTTCTCCGAATATGTCCGCACGCGCGACGATGCCGTGCGCAGTTTTCATCCCTTCTTCTCATACGCCGCCGTCGGCGCTTCGGCCCGGGATATATGCGCTTCCGTCCCCAGACATGCCTTTGGCCCCCGTTCCGTCAAAGACCGTCTTATCGAACGGCGCGCCAAAATGATCAGCTTGGGAGCACACCCCCGCTTTACCTGCACCACGGTGCACCATGCCGAATTCATGGCCGGGGTGCCTTATCGCTACGTCAAAGAATTCATGCATCCCGTTGTCCGCGGAGGAAAAACCGTTTTCGAACCGTTTTACTTATATGTATATTACAGAGAATGTAACATTAAACGTGACAAAAATCAGAAAATATGGAAGGATTTTTCTCTGTATCAACAATCTTTATGTGGTAAAAATTTTTTCTATCTATATGATATCTATGAATTTTACAATCATTGCATTGCATTAATGCAAAGCGACCCCTATATATGGCTTAATCAAGAACCGGAGATTCGACCTTACAGGAGATAGCATAATGTTTAAAGGAAAACATATTCTACCTTTTCTAAGTTCTCGAAATTATATACACTCTACGCAACTTTTGGAATTGTGCGGACAAATTCTGAGTGAGCATGATTTCCAACCAGAACTCCTTTCAGCGACGTTTTTTCGGCCTCTGACCAAAAATATTGAATGGACTCTTACGGAAGCTGAAGACACGCCCGTCGGTGAAGCACTGTTTTGCCTAAAATTTAAAGAACACAAAGCCTTCCTCACTTTCCGCAATGGAAATGAAACAGTCACGGAACGCCTGTTCCATAATGAAGCAATCCTTATAACCAAAGCCGTATATGCTCCCGAACACATACGGCTGGTTCTCGATGCCGGTCAGCTTCCTTTCGCCGCCAGCGTTGCCCTTGGCAAAGCTTTGGCTATCCGCATTACCGGTCAAAGCGAGAAATGGCTTGTGGCTCAATATGAAATGAGCCATCCTTATTTTTCTCCGCCACAGGAATACCCCCTGGAAGTTCGGCTGCGCAACAGAGTGGGAGGCGCCATGATCCGTGTCGACATACGGCTGAACGGAGAATTGCGGGGGTTCATCGTTTACCGAAGAATCGCCCGGCCGCTTGACGATATATAGCTGCCGCCGCGGAGGGCGCATCTTTCTCACGTTTTTACCGGCAAGGAGCCTTCTTTATGGACATTACCCGGCACGACATCGCAGGAATCATCAGAAAAATTAAACCTGATCTGGTTGCGGATACGGATATTGCTCCGGATGTTCCATTGACGAAAATCGGTCTGGATTCGTTGGACCTTATGAATTTATATTTTACCATTGACGAAACGTTTAACGTTACCGTCACTATGGATGACGAATCCGATACAACCCAGCTTTTGACCATCGACGACATTCTCGCCCATTTGCAGGAAAAACCGGACACCGCGGATTGAAAAGCTTTTCCTGGGATGCCGTTTTCTTCAAGTCCCCCGCGCTCTTTGTCCCATTCAGGAAACTCGTATGCCTTACCCCGGTGATGAGATATACGCGCTTGCCCAACGCCTTTTTCCGCTGTGCCGAAGCCTGACCGGAAACGGCGTGCGAGAGACGCTCCGCATACTTTCAGACTACCTGCCCCTACGGATGCACGAGGTGCCCAGCGGCACGCGGGCGTTTGACTGGACGGTGCCTGCCGAGTGGAACATCCGCGACGCGTATGTGCGTGAGGTGAACGGTCCCAAAGTTATCGATTTCCAACAAAATAATCTGCATGTGTTGGGATATTCCGTACCCACCCGTTGCGTCCTGCCCCTGGAGCGTCTTCAGGAGCATCTTTATTCCGATCCGGAACATCCGGAAGCCATCCCCTATGCAACTTCGTACTATACTCCCCGCTGGGGCTTCTGCCTGTCGGAAAATCAACGAAGAAAACTCCGCGATACCGAGTATGAGTGTGTCATCGACAGCACCCTGGAACCGGGAAACCTGACCTATGGGGACTGGGTCATTCCGCCAAGCTCTAAAAAAGAGCCCGGAGAAATTCTGCTCACTTCCTATATCTGCCATCCCTCCCTGGCCAACAACGAGCTGTCGGGGCCGTGCGTTTTGGCTTATATCGCGCGGTGGCTTCTTCACACTCCCCACAGGTATGCTTATCGCATAGTCTTCGCCCCTGAAACCATCGGGGCCTTGGTATACCTCAGTCGTCACCTCAAAAAACTGCGCCAAAACGTCATTGCGGGGTTCAATCTTTCCTGCATCGGGGACGATAGGGGCTATTCCTATGTGGAATCAAGAAACGGCGGAACCCTGGCGGATCGCGTCGCGGACAATTATCTTCGGCTCAATGTCCCCACCTACACAAAATACTCTTTTCTGGACAGAGGCAGCGACGAGCGGCAATACTGCGCTCCCGGAGTGGATCTTCCGTATGTGTGCCTGTGTCGTTCCAAATTCAATACTTACCCGGAATATCATACCTCCCTGGACAATATGAATCTCATTTCCCCCACCGGGCTTCAGGGGGGGTATGAAATGGTAAAATCCTGCATCAGCGCCATTGAAAATAATAAAATCTATACCATTCAATGCACGGGAGAACCTCAACTGGGAAAATACGGGTTGTATCCGACGCTCTCATCCCACATGGAGCACAGAGCCTTTGACAGCAAAACTCTACTTAATGCGCTTGCCTACATGGACGGCTCCAGAGACTTGCTTTCCATCAGCGATATTATAGGATGCTCCATGAATATACTGGCACCCTTGGCGGAAACTTTGCGACAATATGGATTAGTCACATGCAGCAATTCCCCTCTTCCTCAATAACGCCGAGAGAGCCCGTGCCCCTTCACCGTACGGAAGACCGGACGCAGACATCACCCTTTCCCGCTCCCATGCCGGGCATAGAAGGTATAGGGCACGCGCTGGGCCACGTATTGGTGGATAATGTCGCTGCGGGAAAACGATGGGGCAAGGCTCCGGAATTTATAGAAAACAAAATAGGCTTTCTGCAATTGCGTCGCATGAGTGAAACTCAGAACGTGCTCTCCCTATGCGAAGCCGCGTTCGCCGATTTGGTCGCCCGCCATGCCCTCGACGCGTCGACTTGCGACTGCCTGATAGTCATTACGCAAAATCCCGACGGCGGCCGCGCTCTGCCCCATATTTCCGCGCGATTGCACGCCGCGCTGGAGCTTCCTCCATCGGCGGCGGCATTCGATCTCGGATTGGGCTGTTCCGGCTATATTTACGGTCTGAGCGTGGCCTGTTCCTTCATGCAGGTCAACGGCCTGCGCCAGGGCTTGCTGTTCACGGCAGATCCATATTCTTCCATTCTCGCCCCCGACGATGCGAACACCCAACTTCTTTTCGGCGACGCGGCGACCTGCACGCTACTTTCCCATACGCCCGCATACCGACTGGGCAGAAGCTGCTTTGCCACAGATGGAAGCCGGGCGGATGCTCTGCGCATTCGCGCCGACGGACTCCTTGAAATGCGTGGACGCGACATATACGATTTTTCCATGCGGGCCGTGCCCCGGCAAATCCGACAATGCTTGGAACTCAACCACTTGGGGGAGGAAGATGTGAATTGTCTTCTGCTGCACCAAGCCTCGCGCTTTATTGTCGAATCCATAGGACGCAGGATGGCGTTTCCCCATGCGGCGGTGCCCTTTCCTCTGTCCGATGTGGGGAACTGCGTCTCCTCCTCGCTGCCGCTCGCTTTGAACCGTCTGGAAAAGAGCTACGACACCGTGCTTATGTCCGGTTTCGGCGTAGGGCTTTCCTGGGGGAGCACTATTTTATTCCGGGCCTGAGATTCCCAAAGGCTAAACTATTGAAGATGCCTAGCGTAGAGCATTTTTCCTTATGGCGGGATAGTGTTCTCTCAGATGGGGGGGGGGGGGAACAAAAATCTCAATTTTTACGGGCAAGAACAAGCATATGGCTGGACAATAAATGTTCTGCAACAAAAGCCTGGAAAGCGGTATCCAATTGAGGGGACTGAACACGTATAACCTGATCCCAAAAAGAGTATGGCGCAAAAGTGCAACGCTTTTTTTCAGCAGCTTCCCGCAACAAATCCACATCCAGAATACCAGGAGTACATACGACCAATACCGTCCATCCCATTCTTTCCAAAAAAATTCGTATGGATTCTGGAGTAAATAGATTGGGATGGGTCCAACCCAATGTAGTGGAATATTCACGTAACTCCACGACATCCAATCCTCGCCCGTTGGGACAGGATATGCACAATATTCCATCTTGCCGCACGAAACAACTCGTCGACCGAATAAAAGCTTCCGGATCGGACGTATGCTCAAGACATTCAAACGCAGCCACCAATCCCGCCTGTCTCTCAAAAGGAATCGTATCCTCAGTCATGCACGATATAGTCCGCAGTCCTTTGCTGCGACATACATCAGCTTTTCGAGGACCAGGTTCAATAACTGTTACAGAGGCAAATACGCTCTCGTCTCTCACTAATTCGGCAAACGCTCCGGCCCCTGCCCCAACTTCCACATAATGCTCGTCGGCCGAAACAAAATCGGGAGCATGTTTCCGCAGCAAATTAAGGATGAATTTCAAACGCGGTTTGTAAATACACTCTCTACGGCTTTCACTCGTGGCGGGAAAAATATGAGCATCGAAAACCTGGGAAACAGAAGACTCCCGCAAAAAACATTTATAATGTTCTTTGGAAGGGCGCGGAGCAAGGTACAACATACCGCAAACGGCGCATCTGTGAAAAATTGCTCCATCTTTTATCACGCGATCAATTTCTTCATCCGAGCCACATGCCGGACACGGCACACTATAAAATTCAGACTGGCGTTCCTTAAACCACGCTATATCACGAGCTTTAGCCTGCTCCAAGTCAACCGAAAAACGATTTGGGCGAACTTTTCCCAAAGAAGAATCCTCGCCTTTATATCTCATAGCTCTCCCTTTTTTATTGTGTTTTTACCCTAAACCATTTGCTATCCATTTTTAAAGTTTATATAAATCACAATAATTTCACGTAATTATAACAAGTCACACAATTTATCTGCTCCATACCCCTCCCATCGGATTGCTTGAGATGTACTGATAGGATATATATAATTTTTCTATACGGATCGTGCCCGACAAATCGGCAGTGTCAAAAGCTGATTCTCGTGAAGGTAAGGAAAACGCAAAAAAAATGCACTCTGACGCCCTCCATCCCTTGGTAATACGACATTGGCCATATAATGCCTGGCCTACTTTCAAATACTTACTCTGTTTTCATTCAGGATAAATATAATTCCATACAAAATGCATTTTTATTCTGGCCACATACCCCGTTACGACAGAAAAAACAATGTGTGTCTTACCTGTCTCATATCTATACAAGTTTTACAAATTCAGTATTCAACGTGTGCTCAATATAGTCTGCCACGTCGCTTGAGAAGGAAAATTAACGAAAATAGAAATCATTCGGGCAACAAAAGACAAATATTATCAACTAGGCACATGTCCAAAGAAAAATTTTTGCCAATCTCTCGGTACTACTGAAAGTTGGTTTGACAGCATTGTGGATCGTCATGTCAATCTTAAATTTTTCATGCGTGACGCCAGCCATATCCGACAAAGGCGTGATTTGATGTACGCGCCTGCATTCTGAGGATACTATGCAAAAAAGGACAGAACAGGAACTTTTCTGGGCGGGAGAATTTGGAGATGACTATATAACCCGCAACACACTTTCCTCTTCGGCCGGAAAAGCCCAAGCATTCTGGGCTCACATACTTGCCCGCATGGCCGCCCGACCGACAAGTGTGCTGGAAATGGGGTGCAATATCGGCATCAACCTGGTCGCTCTGGGGCAGCTTCTGCCCGATGCCGTCCTTCACGGTGTGGAAATCAATGCCAAAGCCGCAGAAGAAGCCCGGCGCAACCTCCAGTATACCGGGCGAGCGACTGTTACTCTTCAATCGTTGTTTGATTGCACTGAAACAGGTTACGATTTTGTCTTTACCCGGGGTGTGCTCATTCACCTTAACCCCGAGATGCTTCCATTGGTGTATGAAAAAATCCATACGGCTTCCTCTCGCTATGTGTGCCTGTGTGAATATTACAACCCAACGCCTCTTGGCGTAGTGTATAGGGGGCATGAAAACCGTTTGTTCAAACGTGATTTTGCCGGAGAGTTCATGGACGCGTTTCCCGATATGAGCCTTGTGGATTATGGCTTTGTCTGGCACCGCGATCCTTTGTTTCCCACCGACGACGTAACATGGTTTTTGATGGAGAAACGCCACTGATGCTCCCCCCCGCCCTTGCCGTCATCACCGCTCGCGGAGGTTCCTCCCGTGTTCCCCGCAAAAATATCCGACTTTTCTGCGGCCGCCCCATGGTGGCGTGGCCCACGCGGGCGGCTTGCACATCCGGTCTGTTTCAGCGCGTCGTCATTTCTACGGATGACGAGGAAATCGCGGCGGCGGCCCAGGCCGAAGGAGCAGAACGTCCGTTTGCCCGCCCCCCGGAGCTGGCGGATGCCCACAGCACTACAGCAGATGTACTACGGCATGCGTTACAAACGCTCCAATGCCAGACCGGAAGCTTGCCCCCCTGGTGCTGCTGTCTGTACGGCACCTCAGCCCTGGTGACGCCGGCCATGTTGCACAGAGCGGCCGCTCTCGCGCAAAAGGAGGGCACGGAACTCGTCATGGCCGTGACGCCTTATTCCCACCCTATAGAGCGGGGCCTGACTCTGGACGATTCCGGCCTATTACGTTATCTGCGTCCGGAATGCGTGTCCATGCGCACTCAGGACTTTACGCCCGTCTGGCATGATGCGGGGTTGCTGTACTGGTTCTCCGTTCCGGCGTTTCTTAGCGAAGGAGGACACAGTTTTGCGCCTCTTCAAAAACGGGCGTTGCCTGTTTCAGCGCTCGAAGCCGTGGACATCGATACTCAAGACGACTGGGAATTTGCGGAAATCGTCGCCCGATACCGGGGGTTGGACGCTTGAGCAAGCAACACTCTTTTCCTCTGCTCATACGTGCCGATGCCACGCCAAGCATGGGAAGCGGCCACATCATGCGTTGCCTGACCTTGGCCTCGGCCGCCCGACAGGCGGGCGCGATCGTTGTTATGGGCGGGCACTGCACCATCCCGTGGCTGTGCCCCCGCCTGGAAGAGGAAGGTTATCTGTTCTGGGAAGAACCATGCCCTCCTCAGGCAGACGTGTCCTGCCTGCTTGCTCAACTGGAAGACATGGCTCGCCGTATCCACTGCCCCACGCGTGATTGCGCCGTCATTCTGGATGGTTACCATTTCACACCGCTGAGTCAGTCCGCCGCTCGAAAGCAGGCGCGTGTCCTATTGGTCATCGACGACTATCATCACCTGCCGCGTTATGACTGCGATATTCTCCTCAACCAAAATCCCGGCTCGGAAGTATACTCTTATCAAGGCAGCGTCGGCCTGAAGTTGCTCGGCCCTGAATACGCGTTGCTCCGCCCTGAATTTAAAGCCCCCCCTCCATCAGGGGGTCGGGCAAAAGGCCTTCTTCTCAGTCTGGGAGGAGGAGATTTTTCCGGTGTCCTGCCCCGCCTGGCCCCTGTCCTCCACGTCCCCTCCATGCGGGATAAAATACTGCGCGTCATTGCGGGAAGCACGCCGAAAAAAGTAATCCACACCCTTTTGGGGCATGGCCCCTTCCGTCTGGAAATACTGCCCCGGGTGGACGATATGCCCTCCCTCCTGGCCGATACCGACCTGTGTGTCAGCGCCGGAGGCTCCACGTGTTGGGAGCTATGCCGCATGGGGGTGCCCTTTCTTACTGTGGAAGTTGCGGAAAATCAGCGGCGTATCTGTAATTGGCTGGATGAGTATGACTTCGCCCCGCATTTTTCCATTTCGGCTTTGACAGCGCTTCTGGAAAATACCGAATTGAGGTCCGAGCATGCCGCAGCGTTACGTCATCTGGTAGACGGACGAGGAGCAGAACGCGTTATGGATACCCTCTTTAAGTTTGCTTATAGAGGAAAATGACCGACAATGAATATTCTTTTTTTAGGTCCGACCTGTCCCCGCATCGAAAATTTACTTCGAGCCTTAGGACATTTCGTGCATCGCGAAGAAGGGCGGCTTTCTTCTGATTTTTCAAAGAACAATTTTTTTAATTTCTGTATAAGCTACCGATATCATTATATACTTACACCTTCAATAATACATGCATTTCAAAATGGTCTTATTAATATGCATATATCGCTTCTTCCTTGGAATCGAGGTAGTGATCCGAACTTGTGGAGCTTTTTGGAAAATACGCCCAAAGGCGTCACTATCCACCATATAGATGAAACCCTTGATACTGGAGCCATTATACTTCAACAAAGTGTATACTTTGATGAAACAAAGGAAACACTGCGCACTACGTATTCTAAGCTTTCCAATGCTGTAGAATCACTTTTTACAGACCACGTTGAAAGTATACTAAACAGAGTCTTACCATATCATCCCCAACCTTCGGGCGGTTCCTTTCACCGATCACGGGACAAAATACCTTTTCTCCCGCTCCTTAAAGAAAAAGGGTGGGACACTCCGGTTGGTGTTCTGACAGGAGCGGGTCTTGGCTGCGCGCCCCGCCAACCCGCGACTTCGGACAAAAAAGTGGTTTCTTCCCTTTTCGATGAACTTCCTCCTAGAGCTTCTTCCTCCAAGTCGAAGTCAACTGAGAAGCTTTCGGAGCATAATTTTTCAGACCACTCCGTTTTTTAACAACGGTTCTCTACTGCATTCCGAATACCCACGTATGCCAGATATGCCTATACCCCATTACAGGAAATACAGTATGACGAAATCCTTCTTCCCTGATAGCGTTTTTGTGGTGGCTGAACTTTCCGCAAACCATAACGGCTCCGTGGAACGTGCGGAATCTATTATCCGGGCGGCAGCGGATGCCGGCGCTCAGGCGGTAAAGCTGCAAACCTATACCGCCGACACCATCACCATTCCCTGCAACAATCCATACTTCCATATCAAGGGGACCTTGTGGGAGGGGCGCACGCTCTATGCTCTGTACCAGGAAGCCCAGACGCCGTGGGAATGGACGCCCCGCCTTATGGCCCTGGCCCACGATTTGCATATGAAATGCTTTTCCACCGCTTTCGATCCAAGTTCCGTAGACTTTCTGGAAAGCATCAAAATGCCCTGCTATAAGGTGGCGAGTTTCGAAATCGTGGACATTCCCCTGCTAAAAAAAATTGCCTCCACCGGTAAGCCGGTCATCGTATCCACCGGAATGGCCAGCCTCGCGGAAATCGACGAGGCGGTGCGGACATTGCGCGAAAACGGCGCGGGGGATTTGACCCTTCTCAAATGCACATCGGCCTATCCCGCCCCGCCGGAGGAAGCGAATCTGCGCACCATTCCGCATCTGGCCCAAACATTCCACTGCCGGGCGGGTCTTTCAGATCATACTATGGGCAGCGCCGTTGCCGTGGCGGCTGTAAGCCTCGGCGCAACAATGATCGAAAAGCACTTTACCCTGGCGCGCGCGGACGGCGGCCCGGACGGCTCATTCAGCATGGAACCGGATGAATTCAAAATTATGGTCCGTGATATCCGCACAGTGGAAAAGGCTTTGGGGAATGTTTCCTATGAACTGACGGAAAAACAGAAAGACAGCGTCGTATTCCGTCGCTCTCTGTTCGCCGTCAAAGATATAAAAACCGGGGAAGCTTTCAACACAGGGAATATCCGTTCCATCCGACCGGGATATGGGTTATCCCCGCGTTATTTGGATACGATAACGACCAAACGGGCAACGTGCGATATAAGAAGCGGCACCCCCCTGTCATGGGAAATGATTGGCTGAATATTCAGAGCAGCGAAACAACCCGCTCCACATCGGCGTCCATCATCCCCGGCCACAACGGAAGAGTCAGAATTTCGGCATATGCGGCCTCGGCCTGAGGGCAAAGCCCGTACCCCGTTCCGAATTTTTCCCTATAATAAGGATGAAGGTGAACGGGCACATAGTGCACGTTCACCCCGATGTTCCGTGCCCGCAGGGTGCGGAACATCGCGTCGCGCCGGGGGTGTCGGATCACATAAAGATGCCAGGCGTGTTCCACGCCCGGTCGTATGACCAGAGGCATTCCTTCAGCCCTATTACCGGCGTCGGCAAAAAACGCGCCGTATATTGAGGCCAGTTCGCGACGACGGGCAAGCCCCCCCTCCAGTTTGTCAAGCTGAGACAAGCCGAGCGCGCACTGAAAATCCGTCATGCGGTAGTTAAACCCCAAGTCGGTCATTTCATAAAACCACTGCCCGGCCTTTTCCCGTTGAGACGCGGACGAGGATATTCCGTGGCTACGGAATGTGCGCATCCGATCGGCCAAAGCAAGATCGGAAGTCACGGCCATTCCGCCTTCCCCCGTGGTGATGTGTTTGACGGGATGAAAACTGAAACAGGTGATGTCGGCCAGTGTGCCGACCTTGCGTCCGTTCAGCGCGGCCCCCAAGGCATGACAGGAATCCGCGACCAGGGCCAGGCCGTACCTGTCGGCTATCGTGCGCAACGCGTCCCATTCGCAAGGTTGCCCGGCATAGTCCACGGCAATGACAGCCCGGGTGCGAGAGGTCACGGCGTCTTCCACCCGATTTGGATCCATCAGCAGCGTTTTCGCATCGATATCCGCAAAAACGGGCCTTCCCCCCTGGTACAGCACACAATTGGCCGTGGCGGCAAAGGTCATAGGCGGCACAATGACCTCATCTCCTGGCCCGACCCCCAAAGCAAACATGGCCGAATGCAGAGCCGCCGTGCCGCTGGATACGGCTACGCCGTATGCCGCGCCCACGCGACGGGCGACGGCTTCCTCAAAACATTCTATCATCGGCCCCGTGGTCAGCCAATCGGAACGCAAAACTTCTTCCACCGCCCGAATATCCGCCTCATCCACCATCTGATGCCCGTAGGGCAAGTATTTGCCGCTCATACGGCGACTCCTGGTACTACTCTGTTAAGTAAGCTTCCTCAAACGGCAAAGCCCTGCTCCCGCAGCGAAGTCCGTAACTCGTCCACGTTCAACCATGCTTCGTTGGTGTTGGAATTGTAGGCGAATCCCTCGGGCACCGGGCCCCCCTCCGGGCCACGGTAAGCAAAGGTTTCAGGCTTGATGACGTAATAGGCCCCGATGTCGATGGTATGACGGGAATCCTCGGCGGTGATCATAGTCTCATGCAGCTTTTCACCTGGGCGTATGCCCACTTCCACAGTTACCATATGCGGTGCGATGGCCTTGGCCAGTTCCGTAATTTTCATACTTGGAATCTTGGGAACAAATACCTCGCCGCCGCCGGAAATCGCGAACGCGCGCAATACCATGCGCACTCCATCTTCAAGCGTAATCCAGAATCGGGTCATCCTTTTGTCGGTAATGGGCAACGGCCCGCCTTCTTCCCTCTTTTGGATAAAGAAAGGAATAACGCTGCCCCGGCTGCCCATGACGTTGCCGTAGCGCACCACGGAAAAAGCGGTACGACTGCCGGTATAGGCGTTGGCGGCCACAAACAGTTTGTCTGAACACAATTTGGTCGCGCCATACAGGTTCAACGGACTGACGGCCTTGTCTGTGGACAGGGCCACCACCTTTTTCACCCCCATGTCGACGGCCGCGTTGATGACGTTTTCCGCTCCGCCCACATTGGTATGGATGCATTCCGTAGGGTTATATTCAGCGGCGGGTACCTGTTTGAGCGCCGCGGCATGGATGACGTAATCCACCTCATAAAAAGCGCGGTGCAAGCGCTCCTTATCTCTTACATCTCCAAGAAAATAACGTATGCAAGGATACTTTTCGGACGAAAAACGCTGTGCCATCTCAAATTGTTTCAACTCGTCCCGGGAAAAAATGATCAGCCGCCGCGGTCGATACGCTCTCAAAAATAATTCAGCGCATTTCTGCCCAAAGGAGCCCGTGCCACCCGTGATGAGTATGGATGCATCGTTAAACATGAAGAATCGACCGCCTCAACTTATTGAATTTTGTTTCCCATACGCCTAAAGCGGTTCATGCGTCAATTTACCCCGCATGCCAGCGCCGTCCGCCTACCCCTCCCGATTGGTACAAAAAAAGGATGCCCGGCATCCCTTCAAACTGATGATAAACTCCGCTACGGCTTAGATGGAAAGGCACGAAAATCGCTCGCTGCCTTGCTGTCCATTTCCTTCATCTGTACAGGAGGTTCCCCCCTCCAGATCAGCCTTCAACCGGCTTACGACGCAACGCCTTCAGCCCTTGATGAGAAGCGCCTTACGGATGGAGAGAACAACGGCAAGCCGCCACCCGCCCGCAATTTTCGAGGCTGCCGATTTTATCAGCAGCCTCTTACTTTATCAAATCCACCCGCTTCTACCTACGGCCGCTCATACCCGCCCGGAACCCCATGCGGGCTGAACACCACCTGCCACAGTTGAAAGCCGCGCGCTCTGGACGCCCCGGCACAACTCAACAAATAGTATTCGTACATGCGCCGCATACGTTCGTCACACCTGAACTTGCCCTCCAGGCAACCCTTTTCGAAATTTTTATGCCAGACCAGCAGCGTGGGGTCGTAAAACGCGCCGAAATTCTGCCAGTCCTCCATAATGAAGCGGCCTTGCGCGGCCCTCATCAGCGAGGTGGTGGAAGGCAAGATGCCGTTGGGAAAAATATATTTGGTCAGCCAAGGGTCCGCACCGCTGCCCCCGCCGTCGCTGCCGAGGGTATGCAGCAGAAACAACCCCTCCGGTTTCAGGCAGCGCCGTACAACATCCATGAAGGCGGCATAATTTTTACGCCCCACATGTTCAAACATCCCTACGGACACCACCCGGTCATATTTGCCGTCCAACGAACGATAATCCATCAGTTTGAAATCCACAGGCAAACCGGCGGCGTGCTCCTGAGCATAGGACAGTTGCTCGTCGGACACTGTGACGCCCGTCACCCGCACGCCGTAGTGCTCGGCCATATAGCGGGCCAGCCCGCCCCATCCGCAGCCGATGTCCAGTACGCTCTGCCCTTCTTCCAGTTTCAGTTTGCGGCAAATGAGCTCCATTTTGTTGATCTGGGCGGCGGCCAGATCGGCGGGGGCGGCCGCTTGGTCGGGCAATGCGCGCCAATAGGCGCAACTGTACTGCATATAGGGGTCGAGCATAGTCTCGAACATGGCTCGTTCGGCGTTGTAATGGCGCTCGGCCACAATGCCCGCGCGAGCCACGCTTTGCAGATTGAACAGCTTTTGAGCGGCCACATGCAACAACGTGGGCAGGTTGCCGGAAATACGTCCGTCCACCCGAGCATTCAGGGCCTTTTCGATCATGACGTCCATCCGCTCGCAGTCCCACCAGCCGTCCATATAGGCTTCGCCCAGGCCAAGCGTGCCCTGCCCCAGGACGCGCCGGTACAAATTCTCGTTGTGGACCTGAACATCCCACGGACGATTGCCGTTAATCCGGATATCCGCCTTTTCCGCCAGCGATTGCAAAACGTCTTTTGCCTGCATGTGTGCCTCCTCGCTTGGGCCTCCAAGCTTATGTACGTGGAATGCGACACACCATCCATGATACTTTTGACATTCTAATTATCTCTTCCCCAAACCGGCAAGCCCCTCGTTCAGTGCTCCATTTTCATATTTGTACGCCAACCTGACGGGAAAAATTCGTATTTTTAGTCTAGCCACACAAAAAGCCACCCGTTTTCCACAAAATATATTTTCAAACTTTGAAACTTGCCGGCAAGAACGTATTGCCCGCAGTCGCCATGACAAAAAAAGCGCCGCTCCCGAGGAACGACGCTTACCGTTTAATATCCGATTTCCATTTACATGGAACGGCCTCCGCCAAGGGCGATCAGAAAAATCAGTTCACCTTGCCCAGGGCATAGGCACGGGCCACGTTGATCGAAAACTTGCCTTTGAGATCGAGGATATGGAAAGGGATATTCCTGGTTTCGATCACCTTGTCGTCCTCGTCCAAAATTTCAATTTTCAAATTATGCTTTTTGCCCGCCGCGACGCCCGGCATCTGGTCGCCCTCCAGCATATAAATGGGATCGCCCGAGTCGTCGATGGTTACCTGCATGGCCTCGATGCCCGGATGCTCCACGCCGTCCACGGTATAGGACAAATTTTCCAATATCAAATTGTACGACTTGCCCTCGTCATAGCAGAAATAGGCCAGCCCCGCGAAGCACAGGACAATGACGATATTGACGAGTATTCTCTTCATGCCTACGCTCCCGCCGCGTCGCCGCGCAGTTCGGCGCGGGCCCGCACCTTGTCGGCATGCCGCCGCCAGGCGTGCAGCACCAGGGCCAACGAAATGATGCCGTAGGAAACGAACACCCGGAAGTATTCGCCAATCTGGGCGTCGCCTACCAGGTATTTGCCCGCCATGGGCGAAACGACGAACATCAGATGGAAAAGCACCACGCCCGCGAACACGTTGAAAATGGATGCCCGGGCCACCGTGGCCCCGCCCACCAGCAACGAGGCGATGGCGAACACGCCCGCCTGCTCGTGGCTGTTGTAGGTGTTCATGGTGCCCACGTTTTGAAGGAAGATGATCTGCCCGTAGCAGGCCAACACCGTGGAAATGATAATGGAGATGACGCGGGTGCGCATGACAGGAATCCCCGCGGCGTGGGCCACGGCCATATCCTCGCCCGAAGCCCGCATATCCTGGCCGAGCTTGGTGCGTCGGAACCAAACGATGAACACGCAGAACAGAGCGATGACCAGGAAAGTGGCCAGCGGAATTTCAATGCCGCCGATTTGCAGGGGGATCAGCGTATCCAGGCTGCGCCGCATACTGTCCAGGTTGGTGACGTTACGGATGCCGTACCCGCGCGAGAGCACCAGTTCCGGACTGTGAATGGGAACCACGCTGCCGAAACCGTACAGTACCACCAACTGGTACACGCCGTTCATGAAAAAGCCCAAGATATAGGCAGTGACCATTTCGCGTCCTATGGCTTTATTCAACACCGTACCGCACAGCCAGCCGAACAGGATGGCCAGGGGGGTGGAGATGATGGCGGCCAAGGTCATGCCGTACACGCCTGCCACATGCCAGTCGCTGACGAAAATAAGGCCAATCTGCCCGGCCATGGCCCCCAGAACCATGCCGAAATTGAGGCCCATGCCCGCCATGATGGGAATGAGCAACGACAATACAAGAAACGCGTTGCGCGACAGCCGGATAAGCATTTCCTGCACCAGATATTCAATGGAGAAATGCGAAATAGGAATGGCTATGGCGCTTACTACCAAAAACACGATGGGCACCGCGTTCCGTATCAAAAACAGCTTTACTTTTTCGCCGGTATTCATCGTCTTCATGATCTCACCTTCGTCACGCGGGTCAGAGCGTACAGAATCATCCCGTTGGACACGATAATACGGATAACCTCCGACATATCGGTCTGCAACATGCTGTTGATGACCGAAGGCGTCATGGTCAGGATGCCCTGGAACAAAATAGTCCCCACAATCACGTTGGTGATGCTGGCTTTTTTAACCGAAGCGCCGCCGATGAGAATGGCCGCCACGGCCGGGAAGGCCATATAGAAGGGCCCCATATAGAGCTGAATGAATCCGAAGCTCTGCTCGTAGATAATAATTCCCAACGCGCCGAGCACGGTGGACAGAATAACCGAAATGGTGCGCATCCGGTCGATATTCACCCCGCTGGCCCGGGCGTATTCAGGATTGGACCCCACGGTGGTCATGGCCGTGCCGGTCTTGGTACGCATAAACAGCCACATCAGGACGCACAGAAGCAGGAAAAAGAGAAACATGCCGGTGGGGAAGTAGAAAAATTCGCCCACTTGAAAGGCCCCGATGCCCCCGATGGCATTCTGCCAGAATTCCTGAACCGAAATGGTGGTGCGCAGGCCCTTGCCGGCATACCCCCATACCATGTTGGAGCTGGTATAAGGCAACACCAGCCACATAATGCACATGAAAGCAACCGAGGAAAAGCCCACATAGGTGGCGATCATCATTTCCTCGCCCTTGACTTTGTTGAGCAAGAGCCCGTAGCCCCACCCCAGCACAATGGCGATGGGCGTGGCGATCATCATGGCGCCCAGAACGCCCGGCAGGCCGTGCAGGTCAAGCTGCACGCTGGTTACGGCCCCCAGCAGACCGGCAATGATGCCCAGCGGCAGGCCGAAGTTGAGGCCGCAACCCGACTGGATCATGGGTACCATAGCCAGAACCATGACGCCATTCATCCCGAAGCGAACCAACGTGTCGCTGATCGATGCGTCCAGACGCACCTGGACAAAGGGTGCCATGATAAAGAGCAGGACGAGGAAGGCGGCGATCAGGATGCGGGGCCACCCGGCTTCCTCGATGAACTTCCTGAGCTTGTTCATGCGGTGACAGTCTCCTCTTCTTCACTGGTGCCGAGCAGCAGGTAGCCGAACGTTTCGGAGGGTTCCGACGCAGGCTTGATCCCCACAATTCTGCCCTTGTCCACAATGGCGATACGATCGCACACGGAGCGCAGTTCCTCCAGTTCGGAGGAAATCATGACGATAGTCATGCCGAACTCGCGGTTGTAGCGCTTTAAAGTGTCAAGCACGACCTTTTTGGCGCCCACGTCGATGCCGCGCGTGGGCTCGGCGACGAACAACAATTTGGGATGGGTTTCAAACGCCTTGGCCAGACACACCTTTTGCTGGTTGCCGCCCGACAGTTCCTGCACAGGCTGCTTTTCGCCAGTACACTTGATTTCCAGATCGCGTATATATTGTTGCGCGGTGGCCGAGATAGCCGCCTCGTCCCGAATTTTGACCACACCCCCCAGCACGGGTTTCAGGAACTTGTCCTGAATTTGCAGGGAGGTAAAAATAATATTCCAGGCGATGGACTCTTCGAGCAAGAGCCCCACGCCACGCCGGTCTTCGAACACGGCGGAGATACCGGCGGACAACGGGGCGGTGGGCTTGTTGAGGGGGATGGGCCGACCGTCGAACACCACTTCGCCCCCGGCCGCATGCAAGCCCATGATACCGTTGGCGATGCCCAGTTTGCCCTGGCCCGCCATGCCGCCAATGCCCAAAATTTCACCCTCATGCACGGTCAAATTGACATCCCGCACAGTTTCACCCGGCATATCCACCCACAGGTGACGTATTTCCATCAGGGGACGGCCCGGCGCGCGCGTTTCCTCGCGCTCGGCGCCCGCGCCTTCCACCTTGCGGCCCACCATGCTGGACGTAATCTCGCGAATGGAAGTTTTGGCGGGCGTGGTCTGCAACACCACCTCACCATCGCGCAGGATGACGATATCGTCGCATACGCTCATGATTTCCTGCAGACGATGAGTGATGAAAATAATGGCGATGCCCATGCCCGCCAGGCGACGCATGGAGGCCAGCAAAATATCGGCCTCGGCTTCAGTCAGCACGGCAGTGGGTTCATCCAGAACCAAAATCTGGGTGCCGCGTTTGTCGATTTCACGGGCGATTTCCGTGAACTGCTTATGGCCCACAGGCAGTTCCGAAACCAATGTTTCACCGTCCAGCGCCACGTTCAGCCTGTTGATGGCGTCATTCGCGCGGGCCGCCATCTTGGGTCGGTCCAAAGTGCGCAGGCGATCGCCGAAAGCCTCGACCAACGGATTATACGCCAAAGATTCGCGATTGAGCACAATGTTTTCAGTAACGGTAAAGCCGGGGATCAGAGAAAATTCCTGGTGAACCATGCCGATGCCGGCTTGCAGGGCGTCCATGGGGCTGCGGAAGCGCGCCTCTTCCCCATTGATATAAATATGCCCTTCGTATCCGCCCGTATCACGAATGACTTTCATCCCGAACAGGATGTTCATCAGAGTGGATTTACCCGCCCCGTTTTCGCCAACCAGGCCCAGTATACGACCTTTTTCCAGGGTGAAGGATACGTTTTTCAGCACGCGGTTGCTGAAATAAGCCTTTCCTACGCCCTCCATCCGGAGCAACGGCACTTCTTGTCCCATGAACGAGCCCACCTTGTTCAAGTTTCCGCGGAAAATATCCCGGTCGTCCGGCGTCGCGGGCGCGCGCCGCGGACCGGCCTGTTCCGCATCACGAGGACGCCGACGCCAGGAGCGTTTCCGGGGCGGGCCGGGAGCACGCCCCGCCCGGCGGGGTCCCGAAAAAAATACGATCCATCCTTCGGGCGACGGTATCAGGCGCCCGAACGGCCGGAGAAAGAAAAGGTTTTGAGCAAGCCCCCGGCTCCGCCGGGGGCTTTTCACATGTGAAAAGCGGAGGGAGCAGCCCCCTCCGCCAATCATCCATTTATTTGATGTTGAAGTACTTTTCGGGCACCTGCACGCCGGTGGCGCCCATGTAGCCGGGACCGCCCATCATGTAGGTATCCTGATAGACCAGCACGTGGTTCTTCTTTTCCACGCCGGTCTGCACGTCGCGGTAGAAGCTGCCGTTCCAGGTAGCGCCGGGGGTGGCGGCGTTGTAAGCGTTGAACAGGTCTTCCTTCTTGAACTTGCGACGGAAGTTCTTGCCGTCCACACCGGCTTCGATGTACTGCTTGGCCAATTCGCCCAGCGCCTGGGAGTTGGTGAAACCGTAGGAGTAAGCCCAGGTGCCCATGTGACCGCCGGCGCCCTTGGCGACGACGGTATCTTCCACGCGCTTCAGAATGGCGGGGAAGTCGCCGGACACGTCGGCGAGGTCGATACCCAGAGCGCCCGGGTAGCCCATCAGCGGAGAGGGCAGGTCGGCTTCGATGAAATAGCCGCCCTTGCCTTCGGTCAGACGCTTGAGCAGGGGCTCGGTATGGGCGTCGTTGGTGCAGAAAAAGGCGGTCTGCGGGCCGTACTTATCCAACCACGCGGGCACTTTTTCCAGAATGAACTGCTGCGCGCCGGCCACGCCCACGTCGCTGGTGGGGTCGGGAGCGGTTTCAAAATGGAAGTTGATGCCGAGGTCCTTGCAGGCCGCTTCCATGATGTTGCGACGACGCGAAAGCAATTCGTAGCTCATATGGCGGGGGAAGGAAATATGCACAAAATCGGTGACGCCCAACTTCTTGGCGGTATCGATGATCAGATAGCCGCGCGAGATGTTGTCGGCATTGATGGCCAGGTCGGCGGCCGATTCGATGACGCCCGGGTCCTCGTGGGCCTCGCCCGCGAAGAGCAGGATGTCGGGACGGGCTTCGCGGATACGGCGGAACCCTTCGGTGGTGCCGGGAATGGCCTGGTTGACGATAACCGCCTTCATCAGCGGGTCGTCGGCGAACGAGGCAATCTGAGAGATGGTGGTCTCCATCTCGGTCATGAAATTGTCGGGATAGGTGATGTGCTTAATCATGCCGCCGTCGGCGACATCACCGTACTTCTTGATCAGCGCTTCGGCTCCGCGCAGATCGTCCTCGGACTGAGACACCGTACCGGTGCAGATACCGATGTGAAATTTGGCGGGTTCGGCAGCCGAAGCATGTCCGGCAAAGGCCACAGCCCCCAGGCACAACATGGAAGCGACAAAATGTTTCACACTTTCCTCCTTCAGGAAAAATCAAAATCCCCAGCGACAAAATACCACTAAACGCTTGGACTATGCCCGGAAAATACTAGGTTGTCAAAAAATTGAAAGACCCGCACGAAAAAAAAGTTGGGCAAATTCTGTAATTTGCCAATATATATTGAATTACAGTCTAAGTCCGGAACGAATAAAAGCCCTCCCTGTCAAGGCGGCGGAGCCCTTCCGCTCCAGGATCGAGTCGAGCCTCTTTCGGCTGAAGTTGCGCGTCGTATCAACCCGAATTGTCCGAACAGCCCCGCTGTTCCGCCACGCCGCCCTCCCCCCGAACTGCCCATAGACATCGCCACTTCGTGCATACTGTTCGGCATGTCGCACATTAACCTAAACAGCGCCCGATTAGATTAAATGATCCAATGCCTGACTGAACTTTCCCGAAGCCGGTGACGTGGCTCGTATGTCCGAAACCGACAAAACACTCACAGAAATAGGGGAACTGTATCTCGCCCACAAAACGAGCCTTTCCTAAAGTGATGGGCTGTTTTGCGCAAATGCTGCCCCAAAAGACGAAGAAAACGCCCAAACGCTCCAGCACTCTAACCAACAAATTTTTCTTAACAAAAAAGCACTTACATTTTCATGTAAGTGCTTGATTTGCTTTGGCGTCCCCAGGCAGATAAAAATTACCTGAAAAACAGATTGATTTTTAGAAATTATTTTTAAGTAATACCCACACGAATACCCCCAAAAAAGAAAATATTTCAAAATTCTTCTCTAGGCGAGGTTGGACACTATCTCCATCAAAATAGAGTTCCCTTTCTTGGCAAGGAGCTACTGTCACCTAGTAGCCCGGTGAAAAGTCGATTTTGGACATTTAAGATCATAACAAATTGATATTACTAATTTTTATCATGATAAATGTAATTTTTTAACAGGCTGCGGAAAAACCAGACTAGAACACATGGCTGTTCACAGTGCTTGCTCTCTGGTGGAGGAGTAGACCTCCTCCTGACCTTGACTAACATGTCAAGGACGCAGCGTTTCTCCTCCATATTCTATAGTGCATTAAACGTGATCTGGATAGTAGTTATTTATAATTATTGGCAGTTTTTCAGCGCTTCTGCCATGTTTGAAACTATTTTTTCTACGATCCTATACTCTTCGATATGTATTCAAGGAACGTATAGCTCTCTTCCCTTTCCTGGAACTGTGACCTGATTTCACTTCTGTTAGTGTATTTGACAAAGATTTCGTACTTCACTAAAGGCAGGCTTGCGTCGTCGTCCTTGTATTCACGGACGAAAGACGCTGGCTCATCCGTCGTCCGGAATTCGTAGGCCCGTCCGTGCAACGGGATCAGGTATAGCTTGTCGATCCTCTTGCCGAGAACCTTGTCCAGTGCGGTGAGGAAGCCACCGATTTGACTTTCATTTAGAGACAGCCCCTGCCACCATGCGCTCTTGCTGAGGGAGAACAGTTTCAGGATTTGGGGAAGACGAAAGAAAACGGTGAAAGGAACATTGGTATTCATAATGACAACTCCGTATAAAATGGGGGCTACGGAGCACTATAGTATAATTATTCAATAAAATCAGTATATTTTATAACATTTGAAGACATCTGATATTGTCTGATACAGTCCGTTGAAGCTGGATGGAACTGAAAAAACAGTCTGATTTTCTTCAAAAATAAATTTATAATCACATATAATTATTATAAATATTTTTTCTTCCCTTTAGAAAGCAAAGGGGGCGGGGCATCAGCGAACATACCGTTCCGAAGAACCCGCACCGTCCTGAAATGGTCTTGTGCAAGATTATCATAGATATCCCTCCAGCTTTATTGGGAACTCAAAAAAATTAACTTTACATAAAAAACTAAACAATAATATAAGTATAGTTAATTATATAAAATTTTATAAAAATGTAAAACATCTGTTTTCTCGTGTTGTACAGGAGGTCAAAATATTATGCAGATGGATTATCTGCGCTACCTACTTGTTATCGAAAAATGCGGCTCCATTAATCGGGCGAGCCGCAACCTTTTAATGACACAGCAGCGCCTCAGTAAAATCCTTGCTGCTGTGGAAAGTGAACTGGATTGCACAGTTTTTATCCGTACTTCCAGGGGTGTTACCTTGACGGGTAAAGGGGAAAAGGTTCTTGATGCAGTCAAGGATATACTTGGAATTTATGATGAATTGTGTGAGAATATAAAAAATGAAAAATTCAAATCGCTGCATGGTGATTTGCATGTGTTTCGCCCTTCGTATCTATGGGATAAAAACTATATTGAAATGATTATAAATGAATTTTCTCAAAAATATAAAACAAATATAATCGCCCATGAATATGTCGATTTTATGAATATTGATATAAAATATCCTGCATTTTATTTGAATACGGTTGGAAAGGAGGGAATGTATCCCCATTTTGGGGAAAGATGCAAGATAATGCCCAAGCATAAGGTAAAATTGACATGCTATGCCGCAAAATCAAGTGAGTTTGCCACAAGATATCAAAGCATCAGCTTAAAAACATTAAAAAAGCAGAATATTATTATCTACAGACCGGGCGGCAAAGATGTATTCCCTTTCAGGCGGATGTGGGAACGGATAGGGATACCGGAACATGTGAAGTTTGTAGACAATGCTCTGGCCTATCATGCCGCGCTCCGGCGGGGTGAAGGGGTTATAGTGACCTCAAAACGAATTCTTGTTGAACCCTACAGCAGCTACCTTGTGGAAATCCCGCTTCGGGACAACATCTTTTGCGAATTCGGCCTCGTTTTCCCCGACACCTTACGGACAGATCCCCTTGCCGCCGCGTTTATTGCTTTTGCCTCAGCTTATCCTTCTCCTTCGTTTTGTCAGCCTGTGCGCTGACAGCATGCTCTCTCCCGTCCTGCTACAATAAAAATGATGTAGGCAGGGTGACTTCACAAAAACATGAGGTCTACCCAGACGCTCCGACTCTGGTCTAAACAGACTCAGACGAGATACCGGAACGCCGCATACAGCGGAGGTGTCCGGCCTGCCGCGTTCGCCACGCCGCCCCGTGGGCGGATGTATTACGGCGCGCGGAAACCGAGAATCTGGAGGAGCGCGCATGAAAGCGATTGCGATTGCGGGGAGCGCCCGCAAGTACGGCTGCGGAGCAATGCTGCTGAACAAGGCTCTGGAGGGAGCGCGGGATGCAGGAGCTGAAACGGAGCTTGTTTTTCTCAGCGATTTGAAATTCAAGGGGTGCAGTCGCTGCTTCGAGTGCAAGCGCATAGGCAGCCCCAGCTATGGAAAATGCGCCATGGAGGATGAGCTTTCTCCTGTTTTGGAGAGAATAAGGGAAGCGGATGTCCTTCTTTTTGCCGCCGCCATGTACTATGTGGAACTGCCGGGAAGAATGCTGGCTTTTTTCGAGCGCATGCTGTTCCCCTGCCATGTGTACGAGAGCGAAGAGAATAAAAAGCGCGTTGCGGTGAAGACCGCCAGCGGCATAGGCTCTCCGACCGGGCCGACCCTGTGGCCGCGCACAACTCATACCGCCTTTTTCTATACCATGAACATCGGCAAGATGTGGTGGAAAGATGCGCGGATACGTTCGCTGCTCAATGAGCTTGATCAGGCGTGCCATACCAATACGGAACTGCACATTATTACCGAAACGCTCCAGTACTTCAACGGATATGAGAATTATTACGCGCCGAAGCGTGACGGGGACTACCGCAGGCATCGTTTTGAAACGATATTTCAGTTGGAATTGCAGGAAGCCTACCTGGTAGGCAAGCGCCTGTGCATGGAGCCGCCTCTGGTCGGCAACGCCTACAGCGCGGATCATTTCCGGCGTCTGAACAGTCTGCTGGGCAGAGACATGTACCCGATTCCTTCCGATGGAGGCAACATGGCGAATCCCGGTTTCCGGTATCGCGGCCTGCCCCATCCGGATTATCCTGATCTTGAAGAATACAAATATACCGGAAAGCCCGCGAAGTAGCACACCGAACTATCTGGATGCAGAGCATTTTCACTTTAAAAATGCTCCCGAAGTTGAGCGGAGCGAAATTCCGCCGCGACATCGGAGCAGCCGCAATTCACTTGCGGCGTCCAGCTTCGATGGAGGCCGAAGTCTGCAAGCCGGAACACAGGCTCCCGGCTGGCAGGTATTTTCAAATGCAAAACACTCTGAAGCTTCGGTGTACCAACTGCCGTAAATGAGCCGAACACAGCGCTTTTCGGCAATAATCTTAACCAAAAATGCGAAATATTCTGCGTTATGCAGTGGGAGGACTCGGCATGAAAAAGGCGTATGCAATCAACGGGGGGCCGCGCAAAGACGGAACCACGGCCCGGATACTCGCGGCGGCGCTGGAAGGGGCGAAGGAGGCCGGAGCGGAAACCAAAATGATCAATCTGTATGATCTTGATTTCAGCGGGTGTATCGGCTGCGCCGCATGCAAGATGCCTGCGGGGAAAAGCTACAATAAATGCATTCTACGGGATCAGCTGACTCCAATCCTACTGGAGCTGCGCGAGGCCGACGTCATGTTTTTCGGTTCTCCTATGTTTTTCGGCAAGATTGCAAGCTCATTGCAGAACTTTTTTGAACGGATCATGCAGCCGGAAAACACCAATGAACCGTATCATGCCACCATGTGGCCGAGAAAAACACGTACGGCGCTTTATCTCAATACGGAACTGAGCAGGAAAGAATTTGAACGCAGTGGATACGTATATCAAGCTCTGGCTGTAACACGCAGGATTTTCGGCGAGTTTCATGTTCGTGTCTTTACCGATTCCCTGATGTTTTTTGACGGATATGACAAATTCTATGCACTGCAGTATGATGAAAGACAGCGACGTGAATATTTTGCGAAAGAATTTGTATCAGAACTGGAAGAGGTGCGGAATGAAGCAAGGAAGATGACGGAATTGCCCGCAGAACTTGAAAATCCTTATCGTGATCGCCATTTGCAGTGGGTACGCGATAACGTGCCTGGAGCGCGTATCTGACACTCGGGAATTCCTGCGCAATATGCGGGGGAATCATGTCGGATGTATTGCCGTATTCCGGGAGCCCGGTGAACGTTAGACAGTTCATGGCGCTCCCGGAATAGATGGAGGGTATAGATATGACCACAGGTAGCATTGGAATACAAAAAAACATGAAATGGGCGCTTTCCGTTGCCCTGCCTGCTGCTCTTTACATCCTGCTGCCCGAAAGCGCGGTGATAACGCCGAAGGTCAGGATGTTCCTGGCGATTACTTCATGGGCGGTTCTGATGTTTTGCTTCGAACTGCTCGATAACGCGATTACGGCTTTGTCTCTGTCCATCGCCTATGCGATAACCGAAATCCTGCCTTTCGGAAAGGCATTCGGCGGCTGGAGCGGAACGGTTGTCTGGCAGTGCTTCGGTATCTTCATATTCATCAATATGATGAAACGTACATCCGTCCTGAAAAGATTCGCCTATACCGTGCTGAGCGTAACCGGCGGTTCCTATATGGGCATATTAATGGGGCTGACAATTTTTGCCGTATGTTTTCACAATTTTGCATTTGCGGGCCTGGCCCTGGCCTACGGTATCGTGGAGGTGCTGGAGCTGGGGCGTTCAAGGGCCGCTGCAGGCATTCTGCTGTCCATGGCCATGGCCTTCGGTGATGCGCGTAATTTTCTGTATTATCCTTCCGGGGTAGGTATCAGCGGCGCGGCGGCGAATACGGTAACCGAAGTGGCGGTTAATTATATCACTACGTTGCAACATAATATCCCGTGGATAGCATTTCCTTTTCTCATGACGTTCATTATCGGAAAACTGATGAGCCCGGAAAAGGCATTGAATGGCAAGGCATACTTTATGAAGGAAAAAAAGAAACTGGGGCCAATGTCTGCGGATGAGAAAAAGGTTGTTTCCATCTTTCTGTTGATGATGCTGTACATGTTTACTACCAGCATCCACGGCATGAGTATGGTTTACGGTTTCATCATCTTCCCCCTGCTTCTCTATCTGCCGGGCCTTGATGTGGGAACAAAGGATGATATCGCCAAGGTTAACCTTCCTCTGCTCATATTCATCTCCGGATGCATATCCATCGGCACTGCCGCCGCGGCCGTGGGAGCCGGGCAGATTGTTTCGGATGTATTTACTCCCGTGATGGCGGGACAAAGCAACTATGTATTTGCCGGACTTGTCTTTTTAGCCGGATATGTGGCCAACATCTTCATGACCCCGGTTGCGCTCATGAACCTCTTGACGCCTCCCTTTACCCAGATATCCCTGGATATGGGCATAACGGCATATCCGGTCATATACCTTTTGAAGCATGCCAGTACCCATGTTCTTTTCCCCTTCGAGAACACCACGATTTTGTTCGCTTACAGCTTTGGTGCGATCTCCATGGGAAATTTTGTGAAATGTTTTCTTGTGAAGCTGGCGGTTTATCTGGCGTTTCTCTTTCTTGTCAGCGTACCGTTCTGGAGTTTTTGCGGTTTAATGTAGCTATGATATTCTGTATATAAAAAGTACTTATATTCCTGACTGATACCAAGTAATAAAATTTTCGATAAGTATTATACTGCCAACAATCCCCCCCCCCCGCAAAGCGGGTGGTTGTCTGTTTCAGAAGCTACGCTTCCTCAACTGGCTGAAGCCTTAAAAACAAAGAATACCAAGGTCTTTTGGACCTTGGTATTCTTCTTTGTACCTAAATTTGGCGTCCCCAGGGGGATAAAAATTAAAGCGCAACATATTGAATTTACTATGTTTTGTAGATTTCACCTCGTTGACACCTACAAAAATACCTTAAAAATGAAAATTTCTTAAAATTCTTTTTGGAACGTGGCTGGACAATTATCTATTTGCTTTATCTTTTCCGCCAGTTAACGCCATTACGGCTTTATCAAAGTCGCTTTCTTTTTGTCCGGACTCAAGTTGCCGCCGCTGGTGAAACTTATCATATTCCTGTTCCGCATGGGCAACAGCCAACTCGTGAGAAATACTTCCAGCATGAGTGAGGATGTTGCCTTCGTTGAGCGTAAGAAAGGCGTCCAGCTTGGCAATCCAGTCGGTCATATGCATGGGGTTGCGCAAACGAGCCTGTCTTTCGGCAAAGAGAAGATATTGCTCCACTAGATTGTTAAGCGCGAGAAGTTCTTTTTCATTCAGGTAATTTTTGGCAATTCTCACATCCTGCTTGCGAACCTTTGCGCCGCGCCATGTGGTCAAGCCCATATACGGCTTGCCGCTGTCCGCACGGCTATGAATGAGTTCCGCCGCCGTCATACCCGTCACAGCCCAATGCAGTTTGTTTTGAACGGTTTTGAAAAAGGTGATGCTTTCCTCGGTGGTGGGATCGTAATCAATACTGGTGGCGTAAATGTCGGTAATTTTTTGGTAGAAACGGCGCTCCGAGGTTCGGATATCTTGGATGCGACGGAGGAGTTCTTCAAAATAGTCAAAGGGCAGTTCCGGATTTTTCAGCCGTTCGTCGTCGAGTACGAAACCTTTAACGATAAACTCCCGAAGTTGCTGCGTGGCCCAGATACGGAAACGCGTGGCAACATGGCTTTTGATCCGGTAGCCCACGGAGATAATCATATCCAGATTATAGTATTCCAACTGGCGTTGAACTTGACGAGCTCCCTCCTGCTGAACTGTCAAAATTTTTTTGACAGTTGTCTCCGAAGAAAGCTCTCCTTCCTCAAAAACACTTTTAATATGATAACTTACGTTTTGTTTAGAGGTTTGAAACAAATCCGCTATCATCTGTTGAGTGAGCCAGACGGATTCATCCTCAAAGCGGACGTCAATTTTTATCCGGCCGTCTTCGGTTTTATAAATCAAAAATTGGCTTTGTTGAGGGAAGTTAGGCACATTGAATTCCTTGTTGAATATTATCAAGACCAGCGCAAAAGAGTCATCGCTACACCACTCTCAAACTTGCCACGAGTACATTCGTAGAGTCGTGTAAGCGGTGTATATCGCGCCAGCCATTTTTCTGGATCGCATTCTGTAAAATCTATTTGTCCGCATTGCTGTTTAATGGCGGAGTAAGCAGCAGTGGCTTGCGGGATATGCGTCAACTGGCGTAAAAATCCATGTGCGGCGCGGGAAGTCCTTTGCATGGTAATTCGACCGAGTTCGGAGTGGAGGATGGCGCAAGGAGACTGCGTGAGCTCAAGAATGCGATATCCACAGGTTTGTTTGGATACCTGATATTCACGGGCCAAGCTGTTTATGAGTGTGAAGTCAAAGGGTGCGCCAGCCATAGAGGTACGAAACTGATCTTCCGGCATAAGTAACTCTACGGCAAAGGCGTTGGCTTCTTGCTCCTTTTGTCTTTTTCCTTGTAATACATCGTCAACAGTGCACCAAAATCCGGTTCTGCCATCCCGTACATATTCAGGCTTGTGTTCCAGAAAATAGTGCCCAAGTTCGTGAGCAAAGGTGAACGTATGACGTTTGGGGCTGTTGATATGGGTATTGATTAAAATTCCCTTTTGGTTGCCCTTATAAATCAGCTCTCCGCTCAGTTTTGGGTCGTTGGGCAATAGGCGGTATAGATAGCGAATACCTTCACGCTTGGCGATATCATGTAAAGCCAAGGCGGGAGGTCCTACCACTCCCTTGGTTTCCAATACCCACCGCGCTTTGACCGCAGGATTAACCATCAGCTCCCTCTCCAAACAGGTCTTCTATCGCCTGTCGGTGTTCTTTGGTTTCGGTGGTGGAAATATCTCCACGAGCGGCTATGGCGTATTGTTGCTCTTTCGGCTCTGGAGGGGTGGAGATTTCCAGGGGCGGCAGAGTCTTTTGTATATCAGCCAGTGGCAATGAGCTGTCTGGATTGATATTTTTTAGTTGTTCGCAGAGAGCCATTAATTCATCGACTTTTGCAACAATACGTTGTTGCTCGGCAAGGGGGGGCAAGGGAAACAGAATATTTTTAATATAATCTGTCGGTACGCGCTGCTGACCTGCAGTACCAGTCATGTTTTTTTCGCCATCCCTGAGGAATTCTGGATTCTTTAAAAAATTAAGTAAATACTTTGGAGATATCTGTAGGCATCGCAAAACGTGCAGCTCTGTCGTTCCAGCACCAAATCCATTTTTTAAATTTTTTACAATACATGATTTACCGTTTTGAAAACAAGGAGTTATCTTTGCCAAGACTATATCGTTTTCTGCAAAATGGGTAAATCCTGATTTAACTTTCCCCCATACACGTATTTCTTGATGATGCCCTCCAAAATAAGAATTAGAAATAAGTGCCATAGGAATAAAAGATACTTCTCTATCATCTGGTAGTTGATTTCTTGGGTTGATTAAGCTAACTTCTCCAAGCCTGCACCATTCCCAGCCATTCGGTAAATCATAGGGTTTTTCTTCCTCGGAAATAGGAGGCAACGGCTTTTCTTTTTTGAGTTTACCAGCGTCGATAAGGCGAGATTTTTCCTCTTGGATACGTTTTAGTAGCTCGGATGCTGGCTCATCATGGATATTCTGGGGAACGAGCGTACCTCGTACCGCCGCTTGAAGGATAGACTTGGGCAGGTACTCGGCCAAGTTTGCCTCCAGAGAATCAAGTTCTTTTTCTGCGGCTTCAAGCTCGTCGCACATAGACATGAATAAATTAGCTTTAGCAACAATACGATGTTGCTCTGCCAATGGCGGCAAAGGGATAAGAAAATGCTTTATTTTTTCAGCACTCAGACCTTCACGAGAAACGCCAACTTGTGTATTCATAATCGTCTGTTGCAGTACAGGAGATATGAGTAGTAGGTGAATAAAATTAATCAAGTTATGGTTAATTAAGCGAATTATGCATACATGTTGATTTATATTTGCTGTATCAAAGCCTTCGGGTATAATGCAGCTTCTGCCGATAGACGCACCTGTAATGTTTAATAGAATATCATGAGCCTTGACTTCTGACCCTCTCATTTTTTTATGCAATGAGTCACTTATGAAGGCAACATTTTGCAAAACTAGGCCAGAGTTATATACATTTTGTGAGCGCAAAAATTTGATTCCGGTGGGGCTATAAGCATTCTTGCCCCCAGTAGGAGTACTGCCTGATCCAACCTTTGAGACAAGTTCGCCAAGCCTGCACCAACTCCAACCACTTGGCAATGCAAAGGGAGGTTCATCTTCCTCAATTGGTGGCAACGGTTTTTCTTTCTTTATTTCACCCTGCTTGAGGAGTTGAGCCTTCTCTGTCTGGATATGTGCCAACAAATCTGATGCCGGTTCATCCTGCGAGTTTTGGGGTACAAGTTTGCCTTGTACAGCTGCCTGCAAAATGGCCTGGCGAAGTTGCGCGGCTTTCATTACACGCCTCTCTGGTTCATGGCGGCGGTAATGCGGCCAAGGATATTTTCAATATGAGCGGAGACGGCGGCTTTCTCGTTCAGGTACTTGGCGATAAATTCTCCCGGCGGCAAAATTTCAACCGTTTCGCGCGGAAAACCGCACAAGTCCAGATTGTACTCACCGGCAATAAGATCTTCCACAGGAACGTATCTGGAAATTTCGCTTTCAGAACGACCTTTCCAAATTCCGTTTTCCAGCTTTCCCCACCAATTCTCCACAGGGGTAAAATGGCTGTCCAGCATCGGCTTGGTCTTGGAAAAGTGCTTGTAGCCTTTGGGCATTTCCAGCCGGTAGAACCAGACGCCTTTGGTCGGGCGGCCTTTGGTGAAAAACAGCAGGTTGGTATTGATTGAGGTGTAGGGCGCAAAAACGCTTTTCGGTAGACGAACGATGGTATGCAGATCGCACTCTTCCAAAAGTTTTTTCTTGATGGCGGACTTGACTCCGGTTCCAAACAGGAATCCATCAGGCAAAACCAGGCCGCACCGCCCGCCATCTTTTAACAGCGCCATAATATGTACCAGAAACAAGTCTGCGGTTTCCGTGTTTCGTAGCTCTGCTGGCACGGATTGAGAAATAGCTTTGTTCTCTGCGCCGCCAAAGGGCGGATTGGTGACGATAACGTCAACTTTATCCTTGAGCGGATAATCCGATATCGGCGTTCTGAGCGTATTGTCGTGGCGGATATCGGGTACATCAATGCCATGTGCGATCAGGTTGGTCATACAGAGAAGATAGGGAAAAGGTTTTTTTTCAATGCCGTGAATAGTTTTTTGCAGGGTGGTATAGTCCTCAGTGGAATCTATAGTAAAGCTATCCACGACACTGGTCAGGAATCCTCCCGTTCCGCAAGCTGGATCCAAAATGCTTTCACCCAGCTTTGGGGCCACATGCCGGACAATGAAACGGGTTACAGGCCGTGGGGTATAAAACTCTCCAGATTTACCGGCGCTCTGCAAGTCTTTGAGCATACCTTCATAAAGATCGTTGAAAAGATGCGAACCTTTTACCTCGTCGAAATTGATATTCTCATTGATTTTATTAATGACTTTACGCAATTCTGTGCCGGACTTCATAAAGTTATTAACGCCTTCCATCACGGAACGGATAAGCCATTTTCTTTTCTTGCTATCGTCGCTGGTATCGAGTTCGCGCAAGGCTGAGAACATACGACCTATAAAATCCAAAAGGTTATCTCCTGTGATACCTTCAGCATCATCGGCCCACGTGCTCCAGCGATATTCCTGGGGAATAACTGGGTAGTAGTCTTCCTCTGTGAGTTCCCATTCCTGTTCTTTATAATCAAAGGCCTTAAGAAAGAGCATCCATGTGATTTGCTCTATGTATTGCGCATCTCCGTTTATTCCGGCGTCTATGCGCATAATATCCTTCAATGCCTTGGTCGTATTAGAGACTGCCATACCCTCTCCCCATATGTTACGCGGCGTATAGTCCGTATGTCAGCTCGCGTAGCGCTCCAATAAATTTGTCTTTCCCCTTGAAAATGCCGTTCACTATTTGAATTGGATTTCCGAATTCATTGATGGGCGTGACTTTAAGAATGTCTAAATTTTCAAGACTGGAAATGCCGGAATCCGCGTATTTTTCCAAAAGCGCGTCCAATACCGCTGCTGCCTGTTTGCCGTACTTAGTAAAATAATTCTGTTTTTTCACATTGTTGACTCGTTCACGGCGTGTGAGCGGAGGTTGGTCATACGCAATGTGACAAAGCAGATCAAACGGGTCAAATTCCCGCCCGATTTGCTCCTGCAACTCATTTATGAGAATTCCCTGTTCTTCCAACGCGTCCAAAATAACTTGCTTCCGCGAGGCATTGTTCCAGGCAGTAAGAAAGTCGCTCAGGGTTGTATACTGGCTGAGAAGATTGCGGCGAGTGTAGTCTGTGAGGGATTCCGTGATGAGTTTGCCGTTGTTGTCGATGTATTGGACTCGCTGCTTGAGAACAGTCACTTCAACATCGTGGACGTAATATTTCTTGCGACGCTCGGGTTTATGCTTATCGCCAGGATCGGGGACGTCCTGTGGCGGCGTTTCGCCATCATTACCAGGGGCAGTAGGGGCGTCCAGCTCAGGGGGGAGCTCTCCATTTGGGCCGGGCGTGAAATCCTCATTCTGCTCGCTGGGGCCGTCAAAATCGGGATCGGCGAACAAGCGGGTGGCATCGCGGAAGTCAAAAATGGTGAAAAACATTTTGCCCAGGTCTTCGCGCACCCGGGTACCGCGCCCGATGATTTGCTTGAACTCCGTCATGCTGTTAATGGTTGCGTCAAGAACGATATTCTTGACCATCTGCACATCAACCCCGGTAGTCAGTAGCTTTGAGGTGGTGACAAGCACAGGGTAGCGACTCGAAACATCCCGGAAGTTGTCCAGCTGCTTCTTGCCGATATCATCATCGCCGGTGATACGCATGACATACCGCTCATCCTCGTTTACAAGATCGCTGTTTTCATTGATGAGCGCTTGGCGCATTCTGTCTGCGTGTTCGGTGTCCACGCAGAAAAAGATGGTTTTTTCGTGGCGGCCATTATGAGAGCGAAGATAGTTGGAGACGACTTGGGCGACTAGCTTGGTGCGCTTTTCCAGAACAAGCTCGCGGTCGTAATCTCTGGAGTTGTATTCCCTGTCAGGAATTTCGTTGCCCTCGTTGTCGAGCTGCCCGTTATACGGGCGGAACCCCTCGGCGTCTTTATCCAAAAGAACGCGGATAACCCGATATGGGGCGAGAAAGCCGTCCTCAATTCCTTGTTTCAGGGAGTAGGTATAGATGGGGTCGCCGAAGTAGTCGATGTTGGAGACGGTTTTATCTTCTTTGGGAGTGGCAGTCAGGCCGATCTGCGTGGCAGCTGAAAAATACTCCAGCACTTCACGCCATTCGCTGTCCGCCTTGGCACTGCCTCTGTGACACTCATCAACCACAATGAGGTCAAAAAAGCCGGGGCTAAAGAGCTTGAAGACATTTTTATCGCCGTTGCCGGTCAGGCCTTGATAAAGGGCCAGATAAATTTCATAGGACTTGTCGATTTTGCGCTGTCGGACGATGGTCATCTTGTCCTTGAATGGCGCGAAATCGTTCACATACGTTTGATCTATCAAGGCATTTCTGTCAGCAAGGAAGAGAATGCGTTTTTTCACGCCCGCTTTCCAAAGACGCCAGATAATCTGAAAGGCCGTATATGTTTTACCTGTGCCCGTTGCCATTACAAGCAAAATACGGTTTTGTCCGCGTGCAATAGCGTCTACCGTGAGGTTAATGGCATTGCGCTGATAATAGCGAGGAGTTTTGTCTTCCCGCTCGGCATAGTACGGCTGAGAGATGACCTTTTCTTGCTCCGGGCTGATTGACTGATTTTGTTTATAAAGCCGCCAAAGTTCTTCAGGGGAAGGAAACTTATCAAGTGAGAGAACGGTTTCTTTGTTTTTATCCGTGGCAATTCGATTATGAAAAACAAAGCTATCTCCGTTGGATGTAAATACAAATGGTACCATCAGGCGTTGAGCATAATCAAGCGCCTGCTGCATACCGTCTCCAGTTGGGTGATTGTTGTCTTTGGCTTCAATAACCGCCAAAGGAATGTGTGGCTTGTGAAATAAAACGTAGTCGGCAAATTTGGCCCTTTCACGTTTGAATGTTCCTCCACGGGCAATAATGCGGCCATTGGTGAGGGCGTATTCTTCACGGATCTGGGATGGAGTCCATCCTGCGCCCTGGATGGCGGGCGTGATATATTGCGTCCGAATTTCCTGCTCTGTTAGTTGCTTTTTGCTCACCAATGTTTCCTCCCATAAATTGCGTATTGGGGGAGCGCTAGTTTTCCATCGCCTTGATAAGCTCATGGGGTTTGACTTTCAGGGCTCCGGCCAATCGGAAAATCATCTCCAAACTTGGTTTTTTCAAATCACTCTCCATACGGCTGATATATGATGGCGAAATGTCCAGAAGTGCCGCCAACTCTTCTTGGGAGAGCTCTTTTGATTGCCTGAATTGACGCAGGGTAGGGCCGAATCGCGGGAGGTGATTTTTCATTCTCCCTCTATAGTCTATGACGTTTTCTCCTCTCTTGCCCTATTGGTCACAAAATGACCAATAGGGCAAATTCATCGTTCTGGCAACTTTCCATGTGGCGGTTGCTGCTATGCCTCGTCTCTTCTGTGCTGGACATGCGGTGTGTCCGCACATGGTGTCTGCCATTATTCTGTCTCTTTTGTCGCTAAAAAAACTTACAACCCATGAGACGAGCCGTACTTTACAAGTCCTCCAACGGGGGGGCCGGTGTGTCCCTGAACTCTCCGAAGGAGATAAAGGCTTCTTCCTGCGGGCTGCTCTGCCGCATGGGTTGAGGCGGTGGGGGTGTGTCTTTCTTTGGGATTTTCCGGATTCCTCGCTGGCGTCTGGCCTCGGCCAGGTATTTGTTCAGGGTCTGAGGCTTTATCTCAATTCCTTTCTCGTGCAACTTTTCGATGATTTCCTGTGTGCCGAAACCGCGCTTTTTCATACGCTCCAGTGTCGGTGCCAGAGCAAAGACTGCTTCCTTTACGGACATGGTTCGATTCCCGTCCAGTGTGACGGAAGCGGGTTTAAGAGCAGCAAATTCCTGTCTGATTTCCTTCAACTGTGTTGTAGTGATGGTCATGATGGTTCTCCTGTGACTCGTCGGAGCTATGCCCGGATGGGTGTTTTGTCTTTCCGGTCAAGCGGGACGCTTGCCCACTGGCTTCACGAAGTGAAGCATAGTGGGCTATATCTTCGGCCTGTGCGAAGATTCCCTCCCGACGCCTTACCTCATTCTCATGCCACGGGCGAAGTGCGCCTGCCGACGCTCCCTGTCCCGCGCCTCCTGCGTCTGCCGCTGCCGTTCCTCTTCCTGCTGCCGTTGGAGCTGTTCGGCCCGCCTGCGCTCCACGAACTCGATATGCAGCGGCCGGATTTCCGGCAGAAGCAGAAATTCCCGATAGCCTGCCATGATTCTCTTCATTTTCCTCAACTGTATTTCCAGCTCTTCTTTTTCCTCATGGTTATGTTTCCTGTGAGCGGTGTATTCCGCTTCAAGCAAAATCTGTTTCTGACGTAACGTTTCCACTTCCTGTAGCAGATTTTCTTTCTGCTTCTGAACAAGATGTTTGACGGCAAGCGCCTTTTTCAGCTCTCCAATAATGGAAGAGGCTTTCTCAAGCACAGACGGATAATTGAAAAGAGAGGCTTTCGGTAGAGAGGAATCTTCCTGAAGAAACTTTTCCGCCTCCTCAGCCTGCCGCTCATACTCCTCAATGCTCTTTCTCAACTCTTCTTCACGCTGTTCCAATGAGCTGATAAACTGTCGTGAGTTTCGTGTGGCCTCTTCGGATTCCTGAATCAGTTTCTCCAATGCTTCCTGTTGCTGCTTGAATTCGCGGGTATCCAGATGCTTTTTCACGGAACCAGGCATCTGTTCCACACCGCGCTCAATGGCGAAGCCCCGGCTTTGCAGATAGGCGGGAAGCTCGGATTGCAGTTTCCGCAGACTCTGGCGGGTATAAATTTTGTTGGCGTTGAGCCTCCCTTCCGGCGTCACCGGTACATGAAGGAAGTGCATGTGCGGCGTCTTCTCATCCATGTGAACCATTGCGGAAATGACATTCTCAGCGCCCACAAACTCCGTGAGAAAGGCCTTGCTCTCCTCAAAGAAACGCCTTGTTTCCTCCGGCGTGAGCCTGTCAAAAAACGCCTTGTCCGAAGTGACGATAAGCCCGCACATGCGCACGGCGTCCTTTCTTACGGATTTGACCAGCAGGAGGTCGTCAATACGATTCTGAATGCCTTCGGCATAGTTCGATGCTGCGGCTTCGTGCAGCTCGTAGTTCGCCGCGCTTCTTTCGTAGTCAATATCGGGGTTGCTGCGGCTCTCCCGTTCCCGCCGGTTATGGCTCTGGATGCCGCGTATGGCTTCTTTCTTGAATTTGTCCATATGGAGTACGAGATAGGACATGGCAATACTTCCTTGTATCAATGGATGTCCCGTTCTTTCTGTGGCAGGAATGCGGGACACTTTTTCAGTTTACGCGGGACAAACGTTGAAAACATGTTCGGATTTGGCTGGACTTCATAGGATAACAGATACGACGAGTATTGCAGGTGTCCCGCTGTACCGGCGCTTAGGCAGCGGTACAGCGGGACACCTGAAAAATGGTCAAGCGAGACCTTCCAGTTTTCTTTTCAGTCGGTGGACAGATGATTTCGATTTTCCCATTTCCTCGGCGCAGTCGCGAATGCTGTATCCCTCGCCAAGCAGCCTTTTCAATTCCTCCAGTTCAACATCTTCAATGTCCCGAACCCGCCAATGCAGGGCATTGCCTTCGGTAATCAGGTTGGCTTCAAAGGGTTTGGCATCATCGCCCAATATGCCCCGTGCCTTGGTCAGATGAACTTCAAAACGTGCGCCTTCGGCCATGCTGTATTCCCGGGGCCTGCGCAGACTGATCACCGTGTCCATGATATCTTCCCTGGCGCTGGTGCCGCGTTGATCGCCGGATTTTCCGGCATGATGGATAAGCAGGACGGTCATCCCTCTGCGGCGTAATTCCAGCAGCCACGCCTGCATGGTCTGCCATGACTGAGACTCGTTTTCCTTGCCGGTGCGGCACAAGGTTGCAATGTTGTCCAGCACAACCATGTCCACGTCTTTCAGAAACGGCTCAATCATGGCCTGCCCACCGGCGGTGGACAAATCCGGCATGGGACAGGGCTGCAAATCCGGTGTGATGAGCGCCATGTTTTTCAACGTATGAGGGGGAATGGACATGCCGTTGACAAGAGCGGAAAGGCGGTTCTGCATGGATGTGGCGGGCATTTCCCCATCCACATACAGCGTCCGTTTGGGCATCGGCGCACGCCAGTTGAACACGGCTCCGCCGGAAGCCACCGCAACGGCGATGCTCAACGCGGCGAATGTCTTGCCTATGCCGCGCGGGGCGTACAGGATGCCTATGCCCTGTACCGGAAGAACGGGCGATAAAAGATACCCCCGTTCAGGTATGGACATGGAAAGAAATTCGCCCATGTCCAGAGCGATAAGACCTTGCTGTTTGGTCAGCGCCGTTTCCAGTTGCGAACGGACGGCCTCAATGCCTTCTATCTGGTGAAGGTCATTAAAATCCGTACCGTTGGCGTCGGTGAAGTGGGGAAACAGAAGTTGAGCGTTTGCAAGTCCGGCTGCCTCTTCCCCCTTCCTGAGTCCTGCTTCGTCATTGTCGCCGCAAATGATGATGGTCTTGTCCGGAAAGCGTTCTTTCACGGTCTTGGCCACTCTCGCGAGATTGTTTGCGGAAAAGGCCACATAAACCGTCCAGCCTGTGGCAAGATGGATACTTGTGCCTGTGGCAAACCCCTCACAAACGGCAACGGGCTTTTCCGACTGCCCCTGAATGATGAATTGTCCTCCAGATACCTTGCCGCCCACGAGAAAACGCTTTGTTCCATCAGGATAGATGCGTTGCAGACTTTGCAGATTGTTTGCGGCATCCATAACAGGAATAAGCAGAGAGCCGTCCCGTGCCTGCCGTATGCTTTCCAAAGCTGTAATGCCCTTGCGGTGCAGATAGGGATGGTTGGCGTCGCACCTTCGTGCCGAGTTCCATTCCTGTCTGGCCAGTTGAGCTGCTTCAGCATGGCGTTCGGCATATTCCGCTTCGCGTTGCCGCTGTATGGAGTGTTGACGTTCCCGCCATGCGGAAAGTTCGGACACGGAAAGCGTTTGCTTTTCTTCTGTGCAGAACGTGCCCTGTTCACCGTTTTCCCAGTTGCACCACCAAAGTGTCGCAGGGATATCGACATGCGCGATATATGCGCCGTTCTGTTTGTGCGGTTTGGTCTGGGTGGGACAGCGATGCAGTTTTCCGTCCGCCATGATTTCGGCCGGAATCAATCCCTTGTCGGTCAGGATGTCCCGAAAGGTTTGCAGGGGATTATTCATGATTCTCTCCCTGACGGCCAAGGCTTTCGATAAATGCGGCAATTTCCTCCGCCCGCCAGACTGTTGTTCTGGGACCGAGCTTCACGGGTTTGGGATAACGTCCTGTGCGACATCCCTCCCACCATGCACTCTTGCTTATGGGAATCATGCTGAGAACCTGAGGCAGACGCAGAAGGCCGTGGACGGGAATGGGTGCTTGATGCTGTTTCATAAAAAAATCTCCTGAATCTGGTTGGACTTCAGGAGAATCTGGCACACGTCAAACAATTCCCGTGAGGGAATCGGACGGGAAAATGACGGGAAAATCTAAAAAAGACGGGAAAACAGCAGGCTGGTCACGCCTTGATTATGGCATATGTCTCCGCTTCCTTGAGGAGCATATCCATCAAATTGCGATAGGATTTGTCGTCCCTGTACTCTTTGCCCGCAAGCAAGCGTCCCACATGCGTCTTTCTGCCCTGCGGAGTTTTGTGACTGGTCTCGGATTTTTGAGGACCACACCAATACAGGAGAACATAAGCGATGACTGAAAGAGGATACTTTTCTTTCATGGCGTCACGGACGGCGGCGTCCGGCCTTCCTTCCCAGAATGCTCCGGGAATACGGAAAACAAGTTTTTCATCCTGCGGTGACCTTTCACACAGGGGAACTGCCGCCGCTTTGTCGGCAACGGACGATTCCGGCGGAGCTGCCCGTAAAAGGGATTCCACAAGGGCGCGGGTGATGCCTTTCACTTCCTGGCGTAAGGGATAATAACGGAGATATCTGATAGCAATGTCCCTATCCACCATTATGGTATCGGTAAAGATATGCGCGATGAAGTGATAACTTGAGGCGGGAATGGAGAATATCGGTTTCTCAAAGAGAGGCGAGTCCGGTGAATACTGCGCGAAGATGTCTTCTGTGCTCAGTATTTTCAAACTGCTGAACAGAAATTCTCGTTCCTCGGGAAAGACAGACGCCGTATCTTCAAAGGATTCTTCAAGAATGACATTCAACCCATATTGTAGGGAGGTAACAGGAACAAGCGTTGATATCTTTCTGAAAAATTCCATCACATCAAAGCCAAGCAGATATGTCTGAATGCCCGCCCCCAGTTCCGGCACTGAAGGAAATTCCGGCATCTGCGTTCCATATGCGACATGATTGCCCGCAACAAATGCCTGCCAGCAATTTTCATAGGTCGTGTGCCATAGCCCCAGAGGCTGAACGGCGTCAGGCCAGAGTGCCTGGGCAAGCATTTCACCTTCTCTGACTGTCAGGCCATACGCCTGCCGCACTCTGCCTATGGTTATGTTCTGTCGGTCTGTCATGGAGGAAAGGATACCCTGTCGCCCAAAAATGGACAATAAAAAACAGCGGCAGGGATAGTCATGTACCTTCCGTGCCGCTGTTTTCCTGTAAAACCTGTTTCAGCTATACCACGCCCGGATCATGTCCATGTCGTCATAGCCGTATTGTCTCATACGCTCCTTTTCTTCTTCACTCCAGCCGGTGTCATTGCTCGTCACCTGCGTCTCGTCTTCTATTTTCCCGATGGAGATACAAACATCACGGTCTGTCATGGTGTCCTTTTTCATACTCCCTCCTTATTTCTTTTCTGCTGTGTGTTGCGTAATCCGTCCAGATAGTCCGCCCAATCCTGCATCATCTTTCGGCGCTCAGGCAGATATTCCGCATAATTGTATGCCGCACGCACTTCGTCCTGCTCCCCGTGGGCAAGCTGCCTCTCAATCCAGTCCCGGTTATAGCCGAGTTCGTTGAGCAGTGTGGATGCGATGGAGCGAAAACCATGCACGCTCATTTCGTGCTTCTGGTAGCCCATGCGCCGAAGCGCATTAAGCATGGTCGCATCGGAAATGGGCCGTACCTCCGTGCGGATGGAGGGAAAAAGGAATTTTCCCTCCCCGGAGTATTTTTGAAGTTCCCGAAGAATGAACATTGCCTGCCGGGACAGGGGCACAAGATGCTGACGGCGCATTTTCATGCGTTCCGCAGGGATGCGCCATTCCCCGGACTCAAGGTCGAATTCCTTCCATTGGGCAGCCCGCAGTTCCGTGGGACGGGTGAAAACCAACGGAGCCAGCTTCAAGGCACAGACCAGAGGAAAATAGCCTTCGTAGGCGTCGATATCCCGCAAAAGCTGGCCGACTTTTTCCGGTTCCAGCACCGCCGCGCGATGGACCGTTTTTCTCGGCCTCAAGGCTCCCCGAAGATCGGCTGCGATATTGTGCTTTGCCCGGCCCGTGATGACCGCATAGCGGAATACCTGATTGATGATCTGCAGCACTCTCCGGGAAGTCTCATAGTTTCCCCGCTGCTCCAGAGGCTTGACCACCTCCATGATATCCCGTGTTTCCAGTTTGGCGATGTGCATTTTGCCAATACGTGGAAAGATGTAGGTTTTCAGCCGGTACATGACGGTTCCCTGATGCTTTTCAGAAAACTCCGCCATGCGGGTTTCATGCCATTCTCTGGCGATATTCTGGAAGCTCTCGCGTTCGGCTGAGATTCTGGCCTTCTTTTCTTCCCGTTTCTGCTCGGAAGGATCAACGCCTTTGGCCAGCAGACGCCGGGCATCCTCGCGTCGTTCTCTGGCGTCCCTGAGCGAGACACTGGGGTATTCCCCGAAACTGAGCAGTTTGCTCTTGCCGTCAAAGCGGTAAGCCATCCGCCAGAGCTTGCTGCCGCTGGTGGGCACATAGAGGAACAGGCCGCCGCCGTCGAAATATTTGCGGGGCTTTGAATCGGGTTTCAGACTGCGGATGTGGGTATCGGTAAGAGGCATGGGCACTCCCTGGTTGTTGTTGGACGGAGAGATACCCACATGGACAAAAATATCTTTGATTCCGGCCGGTTATCCGTGTAGGTATCGGAAATGTCGTACCACATTCCTACCTACGGATATACCCACAAATTTCATGGATGCAAGCGGACGAGGCTGGATTTCGGGAAACCGTATTGGAATGAAAAAACAAAGAATGCCAAGGTCTTTTGGACTTTGGCATTCTTCTTTGTACCTAAATTTGGCGTCCCCAGGGGGATTCGAACCCCCGTTGACGGCGTGAAAGGCCGTTGTCCTGGGCCGACTAGACGATAGGGACGTATTGGCTGGGCTACAAGGACTCGAACCTTGATTATCGGAGCCAGAATCCGGTGTCCTGCCAATTGAACGATAGCCCAACGGAGGGCTATTGATATCAAAAACACACCTAATGTCAAGTCTTCAGGGGCGATTTGCCGAAATTTGGCGTATCTCTAAGTATTTCTTCGGTTAAAAAAACGTATAAACAGTAGATGGCACCCCCACCACACCACCAGCACGGATAACATCCCCACACACCATCCCCCCACCACATCCACGGGAAAATGTTTGCCCACGTAAATGCGCGACCACCCTACAAACAGCGGCAGAGCGAATATCCAGGGATTGGATCGGCGGAACAACAGGGATACAACCAGGGCCACAGCCATGCTGGTGGCAGCGTGGGATGAGGGGAACGAACCGCCGATGCTGCCGGGCGCGTAGGATGGCTCGTCCACCACCGTCCACTGCCGGTCGGGCGTGAAAAAGTGCGTACCCGCCACGGTTTGGAAGGGGCGATACCGCCCCACCTCATCCTTGATGACGTTGCACGACATATCGGCCACGCCCACGGAAAGTCCCAGCAGCATAACCAGGACAATAACCCGCCACAAGGCTTCGCCATAGTTGCGACGGCAATACCACGCATAACCGCCCAGAAACAGGACGGCCCCCACCCATAACAGCCAGGCGTCGGAAAACAGGGGCAGCACGACATCGAGCACCGCGCTGCGGGCGCGGCCGTTCAACAGACCGAACAAGGCGGTATCGAAAGCGAGCAGCATATCAGTTCAGCAAATAGGCATAGGGATTGGTGGGAACGCCGTTCAACCGCACTTCGTAGTGCAGGTGGGGCCCGGTGGCGCGCCCCGTGCGCCCCACGTACCCGATAACGTCGCCACGCTCCACGGTTTGCCCGGACTTGACCGCCAGCTTGGACATATGGGCGTACTTGGTGGTAAGGCCGCCGCCGTGGTTGAGGTCCACGCTGATGCCGTAGGCGCCGTCGGTGCCGGCCGCCGTCACGACGCCCCGGGCCGGAGCGTGGATGGGCGTACCCATCCGGGCGGCGATATCCAGGCCCTTGTGGGTTTGCACACGGCCGGTGAACGGCGAAGAGCGGGAGCCGAACCCGGAGGATACAAAGCCCTCCACCGGCCAGATGGAGGGCATGGCGGCCAAGCGGTCGCGATTTTCGCGCATGGACAGCAAAAGTTCCTGCTGCTGCACTTCTTCCAGGCGGATTTCATCCGAAAGCTCCTGAAGGAACAGGCGTATTTTGCGCGATGCCATTTCCTGTCGATGCAGAGGCAAATAGCCGAGGCTGAGATCTTCAGAGGATGCGCCACCCACGGAGGCGTCGGACACCCCCACGTCGATGTTCATCATCAAGCGCAGCTTGGTGTCGAAAGATTGCACACGCTGCAAGTCGTTGCGCACAGCCGTCAATTCACCCACCATGCCCACCAGTTGACTCTGGCGCTCGTCAAGCGAGCGCTCGGCCTCGGCCAACCGGGTTTCCAGAGCGCGGGCCTGCAAATAGAAACGGCCGAACCAGATATTACCCGCCACCAGCAGGCAGAACACAAGGCATACCGCCACGCCCAGCCAACCGCGCAGCCGCAGGCTGCGGCTGGACCCGCTGCGCTCCTTGAAAATCACCACATGGTATTTGCCGAAAGGCATAGGACTCCTCTGCGTCGCACCGGGACTCCGCTTTGCGAGGAGCCGCGACGCGGACTTCCGCCGCCCGGCGAGCACGGCCGGGAAACGGAATATTCCGGAATGAGAGGAGTTATATCCCGAGCTTTGCGACGGCGTCAATCACGCGCCGCGTCTATGTCGTCAATCCTGACGGATACGGTTCCGCTCCCACTGCCAGCGGGTCAGGCCGTTGAAGATGTTGCGCCGCCGAACGCGGCTGCCGCCGGACATGGCGTCCAGAACGCCCGCCATATCCGCCCTCCGGCTGACTCCGGCCGAGGGGCAGGGATTGGTCCACACCGGCAATTCCCAACGCCGGGCGGCGCGCACGATGTCGGCCTTTTCCACCAGAAGCAAAGGCCGTATGACCCGCAGGCCGCCCTGAAAAAAAGGTTCGCTCATGCTCAGGCCCTCCACTCGTCCGGTCTGCACCAGGTTAAGCAGAAAGGTGGAGACCAGATCGTCCGCGTTATGCCCGAAGGCCAGGTGAGTCAGCTTGTACCGGGCGCACAGGGCGAACAGGCGCTTTCGACGCAGTCGGGCGCAATAGAAACAGGGCGAATTGCGTCGGTTTTCCGGAGAATGACCGCGCGGACCGTGATCACTGACTTCCAGGTGTCCGGCGATACCCTCGGCCGCCAGCCATTCGGTCAATGGGCGATGGTTGTCCGGGTCAAAGCCCGGATTGACGTGCAACGCCATGAATTCAAAACGAAAAGGCACGATGCGCTGCCGCAACTGCATGACCTTGAGCAACACAAAACTGTCCACGCCGCCGGACGCCGCCACTCCCACCCGGCAGCCCGGTTCCAGCATGCCCGTGGTCTGCATGGCCCGCCCCGCCGCCTTGACGCAGACTTCCTGCGCATAACTCAATTTCATGGCCATGAGTGAGACTCTTCCTGTTTCAGGACAAACAACACCATCAGCCTGCGGGGCTTTGACACAGGGGAGCAGCAAGATGGATATACCAGCTTGCGGCACCACATGTCGCCGCAATGTCAGTAGGCTTCGACCGACGTCGGCTCCGCTTCGGGAGCGACCTTAGAGCATGTTGCTTTTGAAATTGTCCCATTTCAAAAGCGGCGCTGCCGTCATTTCGCCTGAAAAGCATGGTTTTCAGGCTGGCGCGGGCGGCCGCTCCCTCGGCCGCCGGTGCGCTTGCCGCCTTCAACAGTAAACCGCTCTAGAGACCGCTCCGCATCGCTGCTCTCGATGCCGCCTTCCTTGACCACCGGCGTGAGCGCAGCGAACTTGGAGCGAGGGCGCGGTCAGGCTTTGCCTGCCGCGCATGGTCACGAACGACGAGCTGAAGCATGTTGCGGGAGCCGTCGTTCAAGATTCGCCACGCTCGCGGCTCCGCAGGTTGAAGGGGATTACCACACCATTTCCAGCAGGGTACGCACACCGAAGCCGGACGCGCCCTTGGCGTTGATCGGGGATTCGGTGTTGTCGGTGGCGGCGATGTCGAGATGAGCCCAGGGCGTACCGGGCTTGACGAACTGCTTGAGAAACCAGGCCGCATGCAACGCTCCGCCCTCGCGCGGGCCGGAATTGAGCATGTCGGCCACGTTGCTTTTCATGGCCTCCTTGCTCGTATCCCAGATGGGCAGCCGCCACGAGCGTTCGCCCAGGCGTTTGCCCGTCTCGAACAGGGCGGCGGCCAAGGCGTCGTCGTCGCAGAACAAGCCGGCGGCATCTTTGCCCAAGGCCACCACGCAGGCCCCGGTCAGAGTGGCGATATCCACCAGCAGGGCCGGTTCGCGGCCGTCCTGGCCGTAATCCAGAGCATCGGCCAAAATCAGGCGACCTTCGGCGTCGGTGTTGGTGATCTCGATGGACGCGCCCGACCGGGCGATGACGATATCGCCGGGACGGGTGGCGTTGCCGCCGGGCATGTTTTCCGTGCAGGGCATGAGGCCCAGCACGGGCCGCGAGGGCCGCCGGTGCGGAGCCAGTTGGGCCAGAGCTTCGAACACGCCGAGCACGGCGGCCGCGCCGGACATATCGCCTTTCATTTCGGCCATGCCCGCCGAGGGCTTGATGCTGATGCCTCCGCTGTCGAAGGTGACGCCTTTGCCCACCAACACCACGGGCTGTTCGCTCTCCGTACCCTCGGGGATATATTCCAACACCACCAGCCGGGGCTCCTGCCGCGCGCCGCGGGCCACGGCCAGAAAAGCGCCCATACGCTCGGCCTCCAGCTCAGCCGGACCCAAGGCCCGAAACTTCATACCGCCCCGCTCGGCCACCGCGCGCGCCGCCTCGGCAAAGGTCGTGGGAGTGACCACATTGGCCGGTCCGTTGGCCAGATCGCGGGCCAGGCGCAAGCCTGCCGCCTCGGCTTCTCCCAGGCGTACGGCGTCGCGCACGGCGTCAGGCGCGAATTCGTCGTCCACCAGCAGAAACAGCCGTGCCGGATCGGCGGGCAGTTCGGCCCTGTCGGACAGCCAGCGATCATAACGGTATAACCCCAACAGGGCGGCCAGCACCACCTCGCGCGCCAGGGCGGCAAGGTCTCTGTCCAGGACGGGAGCCACCCGCCCCAAAGACGCCAGATCGATACCCACATCGGCGGCGCCCTGCTCGCGGCACAGGCGGACGGCGCCGCCCACGGCATAGCGCAAATCGACGGCCGTCAACGCCTCACGCCGCCCCAGCCCTACGGCCTGCACACGGGGAATGTCCATGGCCGGAGGCCCATACAAGGTCGTCAGTTCACGCTTTTTGCCTTTGAAATCGCGCCAGGCCGGAGCGATGCCCAGCCAGGGGGCCGCCTGCTCCAGCACGTGGCAGGCCTCGTCCGGACCTTCACCTTCAAACACAAAGGTCAGCACGGCCTCGGCTTTCCAGGCGGAAGGTCCGCCGGTCTGAAAACGTATATCCATAAAATATGCCTCCATAATGAATACTCACTGATCTCGTCAAAGTCCCACGGCCCGCCGCAACGCGGCCACCTCGTTCCCGCACAGAGGACGCACGCCCCCGGCGGGCAACTCGCCCAGGCGCAGAGGCCCCTGAGCCACCCGGCGCAGGCGCAGAACGGTCAGCCCCAGATCGCGACACATACGCCGTATCTGGCGGTTGAGCCCCTGGTGCAGGGTCAGCCGCAGCAGAACGCCGGGTTCGCGCCCCGGACGGACGTCGCTCACCACTTCCGCCTCCACCGGGGCCAGGCGTTCTCCCTCGGCCAGGGTCATGCCCCGGCGCATGGTTTCCAGCGCCTTGGGCAACGCGCCCGCGCCGGATTCGGGCCTCACCCGCACTTCATACACCCGGGGCAGATGCCAGCGGGGATGGGAGAGCCGATGGGCCAGATCGCCGTCGTCGGTAAGCAGCAGCAACCCTTCGGAAAAAAAGTCGAGCCGTCCCACAGGGTACAGGCGGCGTCCGTTCCACGGCGGCGGCACCAGATCGAGCACGGTGCGCCGTCCTTCGGGGTCGCGGGCCGTGGACACCACGCCCACGGGCTTGTGCAACATAAGCCAACAGGGTTCGGAACGCTCTCCCGTCGCTCCGCGCAGGACCACGGGGCGTCCGTTCACCTCGACCGCATCCCGGCCGGGTCGCACCCGCAGACCGGGACTGTCCGCCCGACATCCGTTGACGCGCACCGCGCCGGAAAAAACAAGCTCGTCGGCCTTGCGCCGCGAGCACAACCCGGCGTCGGCCAGGGCCTTGTTCAGGCGCACGCCTTCGCCGCCCGCTTCCGGCCCTGCGGGCGGAACGACGCGGGCCGCGCCGCGACCGGGCCTGCTCACGGCCGGATGACCTTGTCGGCCACGTGCAGACTGGTCACGATGTCGAGCATGTTGGTGGTGCTCCCCACCTGCTTGCGTTCCAACAAACCGTAGTGGTCGAGGCAGGTGCCGCAGACCAGGATGGATACGCCCGCCGCTTCCAGGGTCTGCAGCTTTTCCAAAGCCGGTCCCCCGGCGCTCAGCTTTACGCCGCCGTTGACCAGCACGATACGCCACAGATCGGAGCCCAGTTCGGATAGGGAGCCCAGAAAATTGACCATGAGTCGCGCGCCCAGGTCCTCATCGCCCCGTCCCAGGGTTTCGGTGGGGATGAAGACCAGCACCTTGCCGGAAACCGAGCCGAGGGAGGAGCAGGCGGCGGGCGCAGAGGAGGGGGCGGAAGAGGAGGCGGCCGCTTCGTCCCGCACGGCGCTCAGACGCCAGACGGCGTCGCCTTCTCGACGGGAATCCACGGTCCAACCCCGGCCGGACAAAAACACGCTCACGTTTTCCACAGCGGCCGGGTTGTCCACCAGCACTTCCAGAACAGCCCCGTTCACGGTCGCCAACCAATCGCGGCAACGGATCACGGGTTCAGGGCAGGGAAGCCCCCGGCAATCGAGTACATTCATGAATAAACTCCTCCCGGTCGGGTGGCGAAAAAAAGACGGCCGGGCGCGAGAGCGGCCGAAACCGGGCGTACAGCCCGTCAAGCGCCCGAAAAAGGCTGCGCGGGACACTGGCACCTTGGAATAATGTAAGTTATAGTGGATGACGTCAAGGGGATTTCCCCCGCCCGGCCCGGCCGGATATCTCTTTCTCATTCCAGCGCGCATGAGCATTTTTTTGTTGTCTCCAAGCCCGCGGCGGCCGCTGTCCGCCTTCCCGCCCCCCGCCGCCGGGGCGAACTTTTCCCGGCCGCTCCAAGCGCGCCGCGCCCCCGGCCGGAGCTGAGCCATGCGCGTCCCCGTATCTTTTTCCGCCCCGGTCGTGCATGGCCTGTACCGCGCCGTATGCGGCTCGTTGCGTTTCCACGAGCACAACCGCCACTGGCTGGACGAGCTGAACGCCAGGGGCGAACGCATGGTCTTCTGCCTGTGGCACGATGAAATGGTGCCCCTGATGCGCATGCAGAAACAGCTCGACATCGTGACCGTAGTCAGCCCCAGCCGCGACGGCGAACTGCTGGCCGCCGTTCTGGAAAAACTGGGGCTGCGCACGGTGCGCGGGTCGAGCACGCGCGGAGGAGCCAAGGCCCTGCTGGGCGCGGCCCGTCTGATGCGCAGGCAGGGCGTGCACGCCTGCATTACCGTGGACGGCCCGGCGGGCCCGCGGCATAAGGCCAAGGACGGCGCGTTCTTTCTGGCTCGCCACGCCGATGCGTATATCGCGCCCGTGCGTCTGGTCATGAGCCCGGCCCTGCGCATTCCCTCCTGGGACCGCCTTCAGATTCCCCTGCCCCTCGGCCGGGTGACCGTGCTCCACGGTCAACCCTGGAAGCCCGATGTCCCTGAATTGACGCCCGAGGCCCTGGCGGCGGACCGCGCCCGTCTGGAAGCGGAATTGGCCGCCCTGGCTCCCTACGTCGATGGCGCGGCCGGAGGCGAAGCGTGAGCGCCTCCTCCGGCCTGACGCCGGGCCAGCGCCTGCGGCTCGGTCTGATGAACCGGGGAGCCTCGGCCCTGGGCCTGCTGGGGTTCGGCGGCCTGGAAAGCCTGGGGGCGGGCCTGGGCCGCCTGATGTGGGCCTGCCTGCCCTGGCGGCGGGAACTGGCCACGCGCAACGTCGCGCGTCATATGGGCGTTGCGGAGGACAAAGCACGGGAGATAGCCCGGCAGAGCTTCCGCCACACCGGTCGTTCCTTTACGGAAATTCTGCTCACCGACCGCTTCGGCGTGGACTCGCCCCGCCTGCGCTTCGCGCGGCCCGACCTGTGGCGGGCCCTGAGCGAATCCACGCGCCCCATTGTGGCGACCACGGCGCATATCGGAGCCTGGGAACTGCTGGCCTCGCTGCTGGGGCAAATTTACGCCCCGCCCCGGCCGCGCATGGTGGTGGTGCGGCGTTACCCCGATCCGGCGGTGCAGGCCTTCATCACCGCCCGCCGCGAAGCCGGCGGCGCGACCATGATCGGCCATCGCACGGTGGCCGCGGCCGTGCTCAAAGCTTTGCGCCGGAACGGCATAGTGGCGTTTCTGGTGGATCACCACGCCCTGCGCAGCGAGGCCCTGTTCCTGCCCTTTCTGGGCCAGGACGCCGCCGTAAACATGGGGCCCGCCCTCCTGGCCGTGCGGGCCGGGGCGCTGTTGTGGCCCATCTTCTTGCTGCGGGACGGCCGAGACTATGTGGTGCACCAGGAAACGCCCCTGGATACCGCCGCCCTGACGGGCGGCCGGGAAGAAAAAGTGCGGACGGCCGCCCTGTTCTATACCGGCGCGGTGGAACGCATCGTCCGCGCTTATCCAGCCCAGTGGTTCTGGATGCACAATCGCTGGAAGACCGACGCCGACGGCGCCCCCTTGTAGCGTCGCGCTCCGACCGGCGGCACGCCTCACCCGACGTCTCCGCCGAACCCTCCCTCCGTGCGAAAGCCCGTTTTTTACGCCCGGGGCAAACGATCATGCGCCCGTCCTGTTTTCGCGCCTTTCACGCCTTGACAGGCTCGCGCTCGTCACGTAATCCGCAGGGCTTGATTTCCGCCCGGCCTTGCGCCGGACATATTCGTGGCAATGAGGAAGAAGGAGGGACTTATGCCGCGTTACATGTATTTTCTGTTGGCCACGGCGGCTCTCGTCGTGGGATATCTTGTGTACGGAACCATTGTGGAAAAGGTGTTCGGCGCCAGGACTGAACGCCCCACCCCGGCCAAAACCATGGCCGACGGCGTGGACTATGTGGAAATGCATCCGGCCAAACTGTGGCTTATCCAGCTCCTGAACATCGCCGGCGTGGGTCCGGTGTTCGGCCCCATCATGGGCGCGCTGTACGGCCCGGCCGCCCTGCTGTGGATCGTGCTGGGCACCATTTTCGCCGGGGCGGTGCACGACTATCTGTCCGGAATGCTGTCCCTCCGTTACGGCGGCGCCAACGTGCCGGATATCGTGGGCTACAACCTGGGCAACGTCGCCAAACAGGTCATGCGCGTGTTCGCCGTGGTGCTGCTGCTTCTGGTGGGCGTGGTGTTCGCCACCAGCCCGGCCACCCTGCTCGCCAAGCTCACCCCGGATTGGATGAACTTCTGGTTCTGGCTGCCGCTTATTTTCCTGTATTACTTCCTGGCCACCATTCTGCCCATCGACAAGCTTATCGGCCGCATTTATCCCCTGTTCGGCGCGCTTTTGCTGATCATGGCCGTGGGCGTAACCGTCATGTTGTTCGTCAAGGACAGCGGCTCGTTCTACCACTGGGCGGAATGGACCAATCAGCACCCTCAGGGCCTGCCCTTGTGGCCGGTGATGTTCATCACCATCGCCTGCGGAGCCCTGTCGGGCTTTCACGCCACGCAGTCGCCCCTCATGGCCCGCTGCATGGGCAATGAAAAACAGGGGCGCTCCGTATTCTACGGAGCCATGATCGCCGAGGGCTTCATCGGCCTGGTGTGGGCCACGGTGGGCATGACCTTCTACCCCGACCCCGCCGCCCTGAACACCGCCATCGACGCGGGCACCGCCAGCCAGGTGGTGTATGATTCCTCGCTGGCCCTGCTCGGTCCCATCGGCGGCGTGCTGGCGATCCTGGGCGTCATCGTGCTGCCCATCACTTCGGGCGACACCGCCTTCCGCGCCGCCCGCCTGACCATCGCCGACACCCTCGGCCTGTCCCAGGTGGAACGTGCCAAGCGTCTGTATGTGGCCGTGCCGCTGTTCGCCATCGGCATCCTGCTCTCTCAGGTGGACTTCAACGTCATCTGGCGCTACTTCGGCTGGTCCAACCAGACTCTGGCCGCCATCGCGCTGTGGGCCGGAGCGGCCTATCTGTACCGCCGCGGTCGCTTGCACTGGATCGCCACGGCGCCCGCCGTGTTCATCACGGCCGCCAGCGTGACCTATATCTGCTACGAGCCCAATATGGGCTTCCGCATGAGCATCGACATCTCCTACGTCATCGGCGTGGTCGCCGCCGTGGCTGCCCTGGCGGCCTTCCTGATGCTGGGCAAAAAGGAAGTGGCCGGAGCGCCGACGGGCGTCTGAGCTTCCTGATCCGACAAGCCGCTTCGGGCGGCATAAAGGCCGGAAACACGTTTGTGTTTCCGGCCTGTTGTATTCGACGTTTTCACTCGGACAGTCCTTCAGACTTCCCGCAGCATATCCTCATACAGGCTTTCCAGCGCGCGGCAACGGGCCTCCACCGTATAGCGGGACGACAGTTCCCGGCTACGGACCGACCAGGCGGCCCGACGTCCGGCATCGGCGCATACGGCCTCCAGCGCCCGCGTCAGTTCGTCCTCCCGGCCCGCGCGCACCAGCAGACCGTTGCCGTCCACGATGTCCGGACAGCCGCCCACATCGGTGCTGACCACGGGCAGGCCCATGCGCACGGCCTCCAACAACGCGTTGGGCGCGGAATCCATCCCCTGAGAGGGGAAAACAAAGGCGTCGCATACCTGGAGCAGATCGCTGACATGGTCGTAATGGCCCGCCACGCGTACCCTGTCTTCCACATGCAGTTGCCGGGCCAGCGGCAGCCAGCGCCCGGGCGTGACGCCGATCAAAAGCAATACGGCTTCGCGGGCCGCGCCCCGGGCCGCCGCAAAGGCCCGAATCAGGGCTTCCGTGCCCTTGACCGGATTGTCGTTGCCGATATTCCCCAGAACCAACCCCGCCCCGTCCAGATTCCATTCGGATCGTACCTGCGCCGCGTCGCGCCGGGGCGTCACTCGCTCGTCGGGCACGCCGTTGGCCAATACCCGGATTTTGAAAGATGGACAGTGCCAGCGCAGGGAACGGGCGCAGGCCCGCGAATTGACCACAAAACGCCGCATGGCCGGCGACCAGTACGGCAGGGGATTGGCCGGGCGAGTGATGATGCCCCGATGGGCGGCGCAGGCCACGCCGCGCCGCCGCCAGGCCAGCCCCCACAGGGCCGTCAGTTTGACCGCCCGATTATGGAAGGCGTGCACCACGGCCGGACCGCCGCCGATCAGCGTGTCCAACGCATCCCGCCATCCGGCCTGCTTTTCGGGCAGGCGCACCCACCAGACTTCCGGATCGGGCAAACCCCACAGGGCGGAATCAGCGGGCAGGCACAGCCGGGCGTCGTGCCCCAGAGCGCGCAGGCCCGCCGTCTGATAGACGGCCTGACGCACGCCGCCGCTGAAGGTCGTGGAGGAAGTCAGGGTAAGGATGCGCATGCGACACGGCTCCGGACTGAAAGATAAAAAACAAATTAATGGGCAACTCCCCAATTGGGACCGTAGCCCCAATCCACGGCCAGAGGAACGGACAGAGCCATGTCGGCGGCCGAGCACGAGGTCATAAGTTCGGCGACCCGACGGCCCGCGGCCTCGGCATGGGCCTCGGGAGCCTCCAACACCAGTTCGTCATGCACCTGGAGGATCAGCCTGGCCGACAGGTTGCGCAGTTCCTCGTCGCCGTGCACGGCCAGCATGGCCGACTTGATGATATCGGCCGCGCTGCCCTGGATCAGGGTGTTGACCGCCTGCCGTTCGGCCAGAGCGCGAGATTGGGCGCTCTGCGACAGCATATCGGGCAAAGGTCGCCGCCGCCCGGCCAGAGTGGTGACGTAGCCCTGCTCGCGGGCCCTGGTTTCCACCTCGTCGTAAAACTCCTTGATATGCGAAAACCGAGCGAAATAGCGCTCCATGAACGCCTTGGCCTCGGCCAGGCCTATTCCCAGTTCCTGGGCCAACTTGCGCGCGCCCATGCCGTAAATAAGCCCGAAATTGATGGTCTTGGCGCCGCGTCGCTGGTCGGGCGTTACGGCCGCGGGCTCCACATCGTTGAGCAGCGCGGCGGTGCGGGTATGGATGTCTTCCCCGCCCCGGAAGGCGGCCAGCAGCGTGGGGTCCTGGGAACAATGGGCCAGGACCCTCAACTCCACCTGGGAATAGTCGGCCGACACCAGCACCCGGCCGGGGGAAGCCGTGAAACAGGCGCGCATACGCCGCCCCAAATCGCCCCGAACCGGAATATTCTGCAAGTTGGGATTGCTGGAGGACAAACGGCCCGTGGCCGTGGCCAGTTGGTTGAAGGTGGTGCGGATACGGCCGTCGGGCCCGGTCAGACGCGGCAGAGGTTCCAGATAGGTGGAGCGTAGTTTTTCCAGCTTGCGGAACTCCAACAGGGTGTCCACCACGGGATGGCGGCCGGACAACTTTTCCAGCACGTCCTGCGAGGTGGAGGCCTGGCCGCCCTTGGTGGCCTTGGCGGCAGGCAACCCCAGACGTTTAAACAGCACCTCGCCTATCTGCTGGGCCGAACGGATATTGAACTCGCCCCCGGCCGCCTCGTAGATGCGGGAGGTCAGTCGGTCCAACTCGGCCTGGACCTCGTCCAGAAAGCCCTGAAGCGCATTCAGATCCACGCTCACGCCCGCCCGCTCCATGTCGGCCAGCACCGGAATGAGGGGCAGTTCCAGCCGCTTCATGAGCGGCACCAGTTCGGCCTGATTGAGACGCTTGAGCAGGTCCGCCCGCAACGACAACGCCAGCGAGGCGGGCAGGGCCTGGGGCAGGCCGCTCTGCTCCGCGTGCCGGGCGGACAACCGAGGCCAGCCGTAATCCCGCTCTTCCGGAGCCAGCAGATAGGCCGCCAGCCCCAGATCGAACCATCGCTCCGGGGGCAGACTTTCCCAGGCTTCATCCTCATGCAGCAGGCGCTTGACGTCGGGAGCCGTCACGGACGCGGCCCGGGCGGCCCAGGCGACCAGAGCGTCCGCCGGGCCCCGATAGCGCCACTCGACCGCTTCGCCGTCATCGTCGGCCACGGCCACCGAAACGCCTGCCCGGCCCGCCGGATCGCGTACGGAGCCATACGGCGGCGTCAGCGCCACCGCCTTGCCCGCGCAGGGCGGCAAATCCGCCACATCGGTCGTCCGGGGCAGTTCGGGCGCGGCCGGAGCCTCGCCCAGCAGCGACAACTGTTCCGACGCGCCCGGGCCGGCGGTCGTCGGCCCGCCCTCGCTCGCCAGCACGCCGCGCCGGATGAGGTCGGAAAGCTCGCGGTGCAGCGACCCCATTTCAAATTCGCGGAACAAGGTCAATGCCTCGTGCCCGGCCAGGGGCCGGATGCGCAGATCGTCCAACGTCACCCCGGCGCAGCTCCCGGTATCCAGCGTGGTCAGACGGCGATACAAAAACATGGCCTCCAGGTTGCCTTCCAATTTTTTGCGAACGGAAAGCGGAACCTGATCAAAGCGGTCGCGCACGTCTTCCAGGTCGGCGAAGTCGCGGAACAGAGCTTCCGCCGTTTTGGGGCCTATGCCCCGCACGCCGGGCACATTGTCGCTCGCATCCCCGACCAGGGCCTGAACGTCCGGCCACTGTCCGGGCGTCAACCCGGTCTCGTCCTGAAAGGTTTGAAGAGTGACGAGCTTCTCGTCGCGCGAGGCAGGGTCCCACAACACGACATTGTCGGCCAGGCACTGGCGCAGATCCTTGTCCATGCCGATGATCACCACGGGCCGCTCCCCGCGAAAACGATGGGTCAAACCGGCGATGCAGTCGTCGGCCTCGCAGCCCTCGGACACTTCCACATGCAGCCCCAGGGCCGCCACCATGCGCTTGACCGGCTCCACCTGGGCCAGCAGACCGTCGGGCGCGGCCGGGCGGTTGGCCTTGTAGGCCGGAAACATCTCGTGCCGGAAATGTTTGCCCGGCCCGTCCAGAATAAACGCAAAACGGGTGGGCTGTTCTTCTTTCAGCAGTTTAAGCAACACCCGGCCCACAATATACATGGCGCCCGTGGGCAGGCCGTCCGAACGGTTCATATTGGCGTTGGCGAAAAAGCCCCGGTACAGGAAGGCCGTGCCGTCCATCAGATAGAGGGGTTCTTTAGTGAAACCAAGGCGTTGCTTCAGCGACATTTCCTTCTCCATGCCCAAAAAAACGTAAAAAAGCATGGTAGCCTGATGCGTCCCGGGCCGCAAGGGACAAGGTCCCGTCACGGCGACCCCTTTCAGCCGGACGGCAAAATCTGCCGCTCGCGCCCGCCGTCGCCACCCTCCCCGCCGTCAACAGGTCGACGCCCCGCCTCGCCGCCGCCCTGTCTGCCGGGCGGCACTTTCTGCCGACCACGCCCACAACAACATAAAATACCACGCAAAAATATATATGGCATATAAGATGCATAAAAAGCCGTGCCTTGACCGGGTATGGACGATGCACGTTCCAACCTTGTCTGCGCCACAACTTTTACGCATGGAGGGGATTCCATGAGCAGCCATTTGGATTACGAAATCAACAAAGAACTGGGCGAATGCTACCTGTTCATGGGCGAGCTGGACAAAGCCGAGGACTATTACACCAAAGCCGCCGCCAACAGCGAGGAGCAGGCCGATCCCTACATGGGCCTGGCCACCATCGCCATGCAGCGCGGCGACATGGCGGGAGCGCTGACCCACTACAGCAAGGCCGCCACCATTCAGGAAAGCGACAAGGCCCTGGCCGGTCTGGGTCTGGTACACATGAACCAGGGCGAGCATGCCCGGGCCTTCGATCTGTTCGGCCGCGCCCTGACCCTCAATCCGGCCAACGCCGTGGCCCTGGGCTGCATCGTGCGCGAAGGCTACGAACAACAGCGGGTGGCGGATGTCGTTCCCTTCCTGCGCGCCAGCCTGGAGGCCACTCAGGACGAAAACACCCGAATCACCCTGGCGGGGTGCCTGCTCTTTCTGGGCGATAAAGAAGAAGCGCGGCGGCATCTGAGCGAGGTGCTGGACGCCGACCCCGACAATACGAGCGCGCGCGAACTGTACGATCACATCGCGGCCTGACGCCGATCTTGTTTGCTGCGCCGCCGCGGGGACAGTCGGACGCGTTCACGCGCCGGACGCCCCGCCGGTTGAAACTTTCTTTCGACCGAGCGGCGTCTCCATACTCCCCTCCCCATGATTTTTCGGCTCCGCAGTTGGCGCTCGGGGCCGAAAAATCTTTTTTTACGCGGGTCCGCTTCCGCGGCAAAAGACAGCCCGCGTCCCGCACGGGCCGGAGGCGGTCTTCACGTCGACGAAAGCGCGCGCTTCCGAGGCTTACCCGTCGCGTTCCTCGAACCAGCGTCCCGCCAGAGCCGCCAGCATGTCCACATCGCCGCCCGCCGCCAGGTTGAGGTAGGAGCGGTATTCGCGCACCACATCCTGACTCATGGGGTTGGTCTCGAAAATGCCGGTGAACAGGGCGGCGTCCGACGTCAGCATGGAGCGGGCCGCCTCGGTCCGTCGCTGGAGCGAGGGCGTCAGAAAGGGCAGAACGTCGTTCCGTTGCGAAAGCATGGCGAAATACGCCACGCTGGTGATGAAGTTGAGTCCCTGCACCACGGCCATAGCCCGGTCGTGGACTTCGGGCGTGCTGCGGAACGTGGTGCAGCCCATTCCCTCAAACACTTCTTCCACGGCGCGCACGGCGGCCTCGTCCGTCCCTTCGTCGGGCGTGACGCACACCGCGTTGTAATCCGGACGGGGTTTGGGACCGAACAGAGGATGGGTGCCCACCACCGGCCCCGCGTAAGCCTTGCGCATGGCCCGCATGGGCAGCATCTTGACCGAGGCGATGTCCGCCAGCACGGCTCCCGTCTCCAAGTGGGGCGCCACCAGATGCGCCACGTCGCCCAGAACGGCGGCGGGCACGCACAGCAACGCCACGTCGGCTCCGGCGCAGGCCGCCGCCAGCACGTCGGGCGTCAGGGGCAGGTCCGCGCCGCGCGCCGTCCGACCGGCGGCTTCCAGTCTTTCCATAAGCATGGCGCCCATCCGGCCCCGGCTGCCGATGACGGCAGTCACGCTCATGCCTCGCCCCCTCGGCGTTCCGCCGCGCGGTCGCGTCCCGCGCGCAGCGCGGCCCATGTCGCCCAGAAGGCGGGGAACGACTTGTCCACCGCCTCGGGATGATCCAGGCGCACGTCCGCGCCCCGGCATTCCAGCAGGGTCAGGCTCATGGCCATACGATGATCGCCCCACGCGGACAGTTCCAGAACCCGGCCGTTCAAGCGGAAGTCCGAGCCCCGCCCGTGGACGATCAGACCGTCGTCCCGTTCGTCCACGGTCACACCGGCCTTGGCCAGCTCGCGGGCGGGCGCGGCGATGCGGTCGCTCTCCTTGATGCGCAGATGAGCCACGCCCCTGATGCGGGTGTCTCCCTCGGCGGCGGCGGCCAACACGGCCACCGTGGGCACCAGATCGGGACAGGAGCTCATGTCCACATCCACGCCGCGCAATGTCGAGGGGCGCGCCGTCACCCGCCGCACGCGCTCCACGCCGGGTTCGACTTCCACGTCGGCCCCCATGCTCCGCACAATATCCAACAAAGCGCGATCGCCCTGCAGCGTGTCCGGCCGCAGTCCGGACACGGCCACCGGCCGTTCACCCAGGATGCCCGCCGCCAGCAGGTAGGACGCGCCCGACCAGTCGCCTTCCACCGTATAACGGCCCGGTCGCCAGGTCGAAGGCCGCACCCGGAAGCGCACGCCTCCGGGGCGCGCCGCTTTGACGGAATGCCAGTCCACGGCCCTCCACGGGGCGTCGGGCCCGGCTTCGGGGGCGCGTTCGCTCACATCGAAACGAATGCCGAAATCACGCATGGTTTGCAGCGTCAGCCCCACGTAAGGCCAGGACACCACCTGCCGTCCCGTAATTTCGATGGTCAGAGGAGCCCGTGCCTGAGGCGCGGCCAACAGCAGACCGGAAAGATACTGGCTGGATTCGTCCAGACCGATGCCCACCGTGCCGCCGTTCAGCCCTGAAGCCTCCAGCACGCAGGGCGGATAGCCCTCGCGCTCCTCAAACCGGAAGGAAGCTCCCAGTTCGGTCAGCGGGCCGGTCAAACCGCCCAGAGGACGGCGGTGCATGCGCGGCGCGCCGTGGATACGGAAACGTCCCCGCCCCGAGGCCAGCAACGCCGTCAGCAGTCGACAGGTGGTGCCCGACTCGTGCACGTCGCAGGATACAGGTTCGACACCGGGGCCCGCGCCCGTGAGAGCGCCCCCCACCCCCCGCACCCGGTACGCGCCCGGCCCCAAGGGCTCGAACACCGCTCCGGCCGCGCTCAACACGGCCCGCGTGCGCTCGGGGTCTTTGCTTTCCAACACGCCTTCCACCACCGACTCGCCCCCGGCCAGGGCCGCGCCGATCAACACTCTGTGCGACACCGACTTGGACGGTGGAGCTTCCACAAGGACAGGTTCCATAACATATTCCTCAAGGGGGAGGGCGTCGCTCCAGACTCGCTACGCTCGCTGCTCCGCAGGTCAAATGAAGAACAACCAGGTAATCACGGCGAAGAGCGGGCAGAGAATGCCCACCGACCATGCCATATAGCCGAAGAAGCTGGGCATCTTGACCCCCTGCTCCATAGCGATGGACCGTACCATGAAGTTGGGCGCGTTGCCGATGTAGGTGATGGCGCCCATAAACACCGCACCGGCCGAAATGGCGGCCAGGGTTTCGCCCTCGTTCATCAGCACCTGGGCGTCGCCGCCCGCGGTGTTGAAGAACACCAGATAGGTGGGGGCGTTGTCCAGGAAGGACGAAAGCGCGCCCGTCAGCCAGAAGAACATGGCGTTGTTGGGCGTGCCGTCGGCGTTGGTCACCGCGTGCACCACGCCGGCCAACGCGCCCTGATCTCCCGCCTTGAGGATGGCGATGGCCGGGATCATGCTCAGGAAGATGCCGATGAACAGCTTGGCCACTTCCAAAATGGGTTCCCAAGTGAAATCGTTGCGCTTGCGGCATTCCTTATCGGTGAGCGTCCACGACGCGGCGGCAATAAGGATGTACACCAGATCGCGCACCACATTCTGCATTTCCATGGGGACGCCCAGGATGTGGAACGTGGGGCCGGTCCAGGCGCCGGAAATCAAAGTGTTGGCGATGACGCAGGCCAGCAGCAGGAAGTTGACGCCGCCTTCGATACCCAGTTTTTCACCCTTGCCGGGCGTCGCCCCGGGCTGGGTGGGACGACCTTCCTTATTGTACAGCACCGTATCCACAATAAAGTAGATAATAAGCAGCGCGGCCGACAACAGGCTGGTTTTAAGCAGCAGATGAACCGTGGTCCAGAAGAAGCTCACGCCCTTGAGGAAGCCCAGGAACAGGGGAGGATCGCCCAGGGGAGTGAGGGAACCGCCGATGTTGGCCACCAGAAAAATGAAGAACACCACCTGATGCACGCGGTAACGGCGATGGCTGTTGGCGCGCAGCAAGGGACGGATAAGCAGCATGGCCGCGCCCGTGGTGCCCATCCAACTGGCCAGCACGGTGCCGATGAGCAGGATACCCGTGTTGACGGCGGGCGTGCCCACCAGAGAGCCCTTCAGGCGTATGCCCCCGGCCACGGTGAACAGAGCCAGCAAGAGCAGGATAAAGGGCAGATATTCGAGCAGCAGGGAATCCGCCGCCAGGAAAACGGCCAGCCCGCCACCGTAGACCAGCCAGCAGGGCACCAGAAAGGCCAGTCCCCAGAACAGAGCCACTTTGCCGTAATGGTGGTGCCAGAAGTGGGGCACGACAATGGGGCCCAATGCGATGGAGAGCAACATGCAGACAAAGGGAACGACCCAGATCACGGACAGATCCGCCGGTAGGGAGGGATGATCCGCAGCCAGGCACAGAGCCGGGGTCAGGAGCAAGGCCAGGAGGGACGGCGCAAGGATTCGCAATTTCGGCATGCCACTCAACTCCTTTGAAGGGGAAAAAAGGTATGGTTCGGCATACCACGAAAGTTCGACCATCGGCAAGAAAAACCGAAGCTTGAGACAGGAAGGACAAGCCCCCTCCCCCACGCCGCCGGACGGCGACCGGAGCGAAACAGGCCGGAACGGGGCGTTTCCTCGACGCGTCTCCCCTTGACGAACGGCGCCGGTACGGGGCATGGGAGGAAAAATCGCTCTTTTTTCCGCCAGGAGGTCCCATGCAGTATCCGCCCAACATCCTGACCGTCGCCGGGTCCGATTCCGGCGGAGGCGCGGGCATTCAGGCCGATCTGAAAACCATCACCATGCTCGGGGCATACGGCATGAGCGTCATTACCGCCCTTACCGCCCAAAACGGCTTGGGGGTGACGGGCATCCACGCCCCGGACGCGTCCTTTGTGACCTTGCAACTGCAAACCGTGCTGGCGGGCTTTCCCGTCCACGCCGCGAAAACCGGCATGTTGTTTTCCTCCGCCATCATCGGAGCGGTGGCCGACGGCCTGGCGGACCGAAGTTTTCCCCTGGTGGTGGACCCGGTATGCGTGAGTCAGAGCGGCCACCGCCTGTTGGAGGAGGACGCCGTGGACGCGTTGAAGGAACGCATCCTGCCTCTGGCCGATCTGCTCACGCCCAACCGGCCCGAAGCCGAACTTCTGGCGGGCATGTCCATAAACTCCGACGCCGACGTGGCCGAGGCGGGCCGCCGCCTGCTGGCCCTGGGGGCCAAAGCCGTGCTGATCAAGGGCGGCCACTTCGAGAGCGCGCCCATTCTGGTCACGGACTGGCTGATCACTCCGGACCGCGATCCCGATCCCCTGCGCCAGCCGCACGTGAACACGCCGAACAACCACGGCACGGGCTGCACTCTGTCCGCGGCCGTCGCCACCTGGCTGGGCTTCGGCATGCCGTTGCGGGTGGCCGTGACCAAGGCCCAGGAATATCTGAACCAGGGTTTGCGCCACGCCTACGCGCCGGGCGAGGGGGCGGGCCCGCCGCGTCACACTTTCGTTCTCCGCTCGTGACCATGCTCGGCGGACCAGGCCGCCACGCGCCTTCGCGGTTCGCTCAAAGCTCGCCGCTCCGTCGGTTGAGGGCGGTGGTCGGCACGGATACGCCTTTGCGTCGTCCCCGTCAGATTACGACGAGGTTTTCTGCGAAAGAAGGCGAAATTTAGCGCAGTTCCTCATCAGGCACGGCGTCGGGCAGGTGGGCCAGCATTTCCTCGCAATCGCGGTACCGGCGCATAACGGACAGGGCGCAGGGCAGGGGTGCGGCGTAGATGGTGGGGTAATCCCGTTCTCCCAGGTCCGGGCGCGGGGTGAAGGCCAGTTGTTCCCGCAGGGGATCGTCCGGAAAGAATTCCGCCTTGCAGCCGGTGTCGTTGCCCCGGGCGTCGAGCCGGGTCCAGAGTCCGGGACCGGACAGGTACACCGCATTGAGGGCGTGCAGGACAAAACCCTCTGCCGGGTTGCCGTTGCGGGCCACGCGCTGGTAGCAAAAACCCGTGGGGATGCGCACGCAGCGCAGAAGCGCGGCCATCAACATGGCCTTGGCGTGGCAGGTGCCCTCGCCGTAACGCAGAACGTCCGTGGCCCGACGTATGACGCGGTTGCTGCCGATATCCACGGAATGGGCGATGAAATCCCGAACAAAGACAAAAGCCGTCTGTATCACGGCTTCCTCGCCTCGACAGACGCTGAACAGCCCTTTGGCCTTGCCCCGGATCAGCGCCGCGCCGTAATCCACTTCGGGGGATTCCGCCAGATAATCCGCCAGGTCGCCGCTTTGCATACTATATTGCATATATCCTCCTCAACTGCGGCGGCCCGCCGGGACGCGCCACGGCGGCCGCAAAGCCGAAATATGTTCATCCCCCGGTCCGACGCACGGCGTCGGCCACGGCCCTGCCCAAAGCTTCGGCCGCCAGGGCGCCCGCCAGATCGTCCGAGACGGCGGGGCCGTCCCGGCGGGACAGCGCGAACACCACGTCGCCGTCAAAGGTCAGATGCGCGGGTCGTATGGCCCGCCCCAGGCCCACCGAGGCCATGCGCGCCATACGGTTGGCCCCCGTCTTGTCCAAGCGGGCGTTGGTCGCCACCACGGCCAGGACGGTATTGCCCTCCGGCACGGGCCGTTCCAACAGCCGCCAGACCGTGTCGACGGGCAAACGCCGCCCTTCCCGGTCCACGCCCCCGGCCAGCCAGGCTCCGCTGTCCGGGTCGTGCACCGCGCCCAGACAGTTGACCACGGCCAGGGCCGCCACCACCACATCTCCGACCCGCAGGCCCCAGGACCCCACGCCGCCCGGCGACGTTCCGTCCTGTCCGCCCTCCGGATGCGGCAACAAGGAAAACAAACGGCCGCAGCGCGCGCCGCAGCCGGCACCCACCCGGCCCCGCTGCACAGGCCCGGCGTGAGCCGCGCGGGCGGCGGCGTAGCCCATGTCCGCGTCCGGCAGTTCCCCCGGCCGCTCGTTGCGGTCCAGATCGTAAATAATGGCCCCCGGCACCAGGGGGATACGGGCGTCCGGCATGACCAGCCCCGCGCCCTGTTCGCGCAGATAACGCGCCACGCCGTCGGCCCCGGCCAATCCGAAGGCGCTGCCGCCGCCCAGATACAGGCCATGCACCTCGCCCACCGTGTTTTCGGTCCGCATGAGCTCGAGGTCGCGCGTACCCGGCGCAAAGCCCGGCAGATGCGCGCCGGGTGTAAAACCTTCGGGGCAGAGCACGGCCGTGCACCCCGTGCCCCGGCCTCCGGCATGCCCCACCAGCACGCCCGGCACGGCGGTCAGCGTCAGACTTTCGGCCATAAGGATTCCTCCGAGTTCGCGCAGCGGCCGCTCACGGTTTGAGGATGCGACCGACGCGGGGCATGGGCAGCGGGGAATGGGCGCGCACATAGGCGGCGAACACGTCGGCGTCCACCGGATCGGGCGCTTCCACCACCGTCCCGCGTTTCAACATATCGTAGCCGTCGCCGCCCCGGGCCAAAAAATCGAGAAGCACCACCTTGTAGCGGCCCGCCGGATCGAGGGGCCGGACGCCACCCTGTTCATCCACCAGTTCTGCCGCCAACAGGCGATGTCCCTCGGGCAAAGCCGGATCGAAACGGTAGCGCAGCCCCGCGGGCTGCAACAACCGCGCGCCCTTGCCATGCTCCGCGTCCGCGCTGAATTCCAGAGCGGCCAGCAGGTCCGCTCCGCTGTATTCCCGAATGACCAGGGTATTCCCGAAAGGCATGACCGCCAACACATCCCCCCGGGTAATGGGACCGGCGGCGAGCGGCGCGCGCAGGCTGCCGCCGTTGCTCAAAGCGGCCACCGCGCCGTAGGGCCGCCCGTAGTCCAGCATGGAATCGGTCTGAAGCATGCCCGCCAGACAATCGCCGCTGCGGCAGGCGTCCATGCCGTCGGCATAGCGCAAATGGTGTTCGCCGAGCACCGTGGCGCGGAAGCGTTCCAAAGAGCGGGCATAGGGCTCCAGCCGCGCCGTGATGTCGGGCGCGGGGGGGATGGAAGGCTCCAGCCGTTCGGCCGCGCCGCCCCAGGCAACCGGTATCCCCTTGCCGTCAAAACGAACGTGCAGATCGCCCAGATATTCCGTACCGTATTTGGCCGTGACCACCAGCACCGGGTGTCCCTCGGGCGAACGCTCCACCAACGGGTACGGGCCTTCCGCGCCGGGCGCGGCCAGGTCGGGCGCGGCCGCGGACGCCAGCCAACTGTGGGAATGCCCGCCCACAATGACGTCCACCCCTTCCACTGTCCTGGCCAGGTCGCGATCCGCGGACAGGCCCAGATGGGTGACAGCCACAATGATATCCACGCCCTGTCCGCCCAGTTCGGCCACGGCCGCGCGCAGGGCTTCGGCGCTGTCGGTAAAACGGGTATCCGCGCACGGCGCGGCCAGCTTGGCCGTGTCGGGATTGGCCAGCCCCACCAGGCCCACCTTGCGCCCGGCCACGTTGCGCACCTCATAGGGGCGCACACCCTCCAATCCCCGCAGGGGACAGGTTGGACCGGGGGCGAGATTGGCGGCCAGCACAGGCGTATCCAGGGCGCGGATATAATCGGCCAGAACGTCGCAGCCCTCATCGAACTCGTGGTTGCCCAGGGTTACGGCGTCGTATCCCATCAGGCCGTCCAATTCGGCCAGCATGGGCCACTTGTTGACGGTATAAAACAGGGTGCCTTGAAAACGATCGCCGGCGTCCAGCACCAACACATTATCCCGGCCCGCCTTCAATCGCCGCAGCTCCGCGGCCAGACGCCCCATGCCGCCGGCGCACGGCTCGGCCGGGTCGAGACAGGCGGCGCCGTACGTATCCATGCCCGCCATGTAGGAATGGGTATCGTTGACGTGCACTATTTCCAGCTCAAACGGCATTTCCGGCGGCGCGGACGTCAGGCGCAGCCCGCACCCGCTCAGCCCGCAACAAGCGACGAATACGCTCAGCAGCAAAGCGGCCCCTGTTCCGAATGAACGATGCTTCACCGGCTTTCCTCCCCTTGAGACTTCCACCATGCCAAAACTCGGAGCCTTCGTCGACCCCGTTTTTTGAAGAAAGGCACGAGTATTATTTCACTATCCCAGGGGACACGTTTCTTCTTTCCGGCCCGGAACCCCGCTTCTCGCCGCAATCATGCCTCCAACACGGTAAATAGTGGCGCGGAAGGCCGTCGCGCCCCTATGCTGGTCCAAAACGTCGCCCGCACGGGCGACGCATGTCTCCAACGCAAAGGACCTTGCCATGAATAAAGAAATGAGCCTTCTGTTCCGGGCCATTCCCCTGATGATGGGCGCCATCTGCCTGGCCTACGGGCTTTACATCTGGAACCGGGGCCCCACGCCCGACAATGTGGTGTCCGGTCATGTCGTCACCTTTCTGACGGCCATCTGCATCGCCCTGTTCAGCACTGCCGCCACCATCATTCGTCAGCTCACCGACACCTACGGTCCCGGCTACCGAGCGGCTCTGCCCGTGCTCGGCTATGCGGCGGGCATTATCGCCGTTATCTGCGGCCTGACCTTTGTGGCGCGTATTCCCCATGCCGACGGCTTTGTGGCCGGGCATGTGGTGTTCGGCATAGGTCTCATCACCTGCTGCGTGGCCACGGTGGCCGCTTCATCCACCAAATTCGTTCTTATTCCCCGAAATTCCAAGGCCGCGCCCGATGCCAAACCCGACAACGCCTTCAATGAAGGCACGGCCACCATTCTGCTGGCCGTGCCCATCATCTGCACCGTGGTCGGCCTGGCCTGGGGCTTCGCCCTGCTGACCAAACAACATTCAGGCTCGGAATATATGGTGGCCGGGCATGTGCTGGTGGGGTTGTCGCTGGTGTGCGGCAGCCTCATCGCCCTGGTGGCCAGCGTCCTGCGTCAGATTCAGAACACCTACGGCGACCGTGAACACAGATCCTGGCCCCTGTTGGTGGCGGTTCTCGGCGGCATCAACATTTTATGGGGGTTGACCGTCCTGGTATCCGGCGACGATCCGGCCCGCCTCGCCCCCGGTTGGGTGCTCATCGGCCTGGGCATTGTGTGCTGGAGCATTCTCAGCAAAGTGTTGTTGCTTGCCCTGGTGTGGCGGCGCAGCTTCCCGCTGGCCGACCGCATTCCCCTTATTCCGGTCATGACCGCCCTGTCCTGCCTGTTCATTGCCGGTTTTCTGTTCGAAGCCGGTCTGGACGAACCCGCCTACTACGTGCCCGCGCGGATCATGGTCGGCCTGGGGGCCGTGTGCTTCACCCTGTTCTCCATCGTGTCCATCCTGGAAAGCGGCACCTCGGGCGGAGACTAATACTTTTCTATTGAAAAAAAGCGGTTACGGAAGGGATATCCCTTCTCCGGCTTCACTTCCTCCCCCTCCACGCGGACGCGCGCTACCCGCGCGTCCGCGTGTTTTTTTCCGCCTCTCGGCCGGAATATCTACGCTCAGCCCCCAACCCGGCTCTCGGAACTTCCTTTCCGTTTTCTCACCAATGGGTGAATGTTTTTGCCTTTCGCAACGGTTAGAGTGATATCATGAAGAAAGTGGCAACTATTTCAGATGTTTTTCCCTGGGTTTTAAAGCAATACCGACATCAGGCCGGGCTTACGCAAGAGCAAGTCAGCGAACGTGTGGGCGTCAGCCCGTCTTTTGTGGGAATGCTGGAAACCGGGTTGAAAAAGCCCAATCTGGCCATGCTGTTCAAGTTGTCGCAAGCCCTGGGCGTCCCCGCCAGCACTATGGTCACCACGCTGGAAGAGGAATGGCGCAGACGCGCCGCGCAAGCTCAACCGATGGAAAACAAGCGACACTAATCGCGAGAGCCCTTGTTGAGCAGTTCGTTCACATAATCCAGATATTTTCTGACACGTTCGTCAATAACCATAGGACTGGAAAAAAACAGAGCTTTTTCCATTGCCACCGTTAATTTATCTTTGTCGGCCTGGCTCAACTTTTTGATAAAAAATCCATATCTTGCGTTAAAACACAATATTTCTTCTTTTTGAGCATTGTCGAAACGATGTTTTTCTATCTTCTCATATAAGTTAAATACCATCCGCAAAACCCAATCAACAGGGATGGATAAATTTTTTATATAGCTTAATATATCGCCAAACGGCAATCCAAGATAGGAAGCCAGTGATTTCAAAGATTTTGTTTGCGATAAAAATAAAAAACGTTTGAGAGTCTTATAGAATTCATCTTTATCATAAAATATATACAGTTTATCGCTCTCCTTAAAACAATATCTCTCTTCTCCCGGCGTCATCTGGACCCTCCCTGTTTCACCCCTGGGTGATTTTCTCACCTATAGGTGAACCTTGTCCGATACACAAGCAGCTATTCTTATTTAATGGAAAAACTATATATAATATCGTGTCACTTTTCCTATGTTCTGAAGCGATTCCGACGAGAGGCAGGGCTGACGCAGGTTCAACTCAGCGAACGGGCGGGCGTCAGTCCATCGTTCATCGGCATGTTGGAAAGCGGGCGGAAAAAGCCCAGTCTGGACATGCTGTGCCAATTGGCCGAAGCTTTGGGCATTCGTGCCAGCGACCTGTTGGTCGCCATGGAAAAGGAACGTGAACTGCGTTGAACGCGGACGGCTTTTCGCTGTTTCGCGCCGGAAACGGCCTCAACAATCAGGATCGTCCATGTCGAATCTTTCCTTCTCCGGCCGGTCCCCGGCCCGTTGGCCCGATCCCGCCGCCGTCCGTCGACCTTTGATCATCGCCCACCGGGGGGCGCGGCGGCTCGCTCCGGAAAACACGCTGGCCGCCGCCCGTCTGGCGCGCGAAATGGGCGCGGATGCCTGGGAATTGGACGTCAACCTGACGGCCGACGGCCGCCTGGCGCTTGTCCACGACGATACCCTGGCCCGCACTACCGACGTCGCCGCCCGTCCAGAACTGGCCCACCTTGCGCCCTGGCGGGTGTGCGACCTCACCCTGTCCCAAATCCGGAGCCTGCACGCCGGCGCCGATATGCGGCCGCCGCGGGCCGAACCCGTGCCCATGCTGGAAGAGGCCTTGACGCTGACCCGCGATCTGAACTGGCTGGTCAACGTGGAAATCAAGGATCACGCCGGGCTGCGCGGGGACCATAGCGTCGTGCCCGCCACGCTGGCACTGGTCCGACGGCTGGACATGCTGCCCCGGGTGTTGTTTTCGTCATTCCGGCACGACTACCTGCGCCGACTACGCGCGCTGGAGCCGTCGGCCCTGCTCGGCGCGTTGGTGGAGGCCCGCCCTCCGCGCGGTCCGGCCGCGTTGTGCGCGGACCTGGACGCGGCCTGGTACCATCCGCTGCACACCCTGCTTATGGAAGCGGACCTGACGGAACTGCGTCGGACGGGCAAGGGAACGCTGCCCTGGACGGTCAACGAAGCCGCCGACATGAACGCCCTGCTGACCGCAGGCGTCACCGGTCTGATCACCGACGATCCCGCCGCCGGGCGAACCGCCGTGACCCGCCTGTCCTCCCCGCGCGCCTGACCCCGACTCTTTCTTGCCAAGCCGGGCCCGCCGAAGCTATACAGATTTTTTGCCACCCCCAACCAAGGCAAAAGCCATGCTGGCCATTCTCGACTATAAGGCGGGCAACCAGACAAGCGTGCGCCGCGCTCTGCAATCCTTGGGCATCCCGGCCGAGATCACGGCCGAGCCCGCCGCCCTCGCGGCTGCCGACGGCGTCATCTTTCCGGGCGTGGGCGCGGCCGGGCAGGCCATGCGGCACTTGCGCGACACGGGTCTGGACGATACGTTGCGCGCTCTGGTGGCGGGCGGCAAGCCGCTGCTCGGCGTCTGCCTGGGCTGTCAAATTCTGCTGGAACACAGCGAGGAAAACGACACCGCGACCCTGGGCATCCTGCCCGGCGTCTGCCGCCGCTTCCGGCCCGAGTGGCAGGACGGCGGCCGCCCCATCCGCATCCCCCACATGGGCTGGAACAGCCTGATCGTCCGACGGCCTTCGCCCCTGCTGGAAGGCATTGCCCCCGACGCCCGATTCTACTTCGTGCACAGCTACTACCCCGAACCTCAGCCCGATCTGCTCATAGCCGAAACCATTTACGGCGCAACCTTCGCTTCGCTGTACGGCCGCCCCGGCCTGTGGGCCGCCCAGTTCCATCCCGAAAAAAGCGGCGAACCGGGCCTGCGCCTGCTGGCCAACTTCCACGCCTGGTGCCGGGAGGCCCGCCATGCCTGACTCCTCTTTCTCCCCCCGGGCCGTCGGCCGTCTGAGCAAGCGCCTCATCCCCTGCCTGGACGTGCGCGACGGTCGCCTGACCAAGGGCGTGCGCTTTCAGGGCAACGAGGACATCGGAGACCCGGTGGAAACGGCCCGCCGCTACTACGAGCAAGGCGCGGACGAAATCGTGTTTTACGACATCACGGCCTCGCACGAGGCGCGGGGTATTTTCCTCGATGTGGTGGAACGGGTGGCCTCGGCCATCTTCATCCCGTTTTCCGTGGGCGGCGGCATCGCCAGCGTGGAGGACATGCGGGCCGTGCTGCTGGCCGGGGCGGAAAAGGTGTCGCTCAACTCGGCGGCGGTCAAACGTCCGGAACTCATCGCCGACGGCGCGGCGGCCTTCGGCTCGCAGGCCGTGGTGGTGGGTATGGACGTGCGCCGGGTGCCCGCCTCCCCCGCCCAACCTTCGGGCTATGAAATCGTCATCCACGGCGGCCGCAAGCCCACCGGGCTGGACGCCCTGGCCTGGGCGCGGCGTTGCGAGGAACTGGGCGCGGGCGAACTGTGCGTCAATTCCATCGACGCCGACGGCACCCTGGACGGCTATGAACTGACCCTCACCCGTCTCATCGCCGACGCCGTGACCATTCCGGTTATCGCCTCGGGCGGCGCGGGCGCGCCGCAACATCTGACGGACGCGGTGACCACGGGCGGAGCCTCGGCCGCGCTGGTGGCCTCCATCGTGCACTACGGCGCCTACTCCATCCCCGAACTCAAGACCTTCATGCGCCGGGCGGGCGTGCCCGTCCGCATGGTATAAAACGCCCCCGACCCGCGAACCTCAAAACCAACCGCAGTACCGGCGGGCCCAAAGACAGCGGCTCAAAAAAGGCGGGGCTTCGTATTTCCCACGGATAAAAAGCTTGACGGGGCGAGGTATGGGGAGGGGGCTTTTTCAAAAGCCTCCCTCCCCGTCTTTTTCTACTGCGCGGGGGCGGAAGGGGCGGCGTCCACGCCGCGGGGACGCTCCCGAAGGGAGACGAACAGAGACGGCGTATCGTCGCGCCGGGGAAAGATATCGGCGGGCGCGGCGTCCAAGGCCAGGGGCAGCACCTCGTCGACGTGGCGGACGAACACGATGTGCAAGGACTTGAGGATTTCCTCCGGCACTTCCTTGAGGTCTTTTTCATTGTCCGCGGGGACGATGACGGTCTTGATGCCCGCGCGGCGGGCGGCGAGCAGCTTTTCGCGCAGGCCGCCGATGGGCAACACGCGGCCGCGCAGAGTGATTTCGCCGGTCATGGCCACATCGTTGCGCACAGGGATGCCCAGCAGAGCCGAGGCCAGCGAGGTGGCCAGGGTGATCCCGGCCGAAGGGCCGTCTTTGGGCGTAGCTCCCTCGGGCACATGGACGTGGATGTCCACTTCCTTGTGGAAAGAGGGCTTGAGACCGAACAGGTCGGAGCGCGAACGCACATAGGAGAAGGCGGCCTGAGCCGATTCCTTCATGACGTCGCCGAGCTGGCCGGTGGTCGACACCTTGCCCGAACCGGGCATAAGAGCCGTTTCCACGTACAGGATTTCCCCGCCGCGATCGGTATAGGCCAGGCCGGTGACCACGCCCACCTGGGGGCCGTCTTCGCGTTCGCCGTAACGGTATTTTTTGACTCCAAGGAAGGTATGCAGGTTCTGGCGGGTGACGGTGACGCCTCCCGTCGCGCCCTTGGCGTCCACCATGCGCATGGCGGTCTTGCGGCACAGGGCGGCCAGTTCGCGCTCCAGACCGCGCACTCCGGCTTCGCGGGTGTAGGAGCGGATGACCTCCAGCAGGGCGTTGTCCGTAACGCGCAGATTGTCCGACTGCAGGCCGTGCAGTTCCCATTGTTTGGGCAGCAGAAAATCGCGGGCGATATGCGTTTTTTCGGTCTCCAGATAGCTGGAAAGCTGGAGTATCTCCATGCGGTCCAGCAGCGGGGCGGGTATCCCTTGAAGGCTGTTGGCCGTGGTGATGAAAAAGACCTGGGACAAATCGTAATCCATGTCCAGGTAGTGATCGTTGAAGGCGTAGTTCTGTTCCGGGTCCAGCACTTCCAGCAGGGCGGAGGAAGGATCGCCCCGGAAGTCGGCGGTCATTTTATCGATTTCATCCAGGCAGAACAAGGGGTTGTTGAATTTTGCCCGCTTGAGGGCCATGAGTATCTTGCCGGGCAGCGCGCCCACATAGGTGCGGCGGTGCCCCCGGATTTCCGCCTCGTCCCGCACGCCGCCCAGGGAAACGCGCACGAATTCGCGGCCCGTGGCCTTGGCCACGGATTTGGCCAGCGAGGTCTTGCCCACGCCGGGAGGCCCCACCAGGCAGAGGATGGGCCCCTTGAGGCGTCCGGCCAGCTTCTGCACGGCCAAATATTCGAGGATGCGCTCCTTGGGCTTTTCCAGACCGTAGTGAGCGCCGTCCAGCAGGGCTCGAGCTTCCTGAATGTCGACGTCGATTTCTTTCAGTTCGTTCCAAGGCAGGTCGAGAATCCAGTCGATGTAATTGCGGGCCACGCTGTATTCGGCCGACGAGGGAGGCATCTGACGCAGCTTGCGCACCTCGCGCAGGCCGCGTTCGCGCGCCTCTTCGGGCATATTCTTGGCCCGGAAGCGCTGTTCCAGTTCGGCGGCCTCGGCCTGGGGGTCGTCCTCGTGCCCCATTTCCTTGTGGATGGCCTTGATCTGCTCGTTCAGGTAGTATTCGCGCTGGTTGCGCTCCATCTGGGTTTTGACCCGGCTTTTGATGGTCTTTTCCAGAGAGGCCACGGCCAGTTCGCCGCTCAACAGTTCAAACACCTTTTCCAGCCGCGCGCCCGTGTCGAGCGTTTCCAGCACTTCCTGCTTGCGCAGATGATCGAGCTTGAGGTGGGGCATGACCGCGTCGGCCAGGCGGCCAGGCTCGCGCAGGCCCGCTATGGCGGCCAGATGTTCCTGGTTCATCTTCTTATTGACCCGGCCGAAATCCTCCACGGCCTCATGGGTGGCGCGGATCAGGGCTTCCTGTTCGGGATTGGAGCTGCCCGCCTCATCCAGGCGCGTCACCTGAAGCAACGGAAACGGTCCGTCGCCGAACGCGCTGTGAGCGCTGTACGGCCTCCAGGCGGCACGATACATGCCTTCGAACAGCACCTTGATGCTGCCGTCGGGCAGGCGCAGCAACTGAAGGATTTTGCTCACCACCCCCACGGGAAACAGATCGTCCGGGCCGGGCTTTTCCACATCCGGCTCTTTCTGCGCCACCAAAAAAATCTGCTTGCCGTAATCGGCGATGGAACTCTCAATGGCTTTGACCGACGCTTCCCGTCCCACAAACAACGGCATGATGGCGTGCGGAAACATCACCACCTCGCGCAGCGACATGATCGGCAATTCCATCGGCGAATGTTCGTCCCCGGTCGGCGTCTTACGGAAAAGTCCCATACAATTCCCCGAAAATAGTGATAATAACCACGGGGGAAGGAAACTTTTTCAACAGCTTCCTTCCCCCGTACCCCCACCTTTCCAAACTTTTCATCCGTGGGGAACACGACGGGTCGCCCATTATTAAAAGTTTTGGGGGGAGTGGGGTGGGGCGGAGGGAAAAGACCTCTTTTTTCAAAAAGGCCCCCTCCCGTCCCGAGCTTCTTTGTCAGCAGGCCTGCTGTTCGGCGTCGTAGATAAACAGGGGGGCTTCCCCCTTGTCGATGACGCCGCGGGTGACGACGCAATCCTTGACGCCGTGCATGGTCGGCAGGTTGTACATGATGTCGAGCATGACGGTTTCGAGCACGTTGCGCAGGCCGCGCGCGCCGGTCTTGCGCTCGATGGCCTTGGCGGCCACGGCGCGCAGAGCGTCGTTTTCAAAGCGCAGATTGACGTGATCAAGTTCAAACAGCTTTTGGTACTGCTTGACCAGGGCGTTTTTAGGCTCGGTGAGCACCCGGATCAAATCGTCCTCGTCCAGTTCGTCCACATGGGTGATGACGGGAATGCGGCCCACGAATTCGGGGATAAGCCCGAACTGCACGAGGTCCGAGGGCACCACCTGATCAAGCAGAGCGCCCAGGCTCTGTTCCTTTTTGGAGGCGATATTGGCCCCGAAGCCCATGCTGTTGCCGCGCACGCGCTGTTCCACCATCTTTTCAAGACCGATAAAGGCCCCGCCCACGATAAACAGAATATTCGAGGTATTGAGACGGATGAATTCCTGCTGCGGGTGCTTGCGGCCGCCCTTGGGCGGGATATTGGCCTCGGTGCCCTCGATGATTTTCAGCAAGGCCTGCTGCACGCCTTCGCCCGAGACGTCGCGGGTGATGGACGGACCGTCGCCCTTGCGGGAAATCTTGTCGATTTCGTCGATATAGATGATGCCCTTGCCGGCGGCGTCAAGGTCGTAGTCCGCATTCTGGAGCAGTTGGACCAGAATATTTTCCACGTCTTCCCCCACATAGCCCGCCTCGGTAAGGGTGGTGGCGTCGGCGATGGCGAAGGGGACCTTGAGGATACGGGCCAGGGTGCGGGCGAGCAAAGTTTTGCCGCTGCCCGAAGGGCCTACCAGCAGCACGTTGCTCTTTTCCAGTTCCACATCGTCGAGAACGCCGCTGTAGAACACCCGCTTATAATGGTTGTGCACGGCCACGGACAGAATTTTCTTGGCCTGTTCCTGACCGATGACATACGCGTCGAGCCGGGCTTTGATTTCCGGCGGAGTGAGCAGAGGGCCGCCCTCCTCCCGCGCCTCTTCCAGGGATTGTCGGGATATGATGTCGTTGCAGGACGCCACGCACGAATCGCAGATGCAGGCGTCGCCCTGCACGATAAAATGCTTGGCTTCAAACTCGTTTTTGCCGCAAAACGAGCAGCGCATGCCCTGCGGTTCGTTGGTGTCGCTCATTTCGTTTCGTTCTCCAAATTGCCGATATCATGGCGCGAAGTCAGGATTTTATCCACAATGCCGTATTTCACGGCTTCTTCCGCCGTCATGAAATAGTCACGCTCGGTATCCTCGGCAACCTGTTCTTCGGGTTTTCCCACGTTGGCGGCCAGAATGGCGTTGAGATTCTTTTTCATGCGCAGCACTTCGCGGGCGTGGATGTCGATGTCGGTCACCTGGCCCTGGAAGCCGCCCGAAGGCTGATGGATCATGACGCGACTGTTGGGCAGGACGTAACGCATGCCTTTGGCGCCCCCGGCCAGCAGAAAGGCCCCCATGCTGGCGGCCTGCCCGATGCACAGGGTGGCCACGGGCGGAGCCACGAACTGCATGGTGTCGTAAATGGCCATGCCCGCCGTCACCGAACCGCCGGGGCTGTTGATGTACAGGCTGATTTCCTTTTCGGGGTCCTGGGATTCGAGGAACAGAAGCTGGGCGCAGATAAGGGAGGCCACGTAATCGTTGACCTCTTCACCCAGCAGAATGATGCGGTCCTTGAGCAGGCGGGAATAAATGTCGTAAGCCCGCTCGGTACGGCCCGTCGTTTCGATGACCATGGGTATATTCACGGATGCGCTCCCTATGCGCGGCGCGCGCCGCCGTCCGACGGCACGCGCCTTTCATGTCTTATTCAGCGTTTTCGGCAGGTTCAACCACTTTTTCCGGGGCCGCGGCCCCTGTTTCAGGCGCGGGCACGGGCTTGCCGTCGGCGTCGACCGTAATCTTCTTCGCCTTGGCGTACAGCATATCCAAAGCCTTGGCCGCCATCAGACGTTCCTGAATATCGTGGATCATGCCGTTCTGCCAGATGGCCTCGCGCAATTTGGCAAAGTCCTGCTTGGTTTCCTGGGCTATCTGCAGGATGTGGCGGTCGGCTTCCTGCTGGGTAACCCGAATATTCTCGCGGAAGGCCAGGGCCATCAGGAAAGCCTGGGCCTTGGCCTGCATCCGGGCCTGAACCGAGCCTTCGTCCTTCATGTTCTTCAGGGTATCGGCAACGGCGTTCTGGTCAAGCCCCTGCTGCGTGAGATAGTCGCGCGCTTCGGCGAGATATTCATTAAGGTGCTTTTCCACCAGGACGGGGGGCAGAGGAAAGTCCTGGGCGTCGAGCAGGCTGTCGAGCAGCTTCTGTTGGCCCTTGGAGCGGATTTCCCGCAGCTTGTTGTTCATGGCCTGGTCCAGAATCGCCTGGCGCAGCTTGCCGATGTCCTCAAAGCCCACCTTTTTGGCGAACTCGTCGTTCAGGTCGGGCAGCACTTCGCGGCTGATCTTGTGCAGCTTGACCTTAAGCTGCACGGTCCGACCGCGCAAAGAGGGGTCGGGATGATCCTCGGAAGCCACCATGCTGCCCTCGCCTTCCTCGCCCGCGTGCAGGGTGCGGACGACGGTTTCCACATCGGCGGGCTTGTCGCCTTCCTTGGGGGCGCGCAATTGCATGAGAAAATTCCGAGCGCTCATGCCGGGGGCCGGCTTGCCGTCCACCGTGCCTTCCACATCCACCAGCACCACATCGCCGTCCTGGGGCAGACGATTTTCGGTCACCTCGTCCAAGGTGGCCATCGTCTTGCGGATACGCATGGTGATGCTTTCCACTTCCTCGGGCTTCAGCTCGGGCGCTTCCACATCCACAGACAGAGCGCTCATGTCTTCGGGCAATTCGATGGAATCGGGCAACACTTCAAAGGAAAAAGTAAAGGAAAAGCTCTGATCCCGTTCGACCTGGCGGGCGTCGCCGGAGTCGAATTCGATGCGGCTGATGGGATTGAGGCCTTCCTTTTCCAGAATTTCCGATACCTGACCGTTGACCAGGGTTTCAGTGGCGCGGGACACGATTTCCTCGGGGAAACGGCGCTCGATGACGCGGGCGGGCACCTTGCCCTTGCGGAAACCGTCAAGGGACAAATTCGCGCCGAAACCGCGCACGGTGGAATCGAGAACGGCGTTCACGCCCGCGGCGGGCACAGTGACGGAGATTTTGCGCGCAACGGGGGAAACGACTTCAATGCTGTGTTCCATGAGGATAGGCTCCTTGCGTGATACCCGGCTCGCCGCATGGCCGGCTCCGGAACCGGAACCGCTTCGCCAGGAATGAGGGTAATGATCGGAGGGACGCCAAACATTGGTGCGAAAGGAGAGACTCGAACTCTCACGGATTGCTCCGCCGGATCCTAAATCCGGTGCGTCTACCATTCCGCCACTCTCGCATAAGCTCATCCCGCGCCAACGCGCGAAAACAAGCGGACAATCCAAACGACATAGATTAACACAGTGCCCCGGCAGACGCAAGACGCGTCCGGCCGTCGTCCTCCATCGGCTTGCCAAAAACCGCGCGGCTGCGCTACGACCTTATGCATGTTCCGCCGTTCGTCTCCTCTCCTCTCCTTTTCTTCGTTTCCGTGGACGCCCGCCGCCTTTTTCCTGACGGGCGCGGCGTTGTGCACTCGGGGCTGGAGCCTGGGGCCGGGGCGAGCGGACGCGCCGGGTCCGGGGTTATGGCCCGCCGTCGTGGGCGGCGGTCTGATGGTGTGCGGCGCGCTTCTGGCCGCTACGTCCGGCCGTTCGCCCAAAGCCGCGACGACCGTTTGTCCCGCTCCGGACGGTCGGGCGCTCAAGGGGCTGCTTCTGGGCTGCCTGGCGTGGCTGGCGCTGTTCACCTCTCTGGGCTGGTTGCCGGCAACGCTGGCAGCCGGGCTGATTTTCAGCCGCAGCGCGGGCAACGGCTGGCGAAGTTCCTTCATTCTGGCGGCCCTGGTCATCGGCGGCCTGGGGGTGGGCGTGGAATATCTGTTGCGCTTTCCCCTGCCCGGCGGTTTCTGGGGCCGAGTTTTCACCGCGCCGGCCGTCTGGCTGTCCGGCCCGGGAGGTCCGGCGTGAGCGCCGGATTCGACGCCGCCGCTCTGAGCGGCATGGCTCAGGGAGTTCTGGCCGTGGCGGGCGATCCCCTGATGTGGGGCCTGGTGCTGCTGGGCTGCGTGCTCGGTATGGTGGTGGGCGTCCTGCCCGGCTTCGGTCCTCCGGCGGCCATGGCGCTGCTCTTTCCCCTTGTCTATGTGCTGGAGCCTCTGCCGGGCATCACCCTGCTGGCGGGCATTTTTTACGGCGCCAAGTATGGCGGCGCGGTGACCTCCATTCTGCTGGGCGTTCCGGGCGAAGCCGACGCCGTGGCCACTCTGTTCGAAGGTCACCCCCTGGCGCAAGCGGGCCGGGCGAAACAGGCCCTGGCGGCCGCCACTCTGGCCTCCTTCACGGGCGGCATGGCGGCAACCCTGGGCCTGGCGGCTCTGGCTCCTCTGCTCGGCGCCGCGGCCCTATACTTCGGGCCCGGTCAGCGCGCTCTGCTTATGGTCGGAGCCCTGGCCCTGGTGGTGCTGCTCGGCCCCGGCGATCCGCGTAAAAACCTGGGCATGGTGTTTCTGGGGCTGGCTCTGGCCCTGGTGGGCCTGGATCCGGTGCACGGGGCCGAACGCCTGACCTTCGGCTCGTGGCGGCTGATGAACGGCATCGAATTGACTTCGCTGCTGCTGGGCGTATTCGGCCTGGGCGACATCCTCGACACCCTGCTGACGCCACCCGCGCCCGCGCCGCTACGCCCGGTCGAAAGCGCGGGCGCAACCTCGCTCGTCCCGAAGTCGCGGACCGCCGCCGAAAACGAGCCCGTGCGCCCCTCATGGCGTCTTCTGTTTCCGGCCCTGCGCGGAACCGCCATCGGCTTCGCCACAGGCCTGGTGCCCTGCGGCGCGGGCATGACCGCCAGTTTCGCCTCCTACGCTCTGGAAAAACGTCTGGCGCCCGACCGCGCCCGCTTCGGCCGGGGCGCATGGTCCGGCCTGGTCGGCCCCGAAGCCTCCAACAACGCGGCGGCCGTGGCTTCGTTCGCTCCGCTGTTGCTCCTCGGGCTGCCCACCAACCCCATTACCGCCGCCCTATTGGGCGCGCTCACCGTAGGCGGCGTGGTACCGGGGCCTCTGTTGCCCGAACGGCAACCCGTTTTTTACTGGGGGCTGGCAACCAGCCTGATCCTGGGCAACCTGCTTCTGCTCTTTCTGGGCCTGGGGCTGGCCAGGGTATGGGCCGGGCTGGCCCGCCTGCCCTATCGTCTGCTGTGGCCCTTCATCCTGCTCTTGTGCCTGACGGGCTCCTATATGGGCGCGGGCGGTCCGGAAGGTCCCGTTCAGTGCATTCTGTTCGGCGGGCTGTCCGTGCTGTTGCGCCGCCGGGGCTTCGCGCCCGCCCCGCTGGTGCTGGCTTTCGTCCTGGGGCCGAACCTGGAAACCCACATGGTGCAAATACTGATGGGCGGTTTGTAAGCCCGGAATTCCGGTTTCGATACCTGCCCCCCCCTGCCTGTTGAGCGCGCGCTCAACCTTTGAAATTTTATGATTATGTAATTATTTTACAAAGATAGAGTGTTTTAGGGTATTATTTCTTGTGAAAAAAAAATTTTTACTTGCCAAACTAGTGCAAAATCGCACACAAGATGATTATGAAATGGTATTTGTCCCGCCACTTCCAGCGTACGGCCGGGATACTCGTCCTGGCGGTACTGCTCGCCGCGCTTCCTGCGCGGCTTTTTGCGGCCGATTCTTATGATTTTCCTCACAAAGTTCTGGACCTGTCCATCGTGTTCAGCCCCGGCGGAGCGCTGGACGCCGCGGCCCGCGTGCTGGCCGGAGAAGCCGAACCCCTGCTCGGCCAGGCCATTGTGCCCCGCAATGAAGCGGGCGGAGGCGGCATGCCCGGCGTGGCCAAGCTGGCCGCAGCCCGTCCCGACGGTTACAGTCTGGCCGCGGCGGTGTCCAACGCGCTGATTTACATCCCCCACCGCAACAAGGCTCCCTACAAGCCCCTGGCCGATGTGGAACCCGTGCTGGCCTTCGGTCAGGCCGCGCCTCTGCTGGTGGTCGCCCCCGGCTCGCCTTACGCCGACATCGACGCCTTTTTTGCCGCCAGTCGCGAACACAAGGGCGAACTGCGCATCGGCGTGCCCGGCCTGGGCACGCCCTCTCACATCGCCTTGGCCATGATGAGTAAACACGACCCTTCCCTGACCTGGCGCTTCGTGCCCTTCGGCGGACCGGGCGAAGCCGAAACGGCGCTGTTGGGCGGCCATGTGGACGCGGCGGCCAGCGGTGCGCTGCCCCGCATTAAAAACGGACAATTGCGCCCCCTTATGGTTTTGGCAGGTTCACGACTGCCGGCTCTGCCCGATGTGCCCGCCCTCGCCGACCGAGGCTTTGCCGACCCCGGCCGGGGTGACTCTCTGTTCGTGCTGCTGGCCCCCGGGGGTACGCCCGAAACGACGCTGGACAAGCTCGAAGCCGCTTTCACCCGGGCCGCGCAATCCGAGGCTTTTCTCCGCGCGCTGGAAGGCTGGTCCGTCGCTCCGGCCCTCAAAAGCCGGGCCGAAACCAAGGCTTTTTTGGCTGAAGCATGGCGGGCCGAATCTGCTATACTGGCCGAACTCGGCCTGACGGCTCAACCCGCCACCCGGCCCGAATGACAAATTTTCCGCCCGCGCCTCTTCCCGTCCCGGTCGGGGCGCGGGCGGACCACCGGCCGCACGGGGATCGCCCCGCCGGCCGCCATCGGCACCTGAACGTACCAGGAGGATACACACATGGCATGTAATTGCTCGGGCGTGGACGAATTCGATCTCGCGCCGCTCATGGACATTCTGGCGGATTACCGGAAAGACCCGCGCGGGGCTCTCATTCCGGTGCTGCAGAAGGCCCAGGGCGTTTACGGGTATCTGCCCAAGCCGATTCTGGAAGTCATTGCCAAAGAACTGAACATTCCCGTTTCGGAAGTGTTCGGGGTTGTGACTTTTTATTCCCAGTTCCATCTCAATCCGCGCGGCAAAAACATTATCCGTTGCTGTCAGGGCACGGCCTGTCACGTACGGGGCGCCGCGGGCATTTTGGACGCCATCAGCCAGCATCTCAACATCAAACCCGGCGAAACAACCAAAGACCTCGAATTCACGCTGGAAACCGTGGCCTGTCTGGGCGCGTGCGGGCTGGCTCCGGTCATGATGGTCAACGATCAGACCCACGGCCGGCTGACCCCCGCCGATATTCCGGGCATTCTCGACAGCTACCTGTCGTAGAGCGGGCCGCCCCGGCGCCGCGCATACCGCATCCCGCGCGAAGAACGGTCGCATTGCCGTTCCCCGGGATCTCCATCAAGCACTGTGAGGATATCATGACCAAATATGCCCGCCTTGCTTCCCCCGCCGACCTCCGGAAGGTCAGGGAAGCCTCCAAACCCAAAATCGCATTGCGCCACTATGACCGCAAGCCCACCGACAAAAAGTTCCAGATCCTCGTCTGCGGGGGCACGGGCTGTACGTCCTCGGGCAGCCAGGCCGTGCGCGATGCCTTCCACCAGGCCATCGAGGCCCACGGTCTGGCCGACCGCGTGGAAGTGGTGACCACCGGCTGCCACGGCTTTTGCGAGCTTGGCCCCCTGGTTATCGTCTATCCCGGCGGCAACTTCTATATCCGGGTCAAGGCCGAGGACGTCGAGGAAATCGTGACCACCACCCTCATCGAGGGCGGCGTGGTCGAACGCCTGCTGTTCCAGGGCCGCACCGGCAAGACCCCGCGCAAGACCTACCGCGAAATGGCTTTCTACAACCTCCAGCATCGTCTGGTGCTGCGCAACTGCGGCCGCATCGACCCCGAGGACATCGAGGAATACATCGCGGGCGGCGGTTACGAGGGATTGGTCAAAGCCATGGAAATGGGCTCCGAAGCCGCCCTTGAGGAAGTGAAAAAATCCGGCCTTCGCGGACGCGGCGGCGCGGGTTTCCCCACCGGCCGCAAATGGGAAATGATGCGCGCGGCCACGGGCTCGCCCAAGTACGTGGTGTGCAACGCCGACGAAGGCGACCCCGGCGCGTTTATGGACCGCTCGGTGCTGGAAGGCGACCCCCACGCCGTCATCGAGGGCATGCTTATCGGGGCCTGGTGCACCGGAGCCAGCCACGGCTACATCTACGTGCGCGCCGAATATCCCCTGGCCATCCAGCGTCTGAAGGTAGCCATGGCCCAGGCCGAGGAAATGGGGCTGCTCGGCGAGCATATTCTGGGCACGGATTTCCACTTCGATCTGAAAATCAAGGAAGGCGCGGGCGCGTTCGTGTGCGGCGAAGAAACCGCCCTGCTCCAGTCCATCGAGGGCAAGCGCGGCATGCCGCGTCCCCGGCCGCCCTTCCCCGCCAATGAAGGCGTATGGGGCAAGCCCACGGTTCTCAACAATGTGGAAACCTTCGCCAACGTGGCCCGCATCATCACCGACGGGGCCGACGCCTATACCGCGCTGGGCACGGAAAAGTCGCCCGGCACCAAGGTCTTCGCCCTGACCGGCAAGGTGCGCAATACCGGCCTGGTGGAAGTGCCCATGGGCACTTCCATGCGCCAGATTATTTTCGACATCGGCGCGGGCATCAAGGACGGCAAAAAGTTCAAGGCCGTGCAGATCGGCGGTCCCTCGGGCGCCTGCCTGCCCGAATCGCTGCTGGACAGTCCGGTGGACTACGACTCGCTGAAGGCCGCGGGCGCCATGATGGGGTCCGGCGGTCTGGTGGTTGTGGACGAGGATACCTGCATGGTGGACCTGGCCCGCTTCTTCCTGTCCTTCACCCAGGCCGAAAGCTGCGGCAAGTGCACGCCCTGCCGCGAAGGCAGCAAGCGCATGCTGGAAATTCTGGAGCGCATCTGCCAGGGCAAGGGCAAGCCCGGCGACATCGAGGACCTGGAACGCCTGGCCCGTACCATGCAGCAGGCGGCCCTGTGCGCCCTGGGACAGACCGCGCCCAACCCGGTGCTGTCCACCCTGCGCTTTTTCCGCGACGAGTACGAGGCTCACATCTACGACAAGAAGTGCCCGGCCAAGGCTTGTACGGACCTGCTCGAATACTGGATCGACCCCGAAAAATGCATCGGCTGCGGGATGTGCGCCCGGGCCTGTCCGGCGGACGCCATCAGCGGCGAAAAACGGCAGCCCCACGTCATCGATACGGCCAAGTGCGTCAAGTGCGGCACCTGCGTGACCCAGTGCAAGAAGATGCACGCCGTCACCCGTCGTTAGGGCGGCGCTTGCGGAAACTGATGACCATGAACGACGCTGCGAAACGCCCGGGTGGGCACAGGCGCGGCCGCGCCGCCGCCTCGGAGCGGCCGGACGCAAGTTCCGGCGAAACACGCATTTTAAGGAGAAGAGCATGAGTAATACCGTTACTCTGACCATAGACGGGCAAACCGTTACCGCGCCCGCCACGGCCACGGTGTGGGAGGCCGCCAAAAGCGCGGGCATTCACATCCCCAACCTGTGCCACCACCCCATGCTGAGGCCCGAGGGGGCCTGCCGCGTGTGCGTGGTGGAAATCAAGGGCGCCCGTTCGTTGATGGCTTCGTGTGTGGCCAAGGTGGCCGAGGGCATGGAGGTCAACACCCATACCCCCGAAGTGCTGGAAGCGCGCAAGACCATCGTCGAGCTGCTGCTTTCCAACCATCCGCGCGACTGCCTGGCCTGCGCGCGCAACGGCAACTGCGAATTGCAGAAAATCGCGGCCGATCTGGGCATCCGTCGCATTCCCTACGCCTACAACCGCCCCCCCATGCCCAAGGACGAGAACAATCCGTCCATCGTGCGCGACCCGTCCAAGTGCATTCTGTGCGGCCGTTGCGTGCGGGTGTGCTCCGAGGTGCAGGGCGTCAGCGTATACTCTTTCACCGGCCGCGGCATCCGGTCGGTGGTGTCGCCCGCCTTCCACCAAGGGCTGGATAAGGTGCAGTGCACCTTCTGCGGCCAGTGCGCCAAAATCTGTCCCACCGGGGCCATCACCATCAAAAGCGACATCGACAAAGTCCAGGCCGCTCTGCGCGACCCCGACAAAATCGTCATGGTTCAGACCGCTCCCTCGGTGCGCGTGGGTCTGTCCGAAGCCCTGGGCGGCAAACCCGGCGACATCGTGACCGGCAAGATGGTCGCGGCCCTGCGCCGTCTGGGCTTCGACAAGGTGTTCGACACCAACTGGTCGGCCGACCTGACCATTATGGAAGAAGGACACGAGTTCATCCGCCGGGTCAAGGACGGCGGCGTGCTGCCCATGATCACCAGCTGCTCGCCCGGCTGGGTCAACTTCATGGAAATGTTCTACCCCGAACTCATCCCCCACTTTTCCACGGCCAAGAGCCCGCAGGCCATGTTCGGCACCATGCTCAAGACCTACTACGCGCAGAAGACGGATATCGATCCGTCCAAAATCGTGTCGGTGTCGATCATGCCGTGCACGGCCAAAAAATACGAGGCTCAGCGCCCGGAAATGAGCGACAGCGGCTACCGTGACGTGGACATCGTGCTGACCACCGTGGAACTGGGCCAGATGATCCGCGCGGCCTCCATCAACTTTGAAACTTTGCCCGACGAACAATTCGACCCGCTTATGGGCGTCGGTTCGGGGGCGGGCACCATCTTCGGCACCACGGGCGGCGTGATGGAAGCCGCCATCCGCACGGCCTACGAAGTGCTCACCGGACGCGGCCTGGAACCGCTGGAACTGGAACCCATCCGAGGGATGGAGGGCATCAAGGAAGCCGAGCTGGACATCGACGGCCTCAAGGTCAAGGTGGCCGTGGCCCACAACCTGAAGAACGCCCGCGCCGTATGCGAGGCGATTAAGGCGGGCAACCCCCACGGCTGGCACTTCATCGAGATCATGGCCTGCCCCGGCGGCTGCATCAATGGCGGCGGCCAGCCCATCAGTCTGGAGGCCGATACGCCCAAACTGCGGCAGGAAGCCCTGTACCGCGACGACCGTAACCTGCCCATTCGCAAAAGCCACGAAAACCCTGAAGTCCAGGCCCTGTACCGGGACTTCCTGGGTGAACCCAACGGCCACAAAGCCCACGAACTGCTGCACACCCACTATCACGAGCAGTGCCGGGGTTAATCCCGACGGGGGGAGCGCGCCTCCCCCCTCCTTCCCCGCGTCCGCTTTGTCTTCAACCGGCCCGATTTTTCTTCGGGCCGGTTTTCTTTAGAGCATTTTCCTTTTGAAATTGTCCCATTTCAAAAGCGACGCTGCCGTCATTTCACCTGAAAGCGTGGTTTTCCGGCTTATTCGGCGCGGGCGGCCGTTCCCGCGGCCGCCGGAGCGCTTGCCGTTTTCAGCAGCAAACCGCTCTAGAGCATTTTCGGCTTGAACATGCTCTTCCGACAGCGGTTCAGGCGGTCGCCGCGAAGGCATAAGCGCCATTCATCGGCACTGTCGGATGCCGAAGCGGGCGTGTCTTAAACTTTAACATTGTATAATTTAAAATTAATCCGCCCCAAGACAAAAAACGCGCTTTCCTCGCCGGAGGAAAAGCGCGCCGTCCACTAAAATTTTGTCATTGAAAATATCTACCGGCCCTATCTGCCCCACAGGGTTCGGGCCTGAAGCCGTCGCGTGCTCTGCCAGCCATGTCTCCACACTTTGCGGGTTACAGACGCACCCCTCCAAGCCGCCCGCCGGGGGACAACGCCGCAAACGGCCTCGACCGCGCTTCGGCATAATCGGCTGCGTCGCGGCATCTTCAGCCGTTGATGGGAAACGCCTTACGGATGAAGCGAGCGTGAACGAGACGCATCGGGCCCCGGCTTTGCGGCCGGAGACGACGGCTTAGTGTTCCATGTGATCGGCTTTTTTGATACGATAGACAATAGCGCACATCATGACGACAAAATACAAAAAAATAAGGCCGACGCCCACAAAGCCCTGAGGGGTGGAATGCATGACGTCGCTGATAAGTGTTCCGAACATGACGTGCTCCTTCGTTGCGCTTTATCCCGGCCAACCGGGCCGGACAGACTTCTTTTCATGGCCCGACTCCCTTTCAAAGTCAAGGGGCCGCGGGGAAACTGCATGATCTGGAATGCGGGCGACAGCCTGGAACTGACGCTGCACGGCCTGGCCCACGACGGGCGCGCCGTGGCCCGGCCCGAAAACGGGCCGGTGGTTTTTGTACGAGGCGGCCTGCCGGGACAACGTATCCTGGCGCGGCTGACAGCCGTCAAAAAACGCATGGCCGAGGCCGAAATGCTGAACGTCGTCGCTCCGGCGGAGGACGAGCGTCCGGCGCCCTGCCCCCACGCGGCGGACTGCGGAGGCTGCCCCTGGCAGAGCCTGCCTTACCGCGCTCAACTGGGCTGGAAGCGGCGTCTGCTCACGGACGCCCTGGCCCGCATCGGCGGCGTCAAGGATGCGGAAACGCTGACGCGGCCAGTCCTGCCCTCCCCCGCCAACGCTTTTGGACCGGGTGAATGGCGTTACCGCAACAAGATGGAATTCGCCTTCGCACCGGGGCCGGACGGCTTGCCCCGTCTCGGTCTGCGTCGTCGAGCCTCGCACGAGGTGGTGGACGTGGACGCCTGTCTGTTGCAAACGCCCCGGACCATGCGCGTCCTGGCCGCATTGCGCGTCCTGGTCCGCGCCTCGGGCCTGCCCGCCTGGACTCCGGAGGAACAGGCTCCGGGCGGGCTGCGCTTCGTCGTTATCCGCGAACCGGGCGGAACCCCGGGCGCGTGCGTGGTGGAGCTCATCAGCGCGCCGTTCGCCGCCGCGTCCCTCGTGACCGAGCTGGGCCGCGCCCTGCTGGACGGCCCCTGGGGCGTCACCGGCTTCATCCACAGCACGCGCGCCACCTCCTCCGATGTGGCCTACGGCGAAAAAACCGAGCTCACCCTGGGCGACACGACCCTCACTGAAAGCCTGAATCTGGCCGGACATCCGGCCCCGGTACGCTTTGCCCTGGGACACAACGCCTTTTTCCAGGTCAACAGCCGGGCCACGGAACTTCTGTATAACACGGCCGTGGCCCTGAGCGCCGAAACCGGCGGCATTCCGAACGGAACGGGCGGAACTTACTGGGACCTGTACTGCGGAGCAGGCGGTCTGGCTCTGGCCTTTGCGCCTCGGTTTGATGCGGTGCTGGGCCTGGAAAGCGTGCCCTCCGCCGTGGCCCTGGCCCGTCGCAACGCGGCGGCTTTTCCGAACTGCCGCTTCGAAAGCGCGGACGCGGGTCGAGTGGGCGAATATTTCCGCCGCTTCGGCACGCCGGACCTGCTCGGCGCAGACCCGCCCCGGGCCGGACTGGAGCCGCGCGTGGTACGGGCCCTGCTGCGGGCGCGACCGCCCCGGCTGCTTATGGTGTCGTGCAATCCGGCCACCCTGGCCCGCGATCTGGCGGCCCTGGCCCCGGCTTACGCAATCAAGGCCATACAGCCCGTAGACTTGTTCCCTCAGACGCCGCATGTGGAAAGTGTGGCATCGTTGGTTTTGCGCCGCTAGAGCAATTTTTATGAATGGCGCTTATGCCTTCGCGGCTACCGCCTGTTCCGCTGTCGGAAGAGCATGTTCAAGCCGGAAGTCCTCCAGCAGCGCATGGTCCGCCAGCCGGTTCAGCGTTTCACCCGCTACCCGATACACGGTCCAATCATCCATGGCTTCCGCGCCCATGCTCCGGTAAAAGGCGATGCCGGGTTCGTTCCAGTCCAGGCAACACCATTCCAGGCGGCCGCAGCCTCGTTCCACGGCCAACGCGGCCAGGCCCCGGAGCAGGGCCTTGCCCACGCCCCGCCCTCGAGCCTCGGGCCGGACATAGAGGTCCTCCAAATAGATTCCGCCCCGCCCCAAGAAGGTGGAAAAGTTGTGGAAAAACAGGGCAAAGCCCACGGGTTCCCCGTCCAGTTCCGCAAGAAGCGCCTCGACCGTGCGCCGCTCGAACATCCATTCCCGCAGCAGTTCTTCCGTGGCCACCACCTCGTCGAGCATGTGCTCGTAGTCGGCCAGTTCGCGGATAAAACGCAGAACAAGAGGGATATCGTCCTCACGGGCAAAACGGAGGGAAAGACGCTCGGGCAGGGTCATGACATACTCCTCTGGATAACGTCGGTCGACTGCCCCTTGCCGCCCGCGCGCCGCAGACGCAGAGCGTTGAGCACCACCGATACCGACGAAGCGGCCATGGCCGCGCCCGCCAACATGGGAGACATGGCGGGGCCGCCGAACAGCAACAGCAGCCCGGCCGCAATGGGGATGAGCAGCACGTTGTATGCGAAGGCCCAGAACAGACTGAGCTTGATATTGTTCAGAGTGGCCCGGCTGAGATCCAGAGCGGTCAGCACGCCGGGCAGGCCGCGCAACAGCACCATGTCCCCGGCCTCCATAGCCACGTCGATGCCCGACCCCATGGCCATGCCCACGTCGGCGCGCGCCAGGGCGGGCGCGTCGTTGATTCCGTCGCCCACCATCCCCACGATCAGGCCGCGTCCCTGCAAATCGGCGACGACCCGTTCCTTGCCGTCGGGCAGCACATCGGCGACAACATCCGTAATGCCGGCCCGCGCCGCCACGGCCCGGGCCGTGCGTTCATTGTCGCCCGAAAGCAGCAGCACGGTCAGACCGCGCTCCCGCAGTCGGCGCACCACATCCGGCGTTTCGGGCCGCAGGGGATCGGCCAGGCCCAACAGCCCGGCAAAGACGCCGTCCACGGCCAACAACAGGGGCGTCTGCCCCTCGTCGGCCAGGCGAGTCAGGTCCGCGTCCACATGTCCCGGCACGTCCACGCCGTTTTCGCGCAAAAAAGCCGTATTGCCGAGCAGTACCGGGTGCGGACCGTCCTCGTCGCGCACGTCGCCCCGCACGCCCCGGCCGCTCACGGCCTGAAAATTATCCACCGGCAGCGTGGGAGCGGCCGCCTCCCCGGCCGCCTCCAACACGGCTTTGGCCAGGGGATGTTCGGATGTCGCCTCCAGCGAGCCCGCCCAGCGCAGCAAATCGGCCCCGGCCGTTTCAGGCCGCAGGGTAACCACCTTGGGCGCGCCCTCGGTCAGAGTGCCGGTTTTGTCGAAAACCACGGCCGTCAGGTGTCCGGCCGTCTCCAACGCCCCGCCGCTTTTGATCAGCACGCCCAGTTGCGCGCCGCGCCCCGTGGCCACCATAATGGACATGGGGGTTGCCAGTCCCAAAGCGCAGGGGCAGGCCACCACCAGCACGGCCACGAAAATGCGCAAAGCGTCGCCGAACGGCAGATGCCCGAGCCACAGCCAGCTCAGCCCGGCGGCCGTGGCCAACAGAATAACGGCAGGGACAAACCACAGACTGATGCGGTCGGCCAGACCGGCGATGGGCGCCTTGGACCCCTGAGCCTCGCGCACCAGGCGGATGATGCGGGCCAGCACGGTATCCGCGCCCACATGCCGGGCCTCCATGACAAAGGCCCCGCTGACGTTCATGGTCCCGGCCGCCACCTCATCCCCAGGCCCCACATCCACGGGCAACGATTCGCCGGTCAGACTGGCCATGTCCACGGCGGACGCCCCCTCGGCCACCACGCCGTCCACAGGAATGCGCGATCCGGGCCGAATGAGCAACCGGTCCCCGGCCATGACCGAACGAACCGGCACCTCGCGCGGGGGCTGCCCTTCCCCGACCAGCAGAGACACGGTGTCCGGAGTCAGATCCATGAGCCCTTTGATGGCCTCGGAGGTGCGGGTGCGGGACACGGCCTCCAGATACTTGCCCAGCGAAATGAGAGCGATGAGCATGGCCGCCGACTCGTAATACAGGCCCATGACTCCGGCGTGAACGGCCTCGGGCGTGGTAGCGACGGCGATTTCCACAGTACTCCACAAGCTGTACAGCAGAGCCGCTCCGGTGCCCATAGCCACCAGCGAGTCCATGTTGGGCGTGCCCTTGACCAGCAAGGGCAGACCGATGCGGTAAAAATCGCGGCCGGACCACACCACGGGCAGCGTCAGAACAAGCTGGACCAGAGCGAAGGTCAGCGGACTGAAATGCGGGTCCAGCCAGGCGGGCAGGGGCAGGCCCCAGTGGCTGCCCATGGCGATCACAACCAGGGGCAAGGCAAACACAAATTCCACCAGCAGACGACGGCGCTTCTGTGCCAGAGACCGGGCGGAAGCCGCCTGCTCTTCTTCCCACAGGTCCTGTTCGTCCGCTTCCGGGGGCAGATACGAGGGCTTGAAGCCCAAAGAGGCAATCCGCTCCTCCACGGCATTAATGAACGCGGCCCGCGCCCCTTCCGGGTCCGCCGCAGCCCGCACGCCCTCGTCCGGCACGATGAGGGCCGTGCCCCCGGCCAAACTGACCGAAGCCGATTCCACGCCGGGCATTTTGCCCAGGGCCCGCTGAGCACGGGCCGAGCAGGCCCCGCAGGTCATGCCGTCAATGCGGAAGCGCAAAGGTTCCGTGTGTCCGTGTTCTTCCATCACTTTACCCGCCCTTGCTTTTCGTGCGTTTCACGCCTATATGTTTTTGAAATTTGATTTCAACAGAAACACCGTATTAATTAACCAGGAGAAGCGCCATGTCCAGCATTATTGTGAACGGAATGCACTGCCAGCATTGCACCGCCGCCGTAACCAAAGCCATGCAGGCCGTGCCCGAAGCCGGCGATGTGAAAGTGGATTTGGCCAGCGGCAAGGCCGAGTGGACCGGTTCGGCCGCCGTCGAGGCCATGACCGCCGCCGTGGAAGACCAGGGCTACGAAGTGAAAAAAAACTGATCCCGCCCGCCGGAGACGCCAAGGCCGCCGCAGCCCCTGAAGGAGCGCGGCGGCCTTGGCATTCCCCGCGCGGAACTCAGTGCGTATAGTCGAGAATAACGGCGTCCGGTCCCAGCTTGGCGCGGATGGCGTTCAGCATGGCCTCGCGGTTCGGACAGGGGAAACCGATGGGAGTGCCTTTGGCGATGCATGAAGCCAAGGCCACGGCCTGAGCGCCCCGATCGATCAACATCTTGGCCCTGGCCACGGCCCGCTTGCCCGGACAGCCGCCGCAGGACACAAAGCCCACCACTTCGCAGGCCCCCAATTTTTCAAAAGCGCCCTTGCCCTGGGCCGCCATCAGAAAATCCGTAGTGCCGGGGCACAAATCTTCCGTCTGTCGACACCGGATGATACCGACTTTCATGCCGTTTTCCTCTCTAAAACAGTTGACTTTGAAAAGTATGCCGGTTCAGAGCGCGGTACTCTGCCGCTTGACTTCCACGCCTGAAACCGTCGCTTGCTCCGCCGAGCATGCCTGACCGCCCTGCGGGCTGCAAGCGCGCCTCTTCAAGCCGCCCGGCAAGAGACAACGCCGCAGGCGCATCCCGAACGCGCTTTGGTATAATCGGCTGCTCCGCCGTCGCAAGGTTGACGGTTCAAGGCCGCCAGGCCGACGCCCACCCCCGGGAGAAACAGCCCCCGGACGCACATGCCGGGGGTAGTTTCAGCAGGAGGCGCAACCGCTCTTTACACGGCCGGGGGCCATCAGCCACAGCAGCACTTCCAGCACAAAGGCCTGTCCCGGCGCGACGAGAAACAGCGTGGCGTCGGACTGCATCCGTTGATTATCCCGAGAAACAAAAAGCCTGTAAAGCTTCCACGGCTGCCACCGACGCCGCATGCCCCGGAGACGAAAAAAGAAGCGCCGCTATTACCGCATGGCCAGACGGCGCAGCTCTTCCAGATTTTCGATGCTCAAGCGCTCTTTTGTCAGTTCTCCGATGACGCCGCGCTGTTTCAGTTCCTGAATGGAACGCAACAGCGTGCCCCTATGCATGCCGAAAAGATTGGCCAGTTCCGTCTGGGAAATATTGGGGACGAGTTCCGTCGCGCCGTCGTTGGCCTGCGACATGTTCAGACAGAAACGGCAAATTTTGGTCAGGGCGTCCCCCGCATTGGCGTAGGACAGGGAGTTGTGCATGGCCAAAAGCTTGACGCCGAGGGAAGTCAGCAGATTGGCTATCAGTTCGGGGTTGCGGCTGATGAAGGCTTCGTCCGTCAGCAGAAAACCGGGAAAGCTCCAGAGTGTGACATCCGTAAGACAGTAGAACTGGCAGCCCGGATCGCGAAAATTCGTGCTCTGACGTCCGAGGGCGTCCGCCACGTTGATCAGGCTGCCCGGCTCCATATACAACATGTGCTGCACCTTGCCGTTGACGGCCCCGTGCAGAATGGTCAGGCGCCCTTTTTCCAAATAAAAAAAAGTTCCGGTGGGAACGGTGTTGAGGATCAGATAACGGCCTTTGCCGTGCTCCTGCTTTTGAGCGAGAGAAAGGACCTTTTCCCAGATCTTGTTCAGCCCGGGAAGTGTGGAGGTGTGAATGGCGGAAGCGGGAACAGGCGGCATGGGAACTCCTGTTCGATATGGCGCGGACGAACCCCATTATAAGCATGTCCGGGGACATCGCGCAACCATCCGTGAAACGAAGATTCCATGCTCTGCGGCAGGCTCCGTTCCGCCAGGCCGCCCTTTTGTTCCCATTGCTTTTCCGGACGGCGCGCCTCCGTTACCGGCCCGGGGCCTGTAAAGCCGCGCGGGACGCGGGGATGCGTCCCGCGCGGCCGTTATGGGAGCGTCAGACTCAGTGCGCGGCCAGGCCGGGCAACCAGAGAGAAAGGATGGGGAAGGCCAGAAGGATGGCCACATGAATGGCGTCCGCCACAAGGAAGGGCATGACGCCTCTGAAGACGGATATCATGGGCACGTCGGCCACGCCCTTGATGACGAAAAGATTCAGTCCCACGGGGGGGGTGATCAGCCCGATTTCCGTCACGCGCACCACCAGGATGCCGAACCATATAGGGTTGATGCCGTATGCCTCGATGAGCGGATAGAAAATCGGCACGGTGAGCAGAACAATAGCCATGGAATCCATGAAGCAGCCCAGAATGACCATGACCAGCAGCACGCCGAGCACGATTAAGAGCGGGCTTTCCACCACGCCCGCGATAAGCCCGGAAAGCTCCGCCGGAATACGGCTGACCGTAAGAAAGTAGCCGAAAATCATGGCCCCAAGCACCACCAGATAACACATGCCGGAGGTTCTGACCGCATCTTCCAGACTGTCGCGCAGAAAGGCGAAACGGTTCTTGCAACGGGCCAGACCAAGCAGCAGCGCGCCGAACGCCCCCACCCCCGCGGCTTCGTTGGGGGAGAAAAAACCGACATAAAGGCCGCCGATGACCAGCACAAACAGCGCGACAATGCTCCACACCTTGGAAAGGGAACGCACCTTCTGCGCCATGGTGTGACTTTCCCCCGCGGGACCGGCTTCGGGCCGACGGCGTACCCACAGACGCACCACGGCAATGTAGAGGGCAATCTGAATCAGGCCGGGAATGACGCCCGCCATGAACATGTCGCCGATGGACTGTCCGGTGATGATGCCATACAGCACCATGACGGTGCTGGGCGGGATGAGGATGCCCAACGTGCCCCCGGCGGCAATGCAGCCCGTGGCCAGGGTGTTGGCGTATTTGAACTTCCGCATTTCCGGTATGGCGACCACGCCCATGGTAACGGCGCAGGCCACGGAGGAACCGCAGATGGCGGCGAAACCGCCGCAGGCCGCGATGGTGGCGACGGCCAGCCCGCCTTTCAGGCGGCCGAGCCAGGTGTTCACACAAGCGAAAAGTTCGTCGCTGATGCCGGATTTGAAGGCAAAATTGCCCATGAGCAGAAAAAGACAGACAACGGCATAAGTGGAGTTGGCGAAGGTTTCGTAGGGGACGCCGCGAAGAATGCCCAGGGCCGCGTCCACGCCGGAAATGGCGGCGAAACCTCCCGCGCCCACGGCCAACATGGCGATGCCGATGGGGACGCGGGCGAAAATGGCGGCGAGGAGGCAGACAATGCCGATACAGCCGATGGAGACGGGACTCATGATTTTCCTCCGCGTCGCATATGAAGCATGGAAACGGGAATGAACAGGATGAAGGACAACAGGAAGACGCAGCCCAGGGGCCACGAAGGGATGCCGAGAGTGGGCGTGGTGAAACCGAAATCCCTGAGTTCAAGCATGAGATGCCAGCTTTGCCAGGCAAGCAGAAACGCGCTTATCAGCGTGACGGCGTCGGCGAAGAGCAAACAGGCTCGCTGCGCGGTTCGGGAAAGATGGTCGAACAGAATGTCCACGCAAACATGGGAATTTGTATAGGCGCAATAAAGAAGCGCGATTGGCGAAAAAATTCCCATGAGAATTTCGGAAAGCTCGTAGGAGGACGTTATGGGTCGATTGAAGAAAGACCGCAGCCCCACGTCGGCGGCGGTAAGCAGAACCATGACGAGCAGGGCCGCGCAAGCGAGCGAAAGCAGGGCGCTCATGGCCAGATCAAGACATTTTTTCAGCATCTTGTTTCACCGGAAATTCCTTTATGGGTTGACAACGCGGCGAAGCTGACGACGTTCATTCCGCCCGCCCCTGAAGGCGGGCGGAATGAACGTGCTACTTTGTCATGTAGTCAAGCACCACCGGGGCATCCTTAAGTCCCTTGTCGTCCATGGTTTCGAGCCATTTGTCCCACAACGGCCGTCCGACAAGTTCCGTCCAGCGGGCCTTTTCCTCGGCGGAAAGCGTAATGAGCTCCTTAAGGGCGGGAGCCACCTCCTTTTCCAGCTCGCGGGAATCCAGCGAAAAATGCCGGGCCAGCCACATGGAGCCCGCGCGGCCGCTATTGTCGTCAATGGCCTTTTTGGCTTCGGCGGGCAGGGAATCGTAGGTACGCCGGTTCATGGCAACGGCGAAGTTCACGTTGCCGATGGGAATGTTTTTGGTAATGTACGGCGCCACATCGGCAAAACGGAAACCGGCGACAAGTTCCCAGTCTCCGATAAGGCCGTCGATGACGCCTTTTTGAAGGCTCATGTAGACATCCGGCGCGGCCATGACCACCGGCGTGGCGCCGAGAGCGGTAAGCCAGTTCACATAGGCTCCCGCCGTGCAACGGATTTTCATGCCCTTGAGGTCCTCAAGGGTCCGCACGGGCTTCTTGGTCATAAGAAATATGGACGCCGTATCCGTGGAGTAGACGGCCAGCATTCTGTTGGCGGCCCACGGCTTGCGGACGGCTTCCACGTTTTCGTATACGTTCCATACCCGCTCGGTTCCCTGCAGGGCGTCTTCGGCGGCAAGCCCGCCGAGCCCCACCACTTCCATAAGCGGGTTCATGCCCGCATACATATTCATGGGAATCCAGCCCATATCCGCGATGCCGTTGCGGATGGCCGCCCATACCTGAGGGCCTTTGGCCAGCGTCTGATTCGCGTAAAGCTCGATTTTCAGCGTGCCGTCGGATTCCGCTTCGATTTTCCGCAGCCAGGGTATGAGTCCGTTTTCCGTGCTCCAGGCGTTTTCCGCGTTCTGGGTGGCGAACTTCAGGGTGACGGGAGCCGCTTCGGCCGCGCCGGTCGCCAGCAATGTCGCCATGCCGAGGGTGAACAAAAGTTTTTTACCGAACATGGTGTCCTCCTTGTTTCGGGCAAAACAGCCGGGGGAATCATCCCTCCGACAAGGGTAAGGGCGGGCCTCGACGCCCCGGACAAACTGTTTTTCTGCGCTCTGCGGAAGCCGGGGACGCGCATTTCCGTCAGAGAGGCGCTCGACAGCGCGCTCTCCGCTCGGCAAGGCTTCATCTCCGGGAGGAAGGAGGCGGCGGACGCTTCAACGGACCGAAAACGGATAAAACACGGACCCGCGTAGCCCCGGCCGCCCGCCGCTATGCCGGGGATGCCCCGAGCCGCGGCTGATCCGGGTAGTTGAAGTCGTCCATGTAGTAGCGATGGGGCTGGATAGGATAACGCTCCAGCGGAACAGGCTCGAGCGCGGCGCGAACTTCTCCGTCCCGTTTTTCCAGCACCACCCAGGCGGGACGGGGCAGGCGGCTCGGATAGTCCTCGCGGAAATGCCCGCAGCGCGATTCCTTGCGGGCCAGAGCCGCCTTCAGGTACATTTCCGTCAGCAGGGTCATGGCCCTGGCCTCCACCAGCTTGAGCAGATAATGCGGTTCGGAGGCCGCGACTCCGGGCAGGATGTTGTCGCGCACGTCTTCCAGCTCGGCCAGGGCGCGGCTGAGCCCCTCGCCGGTCTTGAGAATGCTGACGTCCACAGGATTGACGATCTCCTGCATGCGCCGCACGATGTCCTTGGGCGCTATGCCCGGTTTGCCCAGCAGCCCCAGAGTGCCGTTCAAGCTTTCCTTCGCGGCGGCCATGTCCATGTCGTCCGGACAAACATCCCCCGCATGAGCGGCGGCCTCTTCCCCCGCGATATAGCCGGTGGTGCTGGTGATGCAGGTATCCCATCCCCCCATGTACACGCCGGTATGAACGCTGAGCGCGCGCCCCGCCACATACAGGCCGGGCACGTCGGTACGACAGCGGGTATCCGCCGCCACTCCGCCGAAATTGTTGTTGAGCTGGGGCATCCAGGGCGTCTTCATGTTGAAGAAGTCGATGCCGATCTTTTTCAGTTTCTGGTCATTAAGCAGCATCCAGCCCCCGGTGGGCGTCATCACCCGAACGCCCTCCTCGCTCATGGTGCTGGTATCGAACCACACCGGGCCCCGACCTTCCCGCGCTTCCAGAGCCATGCCCCGGATGTTGTAGTGCGGGTCCACCTTGGCGCCGCGCTTCGGCGAATACCCCCTCATGAAGTCTTCGCCGTTTCCGTTCAAAAAACGCGCCCCGTAGGGCAGCATGCCCGTCTGCCCTTCCCAGGCGAACTGCACGGGCACGTTCCAGTGCTGGAGAAACTCCATATTGCGCAGCCTGGCCCCGGCATGGAAAGCCAGCATGGCCCCTTCGCCCGCGCAGGTGTTGGACAGGTAGGACTGCTTCCAGCCGCCTGTATGCGCGCACAGCACCACGGCCCCGGCCCGGAACACGCAGGGCGCGCCGCCGCGGGCATGGAAGCCGACCGCCCCGCAGACCCGGCCGTCTTGTTTGATCAGTTCGGTGATCTCCACGTTGGAAATGCGCCGCGCGCCATATTCGTCCATCTTGGCCTGAAGGGTGTCCGTGGTATGGATGCCGCCCTTGCCGTAAGGATGATAGAGATAGTAGCGCATAAAAGAGAGACCGCGCTGGGGAACATACAGCAGGGTTCCCTTTTCGTCCCTGGCGAAGATGTGCCCCCAGTTTTCCAGATCACGGAAGCGGTCGTAAGACGCTTCAAGAATGACGGCAAGCTGTTCCTGATCGCAGAGGCCGTCATAGTAATAGACCAGTTCGTCCAACAGATCCTTCACATCGAATTCCGGCTGCATGACGATCATGTCGCCGCCGGACACCATGCCCAACCCGCGCCAGTCGCGGGGCCCCTTGTCCACGACAAGCACGCTCCGTCCCTGCTGGGAGGCCCGTATCGCCGCCCACATGCCCGAAAAGCCTCCGCCGATGATCAGAACGTCGGAGGTATGTACGATGGGTTTCACGGCCATGACTAGAATCCTCCCGTGTTGCTTTCGATGGTATAGGGCAGGCGTTCCTTGAAGGGATGCACGTCGATGGCCCCGCTCGGGCAGCGCAGCTCGCAGAAGAAGCAGGTCATGCAGTCGTCCCGAAAGGTTATGCGGGCCTTCGCGCCGCAGGTCATGCAGCGCATGCTTTCATTCAACGCGTCGATGGCGTCGAAACCGCGCCGGGTTTCGGAGAAGCCTTCACCGGGCACGGAGTTGCGCTCGTTGCGCGGAACGGTCGGCACGCCTTCGCCGGGCAGGTTTTCCGCCACTTCGCGCGATTCCCCGCGGTCGCTGTGCAGGTGCGCGCCCTGCATCAGGCGGTCTATGGAGACGGCCGCCTCGCGTCCGCCCGCGATGGCCTTGATGACCGAAGCCGGACCGGTGACGGCGTCGCCGGCGGCAAACACGTTCCAGATCGAGGTGCCGAACGTGACGGGATCGACCTTGAGACGGGTGGCGGAAGCCTTTTCCAGATTCGGAAAAAGAGAAAGATCGCTGGCCTGACCAATGGCGAAAACAACGGCGTCGGCCCCGACTTCCCGCGTCTCGTTATCGTCGAAGACCGGGCGGAAGGCGTGGGCGTCGTCCCATACGGAAAGACAACGCCTGAGGACAAGACCGCGTACCCGGCCGTCCTTTCCCTCCACTTCCCTTACGCCCCAACCGGCATGGATAAGCACGCCCTCCGCGCGGGCGTCCGCGATATTGTGCGGAAAGGCGGGCATGGAATTCTCATCCTCCAGACAGAAGAGTTCCACGCGGGCCGCGCCCATGCGCCTGGCGCTGAGCGCGGCGTCCATAGCCACGTCGCCGCCGCCGATGACGACGACCGCGCCGCCGCGGGGAAAATCCGGCAAAGAAGAAACCGCGTCGCGACGATCCGCGCGCGCGGCGCGCAGAAATTCTATGCCGTGGAACACGCCGCGCAGATCTTCGCCGGGAACATCCGCCCTGCGTCCGAGATTCGCGCCGGGAGCCAGGCAGACGGCCCGGAAACCGCGCCGCTTCAACTCCTCAAGACTGATGTCGCCTCCTTCGCCGATGCGGACGTTGCACATGAATCTGACGCCGAGGGCCTTGAGTTTGTTCACCTGGGCCTCAACGACGGCGCTCGGCAGACGATAGGCGGGAATGCCCCATCGCAGCATACCGCCGGGTTCCGGCAGGGCCTCGAACACGGTGACGGGATAGCCGGCTCTTGCCAAAAACCACGCGCAGGAGAGCCCCGCGGGGCCGGAACCGGCCACGGCTATTTCGGCAAGATGCCGGACGGACGGAGGTTCGGGCGCGTCGTGCAGATCGTGGTCGCCCAAAAACTGTTCGACGGCATTGATGTTGACGGCGGAATCCACCCTGGCGCGTCGGCATTCCTTTTCGCAACCGTGCGGACAGACGCGGCCGGTAATGGCCGGAAAAGGATTTTTTTCTTTCAGCTTCTGTGCCGCCTCAAAAAATTTTCCCTGCTGCATGAGGGCGTTGTAGGCCCGGATGTCCGTTCCGGCGGGACAGGCCGCCATGCAGGGCGAAAGAGTGTTCTGGTTCGTGTCGATGCGGAACACGTCCAGACCGCATGTCTTGTAGCATGTGCCGCAGCCCGTGCATTTGGCCACGTCGATGGTGTTGATCACGTTGTCCTCCCGAAAGACGTTGCGGGGCGCGGCCTTCCCTCCGGCCGGAGCGGGGCGCCGCGCGCGTTGCCTTTTTCGAGGACATCATCGCCTTTTGGCGGAAAGGGGCATGTCTCAATTGCGACATGAAATAAAAAAGACCGCCCCGGCAGGGGCGATTCGGGGAAAAGTCCGGGCTTCCCGCGCGGTTTTCCTTATATGCTCCGCTCCGGCCGCCGAGGGGACAGTCCGCACGGCTGGAGCGTTTTGCTCTTGAAAATATCTGCCGCCCGCAGGTTTGACGCCTCCACGCGCCGAACAATTCTCCGAGGTTCTGCCGTATCAACGGACCGGAGCAGATGGAGCCGAACACGGCGGCGGTCCGCAGTCGGCGGGAACGACTGCCGGGCGCTCCGGACGGTTCCGCTCGAAACGCAGAGTCAGCGGCGGGAAAAAGGCGGCGTGGACGCGGCGCAGTTCCTGCGGAGGCAGAGCCCCGCGGCCCGGCGGCGTCCATGACGAAAAAACGCAGACAAAGGATTTCGCCACAGCGGCGTATCCACACATGTGTTTTCCGCGGCATGCCGTCCGACCGGAGAAATCAGGGCGATGCCCCGTCCGCCGAATGTTCAGCGCGGTTCGTCGCTTTCCTTCAGCGGAACTCGGGGGTAACGCGCCCGGTTACGCCCGCCTCGGCGGCATCTTTCGCGAAGTTGCCCGAGCCGATTTACAGAATGGAATTCATGCGCCCCATGTGGTCAACCCGACTTGCAGGCGGAGAAAGGCTCGCAAAGTATTCGGGATGTCGGCGCGCGACGGGAGACTTCTTCCACGACAAGGCCTTCGGCCGCAGACTCGGGGAAGGGAACGCCCATTTCAGTATTGTCCCCGCCGCGGGCTTCCGGTTCTTCCACAGCGCCGCGAAAGCGCTCCATGTTTCGCCTCGGCCGGATCGGAAGCGCCGCCCTTTCACCCCTTGAACACGAAAAAGGCCCCGCCCACGATGAGGGCGAACCCCACCAGATGATTCCAGCTCAGGCTTTCGCCCAGATACAGCGTGGAAAACACGCCGAAGATGGTGAGCGAAATGACTTCCTGGATGGTCTTGAGTTCCGCCGCGCTGAAGTAGCCGTATCCGATACGGTTGGCGGGCACTTGCAGGCAGTATTCAAAAAAAGCCACTCCCCAACTGATGACGATGGCCGCCAGCACCGGCATGGCCTGATGGCGCAGATGACCGTACCATGCATAGGTCATGAACAGGTTGGAGCCGATGAGCAGGCCGATGGTGGCCACAGGAATGGGCATGTTGAACAGCATTTCATCCGCCTCCGGGCGCGGGATGGCCTGTTCCGCCGACGCGCTCCCCACGAAGAACGCCGGTCGGAAAGAATATCAGTCTCCGCTCGCCCCGTGGTCGAGCCATTCGTCCCGGTACAGCTTGTAGCTGACCGAATCGGCCAGGGCCTGCCAACTGGCCTCGATGATGTCGTGGTCCACGCCCACAGTCACCCATGATCCGCTTTTGTCGGCCGATTCGATAAGCACCCGGGTGACCGAAGCCGTGCCCGTGGTATTGGCCGCGTCGTCGGGGTTGCCGGGCAGCACGCGGACCTTGAAGTCGCGCAGACTCATTTCGGCCAGACGGGGATAAAAAGGCAGCAAAGCCTTGCGCAGGGCGTTGTCCAGGGCGTTGACCGGACCGTGACCCGTGGCGGCGGTGTGTTCCACCACGCCCTCGACCTCGACCATGACCGTGGCTTCGGCCAGGGGCGCGCCACCCGTCTTGGTCTCCACCACCCGCAGTTGTTGCAGACGGAAGAATTCGCGCACGCCGCGCCGGGCCATCTTGCGCAGCAGCAACAGTTCCACGCTGGCCTCGGCGGCCGCGTAGTCGTAGCCCTGGCTGGCCTTTTTTTTGAGTTCGTTGGACAGTCCCTTGACCACGGGCTCGTCCTTGTCCAGATGGAAGCCGAAACGCCGGGCCAGGGACACTATATTGCTGCGGCCGCCCAATTCGCTGATCAGCACACGCTGGCCGTTGCCCACCAGTTCGGGCGCGATGTGCTCGTACAGAGAGGCGTCGCGGTTGACCGCGCTGACGTGTACCCCGCCCTTGTGCGCGAAGGCCGACCGCCCCACAAAGGCTTGACGGCTGAAGGGCGTCATGTTGGCCACTTCCGATACGTAACGGGATACGGCGGCCAACGAGGGCAGCCGCCCCTCGGGCAGGCAGGGCGTGTTCAGCTTGAGTTCCAGCACCGGAATGATGGAACACAGATTGGCGTTGCCGCAACGCTCGCCCACGCCGTTGATCGTGCCCTGGATATGAGTCGCTCCGGCCTGGACGGCGGCGACGGTGGCGGCCACGGCCATCTCGCAGTCGTTGTGGGCGTGAATGCCCAGCACCGCGCCGGGCAGACGGCGGGCCACCTCGGCCACGATGGCGGCCACGTCGGCGGGCAGGGTGCCGCCGTTGGTGTCGCACAGCACCAGAGCCGAGGCCCCGGCCTCATGGGCGCTTTGCAGCGCGGCGAACGTGTAGTCGGCGTTTTCGCGCCAGCCGTCGAAAAAATGTTCGGCGTCGAAAAACACGGTGTCCGTATGGCGGCGCAAAAAGGCCACCGAATCACGGATGACGTCCAGGTTGCGGACGGGTTCCAGACGCAGGGCGTCCTTGGCATGGCGTTCGCTGGACTTGCCGAAAATGGTCAGCACGGGCGCGCCGCAACTGATAAGGGCGCGCAGGGTGGGATCGGCGTCCGCCGCATGGGCGGGGTGATGGGTGCTGCCGAAGGCGGCCACACGGGCATGATCCAGACTGTAGGACTGGATTTCGCGGAAAAAATCGGTATCCACCGGGCTGGCCCCCGGCCAGCCGCCCTCGATGTAGTCCACGCCCAGTTCGTCCAGTTTGAGGGCGATCTTGATCTTGTCCGGCGTGGTCAACTGCACGTCTTCGCACTGCGCGCCGTCGCGCAGGGTGGTGTCGTAAAGCGTCATGGATGCGGACATGGCAGGCTCCGCGCTATTCCGCGCAAGACAGATGAAGGTCGAATTCCCTGTGCAGGGTGTTCACCGCCAAATCGACCAGGCCTTCCTCGATGAGGCAGGAAATTTTGATTTCCGAAGTGCTGATCATGAGGATATTGACGCCCGCCCGGTACAGCGCGTCGAAGGCCCGGGCCGCCACGCCGCTGTGGTTGCGCATGCCCACCCCGATGACGGACACCTTGGCCACATTGAGGTCGTGCTCGATATCCTGGCAGCCTATGGTCGGGCACACCGTGGACACAGTGGCCAGGGCGCGCTTCAAATCCTTGCGGGATACGGTGAAGGTCATGTCGGTAATGCCCTCGCGGCTGGCCTTCTGGACAATCATGTCCACCAAGATGCCGCCATCGGCCAGAGGGCCGAAAATAGCGGCGGAGATGCCCGGACGATCCGGAATGCCGCACAACGTGACGCGGGCCTGATCGCGGTCGTAGGCAATGCCCGAAACCAGCACGGATTCCATCATTTCGTCCTCCTGCGTGACCAGCGTGCCGGGATCGTCGGAAAAAGTCGAGCGCACCCGCACGGGAACCTTGTATTTTTTGGCGAACTCCACGGACCGGATTTGCAGCACCTTGGCGCCCATAGACGACATTTCCAGCATTTCCTCGTAGCTGACGCGCTCCACCTTGCGGGCCTCGGAGCACACGCGGGGGTCGGTGGTGTAGACGCCGTCCACGTCGGTATAGATATGACATTCGGTATCGCCCAGGGCGGCGGCCACGGCCACGGCCGAGGTATCGGAGCCTCCCCGGCCCAGCGTGGTCAGCCGACCGGCGTCGGTGCACCCCTGAAAGCCCGCCATGACCAACACGTCATACCGTTCCAGCTCGCGTCGCAGAAAATCGGCGTCGATGGACAGGATGCGCGCGCCGCCGTGGGCGTCGTCGGTGCGGACGGGCAACTGGTGGCCGAGCAGGGAACGGGCGTTGACGCCCGCGTCGCGCAGCAGCATGGCGAACAGCGCCACGGACTCCTGCTCGCCTGTGGTCAGCAGCACGTCCAGTTCGGCCGGGTCGGGCTCGTCGGACCACTGGTAGGCCATCTCCAGCAATTTGTTGGTCTGCCCGTAGCGGGCGGACAGGACCACAATCACCTTGCAGCCCTCGCCCCGGGCGGCCAGCACCTTGGCGCGCACCTTTTTCATGCACTCCAGATCGGCAACGGAGGAGCCCCCGAATTTCTGCACCAGAATACGCATGGCTGAATCCTTGTATGTTTCACGCCGCGGCCGCTTCCGGCCGGAGACCGGCCGGTCAGCGCCGGTCGGGCGCCTGCGCCGACGGGAAGCCCGCGCGCCCCGCCACGGGAAAACGCGCTTCCAAAACGGGCCGCAACTCGTCCAGCAGACGGCGGGCGGCCTCGCCGTGGGCCGCCAGCCGCGCCAAGCGCTTCCTTTCGCACGGTTGCCTTAGAATGTCCAGATTTTCCGCCGGGTCAGCCGCATACGGACGCAGTTCCACATCCAGCCTGTCCGGCGCATGAGACGACGTTGCCAGGCGTTCGGGCCACTCCAGAGCCAGCAGAACGCGCCCGTCGATTTCGTCCAGTTCCTCGGGCAAGGCCGAACCCGGCTCCAGCCGATACAAATCGGCGTGAAACACGGGAGGCAGCGTGGGGTATTCGTTGCACAGGGTGAAACTGGGGCTGGCCACTTCGGCCTGGTCTCCGCCGGGCAGTGCGGCGGCCAAACCGCGCACCAGGGTGGTTTTGCCGCCGCCCAGATCGCCGTAAAGGTACAGAGCGGGCAAAACGTCGGAAGGACAGGACGCCAGGGCCCGCCCCAAAAGATCGCCCAAATTCATGGTGGCTTCCGGAGAGTCCAGAATCAGCGTCAACATGGCTCGCCTCCGCCGCGCCGCGGCGTATGGGAATGACAAGAAGGCCGGGGTCCGCGTTCCGCTCCGCGGCTCAGGGTTTCCAACAGGGGCCACGCGCCGGGCAATGCGGCGGCGATGTCGCGCGGTCCGTTGCCGCGCCGGGGATAAGGACCGGCCAGAGCCAGCCCGGCCAACGCATGCAGATGAACGCCCACGCAGGCCGCGTCCGGGGCGGTCCGTCCCGCGGCCAGCAGAGCGCCGATCAGTCCGGCCAGCACGTCACCCGAGCCGCCCACAGCCAGTTGCGGCACGTTGTAGGGGACGATGATCGAAGCTTCGCCCGGGCAGGCGATGAGGGTTCCCGCCCCCTTGAGCACCCATACCGCCGGAGCCAAGGCCGCCAGGGCGGCCAGCGCGCCGAAGCGATCCGCCTGCACGTCCGCTGCGCTCAGGCCCAGCAGGCGGGCCGCCTCGCCGGGATGGGGAGTGAGCACGTCGCGCCCGCCCAGCCCGGCCAACAGGTCGGGGCGCCCCGCCAGGGCGTACAGGGCGTCGGCGTCCAACACCAGAGGAGGCCGCGCGGGCAGGCCGAGCAAAGCGGTCAGAACGTCGCCCGCTCCGTTGTCCCGGCCCATGCCGGGGCCGACGACCGCGGCCCGGGCCGAAGCCAGAGCGGGGGCCAACAAGTCCACGTGCCGGGCCGCCCACTCCGCAGCATGATTTTCACCCACGCGGGGCAAGGCCACGGTAAGCGCCTCGGGCAGTTCGGCGCGCACCTCGGGCATGGACGCGACGGGCACGGCCGCTTCCACCAGACCGGCCCCGCCGCGCAACGCGCCTAAAGCGGCCAGGCGCGGCGCTCCGCTCATGCCCTCGCTCCCGCCGATTACCAGCACCCGCCCGGCCTCGCCCTTATGGGCCGGACCGGAGGACGCGACGGCCTCCGCCCGGTCCAGACGGCGGGCGCGACGCGGTCGAGGCAAGTCCGGACCGCGGCTCACCGTAAAAACATCCGTGGCATCGGCCGATTGCGCCGAAGCCGGGCCCCGCCACAGACGATAAGACGCGGCGGCGCGGGCGGCGGCGGGAATGCCGATGGGACACACCTCCAGCCTGCCGGTGTGGGCCGCGGCTTCGGGAACCAGCAGGCCCGGCTTGGGGGCCTGGAAGGTAACGGTGAGGGTGGCGCGCACCGCGTCGGGCGCGGCGCGGCCGCTGCCCGCGTCGAAGCCCGAGGGCACGTCCAGGGCCAGGATGAAACTGCCGGCCCCGGCCAGAGCGTTGATCCGGGCCGCCACAGCGGCCTCGGCCGGGCGCAGGGGGCCGGAAAATCCCGTGCCCAGCAATCCGTCCACTACAATATCGGGCACAATATCGGATACGGCGCGGGAAACGGACAGAGCCGGGCTCCATGCCCAGGCGGCGGGCCGTTCGGGACGTGCCGGAGCGAAGGGCACGCCCAAGCGGCGGGCCAGCAGGGCGTAGCGACGGGCCGCGCCCCTGGCGGCGGACAGCGGCCGGGTGTGCAGCACACGGGGCAGGGCTCCGGCGTCGAGCAGATGCCGAGCCAGACAAGCCGCGTCGCCGCCGTTGTTGCCGCCGCCCATGACCAACAGCACGCGCGCGCCCCGCAGCGGTCCGTAATGGCGACGCAACGCGGCGAAGGCCGCGCGGGCCGCGTTTTCCATCAGCACCTCTTCGGGCAGCCCCAGAGCCGCGGCCGCTCTATCCCAGTCCGCCATTTCAGCCGGAGTCGGCACGGGCGCAAACATAATCAGCCCTCCAGAATCACCACGGCGGCGGCCGCGTCGCGCTCGTGCGTCAGGGAAATATGGACGGAGGCGGCCCCCAGTTCCCCGGCCCGGCGGGCGGCCGCGCCATGCAGATGCAGTTCGGGCTTGCCCGAAGGCAGGGAAACCACTTCCACGTCCCGGGGGCCCACGCCGGCGGCGAAGCCCGTGCCCAGGGCCTTGACCGCCGCCTCCTTGGCGGCGAAACGGGCGGCCACGTAGGCTGTCCGGGGCCCCGACGCGGCAGGCAGGGCCGCGCGCTCGACCGGGGTCAGCACGCGTTCCAGCAGACGATCGCCGAAGCGCTCCAGACTGCGCTCCATGCGCGGCAGGGACACCAGGTCCAGACCGAGACCGAGAATCATAGGCGCGCCTTGGTTGAAGTCGTGGCCCGACTTGAATCAAGCGGGCGAAAACAGGTACGTTGCAGGCCCGCGCCCGGAATGTCAAGAAACGGCGCGCGGGCCTCGGGCCGCGCCCGGCAGACGCAGGGCCGCCCGGTTGCGACGCATGATGGACAGGGTCTGCAGGGCCACGGACAGGATGATGAGCCCCAGACCGCCGTAAAAGGCGGCGTTGAGTTGCCGGGCCTCGTCGAAAATGAGCATGGCCAGCAGAATGCTGTACACAGGTTCCAGATTATAGGTAAGATTGACCGTGAAGGCCGAAATGCTTTGCAGCGCCTGGATTTGGAGGATATACAGGCCGATGGTGCAGAACAACGAAAGCATGAGCAGAAAGGCGAAGTCCCGGCCGTCGGGCAGGGCGAAGGGTATGGACAGCGCGGGCAGATAGAAGGGCAGCAGGCAGCTCAGACCGAGAAAGCCGCCGATCATCTCGTACCACAGCATGGTGGAGGCGTGACGGTCGCGCCCCACCCGCTTGTTGACGATGGTGAACAGGGCCGCCAGAATCGCGCCGACGAGGCCCATGGCAATCCCCGCGCGGTAGCGGGTGTCGAAGTGAAAAATCAGGGCCACGCCCGCCACGGTGAGCAGGCTGAAGGCCATTTCCCGCAGCGAAATGCGGCGACGGTCGAACAGCGGCTCCATAAGGGCGGTGAAAAAGCCCACGGTGGAAAAGCTGACCACGCCCACGGACACATTGGAAGCCTTGATGCTGCCGTAAAAAAAGACCCAATGCAGCCCCAGCAGCACGCCCACGCCGCCGATGCGCAGCGCGTCGCGCAAGGATACGCGGGGCAGCCGTCGCCCCAGGGCCAGCAGCGCCCCGAACAAAAGCGCGGTGATAAGCAGGCGGTACCACACCAGCAGTCCCTCGTTGAGGCTGATCAGCTTGCCGAACACGCCTGTGAATCCGGCCAGCAGCACGGACAGATGCAACTTGCCGAAGGCGAGGGGCATGGAATCGGGCTTGGCGTCAAACATGGGAATGCTCCAAAACTCGGGGTGAACGGCGTTTCGGGGCATATACCAAGCACGGTCCGGAGGCAAGCGGCATCGCTTGTTCTCCGCCGCGCTCCGGTATATATTCTTCGTATGAGCTTCATCGTCGACACACCTCCCGCGGCCCCTGTTTCTCCCGCTTCCTCCGCCTCCATCCACGTGCTCCCGCCGGAGTTGGCCAACCAGATCGCCGCGGGCGAGGTGGTGGAACGCCCCGCCAGCGTGGTCAAGGAGCTGACCGAAAACAGCCTGGACGCGGGCGCGCGCCATGTGGAAGCAATTCTGGAAAACGGCGGCCAGACCCTGATCCGGGTCACCGACGACGGCCGGGGCGTCGCCCCCGGCGAACTGGAACTGGCCGTCACCCGCCACGCCACCAGCAAAATAGCCGGGGTGGACGATCTGTCCCGAATCGCCTCCTACGGTTTCCGGGGCGAAGCCTTGCCCAGCATAGCCTCGGTGTCGCGCTTCCGCATCGTATCCGCGCCCCGCGCGGCGGACGGTTCCATCGGCGACGCCCACAGCCTGGACGTGGAGTACGGCTCCGTCAAACGCTCGGGTCCGGCCTCGCTGCGCGAGGGGACTATGGTGGAGGTCCGCGACCTGTTCACCAATATTCCGGCCCGGCTCAAATTTCTCAAAAGCCCGGCCACCGAACTCAAGCGCGCCCAGGAATTGTTCACCCGCCTGGCCCTGGCCCGGACCGACGTGGGATTCGTTCTCATGGCGGGCTCGCGCGAGGCGCTGCGCTTCGAGGCGGGGCAGAACCTGACCCGACGCCTGGGCCTGTTGTGGCCGCCTCTGGTGGTGGACGCCCTGCGCCCCTTCGATCTGACCGTGGGGTCCGTCCGCGTGCGGGGGCTGGCCTCCAACCCGCGCTCGTCCCAACCGCGCGCCGACCGCATGTTGTTCTACGTCAACGGCCGGGCCGTCAACGACAGGCTCATCATGCGGGCCGTGCGCCAGGCTTATCAGGGACGCCTGACCAGCCGCGACTACCCGCAGGCGGTGCTGTTTCTGGATCTTCCGCCCGACGAAGTGGACGTCAACGTCCATCCGGCCAAAAACGAAGTCCGTTTTCGGGACGAACAAGCCGTGTTCGTGGCCGTGCTGCGCGCCGTGGGACAGGTGCTGAACGTCGACGCCGCCTCCGTTGCCCGTTCCGGAGAATTGACGCCGCCGACATCCGCTTCGGACGCGGATGTCGCTCCCTCCCGTTCCGTGCCCGACGCCGCCCCTCATCCGCCGGGCTTCTGGGGCGAGGCCGATCGCACCCGCATTATGCCCCGGCGCGAACCCCGTCCCGACCTGACCGCGTCGGATTACGCTCCCGAGGACGGCGCGCCTTTCGGCGGCGGCATGCGGGAGGCCCCCGCGCCCTACATAACGGCTCGCCCCACGGGGGCTCCGACTCCACCGGACTTTCCGGTCGCTCCGCTTCCTGATTCCCGCCTTGATGCGGACCGCCCCGCGCCGGAGCGTTCGGCCTTTCCCGCTCCGCACACGACGACGGAGCAAGCGGGCACGGACGAGCGGGACGCGCCCGTACCCCTCTCCAGCCGGGATTTCCGCTATCTGGGGCAGATTGCGGGCACTTACCTGGTCCTGGGCAAAGGCCGGGATACTTTGGTGCTGCTCGATCAGCACGCCGCCCATGAACGCATCCTCTACGAAAAATTCCGACAGGGCGGTCTGCGCGGGGTCGGGCGCCCGGTGCTGGTTCCGCTGGAAATGCCCCTGCATCCGGCCGAGGAAGAACGCCTGTTGGAAATGCGGGACACCCTGGCCGAACTGGGCTTTGAACTGGAAACCCGGGGCGGCCGCTGCTCGGTCACGGCTCTGCCTCCCTCGCTGGATCGCTCCGCCGCGGCGGCCTTTCTGCGCGAAGCTCTGTCCGGCCGCCAGGACGATCTGACGGCGCTGTGGGCCTCCCATGCCTGCGCCACGGCCATCCGGGCCGGTCAAAGCCTGACCGAGACGGATGCCCTGGCCCTGGTGGCCCAATGGCTGGCCGCCGAAGAGCCGGACTATTGCCCGCACGGCCGCCCCTGCGCCGTCACATTGGACAAAGGCGACCTGGAAAAACTGTTCAAGCGACGCCAGTGACCTTTTGCCGCCGTCCCGCATCCGTTCCGCGCCCCACTTTGCCGGAACGGCAATACAGGCGCGAGACAAAGCGCTTGTCCCTCGTGTCGTGTCCTCTGTGGATGGACGAAAAAATATTGGGAAAAAAAAAACGCGTTTCTCGTTGACTTGGCAGTAACGTTAGTGCAAGAAAGGAAAACAGGAGAGCACGCCTTGGCAAAGGGTTTGTCGGTAGAAAGGCGTGTATGGTGATTCTTTTTTGTGAGGTTTTTTTAATGGCCAAGTCTATTTATGTCGGGAACCTTCCCTGGTCCGCTACCGAAGAACAAGTGCAGAACCTTTTTGCGGAATATGGAGACGTGCTCTCTGTAAAACTGGTGAGCGACCGCGATACGGGCCGCGCCCGCGGTTTCGGTTTTGTCGAAATGGAAGAGCCCGGCGCCACCGCGGCCATCGAAGCTCTGGACAACGCCTCGTTCGGCGGCCGCACCCTGCGCGTGAACGAAGCCAAGCCCCGCGCTCCGCGTCCGCCCCGCTATTGATAGTACGCCGTTTTGCGCGGCGGCAATTTCCAAGCCGTCCCAAGAGGGACGGCTTTTTTTTCGCGCCTTGTCCGGCGACAATCGCCCTGTTTCATCCCCGGCGCAAGGTTTCCGGACCGGCCGAGCCTTCCGTTAACTGGACATTCCCTCCCGGCTCCGGCTACAATGGATATCGCATGCCGTCCGTGTCGACAGCCGGACGACCCGCTTTGCCGGCGACTCTGTTCCCCGGGCAATTCGGGGGGTAAGGAAAAACCACGAGGTATCGCCTTATGAAACTGTATAAGCACATGGCCCTGTTTTTGGCGGCGCTGCTTGCGACCGTGCCGGTTCTCGGCGGCTGCGCGCCCAGCGTGGGCGGCAACGACTACGCCGTGTCCGGAGCCCAAGGCGGCTACGACGTGCAGTACGGAACGGTACAGTCCGTGCGCATGGTAAAAATCAATAACGAAAGCGACGGCAAGACGGCCGTCGGCGCGGTGGGCGGCGGCGTGCTGGGCGGCGTGCTCGGCAATATGATCGGCGGCGGCAAGGGCAATACCCTGGCCACCGTGATCGGCGCGGGCGCGGGCGCCCTGCTCGGTGGAGCGGGCAGCCAGGCCGTGGGCAATCAGACCGGCGTCGAAGTCACCGTCAAGCTGGACAGCGGCCGCACCATGGCCGTGGTGCAGGGCGCGGACATCAGCTTCGCCCCCGGTCAGCGCGTGCGCGTCATGATCGGTCAGGGCACCACCCGCGTCGTTCCCCAATAACCCCTTATCGTTATCGCCGCCCGGTTCGGTCGGGCGGCGGCGTGCGGCTTGGCACGCAACAACCTTTTCGGAGGAAAGAATGCTGGACCCGAAACAATGTGTTCTCTTCAGCGGCGGCGCGGCGGGTACGGAACAATTTTTCGGCGCCCAGGCCGAAGCCTGGGGTATCGAAGAAGTCAACTACAGCTTTGAAGGCCACCAGATTGAGCGTTCGCGCGGGGTGCGCGTGCTGACCAGCGACGAACTGGCCCTCAAGGATGTAAGCATGACGTATGTCTCCCGCCTGATGGGGCGTGAATACACCCGCGCCCCCCTGTTCCGCAAAGTGCTCCAGTCCATCTGCTGGCAGGTCAGCAGCGGCCAGGAAGTTCTGGTGGTGGGCAGCATTCAGTCCGACAAAACCGTCAAGGGCGGCACCGGCTGGGGCGCGGAATTCGCCAAATTGTGCAATAAACCGCTTCTGGTGTTCGACCAGGAACGCAACGGCTGGTTCCGCTGGAACAAGGAAGATTGGGAAGCCGAGGCCGATCCGGTCATCGCCCATTCCCATTTTACCGCCACGGGCACCCGTTTTCTGGAGGCCAACGGCCGCAAAGCCATTGCCGACCTCTACAGCCGTTCGTTCTCTCGCTAGACTCGGCCCTCATTAGAGCGGATTCGCTTTGACTTTTTACAAAGTCAAAGCTGAAAGACACGCTCGCTTCGGCATGTAACAGCGCAAATAAATTGCGCTTATGCCTTCGCGGCGGCCGCCTGCTCACGTAGTCGGCAGAGCATTTTCAACGGGAAAATGCTCTAAAAACGGCGGTCCGCGAAACGCTGATTTTTTCGGTCGGCAAGGTGCAAGGCACACATCGGGCGAAGCTGTATCGGACATACCGCAAGGTCGATGTCGGCCTTGCAACGCCGCGGGACGGAAAAAGGCGGCTTTGCAGCAGGCGGGGCAATGAGGCTGAACCTAGAGCATTTTCACTTTAAACGCTCCGCGGAGCCGAGCCGTAGCGAGCCTTCGAGGCGACGCCGAAACAGCCGCCTTTCGAAACCCGGCCGACGATGTCGGCCGGGTTGATTCTCCGGCATGCCGATTCCGGCCCGGCCGTCATCGACATGACCGCAAAACCGCGAGCCCCATCGCGGTTTTGTCCGTTTTATTTCCGTCGCGCGGGCGGTCCGTCCGCGCGACGCTTTCTCACGAGGTCCCATGCCCTCCGCTTCTGCCACCCTCCCCGCGTCGACCCGCGCGGATTCCTTCCGGGGCGTTTTGGCCGGATGTTCGGCCCACGCGCTTTGGGGGGTCGCCGTCCTGTACTGGCGTCTGCTGGCCGAACTGCCCGCGGTATCCATCCTGGCCCACCGCATGGCCTGGTCCTGTCTGTTCGTGCTGGCCGTGCTGATCGCCACCGGGCGCACGGGCGAGGTCAGGTCGGCCGCGGCCGACCGCCGTTCCCTGTTCACCCTGGCCTGTTGCGCCTGTATCCTCAGCGTCAACTGGGGCACCTTTCTGTGGGCCGTCAACCGGGGCAACGTGGTGGAAACCAGCCTGGGCTATTTCATCACCCCCCTGCTCAACGTGCTCATGGGCCGCGTGCTGCTGGGCGAACGCCTGTCCCGGCCCCAGGCCGCGGCCATCCTGCTGGCCCTGGCGGGAGTTTTGTGGGGCGTTGTGGCCTACGGCCATGTGCCGTGGATAGCCTTTGTCCTGGCCCTGACCTTCGCCGTGTACGGATACCTGCAAAAAACCGTGCGCGTGGAGGCCGCCCCCGGCCTGTTTGTGGAAACGGCCGTGCTTCTGCCCTTTGCCCTGTTGTGGCTGATCTTCGCCCATCCCGGCGAAATGGGCGGCCTGGCCGGACACGGAACGGCCCGTCCCCTGCTGCTTATGGGCACCTGTCTGTTCACCGCCCTGCCCCTTTTGCTGTTCAGCTACGCCGCCCGCCACGTCACCCTGGCCACGGTGGGCATCGTCCAGTATCTGAGCCCCAGCATCAATTTTCTGCTGGCCGTGACCGTCATGGGCGAAGCGATCAAGCCCGGCGACATGGTCACCTTTCCGCTCATCTGGAGCGCCCTGGCCCTCTATACTTGGGATGCCCTGCGTTCCATGCGCCGCCTGAAGGCCGAAAACGCCGCGCGCTTTGCCGCCCGGGCCGAGGCGGTCGACGAATCGCCCCTTTCCTGACCTTCTCCCGATTCCATACGGAGCTGCCGCCATGTCCCCTGCCGAAACGCCTTCCCACTCCTGCCCGTCGGCGTCCCCTTCTCCGGCCGCCGCGCCCCACCGAGCGCGCACGCGCGTTTTGCATCTGGGCCCCGTGACCATAGGCGGCGGCCATCCGGTGGCGGTCCAGAGCATGACCAACACCGATACCCGCGACCCCGAGGCCACGCTGGCCCAGATCGAGCGTCTGGCTCGGGCCGGATGCGAGATCGTCCGGGTGGCCGTGCCCGACGAGGCGGCGGCCCGCGCCCTGAAACCTCTGGTGGCCCGCTCGCCCCTGCCCCTGGTGGCCGACATCCACTTCGATCACCGTCTGGCCTTGGCCGCGCTGGAAGCGGGCGTGCCCGGCCTGCGCATCAACCCCGGCAACATCCGGGTTACCGGCGAGGGAGGCGAAGCCCGGTTGGACGCCGTGGTGGACGCGGCCAAGGCCCGTCACGCCGTCATCCGGATAGGAGTCAACAGCGGTTCGGTGGAAAAAGATCTGCTGGACCGCTTCGGCGGTCCCACGCCCGAGGCCCTGGTCGAAAGCGCGCTGCGCCACGTGCGCCTGCTGGAAAAACGCGGTTTCGCCGACATCAAGGTATCGCTCAAATCCTCGTCCGTGCCCGGCACGGTGGAAGCCTGCCGCCTGATGGCCGCCCGCGCGGACTATCCCCTGCACATCGGCGTCACCGAGGCGGGCACCCTGACGCGCGGCACGGTCAAATCGGCCGTAGGTCTCGGGGTTTTGCTTTTTGAAGGCATAGGCGATACACTTCGCGTTTCGCTGACCGCCGATCCCGTACGCGAAGTGGCCGTGGCCTGGGAAATACTGCGCGCCGCCGGACTGCGCCGCCGGGGGCCGGAAATCGTGTCCTGCCCCACCTGCGGCCGTACCGAAATCGACCTCATCGGCCTGGCCGAAAGGGTGGAAGCCCATCTGCAAGACTGTACGGCCGACCTCAAAATCGCGGTCATGGGTTGCGTGGTCAACGGCCCCGGCGAGGCGCGCGAAGCCGATCTGGGCCTGGCCGGAGGCCGCGACAAAGGCGTCATCTTCCGCAAGGGCGAGGTCGTGCGCACCGTGCGCGGGCAGGACGCCCTGCTGACCGCCTTTCTGGACGAACTGGACACGCTGCTGCAACATCATCAACACTAGAGGACCCTCATGCGCTGGAGCCGCTATTACATCCCCACCCTCAAGGAAGCCCCCGCCGACGCCGAAGTGGTCAGCCACAAGCTGCTGGTGCGGGCGGGCATGATCCGCAAACTGACCTCGGGCATATATACATGGTTGCCGCTGGGCTTGCGCGCGCTCGAAAAGGCCAAGGCCATCGTGCGCCGCGAAATGAACGCGGCCGGGGCCTGCGAAGTGTTGATGCCCATGGTCATTCCCGCCGACCTGTGGATCGAAACCGGCCGATGGGAAAAATTCGGGGACCAGTTATTGCGCTTCAAAGACCGCAACGAGCGCGACTATTGCCTGGGGCCCACCCACGAGGAAGTGGTCACCGATCTGCTGCGGGGCGAAGTGCGCTCGTACCGCCAGCTTCCGCTCAATCTGTACCAGATTCAGACCAAATTCCGCGATGAGTTGCGGCCCCGCTTCGGTCTTATGCGCGGGCGCGAATTTATGATGAAGGACGCCTATTCCTTCGACGCCGACGACGCGGGCGCGGACCGGAGCTACCTGGCCATGCGGGACGCCTACCACCGCATCTTCTCCGGCATGACTCTGGGCTTCCGCCAGGTGGAAGCCGACACCGGGGCCATAGGCGGCAATTTCTCGCACGAATTCATGGTCCTGGCCGAAACCGGCGAAGACACCATCGCCTCCTGCACCGGCTGGCCCGAGTGCGACTGGGCGGCCAATGTGGAGCGCGCGCCCATCGTCACCGCTTTCGAACAGGACGCCACGCCCTGCCCCCCCCTGGAAGAAGTGTCCACCCCGGCTCAGCACAGCATCGAAGACGTGTGCGCCTTCCTCCGGGTCGAGCCCTCGGCCCTGATCAAAACTCTGCTGCTGGTGGCCGACGGCAAACCCGTGGCGGTACTGCTGCGCGGCGACCGCGAACTGAATGAAATCAAGCTCGGCAAGTTGCTGGGCGCGGATCGTCTGGCCTTCGCCTCGCCCGAGCAGGTTCGGGAATGGTCGGGCGCCCCGGCGGGCTTCGCCGGTCCGGCCGGGCTGAAAGGCGTGGACCGCATCTACGCGGACAACGAACTGAAAAGCGGAAACGACTGGATAGCCGGGGCCAACAAGGCCGACGCCCATGTGCGCCACTTGAGCCTGCTCCGCGACGTGACCCTGCCCCTGGAATGGGTCGATCTGCGCAACGCCGTGGCCGGCGACCCCTGCCCGCGCTGCGGCAGGCCGGTGGAGCTCAAGCGCGGCATCGAAGTGGGGCACATTTTCAAACTGGGCACCAAGTACAGTGAATCCATGCGCGCCGTGTTCCTGGATGAAAACGGCAAAGAACGGCCCATGATCATGGGGTGCTACGGCATCGGCGTGTCCCGCGTGGTGGCGGCCTGTATCGAACAGAACTTCGACGAGGGCGGCATTATGTTCCCGCCGCCCCTGGCGCCCTTCGACGTTCACCTGATCGGCCTGGACCCCAAAAACGCCGAGGTGGCCGCCAAGGCCGACGCCCTGGACGCCGATCTGGCGGCCCTGGGGCTGGAAACCCTGTACGACGACCGCGACGAACGGCCCGGCGTCAAATTCAAGGACGCCGACCTCATCGGCCTGCCCGCCCAGGTGGTGGTGGGCGGCAAAAGCCTGGCCCGGGGCGAGGTGGAAGTCAAAAATCGGCGTACCGGAGTCAAAAGCGTCCTGCCCGCCGAGGGCTTCCGCGAAGCCTTCGCCGCCTGGTATCAAGACGTATTGCAAAGCTGGAAACGCTGACCCGTTCCGGCTGCCGGGCCGCCCGCGGCGGCCCGGCAGCCGACGTTTTTCACCGCCGGATCGCCCGGCATGGATTCCCCACCCGTTCCATCCCCGCCTCGGACCATACGCCCATGACTCCGTCCCGTCCCGTCGCGCTCATCCCCGCCTACAAACCCGCGCCTGTTTTGGTCGACATCGCGGCCGCCCTGATGGCGAGCGAGGTCTTCGAAGCGGTCATTTGCGTGGACGACGGCGGCGGCGAGGCATACGCCCCTCTGTTCCGCCGTCTGGAAGAGATGGGGGTGGAAGTTCTGCATCATGCCGTCAACCTGGGCAAGGGTCAGGCCCTCAAAACAGGGTTCAACCACGCCCTGCTCCACTGGCCGGACAGCATCGGCGTGGTCACCCTGGACGCCGACGGCCAACATCTGCCCGAAGACGTGGAAGCCGTGGGCCGGGCCCTGGACGCCGAGCCGAATCGCCTGGTGCTGGGCTGCCGCTCGTTCCACCGGCGCAACCGGGACATCCCCTGGCGCAGCCGCTGGGGCAACCGGGCCACCTGCCTCGCCATGCGCCTGTTCACCGGTCTGGCGGTCAGCGATACACAGACCGGCCTGCGCGGCGTGCCCCTGTCCATGCTGCCCGTTCTTCTGCGCCTGAAAGCCATGCGTTACGAATACGAAACGGACATGCTGCTGACGGCCAAACGGCACAATGTCCCCCTGCGCGAGGTGCCGATCCGCACTGTGTACGAGGAAGGCAACCCCACCTCGCATTTCAATCCGCTGTGGGACTCCATGCGGATTTACTTCATGCTGCTGCGCTTTTCCTCTGTGTCTCTGCTGACGGCCCTGCTGGACTACGCGCTGTTTGCCGCGCTCATCGTTTTCTTTCCTCTGTGGCTGGCCCTGCCCCTGGCCCGCATCACGGCCGCCGTGTTCCAATTCGTCATGTCCGCGCGCTACGTGTTTTTCGCGCGGGGCAGACGCTGGCCCTTTTTGCTCCGCTATGCGCTGGTGTTCGTATTCATCGCCTTCCTGGCCTACGGCGGCATCTTTCTGCTGACCCACCACACGCCGGTGCCGGTGCTGGCAGCCAAAGCCCTGGTGGAAACGGCCCTGTTTTTCGTTTCCTTCCTGCTCCAGCGGGAATTCGTGTTCAAGCCCCGGAACTGAACCGACATGGACAATATTCTTTCGGTACGCGAGCTTACGGAACGTCTGCGTCAGGTAGTGGAGCAGCGTTTTCCCTACGCCTGGGTACGGGGCGAGGTGACCAACCTCTCCCGCCCCTCGTCGGGTCACGTGTACTTTTCCCTTAAAGAGGGCGACGCCCTGCTGGGATGCGTGTGGTTCGCGGGCCGTCAGAAAACTCACGAGCGCTTCGACCCGCTCACCGGCGAGGTATGGGAAGGCGGTCCCAAGCCCAGCCTGGCCCACAGCCTGGAAAACGGGCAGGAAATCGTGTGCGCGGGGCGCTTGTCGGTCTACGGGCCGCGCGGAGCCTACCAGATGCTCGTGGACCTGGCCCAGGAAACCGGCCGGGGGCGCTGGTATCTGGCCTTTGAGGAACTCAAGCGTTCGCTGGCCGCCCAGGGCTTTTTCGACCAGTCGCGCAAGCGTCCCATTCCGGACAGCCCCCGCCGCGTGGCCCTGATCACCGCCCCCACCGGCGCGGCCGTGCGCGACTTCATCCGCATTGCCGCCGACAGAGGATTAGGAGCCGGTATTCGCATCTATCCCACGCCGGTGCAGGGCGACGACGCCCCTCCGCGCATCGTGGCCGCTTTGGAAGAAGCCAACCGCCAGGGCTGGGCCGAGGTGGCGGTGCTCATCCGGGGCGGCGGCTCCATTCAGGATTTGTGGGCCTTCAATGACGAACGGGTGGCCCGGGCCGTATTCGCCTCGCGTTTACCCGTGCTGACCGGCGTAGGGCACGAGATCGATCACAGCATCGCCGACTTCGTGGCCGACAAGGCGGCCGCCACCCCCAGCCACACGGCCCAATTATTGTGGCCCGAACGTCGAACCTACGCGCAACGGGTGGACGATGCCGAAACGGCCCTCCTCCAGGCCGCCGCGCGTCGTCTGGGGTACGGCCTGCGCGCTCTGGACGGTCTGGAACGCACCCTGACCCTGCTCTCTCCCACAGCGCGCCTGAACCGTCAGACCGAGCGGCTGGCCGACGCGGTCGGACGCCTGACCCCGGCTTTGCAGCGCCTTCTGCGCGAGCGGGAAGCCGACCTGAGCGCGGGCCTGGCCGCCCTGATGCGCCACGGCGGACCAAACGGATTGGAACAACGCCGCCGCGCCTTGGATGAACTTGTTCCGCGCCTCGACTCCGCCGGGCGCGCGCGGCTGGACCGCGCCGGGCGCGAAGCCGAACGCGGACGGGACCGGCTGCTGCCCCTGGCGGCCCTGCGGCTGGACCGCGCCGAGCATAGTCTGGAGCGGCTGGCCCTGCGCCTGGCCGGACTGGACCCCGCCGCTCCCCTGGAACGGGGCTACGCCCTGGTACACGGCCGGGACGGTCGTCTGGTGCGCTCGGTGGACGACGTGGCCGTCGACGAAAACGTCAGCCTAGAAGTGCGGAACGGCTCCATCGCCGCCCGCGTCACCGGCGTCACCCCCGCGCCCTCTCCCAATCCCTCGTAGAACCCATCCGGCGCGCCGCGCCAAGGAGTCGCCATGTCCCCTGTTTTCTCTTTTCTTTGCGCCCGTCCGGGCCGTGTTCTGCGTCGGGCGGTCGCTCTGACTCTGGCCCTCGCGGCCGTCCAGAGCGCCGCCTGGGCCGCGCCCCGCTGGGATGCCCCCGCCGAGGTCAGCCAGGGCCGGGCCTTCGTGGTCCGTGCCACGGACACGCAACCCTTCACGGCTTCCGTCGTCTGGCGGGACAAAACCATTCCTCTGGCCGTGACCGAGCACGCGGACGGCTGGGAAGGCCGGGTCATGCTGGCCGTGCCCATCGACGCCAAAGGTTCGCTCAATCTGACACTCAAGGACAGCGAAGGCGCGCGCACGGTCAAGGTAGAGGCCCTGTCCGTGCCCTGGCATGAGGACCGGCTCACCGTGGCCCCCCAATATGTCACTCCGCCCGCCGAGGTTCAGGCCCGGATCAAACGCGACGGCGAACACAACGCCAGGGTTCTGGCTTCGATGCGGCCCGAGGCGGAATGGACGCTGCCCCTGTATCGCCCGGTCAAAGGCAGCATCAGCGGCCCCTTCGGCGGACGCCGGGTATTCAACGGTCAACCCCGGGCCCCGCACAAAGGCACGGACATGCGCGGCCCCACCGGCACCCCGGCCCACGCGGTGGCCGCGGGCACCGTGGTCCTGGCCGAACCCCAGTATTATTCCGGCAACGTGGTCATGGTGGATCACGGTCAGGGCGTGATAAGCATGTACGCCCACCTGTCGGCCTTTGACGTCAAAGTGGGAGACAGGGTAGAACGGGGACAGATCGTGGGCAAAGTGGGCGCCACAGGGCGGGTGACAGGTCCCCACCTGCATCTCGGCCTGATGGTGCAGGGCGTGGCCGTGGACGCCATGCCCCTGTATACGGAACCGCTTCGGGTAGTAGGCGGCCCCACTCCCGAGGATAAAATCGCGCGGCCCGCGCCGCAGAACAAGGCCGCCGCGCCCGGCCCGGCGGGAACCAAATCATGACAAGAAAACCCAAAGAACTCAGCTTCGAGCAACGACTCGCCCGTCTCCAGGCCATTGTGGCCGCGCTGGAATCCGGCGAAAGCCCGCTGGAGGAAAGCGTCGCCCTGTATAAAGAAGGGCTGGCCCACACCAGGGCCTGCCGCGAACAGCTTGCCAAGGCACGGCACGACATTGAAATTTATCAGAACGGAGCCTGCGCGCCCTTCGCCGTCGATCCGGCGGAAGACGACCGGGCCTCCGGCGACACGGACGGCGCGGGCGACGAGGATGGAGACGGCCATGAGTTCTGACCCGATGCGGACCGCCCGGCCGGACTGGAAAAAACTGCTGCGTGAACGGGCCGCCCTGGTTGAAGATGAATTGGCACGGGTGTACGCCGGGGGCGACGAGCCGTCCCGCCTGGTCGAGGCCGCCCGCTACAGCCTGTTGGCCGGAGGCAAGCGGCTGCGCCCCGTCCTGTGTCTGGCCTGTGCCCGAGTGTGCGAACCGGACGGCGGAGCTGCCCTTGACGCGGCCGTATTGCCCTTCGCCGTCGGGCTGGAGATGATCCACACCTATTCGCTGATCCACGACGATCTGCCCGCTATGGACGACGACGATCTGCGCCGGGGCCGTCCCACCTGCCACAAAGTCTGGGGCGAAGCCACGGCCATCTTGGCCGGCGACGCCCTGCTGACCGACGCTTTCGGCCGCATGGCCACCGTTCCGCTGCCCCCGGATCGGGTGCTGGCGGCTGTGGCCCTGGCAGCCCGTGCCGCCGGAGCCGCGGGCATGGTCGGCGGACAAGTTCTGGACCTGGCCGCCGAGGGCCGGACGCTGTCCCGCGCCGAACTGGTGGAGCTCAACGCCAAAAAGACAGGCGCGCTTATCGCCGCCGCCTGCGAATGCGGGGCGACGCTGGCCGGAGCCGATCCGGCCCGGCGCGCGGCGCTGCGCCGTTTCGGCGAGGAATTGGGCATTGCCTTTCAAATAACGGATGATATACTTGACGTTGTCGGCGATGAGACGGAAGTGGGCAAGGAGGTGCGCCACGACGCCAAAGCCGCCAAAGCCACCTGGCCCGCCCTGTTGGGCCTGGATGCCGCCCGCGCCCTGGCCGAAAAACACTGCCGGGCGGCCGAAGCGACCGTGGACCCGACGTTCTTTTCCGGACCCGAGGCCGACTTTCTGCGTCTGAGCGCCCGTTATCTGGTGTCTCGCACGTTTTGAAATTTTGCCGGAAAAAGCAAACGCCCAACCGCGGCACGCTGTTCCGGCCCCGGTTTCACGCGTCTCCGGAGCAGGGATTGCCCTTACCCCGCTGCCCTTCCCAAAACAACATTTCACCCCCTCAAGCCCATGCCGTTTGAACTCCCTCCCCTGCTGGCTTCCCTGTGTCTGCCCGACGACATCCCGGGGCTGACGCCGCCGCAACGGGCGATTCTGGCCCAGGAGGTACGCGACGTCATTCTCAGGGTAGTGTCGCAAAACGGCGGACATCTGGCTCCGTCGCTGGGCGTGGTGGAATTGACCATAGCCCTGCTTGCGGTCTTTGATCCTCGCCGCGACGCCGTAGTGTGGGACGTGGGGCACCAGGCTTATCCCTGGAAGCTGCTCACCGGACGGGCCGACCGCTTCGACACGCTGCGCCGCCGGGGAGGCTTGTCCGGCTTTCCGCACCGGAGCGAAAGCCCTTGCGACGCGTTCGGCGTAGGGCATGCCTCCACCTCGCTGTCGGCGGCCCTGGGCATGGCTGTGGCTCGCGATCTCCAGGGCGGCGACGAGCACGTGACGGCCGTCATCGGAGACGGCGCCCTGACCGGAGGCATGGCCTTCGAGGCTCTGAACCAGGCCGGAGGCATGGGCAAGCGGCTCATTGTCATCCTCAACGACAACAGCATGTCCATCGCGCCCAGCGTGGGAGCACTGTCCCAGTTTCTGCACGAAAACCCCCTCGGTTTGCGATCGGTGACCAAAAGTGACGGGCCGCCCGCCGCGTTATCCCTGTTTCTCAGCCGCAACCTGCTCACCAAACGGGCGCGGCAGGCCAAGCAGCGCATGGCCGGCTTGCTGCTGTCCGTTCCCCGTATCGGCCCCCAACTGCTGGATATGGCTCAGCAGGGCGAATTGAGCTTTAAAAGTTTCTTTACGCCCGGCACCTTATTTGAAGCCTTTCATTTCAACTACATAGGCCCCATCGACGGACACGATATCGGCCAGCTTGTCCGTCACCTGGAAACGGCCAAGGGACTCGAGGCCCCCGTGCTGCTGCACGTACGCACTCGAAAGGGTCGGGGCTATGCGCCGGCCGAAGCCGACCCCGAACGCTTCCACGGGGTGTCGGGATTTTCGCCCGATACGGGCCGCCCGCTGTCCCCGCCCAGCGATGAACCCCAGGGGCCGGGCTATAGTTGCGCCTTCGGCGGAGCGTTGTGCAAACTGGCCGAAAGCGATCCGCGCATCGTGGCGATCACCGCGGCCATGCCCGAAGGCACCGGTCTCAGCGACTTTCGCGAACGCTTCCCGGAGCGGTTTATAGACGTGGGCATCTGTGAGGAGCACGCCGTCACCTTTGCCGCCGGCTTGGCCAGCCGGGGTTTGCGCCCCGTCGTGGCCGTTTATTCCACCTTCATGCAACGGGCCTACGACCAAATCATCCACGACGTATGCCTGCAAAAGCTGCCCGTGGTTCTGTGTCTGGATCGGGCCGGACTGGTGGGGGAGGACGGCCCCACCCACCACGGAGCCTTCGATTTGTCGTGGTTGCGCGTGGTGCCCAATTTGTCCCTGGCCGCCCCCCGTGATGAAGGCGAACTGGCCCACGCTTTATATACCGCGCTGAAGCTCGACGGCCCCACGGCCCTGCGTTATCCGCGCGGCCGCAGCCGTCTGCCCGCCTCTCCTTTTGCGGCCGAAGAAGTGTGCGTGCCCCCCCGGCAATTCCGCTTTCTCCCCCCCGGCTCGGGTGAAATGCTCCTTGAGGGCGAGGGCCGGGTGTGTGTGGTAGCCGCCGGTCAACGGGCCCTGCCCGCCGTGGAGGCCGCCCAGCGTGTGGCGGCCAAAAGCGGCCGCCGGGCCAGCGTGTTCGATCCCCGCTGGATCAAGCCGCTGCCCGAGGCGCAATTGTTGACCCTGGCCAAAACTCACGAGGCCTTGCTGCTGGTGGAAGAAAACAGCCTGTTGGGCGGATTTTCCTCGGCCGTGCTCGAACTGCTGGCCGACCACGATCTGTCGGGCGCGCTCAAAGTGCGACGTCTGGGGCTGCCCGACCGCTTCGTGCCCCACGGCGAGGCGCGCGGCTTGCGCGCCGAACTGGGGCTGAATGTGGACGGCATTGCCGCCGCTCTGGAAAGCTTGTTCACGGAACTGCCGTGACGCGCTTTACCCGTTTCGCCCTGGCTCTGACGGCGGCTCTGTCGATCATTCTGTCGTGGCTGTTCACCCCCTCCGACCTGCCGAAGGGCTCCTCCGCCGGTTCCCTCTCTTCCCCCTCTCCTTCCTCTTCCCCGTGGCGGGCGCATCTGGTGCGCGCCGCCGACGGCGACAGCTTCACCGCGCAACGCGCCGATACAGGCCAAACCGTGGAACTGCGTCTGTACGGCGTGGACGCTCCGGAAAACGGCCAACCCTATGGCCAGGCATCGCGCCGCAGCCTCCTCGCCATGACGGAAGGAAAAATTCTGACTGTAAGCCCTGTGGAAAACGACCGGTACGGTCGTGTGGTGGCCGTGGTATTTGCGGCCGGAGACGAGACGAGCGTCAATGAGCGCCAGCTTGAGCAGGGCATGGCCTGGTATTACGGGCGCTTTTGTCGGGCGCCGTTCTGCAAAGACTGGAAGACCAAGGAGCAGCGGGCCCGCGCTGAACACGCGGGTCTGTGGCGGGACAAGCGCCCCGAAGCCCCCTACGAGTGGCGTCGGGAACATCGGCTCCCGCGCTGACTTACCCCAAAACGCCGCGCCTCCCGGACGGAGGACGGGAACGCCTTATGAACCATGACAGCCGGAATAAAGAAATTAAACGACCATCAGCGGGACGCCCCGGGGACATCCCGCCGATGAAAGGTCTGAAAAAGCCTCGACCTCAGTATTCGATGGAGCCTTTCTGAAGGCTCACGAAGGCGCTTTGCGCCGACGGCTGAAGGCGCCGCGCCGTAATCGACTGATTTTCGCGCCTTGCCGTCAAACCGCTTTGCGGCTTGACGGCGCAACCCCCGCAAGGCGAGGTTTGTCGTCAGTTTGAGGAGGAAAACTGTGTTCCGCAGTTTTCCTCCTCATCTATCTTATACTTTGGTCGCCTCGTCGGCGGGCAGTTCAAATGCCTCGCCCGCTTCCTTTTTGACGTCGAGGGCAATCTTCCACAGCAGAGACACGATAAGCGCGCCCAAAGCGAAGATGCCGAGGCCGATGGACACTTCCCAGAAGGAGGGAGTGTACACCTCGTAAGTTTCGTAAGGAGTAGGCATGAAGCCGCCGATGAGCAGCCCCAAGCTCTTGTCGATCCAGGAGGCGATAAAGAGCATGAGCAGAGCCCAGGGCAGGATTTTGTCGTTCTTGCGGAAGCGCGGGGTCAGCAACAACGCCATGGACAGAAAAGCAAAAACCACGGCCGTCCACATCCAACCCGTCACCCACACGTTCAGCCCCTCGTGCCCGGTGAACAGGAAGATAAGGGGATGTTGATGGCCGGGAATGCCGCTGTAGAAGGCGGTGAACACTTCCAGGCAGTAGAAGAAGATGTTGATGCCCATAGCGTAGGTAATGATCAGCGACAGCGGACGTACCACGGCCTTGCCGGGATCGAAACCGGTCAGGCGCTTGAGCATGAACAAAAGCAGAAGCAGCAGGGCCGGTCCGGAACAGAAGGCCGAGGCCAGGAAGCGGGCGGCCATGATGGCGGTGAGCCAATAGTGGCGACCGGGCAACCCGGCGTACAGGAAACCGGTGACGGTATGAATGGAAAACGCCCAAAAGATGGACACGTATACCAGGTACTTAATCCACTTGGGCGGCTGCACGTCGTAGCGTTCGGCTTCCAGAGTGGTCCAGCCGATGACGGCGTTGAGGATCAAATAGCCCAAAAGCACGGTGGCATCCCAGAACATGACCGAATTGGGCGTGGGGTGCAGAAACATGTTCATCACACGCTGCGGCTGCCCCATGTCCACCACGATGAACAACATGCACATGACCACCGCGCCGATGGCGAGGAATTCGCCGAAGATGATCACGCGCTTGAAAGGCTTGTAGTGGTGGAAATAGGCGGGCAATACCAGCATGACGGCGCCGGCGGCCACCCCCACCAGATATGTGAACTGAGCGATGTAAAATCCCCACGACACGTTGCGGGACAGACCGGTCAGCTTCAGACCGTAGATCAACTGAAAGACATAGACGACAAACGCGTAGCCGATGACGGCCAACAAAAAGCAGAGCCACGCGTAGTACTTGGGCGACCCTTTGAGCACTCGTTCGAGCATGGCAGTCTCCTCTAGAGCATTTGATGGTGAGACGCTCGCTCCGGCGCTTGACGGCGTAAATGAATTGCGCCTGCGCCTGCGCGGCGGGCGGCCGCATAAGCGGCCGCCAGAGCATTTCCAGTCTGAAATGCTCTAGATGATGTAGTAAACGCCAGGATCGGTGCCCAGGTCGGGCTTGCGGCGTATGCTGAAGTTTTCGGCCAGCGCCTTGCGCACCGTCGATTCCGGGTCCATAAGGTCTCCGAACAGGATGGCCCCGTCCGACGCTTCGACGCAGGCGGGCAACAGACCTTTTTCCAGGCGTTCGGCGCAGAAGGTACACTTTTCCACCACCCCGCGCATGCGGGTGGGATACTCGGGATTAAGGCCGGTCAAGAAGGGACGCGGGTCCTGGAAGTTGAAGCTGCGCGACCCGTAGGGACAGGCGGCCATGCAGAAGCGGCAGCCTATGCAGCGGTGATAGTCCTGGGCCACCAACCCCTGGGGCGTGGTGTAGGTGGCCTTGACCGGGCATACCCGCACGCAGGGGGGATTGGTGCACTGGTTGCACAGCAGGAAGTAGCGACGCTCTTCCACGTCCTTGGGCAACACCGGATTGGGGTCGGAGGCGAAGGCGTGGTGGAAGGTGTCGTCCCAGATCCACTTGACTTCCTGGGGGCCGGGAATGGTGGGCACGTTGTGGGCGGCGTTGCAGGCTTCGATAATAGGCCGCATGGACTCGGGCGAGGTGAAACGGCGGGTGTCGATGACCATGGCCCAGCGCTTGGCGTGCAGGGCGTCCTTGGCGGTGGTGTACGCGCCCTCGCCCGCCGGGGCCGGAGTCAGCACGGCCTGGGCGGCGACCGAGGCGCCCGAGGCGGCCGCCAGGGCGAAGGTGGACAGCCCCGCGACTTTCAGAAAGTAACGTCTACTCGAATTCATGATTGTTCCCCTGGGGTATGACGTGGCAATCCCAGCAGTACGGATTCACGCTGTTTTGATCGTGGCATTTGTCGCAGAAGTCGGCCTTGTTGGCGTGGCAGCCCATGCAGGTATTTTGCAGGCTGGTGTTCCACTCTTTGCCGTCGCTGGCGACGTAGACGCGCTTTTCGTCGCGCAGGGCCTCGTCGCGCCAGTCGAGGAGCAGGCTCATATGGTTGGCCCGCATCCACTCGCGCGGTTCGACGCAACCCGCTCCGGCGTCCACGGTGACGGGCTCGGAGCCGCCGTACAGCGTTACCTGCCCCTGCGGCAGCGCCACTTCGGGATAGACGTACTTGGGCGAAAACAAATTGAGCCAGATAGGCAGGGTGAATATCCCCACGAAGACCACCAGGCCGGGGATGATGTATTTGGCGTTATACATTTAGGCGTCCTCCTCCACAGTCTCCGCAGACGCCGCGGCGTCTTCAGGCTCCTCGTCGGGGAAGGGCAAATCCTCCTGCCGCATGTCCAAAGTGCGGGGGATTTCGCCCTTCATGACCAGCGCGTTGGCCACCAGTTCGTGCAGGCCGCTCACGGTGACGCCGGGCACCCAGTAGTCCACCAGCGGAGGCAGGGCCGCGCGATCCAGGGCGCACACGCACCCCATCCAGTTGACCCCATGCTTGTCGTGCACGTAGCGCAGAGCGTTGGCCCGGGGCAGACCGCCCCGCATGCGCAGGTCCATGATTTCCTCGGTATTCAGGCCCGATCCGGAACCGCAGCAGAACGTTTCCTCACGGATGGTATGGACGGGCATTTCCACAAAATTGTTGCACACGGCTTTGAGCACGGCGCGCGGTTCTTCCAGCAGGCCCATGGCCCGGGCGGGATTGCACGAGTCGTGCCAGGTGGTGATGATGTGATTGTTGCGCTCGGGCTTGAGGTTGAGCTTGTTGTGATGGATGAGGTCGGCCGTGAACTCGGCGATGTGCACCATTTTGGTGGCCGCCGCATTCTTGAACACCGTGCCGGTGATGGGCGACACGGGCTGTTCCATGTTGGCCGGGGTGGGGCCGTTGTAGGTGGCCATATACTGGTTCACCACGCGCCACATATGGCCGCACTCGCCTCCCAGAATCCACTTGACGCCCAGGCGTTCGGCCTCAGCATACATTTTGGCGTTGAGCTTCTTGGCGATGTCGAAGGACACGAAGGAGCCGAAGTTGCCGCCTTCGGAAGCGTAGGTGGACAGGGTGTAGTCCAGCCCCAGCTCGTGGAAGAGCATGAGGTAACCCATGAAAGTGTAAATGCCGGGGTCCGCGAAGTAGTCGCCCGAGGGGGTGACGAACAGGATTTCGTGACCTTTTTCGTTGAAAGGCGGATCGATGCGGATGCCGGTGATGGTTTCGATATCGTCGCACAGAAACTCGACGATTTCCTTCATGGCGTGGGGCTGGATGCCGAGATGGTTGCCGGTGCGGTTGCAGTTGGACACCGGGTCCATGATCCAGTTGGTGCCAAGCCCCAGATCAAGCAGCATTTCGCGCACGATGACCGTCAGTTCGGCGGTATCGATGCCGTAGGGACAGTACAACGAGCAACGGCGGCACTCGGAACACTGATAGAAGTAGCTGAACCACTCCTTGACCACGGCCTTGTCCAGCTTGCGGGCCCCGGCATATTTGCCGAGCAGCTTGCCGGCCAGGGTGAAGTCCTGCCGGTAGACCGAACGCAGAAGTTCGGCGCGCAACACGGGCATGTTCTTGGGATCGTTGGTGCCCAGGAAAAAGTGACACTTGTCGGCGCAGGCGCCGCAGCGCACGCACACGTCGAGGAATACCTTGAGGGAACGATGCTTTTCCAGACGGCTTTTCAGGCCGTCGTACAGAATCTGTTCCCAGTTTTCGGGCAGGTGCCAGTCCTCCTCTTCGGGAGCCCAGGCGTGAGCGTTGGCAAACCCCATACCGGCCATCGTCTCGGGCTTGGCGGGGTAGCAGAAGGTTCCGGCCCGGAAATCCGGCTTGGTGTCCATCCAGTTCCGGGCGGGGAAAGCCGGCGTGGCCGCCAGCAGTTCATCGGGCGTAGGCATTTTGGCCATGACCATAACTCCTTGCGAAACGACTTACGCGTCGGCTTTGGGTTCGGGCTGCTTTTCCAGCGGCAGACCGGCTTCCGCCATAGCGTCGCGGAAATCGTCCTCGTACTCGGCGTAGGTATGATACTTCTTGGGCGGGTTCCAGGGGTTCACGTGGCGTTCCTGGCGCGTGTCGACCTTCATGTTGCGCGTGGGCGACAGGAAAACGCCGCCCATGTGCATGAGCTTGGAGAAGGGGAAGTAGATGAGCAGCGCGCTCACGAACGTGACGTGGATGAAAAAGATGTTCCCCAGCCCCGCGGGCGAAACGGGATGCAGGGTGGCCAGGCCCATGATGAACACCTTGGCCTGCGCGATGTCGATCTTGTCGATATAGCGCATACAGACGCCCGAACCGGCGATGCCGATAAGCAAAAACAGCGCGAACCAGTCGGCGGGCAACGAAATATAGCGCACCTTTTGAGAGTACAGTCGCCGCGCGAAGAGCAGAACCAAAGCCAGCAGAATAAAGGCGTCGGTCATGTAAAAGCGGGGCGCGCCTATCTGCATTACGCCGTCCACAAACTCCACAACCGTCACCCACAGGGGGACGGGTTCCAGAAACAGGCGGGCGTGGCGCAACACGATGACAAGCATGCTGTAGTGGAACAGCAGGGCGAACACCCATATCCATTTGGAGGAGTAATAGGTGATGCGGGGCACGCCGTCGATGGTCGTGCGTTCGGCGTTCGTGTTGCGGAAGAGCGAACGGAAGGTCAGCACCTCCAGGGCCATACGGCCGATGACGGCGGCCCTGGTCCAGGGCGCGTCCAGGCGCGAAGGCTTGATCCAGTCCAGCGATTTCTGCTGGCCGCCCACGGTGGGGATGGCGAAGGGCACGGGCGACTTGGCCCAGTACACCACTCTCCAGATGAAGCCGACGACGAACACGACGGCCGCCGCCAGGGGAAGCACCACCCCCAGCAGATACTGCAGGCCCAGCGCGGACCCCACCCATCCTATGGCCAGGATGATCAGGGACGCCACCAATGCAATGGTCATTCCTCTACCCCTCGAATTTGCAGTTTCGGAACCGGCGCCGGGCCGTGTTCCCCACTTGGCGGCGGACGGCCGATCAGCGGTCCGGCGACCCGGCCCCGTCGGCCGCGCCCTGCCGCAGCGTGGCCCAGCGCACGACTTGCGACTGGCTCCGCTTTATTTCTTCCACCCGCAGGTTGAAGACCTTTTCACGATCGCCCGCGTACAGATCGAGGGCCATCAATCCCAGGCTGTCCACGCGCGATTCCACGGCGAGATATTCGTTCAGACGCGCGACCGTGTTCCCGCCCCCGGTGTCCTGACGCACGAATTCGGGCAGTACGGCTTCACGCAGCAGCGTCTTGAGCAGAAAAACGGGCCCCACGGCCTTGGCAGGCGGCATATCCTGCACGGCGCGCAGCCGCATCAGATCGGCCAGGGCGGCGTGCACCGCGTCGGGCTCGACATCGTTGCCGGCCGCGGCGTCGTACAGCACGGGCAACGATTCCCGCACGATACGGCCCACCGGATTGGCGAAGGGATCGGTCTGGGTGCGCAAAAAGCCCGGGCCATCCAGGGGATACGCGGCGAAAAAAAGCTCCGTCCAGCGGGGAAGGAGCGTGGCGCGCCGTTCATTGCACAGTTCGGTGATGTTCATAAACAGACTTTGCTTGCGATCTGAACCCGAAAACCAGCGGGAATCAAGACTCCCTGCCTGAATAAGAGTGCGTCGGGCAACATCTAAGCTTAGCTGTTTTTTTATCAATACACAAGCCAAGACATAGCGAAATCGCGGGAAAATTGCGCCCCCCGCCCGAGTGCGCGCCACGCGCTCCGAAAGCTATGAGGCAACTCGATCTATTCGGAATGCTCGCCGCGCATCAGGCTGTCCAGGCTGATGGGCGCTCTTGATACGTCAGATGCGTCTGAGGCATCCGACGCGCCGGACGGAGCGGATGAGCCGAATGCCCCGGAAAAAACGGGCTCATCGCAAGGCGCGTCGCCGCCGTCGCAAAAGCCGGTTACATTCAGGAACGGCAAAGGCGACGTCACGGCATCGGGAACGGCGGGCGACGACGCCGTTTCGGCGGCCGGAGGCGGAGTTTGCAGGACGGCGGGCGCCCCGTGAAATTCCACAAAGGGCAAACGGTCGGAACCGGCGTCAAGCACTCGGGCCGCGTTGCGCCACAGACGAAATTGCAGCAGCAGAGCGCCGGGAGAGAGCTGGGCGGAAGGGGCCGTCCGGACCGGGGCGGCAGCCAGCGACGCATCCAAAGCGGCGGCCAGCGATGCCCCGCCTTCCGGGCCGTCTTCCGCCATACGCCGCCTCATGTCCGCAATAATCATCAAATCACGTTCATTTTCCGCCACAGGATACCATGCGGCCGAGCCGGAACGGGCCTCGTCATACGAACGCACCAATGAGACGCAGGCCGCGCACGAAGGCGAAAAATACACCCGCACAGCCGCTTCCGAACCGTCGGAGGGTTCGACCAGCGCCCAGGGGTCCAAACTTTCCCGGGCCAGGCAGCCTACGTCGACAATGAACAGTAAAATCCACACCGTCAGAAGGGGCGACAGGGAACCGTCCGCGCGCCGCCGCTGGTCCCGCCGGGCGGCGGCCCGGTAGGAGACGAAGGTCAAAGCCAGCAGCAATCCGATAATCAAACAATTAAAACAGGGAGCCGTGAAAAGCATGACAAGCAGCAACAGGCAGTCCAGGACCAGGCCCAACCCCGCGCATACCATGCCGGCCGCGGCCAGACCGGGGATGGCGAGGAGCAGCAAAAGGCCGAAACCGGCCACGCCCGCCCACCACAGCGAGACGCCCGCCAGCGTATACGTGCTGAACAGCGAGCATCCTTCCGTTACACACAGCGCCGAGGCGTCGCCCAGCGCATTCCACAGAGAAAACAGGATGCCCGCCAAAGCCAGAAAGAACGGCAAAGGCAAAAAGCGTTGTTGAGATGCCATGCGTCACACCCTTTACCGGCTGTTGTACGTCGCGCGACCGCACTTTACGGCAGGGCGCGTGTCTGGTTCCGAACCCCGCGCGGCCTCGCCGGGTCCGTTCGCGGCGCATTGTTCTTCCCTTAGCGCACGGCGCGGAGTCCGTAAAGCCCTTTCCTCCGAACGGGCCGGGGCAGACGCAGAAGATGCGTCTGCCCTGCCCGAAAAACCGAAAGACGTTCTCTCGACGTCGGGTCGCCGACAGGATGTCTTTCATGCGTCCGCCTGAGGAAAGGGCGTTTTCCGCTCTGGCAATGCCGCCCGCTTCGTGATAGACAGCAGCCATAACCTCCAAAGTTACCCGAGGCCGCCATGTTGCCCTACCCCGCCATCGATCCCGTTGCCGTTTCCTTTGGCCCGGTGCGCCTGCACTGGTACGGCGTCATGTATATAGCGGCCTTTCTGGCGGCTTGGCTGCTGGGCCGCTGCCGAGCCGCGCGGCCGGGCTCGGGCTGGACCGCCGACCAGGTGGACGACCTGGCCACCTGGGCCATGCTCGGCGTGGTGCTGGGCGCGCGACTGGGTTATATCTTGTTTTACGATCTCGACACCTACCTGGCCGATCCCCTGGAAGTGTTCCGGGTATGGAACGGCGGCATGTCCTTCCACGGCGGACTCGTCGGCGTGCTGTCGGCCGCCCTGTGGTGGAGCCTGCGGCATAAAAAACGTTTCCTTGACGTCACCGACTTCGTGGCCCCGCTGGTGCCGCCCGGCCTTTTCTTCGGACGCCTGGGCAATTTCATCAACGGCGAGTTGTGGGGCAAGGTCACCACAGTGGACTGGGGCATGGTGTTTCCCGGAGCGGGCGAATTGCCCCGCCACCCCACCCAGCTTTACGAGGCCGGACTGGAAGGACTGTTGCTGTTCACGATATTATGGGTATATTCCCGCAAACCGCGTCCTCTGGGCGCGGTATCGGGCCTGTTCGCCGTGCTCTATGCCCTGTGCCGCATCGGGGTGGAATTTTTCCGCCTGCCCGATCCTCAACTGGGTTACCTGTTTTTCGGTTGGGTGACTATGGGCCAGGTATTGTGCCTCCCTCTGCTGTTGGCCGGCGTCCTGCTGCTGGCCCACGCCGCGTATGAAAAGCGTCATCCCAGCCGGGACAGAGTGGTGCTCGACGACGGTTCGGTGGTGTGGATCAAGCGGCGTTGAAGGCGCGTTTCCCCCCCCCTTTCAAAATCCGGCCCGACCGTCGCCGTTCTTTACCCCTTTTTGCGCGACGCATGTCAAACAGGGGGAGAGCGACGTTTCTCCTGACCTGGCTTCGTTCGACGCCTATCCGCCTGAAGTTTATGCCGCCCGATTCGGCCGCCTGTCGGCCATGCCCCCCTATCCCGCTCAAATGCCGGACTGCCCGGCTACCCGCTCCGCCATATTGACAATCCCCGGATTTTATGAAATTCAGACAAGCTGCTTTGGAGGTATTATGGCAAAAGAAGACGCCATAGAAGTGGACGGCGTGGTGGAGGAAGCCCTCCCCAACGCCATGTTCCGGGTGGAACTGGAAAACGGACACGAGGTGTTGGCGCACATTTCCGGTAAAATGCGCAAGTTTTACATCCGCATTCTGCCCGGTGATCGCGTAAAGGTGGAGCTTTCGCCCTACGACCTGACCCGCGGGCGCATCACATATCGTATGAAGTAGTAATGTCCGGAGTATTCGTCGCGCCGGGCGGCGCCCGCACCGGCCGCCGCAAACCGGTTTCGCATCCTCCCGCCAACCGATCCGCCGTTCTCCTGATCCGCATCGCACCGCGCGATGTGGGTCTTTTTCGTTTTCTTCTGGAAGCCCGCGACAATCTCGCCCTGTTCACAGTAATCGATCCGCGCGCAGCCCTGCTTAAATTGCTCTTTTCTCCCCATCAATCCGATGACGTGCGTGCCGCTCTGGCCGAAATGGCCGAAATGCTGCCTTTTCACGTGGAAGTATGTTCCGCGGCAAACGGCACACGCGACGCGAAAACATTTTCACTTTAACGCGCCAAGCCCCCGGCTACGCCGTCTTTACAAGCAAACGGCATGGCCGGGGGCCTGAACCCTCGCAAGAAAAACGGGCTACCAGGGCCAGTTCAGGCACCCGCCCAAGGGTTCGACACCGTAGCCGATACCCGTCGCTTGTTCCCGTAATACCGCGCGTACGGCCGTATCTTTCTGAAGCTCTCGTTCCCACGGATACACAATTTTGGATGTGGTGTAATCGCCACACGGATCAAGCGCGGCTTGCAGCTCCTCCGGAGTCCGGGCCACCTTTTCGGTATCCGCGGCCAGAGCCGTACCTGCCGTTGCCGTCACTATAACGCACCCCAGCGCGAAAGTAAGCAGAGTCTTGTTCATATCTATCTCCTTATTCCGGGCGTACCCGGATTATTGTTTCATTGCCAAGCATCACATAACCAGGTGTGATATTTTACTTTATGGCAATGTATTATACTATTTTCAGGATAATGCAGCTTCTGTGCCAATTTTATGATTGCCTTACAACCAACAGAATTTACTGACAGAGCAAAGCGAATCCCTATCTAACATGCTGTTATAGTTGTTCAAATTTTATCCACATAATTGCCCGTACCGAGAAAAATTTACGCAGACGGTAAAAGAGCCCCACCAGCCTGGCCGGTGGGGCTTTGACCTGTAGGCTCTCTTGTCGGCGACTCCAGCAGAAGCATTTTGGAGACGCCCGCGCATGGGCCGCCCGGGATGTAGGCAATATGCTTTTGCCGACCTTTTTTGCCGGGATGCGGCGGGGGAGATTTTCAAACTGCGAGATGAGGACGTAGCATTCGGTCCTCCGTCTGCGCGATCCCAAGGGCAGAAAAACGCTTTCCATAGGCATAAGCGCCCTGGTGGAAGAGTTGCTGCGCGGGCAGATGAACTGGCGGAATGAAAACTTTCCGGGCAACCCATATCTTTTCCCCGGCAAGGATGGCGAAATGCGCAAGGATTGTTCCGCCGTTGTCCGCTTCCGCAAGGCGGCGGGCCTGCCGCTCAAGTTCCGGCCCTTCCACGGCCTGCGCCATCATTTTGCCGTGAGTCTCGCCAACAGCGGCAAATGCGGACGGCAGGTTTCGCGGCTGTTCCGACTCTCGTGTATACATGGCGCAGGAAAAGGATATTATTGTAAGGAGCCTGCACGACATTCACACTTCAGATGCTCAGGGAACAGGCCGCACGCCTGATGATTGACGCCCCCCGCCTCAAGGTCCGCAGAACAGCAGCGAGTCTGCTGAAAAAAGGAGCCTTTCCCAATGTATCGGACGCATAAAAGGCGGTCTCAATTCAAAACTCCATGCCGTTTGCAATGCCTCCGGTCAACCGACAGCGTTCCATCTGGGCGGCGGTCAGGTGAGCGATTACAAGGGGGCCGCTGTCTTGCTTGCTTCTCTGCCACAGGCCAGGGAACTTCTGGCGGATAGAGGCTATGATGCCGACTGGTTTCGCAACGCCTTGTCCAGTAAAAGAATCACGCCGCGTATTCCGGGCAGGCACAGTCGGAAAGCTCCGGTGGCCTATGACAAGGAGCTTTGCAAACAGCGGCACAAAATAGAAATCATGTTCGGCAGGCTCACGGATTGGCGCAGAATTGCCACGCGTTATGACCGCTGTGTCCACACGTTCTTTTCCGCCATTTGCATCGCTGCCATTGTCACCTTTTATATTTAATGAGTCCTGAACCTAGAGCATTTCGCGTATGAAATGCTCTGCGGAGTCGGGCAGGGCGAGACTTCGCCGCTCCGATGAAGGCGTGAAACCTGCGAACAGGAACGCGGGATCCGGCCGGCAGATATTTTCAAATGTAAAACGCTCTAAGATTTACCTGAGTGTGGAACTGCCTGCTGGTTTTGGTTTGATGCATTGTCGCCTTCCACGCGAACCATGCGATATCCTATGCCCATATGTGTTTTTATATAATTGCACTGAGGGGATATATGTTCAATCTTTTTTCGGAGTGTAGCCATAAATACGCGTAAGGAAGGAAGATTCTGTTCCAGGGAGTTTCCCCATACTGTCTGGAGAATAAATCTGTAGGTAAGCACCTTGCCTACATTGTGGGCAAGAAGGCATAAAAGTTTATACTCCATGGGGGCAAGATGAATTTCTTTTCCTGACACTGTTACGGTACCTGCGGTATAGTCCAGAAAAAGCTCACCGTTTTCAAAGGAATTTTCATCGTGTGAATCTCTGTCCCGATCATAATGCACGCGGCGCAGCGCGGCCCGCAGTCTGGCCAGCAGTTCTTCCACACTGAACGGTTTGGTCAGATAGTCGTCAGCTCCCGCATCCAGCGCGGCTACCTTGTCGTCTCCTTCACTGCGGGCGCTGACGACAATAATGAACATCATGCTCCATTGTCTGACTGCTTTGATGACCTCCACTCCGTCCATATCGGGCAGGCCCAGGTCAAGCAGCATGACGGAGGGATTGCTGCGTGCGGCTTCGGCCAGAGCGGCTCGTCCTGTGGAAACGAGTACAGGCTCCACTTCCTGACGTTCCAGCGTCGTTGAAATAAGCGCGCGGATGGCCTTGTCGTCCTCCACTACAAGTACGCGTTCCCGAAAAAGGGGCGTACCTCCGAGATCGGAACTCATGGTTGCTCCTGCATGGAATTGCACAGCGAAAGCTCTTCGGCTTCACGTTGCAGATTGAAGAAAAACACTGTCCCTACAGGCATGTTGTCACGAACGCCGATTTCACCGCCCATAGCCTGGATGATGCTTCTGCACAGCGCCAGCCCTATGCCCATGCCGCGTCTGCCGTCTCCCTTTCCCGTAGAGGTCGTGTAAAACATTTCAAAAATATGTTCCTTGTCAGCCTTGGGGATGCCGGAACCTTCATCGGCAACCTCGACAACGACTTCCTTTCCTCTGGGAATGGCTCTGATAGTGATGGAAGAATCCTCCGGGGAATGTCGGATGGCATTATCCAGCAGATTGACAAGAACCTGCACGGTCAGCCGGGCATCCATACGCGCAAGGAGAAGCGGTGCGGCAAATTCCGTTTTCAGCCTGCGCCGTCCTGCACGCGGACGTATGATGTTTACAGCCTCCTGCACCACATCTTCCACGAGTTCGGCTTCCATACGGAGTGTAAAACCATACTGTTCAAGGCGGGTCAGCGCCAGAATATTTTCTACCATGTCGACGAGATAACGGGCTTCGTCCTCAATGGCGTCGGCCAGTTCATGCCTGCGAGCGGGCGGCAGCATGTCCGCGTTGCTGGAAAGCATGGCGGCGTTGCCGTAAATGGAGGTCAACGGTGTGCGCAGATCATGGGAAATGGTGCGCAGGACATCGGCATGCAGTTTTTCCTGCTGGACTCTGGCTCGTATTTTCGCATTGGCATGTATCAGTCTTTCCTTTTCGATGGCAAGAGCGCATTCGCCGCTCAGTGCAAGCACCAGATTTTTTTCCGCCGCATCGAATACGCGGGAAGCTCCGTCATCATCCGGCCTGGCGAAGCCGAAGACGGCAAAGACTTCCCTGTGGCCGGCTATGGGGATATAATGGCAAAATGCGCCGGGCAGAGTATCCGTTCCCGCTCCGGCAGGCCGATTGTTTTTCATAACCCACTGGGCCACGCTCTTTTCGTTGCTCCTGGTAAGCAAGGTGGAAGCAGCCGCATCCTGTCCATCCGCTCTGAGATGGATCTGAGGCCGTCCAAGCGCGCCGTCGTGCACCGGGTAGCATACAACGTGACACCCCAGCAGCGCACGAAACTGGCGGCATGCTTCTGTCAGCATGGCTTCTTCATTTTCAGCCTGCTGCAGACGCCTGCTGTTGGTCAGCATGAGTTCGGTATATGTGGCTCTGCGTATGCTCTGCTGAGCCTGGGCCTGGGTACGGCTGGTAAGCGCGCTGGCTGAAAGGGCAACCAGGAACATGAGTGTGAAGGTAATGAAGTAACTGAGATCATAGACGGAAAGGCTGAAAAGAGGGGGGACGAACAGACAGTCGAAAAGCAGAACGCTCATGGCGGAGGCTGCCGCACCATACCAGGGGCCTGCGGTAAAGGCGGCAATGCCCAGCACGCCGAACATGTACAGTCCGGTAATACCGATGTCATGCACGCCGCAAAGGCGCAGCAGCCATCCGCCCGCGCTGCACAGGCATAGAATCAGTCCGGTTATTCCCCACTGCTTCCAGGATGAAGGCGGTGTGCCCAGCAGAGATCCGAGATTCCGGAAATGCCGCTTCCGTCGCGAGGGGTGGGAGGAAATCGGCTGTGAATCAGGAATAATGTAGATGTCTATTTCCGGCGCGAGTTCCGCCAGGCGCTCCACCAGCGTCGGCACTTGTCTGAACAGATGCTTGCCGGCAGGAGATCTGCCCAGGACAATCTTGCTGACCCCGCTGAGTTTGGCGTATTCTGCTATTCTCGCGGGGATATTGCTTCCCCGTGTTTCGACCACTACGGCGCCCAGCTCTTCAGCGAGCTTTACGTTGGCCAGCAGAGCCGGATCTTTGGAGCGTTTCTCTCCCTCGTTGTTCTGAACATACAGAGCCGTAAAGTCGGCATGGAAAGCGTCCGTCATTCTCGCAGCCGTGCGGATGACCCGTGCATTGCTGGGGGCTCCGGAAAGACAGATGAGAATATGTTCCTTGACCTGTCTCCGCCCGCTTCCGGATGGGGATTCCGCCTGGGCGGCACGATTGACCCGATCCGCCATGCGGCGCAGGGCTATTTCACGCAGACCGGTAAGGTTGGCAGGAAGAAAGAAGTGTTCCAGCGCCCGCTGGGCCTGTTTTTCCCTGTAAATTTTTCCGGCTTTCAGCCTGAGTATGAGTTCTTTCGGTTCAATGTCGACAAGCTCCACCTGGTCGGCCTGATCAAAAACGTTGTCCGGCAGGCGCTCGCGTACGACAACTCCGGTGATGGATGCTACCAGATCGTTGAGACTTTCAAGATGCTGAACATTGACGGTCGTCCAGACGGAAATACCCGCCCGCAGAATCTCTTCAACATCCTGATAGCGCTTGGTGTTGCGGCTGCCGTGCGCGTTGGTGTGGGCCAGTTCGTCCACCAGAAGAACTTCCGGCTTGCGCGCCAGCGCCGCATCCACATCAAGTTCATTAAGGGCGACATTTCTGTAGGAAATACGGAGAAGCGGGAGCTGTTCAAGACCATCAAGCAGTGCGGATGTTTCCGGGCGGGGATGGGGTTCGACATAACCGACGACGATGTCTATTCCCTGCGCCTTGGCCGCATGCGCGGCCTTGAGCATGGCGGTGGTCTTGCCCACTCCGGCGGCATAGCCGAAGAAGATTTTCAGCATTCCTTTCCGGGGGGAAGAGGCGAGTGAGGCATCCTGAACCATGGCAATGCGTTCCGACTGCTTGAAAATTCGGGTTGGCGGAAATACTTTCCAGCCGGTATTTTCTCCGGCGCACGGCGACGCCTTGCGGATGCTTCCCGCACGGCATCAGAGCGCCATGCGGAAAGCATCCACGGGGCGTGTGAAAATGTCCGTCAGAACCGCTCGGGAATGAGGAGAGCGGAGACAGGCATGAGGACACATTCAGATGAAAGCGCGTCAGCGGGAGGCCTGAAGCAGACCCAGTTCACCTGCAATGTCCAGATTCACCATAAGAACATTAACGGTTTCTCCTCCGAAAATTCCAAGGAATTTACCCCGAGTGTGCCTTTTTACAATAGATTCCAGACGCTCTTTTGACAATCCTGTGGCCTCGGCCATGGCCGGAATTTGAACCGCTGCGGCAGCGGGGCTGATATACGGTTCAAGTCCGGAACCGGACGCCGTGAGCAGATCTGTCGGAATGTCCTCCTTGCTTACGGAAGGATTGTTCCGCAGAAATTCCTCCAGATCCTTTTCAACGCGCTCGGCCAGAGCGGGATTGGTCGGCCCGAAGTTCTGTGAACCGGAAGCCACGCCGGCATAGCTGCCGCTGTCCTTGTCTGCCTGAGTATAGGTGTTGTAGTTGTAGGCGGAGGGACGGCACTTCATGAATCGTGCGTCCGTAAACGCCTGTCCGACCAGTTTGGAGCCTACCGCGTGTCCGTTCACTTCAATAAGGCTGCCGTTGGCCTTTTCCGGAAAGATGGCCTGGCTGAGCCCCGTCATCAGAACCGGATAGGCCAGGCCGCAGATAATCAGCAGTACCAGCGTCAGCAGTACAGGCTTCTTTATTTCGTTCACCATGACACTCATTCCTGTTGTTTCCGCGTTCAGGCGGGTTGGATTATTCATCGTACTCCCCCTTGCGGGAAGGGGGAGGCGTCTCCTGCGGCCATCGCATGGAGCCGTCCCAGAGATGCCGCGGCCGTGCATGGCACACGACCGCGGATTCCCGTTACATTCCCATGGCCGCCAGCATGGGGGCGATAATCAGATCAATCAGCTTGATGCCGACAAAGGGAGCAATGACGCCGCCCAGTCCGTAAATCAGCATGTTTCGGGCCAGCATCTTTTCCGCGCGCATGGGTTTGTAGGTTACGCCGCGCATGGCGAGGGGAATCAGGCATGGAATGATGACAGCGTTGAAGATCAGCGCGGAAAGGATGGCGCTGAGCGGCGTGGCCAGTCCCATGACGTTCAGAACCTGCAACTGGGGAATCACTACCATGAACATGGCGGGAATGATGGCAAAATACTTGGCGATGTCGTTGGCGATACTGAAGGTCGTCAGCGATCCGCGCGTAATCAGGAGCTGCTTGCCGATTTCCACCACATCCAGCATCTTGGTGGGATCGGAGTCGAGATCGACCATGTTGGCGGCTTCCTTGGCGGCCTGGGTCCCGCTGTTCATGGCTATGCCCACGTTGGCCTGCGCAAGGGCGGGAGCATCGTTGGTGCCGTCGCCGGTCATGGCCACGATCTTGCCGTTGGCCTGTTCTGCCTTGATGGCCCTGATTTTGTCTTCCGGCTTGCACTGTGCGATAAAGCTGTCCACGCCGGCTTCCTGCGCGATGGTCGCGGCAGTCAGCGGGTTGTCGCCTGTGCACATGATGGTCTTGATGCCGATGGCGCGCAGCCGCGCAAAACGCTCCACCAGACCTGCCTTTATGGTATCCTTGAGGTAGATGACGCCGAGAATGCGGTTATCCACGCTGACGACCAGCGGCGTTCCGCCCTTTTCCGCGACCTGGTTGACGTGGTGTTCAAGGTCTTCCGGAAGGCTGCCGCCCTTTTCCTTCACATAATTCTGGATGGCGTCGGAAGCGCCCTTGCGGATCTGCGTTCCGTCAGGCAGGTTCACACCGCTCATGCGCGTCTGCGCTGTAAAGGGGATGAACTCCATGCCCTGAACTTTTTCCACAGACGTTCCGTTCAGCTTTTCTCCAAGTTCGATGACAGATTTGCCTTCGGGGGTATCATCCTCCACGGAACTCATCATCGCGTATCTGACAAGTTCACCGGCGTCCACGCCGCGCACGGGAATGAACTCCGCGGCCATCCGGTTGCCATATGTGATGGTTCCGGTCTTGTCCAGAATCATGGTGTCCACGTCGCCGCAGACTTCAACAGCCTTGCCGGAAAGGGCGATGACATTGAATCTCGCCACGCGATCCATGCCGGCAATGCCGATGGCGGAGAGAAGACCGCCGATGGTGGTCGGAATCAGACATACCGTGAGGGCAATCAGCGTGGAGATCGGCAGATGCACGCCGCTGTATACGGCCATGGGATACAGGGTGACAACGACGATCAGGAAGATGATGGTAAGGCTGACCAGCAGCGTGTTCAGCGCGATTTCGTTAGGTGTTTTCTTGCGGGAAGCGCCTTCGACGAGGGCGATCATCTTGTCCAGAAAGGATTCGCCGGGGTTGGAGGTGATGCGGATTTTAAGCCAGTCGCTGGCCACGGTAGTACCGCCGGTGACGGACGAGAAGTCTCCTCCGCTTTCCTTCAGCACCGGAGCGGATTCGCCGGTGATGGCGGATTCATCCACGGAAGCCACGCCGTCAATGACTTCGCCGTCATTGGGGATGAGTTCCCCCGCCCGGACCAGGACGATATCGCCTTTCTTCAGCGCGTTGGCGTTGATGATGTTTTCCGAGCCGTCCGCACGCAGGATGCGCGCCTGCATGTCCTTCTGCGTTTTTTTCAGGCTTTCGGCCTGGGCCTTGCCCCGACCTTCGGCCACGGCTTCGGCAAAGTTGGCAAACAGCAGCGTGATCAGCAGTATGGCGGATACGATCGCGTTGTAGGCCGTCAGATTATTGCCGTCTCCTCCGAAGAGATTCGGGAAGAAGCACAGCAGCAGGGTCACCACAAAACCAACTTCCACCACGAACATGACCGGATTTTTAATCATGTATACGGGGTTCAGCTTCGTGATCGAGCCGATCAGGGATGATTTCAGAATATCCGCGGTAATAAATGCGGTTTTCGTTTTTTTGCTCATGTCCGTAACTCCTAGCCCCACAAAATCATGTGTTCCGTAAGCGGTCCGAGAACCAGCGCGGGGAAAAACGTCAGCGCGGCAATGATGACAACGACCATGAACAGGGACACGGTAAAGGTGCGGGTATCGGTTCTCAGTGTGCCGATGGATTCGCTGACCGGCTGCTTCAGCATGATCGAGCTGGAAATGGCCAGCGCAATGACGATGGAAAGATAGCGGCCGAAGAACATGGCCAGACCGGCAGTTACGTTCCAGAACAGGGAGTTGTCCGCCAGGCCTTCAAAACCTGAGCCGTTGTTGGCTGCGGAAGAAGCATATTCATACAGCACCTGGGTCAGGCCATGCGGTCCCGGATTGGTAATGCCCGCCAGCCCGTCCGGCACGGCCACGGCCAGGGCGGAAAAGCCCAGAATCAGCAGAGGATGGATGATGATGCACAGGGCTGCCAGCTTCATTTCCCTGCCTTCAATCTTTTTGGCCAGATATTCGGGTGTGCGCCCCACCATCAGTCCGCAGACGAACACGGTCAGTATTACATAGATGAGCATGTTGACCAGTCCCACGCCTTCGCCGCCGAACACGAAATTGAGCATCATGTTGATCAGCGGGACCATGCCGCCAATGGGCGTCAGTGTGTCATGCATGTTGTTGACCGTACCGGTGGTAAAAGAGGTGGTTACGGTCGTGAACGTGGCGGACTGGGCAATGCCGAAGCGTACTTCCTTGCCTTCCATACTGCCCATGTCCTGATTCAGCCCCACCTGTTCCAGTCTGGGATTCCCCGCGAGTTCCGAAGTATAGCAGGCGGTCAGTCCGATGAGGAAGATGGCGAACATGACGGCGAAGACGGGTTTGGCTTCACTGCCCAGCAGGATACCTTCCTTCCTGCCTTCTTTTTCCGCCTTCTGCCTGCGGCGATCGCGCACCATCAAGCCGAACATGACGACGAAAGAGCCGGGCAGAAGCATCATGGACAGCATCTCAAGCATGCTGGTGAACACGTTGGGGTTTTCCAGAGGGGTAGTCGAGTTGGCCCCGAGGAAACCGCCGCCGTTGGTTCCCAGATGCTTGATGCTCACCAGCGAGGCGATGGGCCCCATGGCGATGTCCTGATATTTTCCTTCGATGGTCTGGACGGTGGCATTAGCCGAGAAGTTCTGTGGGCACCCTTGCGACACGAGTACCAGCCCCACCACGATGGCAAGCGGCAAAAGCACGCGGGTCGTATTCCTGACAAGATCACGGTAGAAATTGCCCATGTTTCTGCAGGTGCCTGAAAGGCCGCGGACAAAGGCCATGACCACAGCGCCGCCGGTGGCCGCGGAGGTAAACATCATGTAGATGATGACCAGCATCTGACTCAGATAGGAAAGGCCGGATTCGCCTGAATAATGCTGCAGGTTGGTGTTTGTCATGAAACTGATGATGGTATTGAATGACAAACTGGCTTCCATTGAGTCGATGCCGTTGGGATTGAACCATGGAATAAATTGGATACGCAGGATCAGATAGCCGATAAAGACCATCGCCGCATTGGTGGCGACAAGCGCCACTGCATATCTTTTCCAGCTCATTCCCTCGTCATCAATGCCGCATATCCGGTAAATGACGTTGTCCAGCCGATCAAATACCGGATCGGCAAAGGTGTGCTGTTCCGTGGCAATGTGGTAAAGATATTTTCCCGTCGGGAAAATCACGACAATAAAGACAGCCAAAAATAACAGAATCTCCAGCATTTTTTATCCCTTGTATTGCCGTTAAAACTTTTCCGGGTTTGCAAGCGCGTATACCAGATACAGGCATAGCGCGGCGATCAGGATTCCAAGTGCAAGCATGGAAATACTCCTCTATTTTTCCTCAACCTGGGATTCACACCAGCAGGCAAGCGCGATGACCAGCAGAAAACAGATTATCAGCGTGCCAACCATGAAAAAATCCATACAAAACTCCTTTGCATGTTTCCGGTATCCAGTGCCGGATGTCATTTGCCCGGATGGGGACAGAGGGGGAGAGCATCCCCTCTGACAGGCAAATACAGAAGTGGATGGTATGAAGGCAGGCATAAAAACGGGATTAAAAAATGAGGTTTTATATTAAATTTTTATTAAAATCATGTTTGAATTCTAATGGTTGTCAGTCCTGTACCCGCGGCGGAGAAGGACTGCGGGCATGATGCGGCGAGACTGCACAGCATGGATCCGGCAGTCTGCAAGGGGGGGAGAAAACAGGGAGGAGAGGCGACCGGAGTGTTTCACAGAAGAGCGGGACGCTGTGCTTCATGAGGTGGATCTGCATCTGCCGCAGGATCGGTACACGGGAATTCCTGCTTCGACGGAGACTTGACGGCAGGGAGGAAAATATTTTCGGAATTTGTTTTGAAGGCAGCTTTATCGGCCCTAGTTTCGACTTGATCTGACAGTAGTCCCTTGAATAAGGAAAGAGAACTCCGTTTTGATGGAAGTGCAAACACCCCATCAACCGGGCGTCATGCCCACGGAGTTCCCGATGGAAAGTTTTAATCAAAGCGGCATCAAGCACAGGACCGGCCTTCTCAACCTGGCCGCGGAGCTGGGGAATATCTCCAATGCCTGCCGTATCATGGGCTTTTCCAGAGATACTTTTTACCGCTATCCGGCCGCCCGTGATGCGGGTGGGGTTGAAGCCCTGTTTGAGGCCAGTCGCAGAAAGCCGAACCTGAAAAATCATGTGGAAGAAGCGACGGAACAGGCTGTTGTCGAGTTCGCCACCGCATTTCCCGCATACGGACAAGTCAGAGCCAATAACGAACTACGCAAGCAAGGCACTTCGTCTCTCCTTCTGAAGTCCGCTCCATCTGGTTGCGTCATGGCCTTGCTTCCATGAAGCAGCGCCTGACGGCTTTGAAAAAATGTCCGCTAAACAATGCCTGGTGATGACCGAAGCACAGGTGCAGTATCTGGAGTGTAAAAAACAGGATGATGAAGCATCCGGTGAGATAGAGAGCCATCATCCCGGCTATCTCGGCAGTCAGGACACATTTTTTCTTGTAATCTTCTGATGCCTGGAGAAATTCATATATTGAACCGACCATAGAACGAGCTTTCCGTTTCATTTTTGACTTTTTTTTACAAAGCAATAGATAATATTCTACATAATCTGCTAAGACCTGATTCAGTCCATTAATAGATCACCCGTGAAAGGTCACAACATCATTAAGACGAAGAACTTCTCCATGGAAGATATCTGCATCGGAACCATATTCAAAATGCCCCTGATACCCCTTATAGGTATATTCATGGCTTCAATCCTATATTCGCAAAAAGCGCCTTACTGATTTGACCGCGCATCAGTATTGGGCTGCGGGTGAGGGCGGTGAAACCGCGAACCTCGCCCTTCTTTGATGACCCCGCCGTATCCACGGAACACCTTTTTTCTTTTTCCCCATGTTTCCTGGTTCTTGGGCTGTCATGTGCCCCTAAAATCCGCTTTTCACCAAAGAGGGTCAACCATCACTCATCTTTTCTTGAAACTGAACGGGATTACATGCCCTCAATAACGCCTTTTCAAAAAGAATATCATATTCCGGGGCCAGCTTTTTTCGATTCGTGGAAAGCTAGAAAATCGGTAGAAAACTGGGTAGGAAAAAAGGGTAGGAGTGCCTAATGTCTACTTGCAAAAGTAGACACTACAAAACCCGCAAGAGTCTTGCGGCGGCGTATCCGCCGTGAGTGAGCGAAAAACCACGCTTTTTCGCGAACGATCCTGTAAAAATTTTTCGCATGATTATGCGGAGAATTTTTGCAATGAGACACTAGGCAGGAGGGCAAGGCGTCCTTGCGTTCTCAATTTTCGCCGGCTTCCAGGTTCTTTCCCCGTATGCGGCGCCACGCCTGAGCCCTTGCCACGGTAAAACGTCAATCCCGTTCAAACCGCTTCTGCCAAGGGCAAACGCCATCCCACAAAAATCGTTTCTGGTTAGGAATAGGTTAAAAAACGAGAAAAGCGCTTATGGCTGAATTCCACAAGCGCTTAAATTTCTTGGTTGCGGGGGCAGGATTTGAACCTACGACCTTCGGGTTATGAGCCCGACGAGCTACCGAACTGCTCCACCCCGCGTCACGTCGGATATATGTAGGCGCGTCCTCCCGCCCTGTCAAGCTCTTTTCCACATCTCCTCCTCGGTCCAGGCGGATAGGAACGGAAGCCCGGCAGGCCGAACGAATATTTCGCTTCGGATATACTAAAAATGTGCCGCCTTTTCCTCTCTCCGACAAGACGGGTTTAAGATATGCAATCTCCCCGCCTCAATGCGGCTCAACGGACAACCACAGGCGACTGCGACCGGGACAGGTCTCCCGTAGGCAGGCTAGGGAGGAGCCGAGGCCTCGAGCGGCTCCATGAACCATATATAATGAAACGCACGGACGCACAAAAAACATTCCGCCGTTTCTCCCGATGCGAACGGCGCATGGACAAAGCGGAATACGTGTGTCTGCCGCTCCGCTGCTCTCTCCAGTCGCAGGCGCTCCCCCGACGCCCATAATCGACATACACACACGATAAGAGACCGCACCGCCATGAACAAATTTATACCATCCTGTTCGTCCCGTATTCCGTAGAGAACAGGAGGGCAGACAAGCATCCCCAAAGCTCAGACTGTCTTTTTGCGCGCCGCCCTGGCCGCATCACGCGCGGCCCGCTGGCGTTCGGCCTCTCCTTTGCTCAGAATGCAACCGCACCATTTTTGCCGGTACAGTCCCATTTCTTTGGAAAGGTGGATACCGTCCTGCCAATACGGACGAAAATCCCGGTACAGAAAGCACGCCCCCGCATCGCACGCCGCCGTTTCCGCCTCTGCCGCAATCTCCGCATGATGCTGGTAGCGTGAATAAAGCAAGCTGGTGCAAAAAGCGTCGAAGCCCCGGACACGGGCCAGCCGAGCCGCGGCCTTCATGCGGGTACGATAGCAATCGCGGCAACGGACGCCCTCGGCCGTGCGCGCACCCAGCGCCTTCACCCAAGCCGCCGGGTCCACAGCATCCTCCCCCGTTTCAGGTTCCCACACCACCGGCACGCCCATGAGTTCCGACACCTGTCGCATGGCTTCGCGCCGACGCTGATATTCGTCCTGGGGATGAATATTGGGATTGAAAAAATACGCGGTGACGGCAAAGCCCTCCTCGCGCAGACGGATGATGGGCATCAGCGAGCAGGGCCCGCAACACACGTGCAAAAGCAAGGTTTTCACAGTCGGCCTCTCCCCTCGGAACTACAATTCCGCCGCCCGAACCCGGGCCTCGCGCGCGTCACGATGCCGCCCCTGGGCTTCCAGCGCCCGGGCCAGTTCCAGCCAGGCGGCCTTGCGATCCGGCCGCAGGGCCACGCTCTGACGAGCCAGAGTTTCGGCCAACTCCGGGTCTTCGTCGCCGTCCAGATACAGCCGGGCCATGAGATGCAGGCTGAAGGCGTCCTGAGGATTGCGCAGCAGGGCCTGATGCAGGCGCTCGCGGGCCTTATCCGGATGCCTTTCCCGCAATTCCAGGCGGGCCAGGCAGCGGTGCGGCAGAGAGCTTGCCGGGTCGGCCACGGCAGCGCGCTCATACAGACGGCGGGCTTCATCGCCGTCACCCCGGCTTTCGGCCAATTCGCCCAGACGAATGCAGGCGTATACATGGCCGGGGTCCAGGTCCAGGCAAGTCCGGAATTGCGCGGCGGCCTCGGCCGCGTCGCCCAGGGTCGCGCAGGCCGTGCCCAGATTGTAGTGTCCGGCCGGTTCACCGGGCGCCCGCTTCACGGCTTCCTCAAAGGCCCGGCGGGCCTCGGCGGCGCGTCCCGCCCCGGCCAGGCATACCCCCAGAGAGTTCCAAGCCAGGATATTGTTCTCATCGGCCAGCAGGGCCAGGCGGTATTCCTCCAGCGCCCCGAACACGTCGCCCTGACTGTAACGCTTGTCCGCGCTGATATTCACAGCCAGGGAGTCGAACACCCCGACATGGGGCGGGGGCAAGAGCAGGGCGTATTCCAAAGCCTTGCGACAACATTCCAGGGCGTCGCCCGCCCGGTAGGTCAGCCAGGGCAGGCAGGCCACGCCGAGAGCCGCCGGATGCCCCAGACGTTCCGTCAGGTCCGCTCCCACGGGAGCATACAGATCACGTGCCGCGGCGGGCGTCAGGCCGGGATGAAACAGCAAAAGTCCATTCAGACTATAGCGTCCGGCGGGCCATTCGGCCACCGGGGGAAGCTCCGTTTTCGTTCCGGCGGCCTCCAGTCGCTCCTCGATCAGGCGGCGCAGCAGCGCGGCGGCCTCGGCCATACCGTGCTCCTGGTCCTCCTGATCCAGAGGCCGTCCCTCCCGATCCTGGGCGGGCAGTTCAAAGCGGGCCAGCACCAGCCCGAACACGGGATAACGTTCGCGGGCCTCGGCCAGACGAGCCAGAAAATCTCCGTGGCGATACAGCCCGGTGAGCGGATCGGGCCGGGCCGGGCCGTCGTTGCCGCGTCCGCTCGCCCCCGCCGCTCCGTAATCCTCGGGCAACAGGGTCAGGCGGTCGCCCGGCTCCAGCGACCATGCCGGATCGCCGAGCAGCAACACATCGGCCTGGGAGAAGTCCTCCCGCACGTCAGCCAGCACGATTTCCCCCTTGTACAGGGGTTCGCGGGCGGCTTCAGCTTCCGCGCCCGCCCGGCCCCGCACGGGGTAATCCAAAGACCACACCGAAAACCGCTGGCCTTCGCGCGCGCCCACGTCGCGTCCCAGGGTGACGCGCACCCGCGACAGGGGCAATACCTGATCCACTACGCCGCCTCGAGGCAGGATAAGGCCGTACCCCAAAACATGGTCGTCCCCGTCCCCCAGATCGGCCGCTCGGCGGGCGGCCAGCCTGGCCTTGTCGAGCAGGGCCGCGGCTTCCTCGTCGGCTTCACGAGCCTCACGACCGCCCTCCCAGTCCTGAGGAAACAGGACGTAGCCCGCATGTGCCGCCCCCCGCACCGATATGCCGGTCAGGGGGCCGGGCAGACGCACGGCGTCCAGCGCGCGTACCGCGTCGCGGGCCAGGTCTTCCATACTTTGCCGGACCGCGCCGGGCCACAGCACGGTGAACTCGGCGTCGCCGGTGCGGGCGGCCACGGCCTCGGCCGGGAGCAGAGCCGTCAACGCCTCGCCCAGCCGGGCCAGCAAACGTTCGGCCGTCAGATGCCCGTGCGTGCGCGAAACGGCGCGCAGGCCGGTCAGCCGCAGCGTCAGCAGGCCCAGTGTAGCCTGCCAGGCGGTCTCGCCGCCCGTTGTTCCGCCCTCTTCGGGCTCGGGCCCCAGACCGGCGGCAAAGGCGCGGCGGATATGCTCCAGTTCCCGCGCCAACTGTTCCAGCAACACGGGCCGGGTGACGAGACCGGTCAGGGCGTCGAGACGCCCTGCCTTGAACAAGGCCAGCTTGTCCAAACACAGGTCGACAATGCCGGGCAGATACGGCAACAGAGCGGCCACGGCGTCGGAATCGGGCCGTCGCAGCAGCAGTACGCCAAGCAACGCGCCGTCGCGGCGCAACGGCAGCAGCAGGCGACTTTCGTCCTCGATCCACAACGGTCCGGGCACTTCGTCGTCGGTGGGAAAGTACAGGGCGTGGGCCTCACAGGGCAATACGCGGCCCACGTCCTGCATCAAAAGGCGTTCAAAGGCCAACAGGTCGCGTCGGGTCAGGGGCAGGCCCCCACCGAGCGAAGCCGACGGAAAGGCGTGGGGCGCGGAATATTCGGAACACGGTTTAAAACTGCTCATGGGGGCGGGTTATACCGTGTTTCCACCCGCTTGAACAGGGCGGACGCGCGCCCGTTTCCGGCCTGCGCCGCAAGCGGCGAGGCTTTCAATCGCCGAAGACGCTTAAAAGAACCGTTGAAAACCCGGAGGCGTCCGGGCTACACTGACGCCAGCCCAAGCCAAAGGAGCCTCCATGCCCGTCCTCACCTTTCCCTTCGGTCCCCTGGAAGCCAACGCCTACCTGCTGCACAACGGCCGCGACGCCGTGGTGGCCGATCCGCCCGACGATCCGGCCCGTGTGCTCGACATCATCCGCGACAATCATCTGACGCTGCGCGCCATTCTGCTTACGCATCTTCATTTCGACCATGCGGGCGGCTGCGCGGCCATGAGCGCCGCCACGGGACTGCCCGCGCGCGTGGGGCGGGAAGACTGGGACCTGCGCGACACGCTGTTGTCCGGAGGCATGTTGTTCGGTCTGCCGCCCGTTCCGGCCTTCGAGGCCGACCCCTTGGAGCCCGGTCCTGTCCCGGCCGGGACCTGGGGCAGCCTGAATTGCACCGTGTTGCACGTGCCCGGCCATTCGCCGGGCAGCCTGTGTTATTACTTTCCCGAGGAAAAGGCCCTGCTGGCCGGCGACGTGATCTTTTACCGCTCCGTGGGCCGGACCGACCTGCCCGGCGGCGATTTCGACACTCTGTGCCGCTCCCTGCGTTCCGCCGTATATACCCTGCCTCCGGACACCGTTATCTATCCCGGCCACGGCGAACCCACCACAGTGGGGAGCGAGGCCGCGTCCAACCCCTTCTGTCCGGCATGAGCGCCGCCCCCGCCCTGATATTGGCGTGCAGCCCCCGCCGGGGCGGCAATACGGATACGGCGGCGGCTCTGTTGGCCGCCGCCCTGTCCCCGCCGACCGGAGCGGCATCGGCCGAAATACGACGTGTCGCGGATGTCGAACCGGGCCCCTGTCTGGCCTGCGACGCGTGCGCCGCAAGGCCCGGAACCTGCGTCCGGCACGATGCGGCCCTGCCTCTGCTCAAAGATATGGCCTCGGCGTCCGCCGCCTGCCTGGTCTCCCCCATTTACTTTTATCACCTGCCCGCCCAGGCCAAGGCCCTGGTTGACCGCGCCCAGGCCTTCTGGCATCTGTCGCCCGATCGCAAACCCGGCGGCGGCCGCCGTTTGGGCGTGGTGCTGCTGGGCGCGCGGCCGCGCGGAGACAAGCTTTTCAGCGGGGCCCTGCTGACCGTGCGCTATATGGCGGAAGCGCTGGGCTTGACCGCGGCCGAGCCTCTTTTACTCTATGGCCTGGACGGCGCCGACGCGCTGCGGAGCCGCCCGGACCTGGGCGAACGCGTCACGGAATACGGACGTGCTCTGGCCGCCGCTGTCTGACCGCCTCCGCGCCTGGCTGCGCGCGACGGGCTTGGACGAAAAACGGTGCGCGGCCTGCCGGGAGCCGTTTCAGCCGCCGCCGGGTTCCCGTGGCATGACCGCCGTTTTGTGCCCGGATTGCGTGGCCCGTCTGCCCCGGCGCACGGCAGGATACTGCCCGCGCTGCGGCGAAGTGACGGCCGATCCCGCGGCGCCGTGCACCCCCTGTGGCGCGTGTCTGGCCGACGACCCGCCGTGGACGGCCTTTCGCCTGTACGGCGTGTTCGACGGCCTGTTGCGTGACATGTTGCATCGCGGCAAATACGGATCGGACGAAGCCTGTCTGGACGCCTTGGGAGGACTGCTGGCCGAAGTCTGCGGCGATCTGCCCCGGCCGGACGCGGTGGTCCCCATGCCTCTGCATCCGGAGCGCCTGCGCAAGCGCGGCTACAATCAATGCCGGGAAATGGCCCGTCCCCTGGCCCGAGCGCTGGACGCGCCCGTTCGGGACGATCTTTTAATCCGGCAACGCCCCACCCGCCCCCAGACCGAACTGAAACGCCGCGACCGATTGCGCAACCTGGACGGCGCCTTCCTGGGCCTGCCCGCCGCGTATGGGCTGCACGTCCTGCTGGCGGACGACACCGCCACCACCGGCACCTCGCTGCGCCGAGCGGCCCACGCGCTGCTGGACGCCGGAGCCCGTCGAGTGGACGTGGTCGTGGCGGCCCACGCCAGTTTGCATACGCCCGCCGCCCCGCTCCGCGCGGCGGGCTCCGTTTAGATTTACTTGATTTTCCCGCTCCGCCCTGCCACACTGATGCGCCTTTCAATCATAAGTATTATTGGGATGAGGCGCTTTTCACCGCGACTCAACCGAGTGCAGGCGCAAAGCCTTCCCCAAGGCTTTCGCTTTCCCGCTTTTTCCCGGAGTGGTTATGGACGAACTGTGGGCCGCGCTGATTCAACCGATGACGCGGGTTTTGATCGGTCTGGCGGCGGGTCTGTTTGTCGCCTCTCTCATCGAGGGCCTGCAATGGACCCGGCACCTGGCCCGACTGGCCGCGCCGCTTATGCGGCAGGCGCACCTGGGGCTGGTGCCGGGAGCGGCCTTCGCCCTGGCCTTTTTTTCTCCCTCCTCGGCCAACGCTCTGCTGGGCGAAGCCCATGCCAAGGGCGAACTGTCCGGCCGCGAAGTCATGTTGGCCAACCTGTTCAACAGCCTGCCCTCATGGATCACGCACACGCCGTCCATCTTTTTTCTCACCTGGCCGGTATTGGGCTTTCCGGCCGTCATCTACACGAGCCTGACCTTGCTCGCGGCCGTGGCCCGCACCCTGTTCACCGTGGGCCTCGGTCGGGCGTTGTTGCCGCCCCCGCCTCAAGTAGCGGCCATGACCGTGCCGACGACGCCGGGTTCCCCTTGGAAAAAGGGCCTGCACAGCGCTTGGCGGCGTTTCAAAAAACGCGTGCCCCGGCTCATATTTGTAGCCGTGCCCATCTACGTGGCCATGTTCTATCTGCAAAAGGCCGGGGCCTTCGAGGCCACGGAACGCTGGCTGTCCGCTCATGTGGCTCTGCTCGGCAGCCTGAAGCCCGAAAGTCTGGGCATCATCGTCCTTTATATGGGGGCCGAGCTGGGCGCGGCTGTGGTCGCCGCGGGCTCGGTGCTGCATAGCGGGGGCCTGAGCACTCAGGATGTGGTGTTCGCCCTGCTGGTGGGCAATGTCCTGTCCACGCCCCTGCGCGCTTTGCGCCACCAGTTGCCCGCCTATGCGGCCTATTTTCAACCCCGATTGGCCGCCAAACTGGTGGCGGCCAACCAGCTTCTGCGCGCCGCCAGCATTCTGGCCGTGGCCTGGCTGTACCATGGTCTGGCCTTTTAAACGGATGCCGCTGCCATGAACGAACTTGTTTTTCGCGCCGACGCCCCCTGGCTGGCCCCGCTGGCCGGTTGGTCGGACCTGGCCTTTCGCCTGCTGTGCCGTGAGCAGGGGGCCGCCGTGTGCTGCACCGAAATGATCAGCGCCAAAGGTCTGGTCTACGGCGGCCGCAACACCGAGGACCTGCTGACTACCGGACCGGAGGACGCGCCTCTGGTGGCCCAGGTGTTCGGGGCCGAGCCGTATTTTATGGGCGAGGCCGTGCGCCGCCTGCGGGACCGGGGCTTTGCCTGGTTCGACGTGAACATGGGCTGTTCGGTGCATAAGGTCGGCAAAACCGGATCGGGCGCGGCTCTGCTGCGCGATCCGGGCTTGGCCCTGGCCGTGGCCGACGCGGTTATCGCGGCGGCCGGACCGGGTCGGGTCGGCTTCAAGCTGCGCCTGGGATGGGAAGAGACGCCGGACCGCTCCGGCGACGTCTACCTCGGCCTGGGGCGGGAACTGGCCGCCAGGGGGGCCGGCTGGCTGACCCTTCACCCCCGCTATGCCCGCCAGAAATTCAGCGGCGTGCCCCGTTACGCAGCCCTGACCGAACTGGTTCGGGCCGTATCCGTGCCGGTCATCGCCAGCGGCGATCTGTTCCGGGCCGAAGACGGCGCGCGGGTATTGGCCGAAACGGGCGCGGCCACGGTCATGTACGCCCGTGGAGCTCTGGGCGACCCGTCCGTGTTCGCCCGCCACAAAGCCCTGCTGGCTTCCGGAAACGCGCCGGATTCCCCCAGTCATGCCGAACTGGAGGAACGGGCCGACACGCCCGCCGAACGCGAAGCCCTGGCCCGTCTCATCCGACGACACGCCGAGCTGGCCCGGCGCTACTCGAACCGCACGGCTCTGCTCAAAATGCGCACCTTCGTGCCGCGTTACGTGCGCCATATCGACGGGGCGCGGGCCTTGCGCCGGAGGCTGATAACCTGTACGGACTGGGATACGCTGAACGTTATTCTGGCCGACATACCCTTTTGCACGGATCGCGCATGATCGACGACGCTTCCTGCCCCCCCGTCACGACAAGGACGGATTCCACCGCCACGGGTTCCGCTTCGCCGGACTCCGCCGCACGGCCGCTTTGCCCCGACGGACGGGTGGATCTGTGCAATCTGAGCTTTCCCGAACTGGAACGTTTCGTCACCGTCGATCTGGGGCAGCCTAAATTCCGCGCGCTCCAGATATGGCAGTGGATATGGCGTAAAAACGTCGCGGACTTCGAGGCCATGACCGACGTTTCCCGCGAAACGCGGGCGCTGCTGACCGAGCGGGCCACGCTGTCCCGGCCCGAGGTGGCTGTGGTGCGCCAAAGTTCGGACGGCACCGTCAAATTCCTGCTGCGCCTGGCCGACGGCGAGCATGTGGAAACCGTGCTTATCCCCAGCGACGCGCCCCCGCGGCCCGGCGACCGCGCCGGGCGCATGACTCAATGCCTGTCCACCCAGGTGGGCTGCGCCATGGGCTGTACCTTTTGCAGCACCGGCGGCCTGGGCTTTACCCGCAACATGAGCATGGGCGAAATCCTGGGCCAGTTGCAGGCGGCCCGAGCCTGGCTGGGCGACGACCTGCCCGAGCGCCCCATTATCCGCAACCTGGTCTATATGGGCATGGGCGAACCTCTGCTCAACCTGCCCCAGGTCATGCGCTCGCTGCAAACCCTGCACCATCCGCGCGGGCTCAACTTTTCCGCCCGCCGAATCACCGTATCCACCTGCGGCATCGAACACGGCCTGCGTGAGTTGGGTGAAAGCGGCCTTGCCTATCTGGCCGTGTCTCTGCATGCCCCCACCCAGGAACTGCGCGCCCGCCTCATGCCCAAGGCCGCCCGCTGGCCGCTGGATGAACTTGTGACCGCGCTGGAAAGCTACCCGCTTAAAACCCGCGAACGCATCACCCTCGAATACCTGGTCATCGGCGGGGTCAACGACGGGCCGGAACAGGCCCGTCAACTGGTGCGCCTATGTTCGCGGCTGAAGGCCAAACTCAATCTCATTCCCTATAATCCCACGCCCGGTTCAGCCTACCGGCCGCCCACGCCCGAATCTCTGCTGGCCTTTGAAAAAATGCTGTGGGACAAACACGTGACGGCCATCGTGCGCAAAAGCAAGGGGCAGGACATAGAAGCCGCCTGCGGCCAGTTGCGCGCCGCCCTGCGGGACTGAGCGAGCCGCCGCATCGCGCCGAAAAACGACTTTTTCCTCCCCGCGTTCCGACCGTGCGACGATCCGCCGGACAGACATCCATCAAAAAATTCTTTCTGCTTTCGCCCCCGGTTCAAGCGGGGCGGTTTTTGAGCGTGTCTTTACAAAATTGATAAAAATAAAAAGACGGCATTATGATTGATTACTCAATCAAAAACAGACTTCTTCTGCCTCTCCCGTTGATATATACGCCTGCCCAAAAACAGGCGCGCATAAGATTTCATGCCGTATAACCGCATCCGGGACCGGCTTGCGACAGTTCCACAACATGCCCTATCTATTGTGAAACAATACACAAAATTTTCCCCTTGATTTTTTCCTCTATTCTGGCACGTTTACAATATTGTCATTATTTGCCGTATCCGTCAGTATCAGGGAAACAGTGTGGAGGGAGTCTACATGCTGGAATTTATTGACCAAATAGCCTCATCACCAGCCGTTCAGCACATAGCGTCGGTTGTGACCACGATCCTGACCCCCGTCAATAATGTGGTATGGGGACCGGCCATGCTGGTGCTGCTGCTCGGTACCGGTCTTTTTCTGACATTCGGGCTCCGCTTCATGACCTGGCGGGATATTCCGCGCGGGTTCAAGCTGTTGTGGCGCGGTCGCGCCAAACTGGATCATCTTGAAGGCGAGTTGTCGCCTTTCAACGCTCTGATGACAGCCCTGGCCGCCACCGTAGGCGTAGGCAACATCGTGGGCGTGGCTACGGCCATCCTGATCGGCGGGCCCGGAGCCCTGTTCTGGATGTGGTGTACGGCCATGGTGGGCATGGCCACCAAATTCGCCGAAACCGTGCTGGCTGTTCACTATCGCGAAGTCACCCCGGCGGGCAACGTGGTGGGCGGTCCCATGTATTTCATCAAAAACGGCCTGGGCAAAAACTGGTTGTGGCTGGGCACCCTGTTCGCCGTCTTCGGCGGTCTGGCGGGCTTCGGCATCGGCAACATGACCCAGGCCAACGCCATTTCCGGCGCGCTGGCCAAGTTCGGCGTTTCTCCCTGGCTCACGGCCGGCATCCTGTTCGTGCTGATCGGCGTCGTGCTCGTCGGCGGCGTCCAGCGCATCGGCGCCGTATCCGGCAAACTGGTGCCTTTCATGGCCGTCTTTTATATCATCACGGCTCTGATCATCATTGTGGTCCACATCGACCGCGTGCCTGAAATTTTCATGCTGGTCATCCGCGAGGCCTTTACCCCGTCCGCGGCACAGGGCGGTTTTGCCGGGGCCTCGGTATGGCTGGCCATCCGTTACGGCGTGGCGCGCGGCGTGTTCTCCAACGAGGCCGGTCTGGGGAGTGCGGCCATCGCCCAGGCCACAGCCACCGTGGACAACCCTGTGACCATGGGCCTCATCGGCATGCTCGGCACCTTCATCGACACCATTATCGTATGCAGCATGACCGGCTTCGCCATTCTGGTCACCGGGGTATGGACCGCCCCCGGCGCGGACGGCGCCACCCTGACTTCGGTGGCCTTCGCCACGGGCCTGCCCGCCTTCCTCCAGGGCTGGGGCGACGCTCTGGTCACTATCGCCCTGGCTCTCTTCGCCTTTTCCACCATTCTCGGCTGGTGCGTGTACAGCGAACGCTGCTGGGTTTTTCTGCTGGGCGACAAAGCTCTCAAGCCCTTCCGCCTGATCTTCACCATTGTTGTGCCCATCGGCGCCGTGTCCCACCTCGACACGGTATGGCTGGTGGCCGACACGCTCAACGCCCTCATGGCCATTCCCAACCTCATCGGTCTGCTTCTGCTCAGTCCCATATTGTTCAAGTTGGTCAAGGAATACAACGCCACGCATAAAGGTGAAGAGCGTTTGTAAGCCGTCTCCGCTCTTCCGCCGACGCTTTCCCACATCAAAGCCGCCCGGTTCGACGGGCGGCTTTGATGTGGCTGCCAGAGCGTTTTGCCCTTGAAAATATCCGCGGGCCGGAACCCTGTTGTGTTCCGGCCCGCAGGTTTCACGCCTCCATCGGAGCTGTACGCCGCCCATAAATTGCGGCGGCTCCGATGTCGCGGCGCCCTCAGCCGTCAGCGCGAAGCGCGCTACGGATAAGGAGAGCAGAGAGGAACCTCGCTTCGCTCGGCTCCGGGAGCATTTTCAAGCTGAAATGCTCTATTTTCGGCAAATTCAGACTATTCGGCGCGAGCCCGAAACGTTCAATACAAGGCCGTGTCCGACAACGGGGAAAAATGCTCTCCCATGCCCCGCCGCGCCTCGATATCCGCATGGAGTTGCGCCACCAACTCGTCCGGCCCCCGGAACTTTTGCGCTTCGCGCAGTCGTCCCATAAAAGCCACTTCCAATTCCCGCCCGTATATATCGCCGGAAAAATCCAGAATATGGGTTTCCAGAGTAAGCGCGTCCTCCTCGGGACGGCCGGTCCGGAAAGTGGGATTACGGCTGAAACAGGTCACGGAGGGCATAGCTTTGCCCCCGTCGGTCAGCCGGGCCGTGGTAGCGTAAACGGCGGGCCGAGGCAGCATGACCCCGGTCTGTTCCAGGTTGGCTGTGGGCACGCCGAGCAGCGGACCGCCCCGACCGGCCCCGTGCACCACCATGCCGCGCACCGTATGCGGTCGTCCCAGCATGGCGTTGGCCAAGTCCAGGCGTCCGTCGGCCAAAGCCCGGCGGATACGGGTGGAACTGACGGGAGAGCCCTCGAACATGACGGCGTGGATGTGCATCACCTCGAACCCCAAACGGCGGCCTATGTTCGAGATGGCCTCGGGACCGGCCTGATCCCGGCCCAGGCAGAAATCATACCCGATAAACAGAACATGCGTATGCAGAGCCTCCTTGAGGACCGCACGGCAGAACTCCTCGGCGGACACGGACGCCAGTTCCAAGGTGAAAGGCATAAGCAGAGTGGCGTCCATTCCCAGGGAGGCCAGCAAATCCAGCCGCTGCCGGGCGCTGCTCAGAGCGGGGGGCGGATTGTCGGTCAGCACCCCCGCCGGATGCGGCTCGAAGGTAACGGCCAGCGCTCTCAAGCCCAGTTTATGCGCACGGTTCACGGTGCGCCGGATCAGGGCCTGGTGCCCCAGATGCACGCCGTCGAAATTGCCGATGGTGACCACAAACGGCCGGGGCCCCCCCGCCGCACGGGCGCATTCCTCCGGCGTGGACGCAACGATCATGGCAGCATACCTCGCAATATCAAAAAGGCCGCCGTCTCGCGCGGCCGCCCGCCTGCTTTTATTGTTTCAACGCCAGTTCCACGGCGTCGATAAAATTCTCCAGAGGCAACGCGCCCCGGATGACCATGTTGTCGACCAGAAAATAGGGGGTGCCGCTGAATCCCAGTCGCTTGGCGTCGGCCACATCGGCGTCGATGATTTCATCATAGCTTTTGGCGTTGGCCTTGAGATCGGCCTCGATGGCTTTGGCGTCCAGCCCGGCCGTGGCGGCCAGCTCGGTCAACACGGTCTGCGGATCGGCCATGAAGCGTTGCTGGGCGTCGAACAGCAGGGCATACAAGCGCCAGGCCTTGGCCGGGTCCTGCCGCGAGGCGGCCAGAAACCAGCGCGCTCCCAGGCGGCCCAGTTCCGTTCCCACAGACTCCTTGTACACGTAGCGGATTTTGCCGGGATAGCGCTTGAGCAGGGTTTCGACCGTAAAGGCCGCCTGCTGGCAATAGGCGCAGGTAAAGTCGGAAAAAGCCACCAGAGTGACCGGCGCGTCGGCCGGACCGCGCGAAGGCCGCCCGTCCAGGGCCACCTGCTTGACATTTCGGCTGTCGTCCTGCCACTGGCGCAGCAGAGCCTGACGCCGCCGCTGATCCGCGCCCTGCTGCACGATGTCGAGCAACGTTTCGCTGTTGTCGCGCAGAACGTCCAACACTATTTCCGGATGATCCTTGAGCGCCTGACGGATGGCCGCCGCATCGGGCGCTGCGGCGGACGCAACGTCGGCCGACGCGGCGGCGACGGAAAAGCTCATGCCGAGGACCGCCAGGGCGGCCCCGAACAACCATTGTCTCAACGACATAGGCACGTCTCCTTGATATTCGGCTGGGGAACACGGGCGATGCCCGCTTCCCCGGCGACCCGGCAAAACTCGCTCGGCGGGGCCGCCGCTTCCGAACATGAAACAAAACGGCGGGCGGGGCAAGAGGGCGAGCGCCATGAGCCGCGCCCGGAAAAACGTGGGCGGGGCGTCCGTCCCGCTTTTTCGAATTTTTGACGGCGAGCAGGCGACGCGGGACGCGCTCCCGCAAGAAAGCGCGCTTTTCAGGCGAAATGACGGCAGCGCCGCTTTTGAAATGGGCCCATTTCAAAAGCAACATGCTCTCGGGGGCCCCGGCGC